>Ga0070738_10001695_pt1 | contig 41114 bp, 33 predicted proteins | sample Coa_R2_2_FD_66446 | JGI IMG/M metagenome (GOLD analysis project Ga0070738, IMG submission 66446) | Surface soil microbial communities from Centralia Pennsylvania, which are recovering from an underground coalmine fire - Coalmine... | ecosystem: Environmental > Terrestrial > Soil > Unclassified ...
CTGGCCCGGCATGTCGCGCCGCCCGCGTCCCGCGGCGAGGAAACGGGGTTGTTGGATGGTACCAGGGGCAATCGCGTCACGATTGCCCCTGACACCGGGACGGCGCCGCGAGGCAGGACCGTGGTGCCGCCGGGGCGTGGCGGGGGCCCGGCCGGGCCCTCGCGGGGCGGCGGGCCGGGGAGTAGTAGTACGGCGGTGCACCCGAATCAGCCCCGCACGCCGACGCCGCCGCGCGCCACATCCGCGTGGGCGGACGATGACGAGCTCTCGCGCATCCCGCTCTGGCGCCGCATCCGCCACGAGCACCGCGTGCTCGCGATCGCCCTGCTCACCGTGTTGCCGGCGGTCGCCGTCGTCGCCACCGTCGCGCCCCGGGCCGGGTTGTCGCCCGGTGCGCGGTGGGTGCTGTGCGCGATCGTGCTGGCGTGCTGGATCCTCGGCGCGCTCGCGCTGCGGGCGACCGTCACGCGTCCGCTCCAGACGCTGGCGAACATGATCGCCTCGCTCCGCGAGGGTGACTACACCCTGCGGGCGCGCGGCGCGCGGCCGGACGATGCGCTGGGCCTCGCCGTGCTCGAGACCAACCTCCTGGGCGACCAGCTCCGCGCCCACCGCCTGGGCGAGATGGAGGCGACCGCGCTGCTGCGCAGCGTGATGGCCGAGATCGACGTCGCCATCTTCGCCTTCGACGAGGACCGCCGGCTCCGGCTGATCAATCGCGCCGGCGAACGGCTGCTCGCCCAGCCCGCCGAGCGGCTGCTGGGCCGCGAGGCCGCGGCGCTCCAGCTCGCGCCGGCCCTGAGCGGCGCCGTCCCACGGGTCGAGGATTTCACCTGGCCGGGCGCCGGCGGCCGCTGGGGCGTGCGCCGCACGCTCGTCCGGCAGGGCGGCCGGTCGCACACCCTGCTCGTGCTGACCGACCTGAGTCGCACGCTGCGCGAGGAGCAGCTGGCCGCCTGGCAGCGGATCGTGCGCGTGCTCAGCCACGAGATCAACAACTCGACGGCGCCCATCCAGTCGATCGCCCACACCCTGCGCGGGCTCGTGACGCGCGAGCCGCCCCCGCCCGATCTGGCGGCCGACGTGACCCGCGGCCTGGCCGTGATCGCGGCACGGTCCGAGGCGTTGGGCCGCCTCATGTCGTCGTACGCGCGACTGGCGAAGCTCCCGCCCCCGAATCGTGCCCCGGTCGACGTCGACGCCTGGGTCAGACGCGCGGCCGCGCTCGAGACGCGCGTGCCGGTGGAGATGACGGGCGGCCCGACGGTCACCGTTCAAGCCGACGCCGACCAACTCGATCAGCTCCTGATCAACCTGCTGCGGAACGCCGCGGACGCCGCGCTCGAGACCCATGCCGCGGTGACACTCCGGTGGCGTGCCGATGACACGCAGCTCGAGCTGGAGGTGATCGACGGCGGCCCGGGGCTCGCCGGGACCGCCAACCTCTTCGTGCCGTTCTACACCACCAAGACCAACGGCTCGGGGATCGGGCTCGTGCTCTGCCGCCAGATCGCCGAGGCACACGGTGGCACCCTGAGCCTCGCCAACCGCCGCGACGCCCGCGGCTGCGTGGCGACGCTCCGCCTCCCGGTGGCGTAGTGGGCCGGTCGGCGCCGCGGACTCCTCGGCGCCGCTACGGGAGCGGCGGACCCTCGGGGATCGCGGCGCCGTCGTGGCGGGGGTCCGAGGCGCCGAAGTGGACCCCGGCGCTGTCGCTCATGACGGCCTGACCGAAGCCGAACTCCGAGCTGCGCGGCGGGACGACGGTCAGCTGGTGGCCGAGCGCCTGGAGTTCCGTCCGGGTGGGTTCGGGCACCAGTGACTCGATCGCCACATCACACCCGCCGAAGGTGGGCTTGGTGAAGCGGCCTGCCTCGAGCGCCTCCTGGATCGTGAACCCGTAGTCGGCGATGTCGGACACGAACTGCGCGTGCGCCTGCGCCTGGTTCCACCCGCCCATGATGCCGAAGCCGATGCGCACGCCGTCCTTCTGCATGAAGGCCGGGATGATCGTATGCAGCGGGCGCTTGCGCGGCGCCAGGGTGTTGGGCTGGCCCGGCTCGAGCGTGAAGAGGGCGCCCCGGTTCTGGAGCGCGAAGCCGGTGCCGGGCGCGACCAGTCCCGAGCCGAACGCCGAGTAATTGCTCTGGATGAAGGAGACGATGTTGCCGTCCCGGTCGATCACCGAGAGATAGATCGTCTCGCTTCCGGGCTGACCCGCGACCGACGCCAACTGCGAAGGCGCGACATCGCAGCGCGCGTGCTGCGGGTCGATGAGCCGGGCACGATCGGTTGCGTGCTGCGCGCTCAGCATCTCGGCGACCGGCACGGACGTGAACCGTGGGTCCCCGACGTAGCGCAGCATGTCGGCGTAGGCCAGCTTCTTCGCCTCGATCATGACATGCAGCGCGCGGCTGCTGTGGAACCCGTACGACGCCATCGGGAACTGCTCCATGATGCCGAGCATCATGAGGGCCGCGATGCCCTGCGTGTTGGGCGGTAGCTCGCTCACCGTCCAGCCGCGGTACGTCGTCTGGATCGGCGTCACCCACTCCGGCTCGAGCGCCGACAGGTCGGCCGCCGACATCGGGTTTCCACCCGCCTGGGCAAAGGCGACCAGCGCGTCGGCCGTCGGCCCGCGATAGAAGCCGTCCCGGCCCAGCGTCGCGATCGCGCGCAGCGACCGGGCGAGATCGGGGTTGCGGAAGAGCGCGCCGGCGCGCGGCGGATGGCCGTCCGGCAGATACGTAGCCCGGGCCCCCGGGTCGGCGGCCAGCCCCGGCGCACCCTCGGCCCACATGCGGGCGTCGACCTCGCTCACCGGGACGCCCTGCTCCGCATAATGGATCGCGGGCGCCAGGAGCGTGGCGAGCGGGAGGCGCCCGAACCGCCGGTGCAGAGCGTCCCATCCCGCGACGGCGCCCGGCACCGTGACGCTCAGGATCCCCCTCCGCGGCATCTCGTGCTGCCCGTGCTGGGCGAGCAGCGCGGGCGTCATCCCGGCCGGCGCCCATCCGGAGGCGTTGAGCCCCGAGAGGCGTCCCGTCCTGGCATCGTAGACGATCGCGAACAGGTCGCCACCGATGCCGTTCATCATCGGCTCGACCAGCCCGAGCGTCGCGTTGGCGGCGATCGCCGCGTCCGCCGCCGACCCGCCACGCTCGAGCATCTGCACGCCGGCCATCGATGCGAGGGGCGAGCTGGTGGCGACGATGCCGAACCGCGTCGCGACGACGGAGCGGCCGACGAGCGGGTGCGGCGGCTGACCGATATCCGCGCCAGCCTGGCCGGCGGCCGGTTCCGCGGCGGCCGCGGCCGCGATCGATCCTGCGGTGAGCGTCACGATCGCAGCTGCCCGGCGAGAGGAGGAGATGCAGGACGCGAGGCGCATCCCGCCATACTACAGCGGCCCGAGCCGGCCCGCCAGGAATTCGGCGACCCGCCACTCTCCCCAGTAGAACGGCCGCCACGGCTGGCCGCTCACGAACCCGACGTGACCGCCAGCCGGGAGGAATTCCACCACCAGCGCCGGCGTGCGGTCGGCGATCGCCCTGACTTCACCGAGCACGGCGGCCGGCAGGAACGGATCGTCGACGGCGCTGAGCAGGAGCGTCGGCACGCGGACGCCGGCGAGATACCGGAGCGCGCTGGAGCGCGCGTAGTAGTCCTCCGCGCCGGCGAACCCGTGCACCGGCCCGGTGACGATCTCGTCGAAGTCGTAGAGCGTCCGCGCGGCGCCGATCCGTCCCGGGTCACCGAGATCGGGGAACAGCGCGAGCTTCGCCCGTGCCTTCCGCTTCAGCGAACGGAGGAAGTGAGCCTGATAGACGCGGGCGAAGCCCCGCTGGATGTGCCGCGCACCGCGGGCAAGGTCGAACGGCACGGACACCGCCGCCGCGGCGCGGAGCTGCCGCGGAAGGTCGGCGCCCCGCTCGCCCAGCCACTTGAGGAGCACGTTCCCGCCGAGCGAGTAGCCGGCGAGCAACAGCGGCGCGCTCGGGCGCTCGCGCGTGATCCGGTCGACGAGCAATCCGAGGTCGCCCGTCTCACCGGAGTGGTAGAAGCGCCGCGTGCGATTGAGCGTGCCGCCGCAGGAACGGAAGACGAGAAGATCCGCGCCCCACCCGCGGCGGCGCGCTTCGGCCAGCATGCCGCGCACGTAGTGCGAGCGCGGCGTTCCCTCGAGCCCGTGCAGCACCACCAGGCGTGGCGCGTCCTCGGCCGGCGCGTCGATCCGCTCGATCTCGAGGATATCGCCGTCCGGCGTGTCCCAGCGCTCCCGCCGGGTGCCGATCTCCTCGATCGTCGGATGGGGGCGCGCGAACCGGCCCCAGAGCGTCTGGAGGTGCGGGTTGCGGAGCCACCACGCGGGGCGGTACCCGGCCAGCGGACCATCGAGGCGAGTCGCGTGGGTTCCGGGCTCGCCTCTACGCGGCACGGCGCCCCGACCGGGCCAGCGCCGTGCTGCCCGTGCGGACCGGGCTGGGCGGCGCTACATTCGGGGCGCCGCGCCCGATCCGCCACGGCGCGGTCAGTGCTCGACCACACTCGGAGTTCCTGTGAGCGCACCTGCCCTTCGCCCGCGTAGCGTCACGGAACTCGTCGACGCCGCATTTCAACTCGTGCGGCTGCATTACGTCCAGTTCGTCTCCATCTCGGCGGTGTTCCTCATCCCGGCGATTCTCGTCCAGGCGCTGTTCGCGCGCAGCACGGGCCCGTTCGTCATCCCCAGCGCAACCGGCACCACGGGTCAGACGCTCGCGCCCGGCGCGATCCTCCCCTTCACGCTAGTCGCCCTCGTGGTCGGGCTCCTGGGGCTCCTGGGGACCGCGGCGGTCGTCGTCGGTGTCTCCGACAGCTACGTACACGACCGCGTGGACGTCGGTCAAGCGGTTCGTCGGGTACTCGGTCGGTTCGGGCCGATCATCGGCGGCGCCGTCGGGCAGGCGCTCGCGATGGCGATCTCGGCGTTCATCCTGGTCTTCGGGGCGATGCTGGTCGTGGGCGTGCTCGTGCTCGTCCTGCCCAAGGGGACGGCAACGGCCCTCATGGGCGTGTTGGTCGTTCCGATCGTGTTGATCGGTGAGGTCGCCGTCTTTGCGCGGGTCTTCGCCGTGCCGATGGTGATCGTGCTCGAGGGCGGAACGGTCGGTCATGCCTTCTCGCGCTCGCTCGAGCTGACGCGCGGCTCGGTGGGGCGGGTGATCGGGGTGCTGGTGCTCACCGGGCTCATCTTCCTGGCGCTGTTCGGCGCGATCCTCTTTTTCATCGGCTACCTGTCGGCGGTCGCGCCACGGGGTGGGCCGATGTACGCCGTGCTGTCGAGCGTCATCAACATCTTCGCCTACCCGATCTACACGGTCTTCATCACGCTTCTCTACTACGACCTCCGCATCCGGAAGGATGGCTTCGACCTCGAGGTGATGAGCCGAGAGCTGATGGGCGCAGCGCCGGCAGTGCCCGCGTAGCTGCACGTGACGCCTCCGGGCTGACGTCCGAGTCGCCGGCGTCGGAGGGCCGGCCCGCAGCGCTCGCCCCGGTCGCGCGGGTATCTTTCTCCGCGATGGAAGTTCAGGTCTTCGGGACGAAGAAGAGTGCGGACACGCGCAAGGCGCTGCGATTCTTCGCCGAGCGGCGCGTGCGGGTCCATTTCGTCGACCTGGCCGAACGGCCCGCCTCGCTCGGGGAGCTCGAGCGGTTCGCCCGGAAATTCGGGGTCGCGGCGCTCGTCGACCGGACGGGCAAGCGCTTTGCGGAGCTCGGGCTGGGCAACGCGCACTACTCGGATGCGCGGTGGCTCGATCGCCTGGTCGATGAGCCGGGTCTGCTCCGCACCCCGCTCACACGGTGGCAGCATCAGCTGACGATCGGGCTCGCCGAATCCACCTGGAAGGAGTGGGTGGGAGTGGGGGTGCGGGCGGGAGTGGCGCAGCGATGACGCTCCTGTCACTGTCGAACGTCGACGTGGAGTTCGGCGCCACGCGACTGCTGAGCGGCGTCACGGTCTCGATCGGTGCCGGCGACAAGTGGGGCATCGTCGGCCGGAACGGGACGGGCAAGACGACGCTCTTCCGTCTCATCACCGGCGCCATGGCACCCACGAGCGGTCAGGTCTCCCGCGTCGGCGGCACGCGCTTCTCCCTGCTCGATCAGAACCGGGACTTCGGCGCCGCGGGGACCGTGTGGGAGGCCGCTGCGGGAGAGTTCGCCGAGCTGCTCGCGCTGGAGCAGTCGCTCGCCGAGCAGGCGGCGGCGCTCGAGACCGACGCCGGCGAGGCCGCGCTCGCGCGCTACGGGCACGATCTCGAGCGGTTCGAGCGGGAGGGCGGCTATACGGTCGCGCCGCGGGTCGATGCCGTGCTGCACGGGCTCGGATTCGAGCCGGCGGAGGCGCGGATCCGACCGCTGGCGACGTTGTCGGGGGGAGAGCGGGGCCGGCTCGGACTGGCGCGGCAACTCGTCGCGCCGGCCGACGTGCTCCTCCTCGACGAGCCCACGAACCACCTCGACCTCGAGACGACGCGATGGCTCGAGCAGTACCTTGGCGAGACGACGGCGACGGTTCTCGTCATCAGTCACGATCGGGCGTTTCTGGCCGCCCTGGTCGACCACGTGCTCCACGTCGACGAGGGCACGGCGACGCCGTACACTGGGGGGTACGAGGCGTTCATCGCCCAGCACGCCGAGCGGCGGCTCACGCGGCAACGGGCGGCCGACCGGCAGCGGAAGCTGGTCGAGCGGGAGGAGGAGTACATCAGGCGCAACATCGCCGGGCAGAACAGCCGCCAGGCAAAGGGTCGGCGCACCCGGTTGGCGCGTCTGCCGAGGTTGAGCCCGCCGCGGTCCGCGGACGGCGCCATGGCCGTCGCCTTCGAGATCCGGGACCGCGGCGGCGATCAGGTGCTCGCCGCGCGCGACCTGCGGATCGAGGTCGATGGGCGTCTCCTGCTGCGCGAGTTCGACGGACGACTGATGCGCGGCGATCGCGTCGGCCTCATCGGCCCGAACGGCGCTGGCAAGTCGACGCTGCTGCGCACGATCATGGGCGAGCGCGAGCCGACCTCGGGCGCGGTCCGGGTGGGCGGCTCGATCACCGTCGGCTATTACCGACAGGACCTGGCGCAGGTCCCGCTCGATCGCACCCTCTACGACATCATCGCCGACCTGCGGCCGCTCTGGACCCGCGGACAGATCCAGGGGCATCTCGGACGGTTCGCGTTCAGCGGGGACGAGGTCCAGCGTCGGGCGGACACGTTGTCGGGCGGGGAGCGGGCGCGGGTCGCGCTGGCGATGATCATGCTGTCGGGTGCGAACTTGCTCATCTTCGATGAGCCGACGAACCATCTGGACGTGGAGTCGATCGAGGCCCTCGAGGACGCGGTCGAGCAGTATCCCGGGACGGTGCTTTTGGTGAGCCACGATCGCGCGTTGCTGCGCGCGCTCGCGACGCGGGTCTGGGTGCTGCACGATCAGCGGATCACGAGCTTCGACGGGAGCTTCGCCGAATGGGAGGTCGTGAGCGAGGAGCGCGCGCATGCGGCCGCGGTCGCGGCGGCCGAGGACGAGGCGGTGCACCGCGTCCGCGAGCATCGGCGGACGGAGCGGCGGTCCGTCGAGGAGCGGGCGGAGCAGGACCGTGGCCGTCAGGCGCGCCGCACGGCGCGCCAGGCGGTCGCGGCGGCCGAGGCGGAGGTGGCCGCGGCGGAAGCCCAGGTGGCGCAGATCACGACCGCGCTCGCGGACCCCGGCTTGTACACCACGCCCGAGGGCATCGCGCGGAGCGCCGAGCTGGGCGCGGGACTCGAGCGGGCGCGGCGCGCGCTCGACGCCGCGATCGAGCGCTGGGCGGCGGCGGAACAGCAGGTCGAACGCGGCGAGGCGGCGGGCGCGCCGGCCGCCGAGGAGCGTGGACGGAGATGAGAATCCTGCGCGTCGGTGGCATCACCAAAATTGCCGGCATCCTTGGCGTGATCGCTCTGTGCGGGTTCTCCGGCGTGGCCGGGGCGCAGCCGGGCACGACCGGTGCCGCGGGCGGCGCGGTCACTCCCGCAACCACCGCGACGCGCCGCGCTCCCGCGCCGTCGGCGAGCGCGGCGTTGCCGCCGGCGCCGTCGGAGCGCATCGGGTCGGGCGATTCGGCGGCGCGGCACGCGCGGGCCGAGCGGTACCTCCAGCGGGGGGACGCCGCGCTCGCGGCCGGCATGCGCGACACGGCGCGCATCGCGTGGGAGAACGCGCTCTACGAGTATCCGCCGCTGACGGACGCGGCGATCGAGCTGGCGCGCATGCTGACCGAGGATGGCGATGGGTTCTACGCGCGCCGCGTGCTCGAGCGCGCGCTGCACTTCGATCCCGACAACCCGAAGCTCCTGCACTTCAGGGCGCGCCGTCGCGCACTCCCGGATACCGCGCGGTAAGGAAGCGGCTTATTGGATGATGACGCGACGCACCCGCTTTCGCGGGTGCGTCGTGTCATCCGGAACGGCAGGGACGTGGATCATGGTGGCGCGAGTCGGCCCGGGGCCGGCGGGCGCCCGCGGGGCGCGGCGGACCGCTAGGACGTGACTCTTTCCCGCTGGGCGGGGAAGCGGATCCGGTACACGGCGGCGGATCGCTCGGCGCGCGCCTCTTCGACGACGCCGCCCAGGTGCCAGATGGCGGCCAGGAGAGGACCGAGCTCGGCCGGGGTGAAGTGCGAGGCGAAGATCGAGGCGGTCGAGTCGGTCGCGGCGCGTAGGCGCGCGGCTTCGGCAGACGCCCAGCCCGGGTCGGGCCACGGCTGGAGGAAGCGCAGGCCGCCGCGGTACTCCATGCCGTCTCCGACGCCGACGATCTCGCGGCGCCCGTGATACGTGTACGTGAGGCCGTCGCCGTCGTGGATCGAGCGCGGGGCTCGGCTGGGCGCGTTCGCGAACGCGGGCCCGGCCGACCCGGCCACACGCGCGTACCAGTGGAGTCGCGCCGTGTCCGGCGCGTGCCAGTCGGTCGTGTAGAAGAGCCAGGCGGGGACGCCGCTGGCGAAGAGATACACGGGATCGGGGCCGCCGCGGTCGAGCGCCTGCACCAACCCGCGACTCTCTTCGCGATCCTGCGGCCCGAGCACGACCCCGGCCGCCCTGGGCGCGCGGGCGAGCAGAAAGGCGAGCAGGGCCGCGCCGTACACGGCGGGCCGCCACGCGCGAGGCCAGAGCTCCACGGCCGCGAGTACGGCCGACGCGCCCGCCAGGTAGAGGAAGGGTGTGGCGAAGAGCTGCATCCGCGCGGCGATCGGATAGAGGCCGGCCGCGCTCGCGCCAAAGGCCGCGAGATAGGGCACGATCAGCAGCAGTCCCATCGGCGGCCCGTGGGCGTACCACGCGGCCGCGACCCCGACCGCCCACAGGCCGACGCCGAGCAGGAGCAGGGCCCCTTCGTGGTCCGGCACTCCCAGCTCGCTGAGGAACGGGCTGGCGAGCGCCTGATAGAGCCCGTCCGTGATCCGCCGCGCCGCGTCGGCCGCGCCGACCGTGAAGAACGTCGGCTCCCAGAAGCGGCGTAGATACGGGTCGTGCATGGCCGAGCGATACACGAAGACGTACAGCACCACGAATGTCGCCGCCCAACTGCCACAGACCACGACGAGACGGCGGAGGCGCCGGCGATCGCCGCGGATCCGCTGGTCGACCGCGAGCGCGACGGCGATCCCCGCCAGCGTGAAGACGGCCGGCATCGAGCACCAGAGGGCGACCATGCCGCCGGCCCCGAGATAGCGCCAGCGCGTCGTGCGGCTGGCATCGGCGAGGAGCGGGGCGACGAGGGCGAGCAAGCCGGCGGTCACGAACCCGTCGACGCCGTACTGCTTGGCCTCCCCCGCGTACGTGAGCAGCAGGATCGAGCAGGACGCAAACGCGGTCGTGAGCAGCGCCTCCTCGTCGCCCACGAGCCGCCGAGCGGCGGGCCAGATCAGGATCAGCACGCCGAGCGACGCGAGCAGGGGAACGAGTCGCAGCCCCCACTCGTTCATCCCGAGCAGCAGCGTCGCGGCCTTGGTCGCCCAGAGAAAGGGAATCGGCGCCGTCTGATCGAAATCGAGCGGATGTCCGAGACCGCCGAAGCTGCGACTCCCGACGTTGAGCGCGACCATCGCCTCGTCGAGCCAGAGCGACGGTCGACGGAAAAAGAGGAGCAGCCGCAGTGCGACCCCGAACGTGATGAGCGCGATCGCCGCCGCGCGATACCAGTCGGCGTGGGCACGGCCGCCGGCGTCGACGTGCACGGCTCGAACCGGCGACCGTCTGGTCCGGCGCCGGAGCCCTGGGATGGGCGCACTGACAGCCATATCCGCGACCGCCCTACACAATTCGCACCAGCCGGCGCCGGCCCGTCCGATCGCGCGAGCCGTCACGCCGGAAGCCGGACGATCAGCGGGCGGAAGCGGGCGCGTCCGTGCTGCCTCCGCGCGGCCGTCTCCGTGCGGCGCCTTCACGCTACTGGCGTGCGGGAGCCGGCGCACCCGCGGTCCCGCACGCGCGGGGCGTCCCGACGCCGACCGCCTGTCCGACGGCCGGCGGTGTGTGGGGCCGCCCGCGCTGCTCGAGCCCGGGCTAGAAGCCCGCGGGCCGCTCGCCGACGACGCCGAGTGCGCGCTCCATGGCGAGTCCCGCGCGAGCGATCGTGCCCTCGTCGAAGAGGCGCCCGATGCACGTCACGCCGTGTGGGACTCGGCGAGGCGGGGAGAACCTGGGGAGCGGGTGCGCCGGGTCCGGCGCCCAGTCGCTCCGCGCTTCACTGACGTCGACGAACCCGGCGCGGAAGGTCAGCGAGGGATGTCCGGTGCAGTTCGAGATCACGAGCATCTCATCGCGGAGCGACGGGACGAGCAACAGATCGACCTGCGAGAACAGGCGCGCCATCTCCATCGCCACGCGCCGCCGCAGCCGATCGGCCTGGACGAGGTCGACCGCCGACAGGAACCGCGCTTCCCGGAACTGGTTGGGCCAGGCGTCGGGGACCTGCGCCCGGAGCTCATCCACTCGCCGGCTCAGCGTCAGCTCCTCGAACGCGGCCGCCGCCTCGGCGAACAGGATGAGATTGAGCGAGTCGAACGGCCAGTCGGGGAGGCTCACCTCGACGGGCGCCATGCCGAGCGACCGCGCGACATCGAGCGCGTGACGATCCACGTCGGTGGCCGGGCTCTCCTGCATCCAGTGCGGGAAATAGCCGAGGCGGAGCCCCTGCACGCCCGACGTGGCGTCGAAGTCCAGTCGACTCGGCACGCTCGCGACATCGTCCGGGTCCGGACCGCTGATCGCTCGGAGCACCAGCATCGCGTCCTCGACGCTCCGTGTCATCGGGCCCAACTTGTCGAGCGACCAGCAGAGCGTCATCGCGCCGCTGCGGGCCACCCGCCCGTAGGTCGGGCGCAGCCCGGTCACCCCGCAGCGCATGCTGGGGCTCACGATGCTGCCGCCCGTCTCGCTCCCGATCGCGAAGCCGACCAGCCCGGCGGCCGTGGCCGCGCCCGGTCCGGCGCTCGACCCGGACGCTCCCTCCTCGAGCAGCCAGGGATTCATCGTCTGCCCGCCGAACCAGATGTCGTTGAGCGCCAGCGCGCCGAGACTGAGCTTGGCGACCAGCACTGCACCGGCGTCGTGCAGGCGGCGCACGACCGCGGCGTCGGTCGTCGGCACCCGATCGCGAAACGGCTCGGCGCCGTAGGTCGTGCGGATCCCTGCCGTGTCCAGGAGATCCTTACCGCCCCACGGGATGCCGTGGAGCGCCCCGCGATACCGGCCGGCCGCGATCTCACGGTCGGCTTGGCGAGCCTGCGTGAGCGCCAGGTCGCGCGTGAGCGTGATCACGCATCGGAGTCGGGGATCGAATCGCTGGAGCCGGTCGAGGTAGAGCGTCGTGAGTCGCTCGCTGGTGAGTGCCCGCCGCTCGATCCACCGCGAGAGGCGAGTCACCGGCGCGAACGCGATGTCGTCGTCGCTCGCGGGCAGCGGGCCCGGGTCGGTCGTGCTGCGCACGAACCGATCGTGCGCCGGCCCCGCGTCGCCGGTGAGCACCGGGTTCCAGCGGGTCGCCGGGGGGAGCGTCGCGTCGAGCGCCACTCTGCGCGGCCCGGTTCTGCGCTCGAGGAGTGGCGCCATCGATGTCCGCCAGCTTGCGGCGGCCATCGCCCGCTCGGCCGGTGTCATCGTCACCTGCACGAGCTTCTCCGCGTCGGCGAACGTCGACGGTGAGACCTCGGGGCCGACCGCGGGCGACCCGTTGAAGGTCGTCGGCGCGCCGGGCGGTGGCGTCGAGGGCGACGCGGCCGCGTGCCCGGCCGTCTCCTGCGACTGGTCGCTCCCGCGACATGCCTCGGCCGCGGCGAGGAGCCCGAGCGGAGCGCGAATGAGGAACTGGCGTCGGGTATTCAGAGCGCACCTCGGTGCTATGGACAGGACAATGTACGTATCGGGGTCGTCCGCCGGGGCGGCGCGATGCGGTTGCGCGCCCCGCGGCCATCACCGGAACGGCAACGGCGGGCGGGATGGCGGGACGCCGCGTCCCACGGCCCCGTGGGGGCGGCATTCATGCCGCCCGCGCCTCGCATCCCACACCGATGCCGGGCCGGCATTCATGCCGCCCGCGCCTCGCATCCCACACCGATGCCTGGCCCGGCGCGGCGTACCGACGTCCCGGGGGGATGGTTCATGCCGCCAACGGCATGAATGCCGCCCACCGTCACCCTGTCACACGGTCAACACCAGCAGATCGTAGAGCGCGTGCGTCCAGGCCGTGATGCCGAAGCCGCGGGTGACGTACAGCAGGCTGAAGGCGAGGCCGCCCAGCAGGCGGAAGACGAACGAGTCGAGACGCCACGGGTCGCCGTAGGGGCCCACGTAGTGGAACGCTGCGAAGATGAGCGCCGACAGCGTGACCGCCACCCCGGCGGCCACCAACGGCCGCCATCCGAGGAGGCGGCGGGCGATGAGCGCGATCCCCGAGACCAGCAGTACGCGGAAGAGGAGCTCCTCGTACACGCCTGCTCCCAGCGCCAGCATCACCTTGGTCGCCGTCGGCGCGGTGGCGATCGGCCCGCCCACCGGCGCGACCATCCCGACGTGCACGATGGCATCGGCGACGCTCCGGTGCGGGAAGGGAACCGCGCGGACGAGATGGGCGGTGAGGGTGCCGACGACCGACCCGAAGCAGAGGGCGAGCGCGGCGGCCTCGGCGATCATCGTCGCGAACACGCGACCACGGAGCGGTGCCGGCGTGCGCCGGATGTCGCGTGCGACGTACCAGAGCCCGACCCCGATGACCGTGAGGCCGAAGGCGACCGATGCGTACTGCCGCCCGGCGATCGCCAGGAACAGCTCCTCGAGCAACACGTCGGCGCCGTTGCGCAGCTCGGCACCCTGGCCCGTCGACAGGAACGCGGCCAGCGCCTCGTACACGACGAGCAACGGCAGGGCGATCAGGATGCTGTATCGGGGCGCGCGGCTCACACGCCAGTAGTCGAGAAGACCGGCCGGCACGATCCCGCCACGAACTGATCGGCGCATATCTTCCAAAGATGTGCCGCCCGCCGCGCGTCTGACCAGCCACGCCCGCGATCACTGGTGCGCCCCACGGAGGCCGGCGTGCCTGCGCTCGTGCGCGGCCGCCCTCGTCGGCGCGGCCCTCGTCGGCGCGGACGTCCCCGCCCCCGCTGCGGCGCAGCCCGCACCCGCGCCCTCACGCACCGCATCGGGCGGGATCGCGCGCGCGCCGGCGCGACCCGGCGCAGCACCGGCCCGCCCGCAGACCGCCGCCGGCGACACGAGCGCGGCGTACTCCTCCCCGGCCCTCGAGGCGCTGGTCGCGCGCGCGGCCCAGCGGAACCGGATCGTGCCGGCCGGCCTCGTGTCCTACCGGGTCGAGACGGAGAGCGAGCTGTCGCTGCTCATCCACCGCCGCGACGGGTCCGAAGGCGCGACGCAGGTCGAGCAGGTGGCGAGTCTCGTCCGGTGGGATCGGTCGGGCGCGCTGTCACAGCACGTCATCGGGTATCGGTCGCGGTTCTCCGGGCCGAACATCTCGGCGCTCGCCCTCATCAAGCAGGCGTGGATCGTCCCGACGCTCTATGGCAACCGGCTGAGTCTCTTCCTCGGCCGCGACACGACCCACCTGGCCCGCCGCGCGATCGCCCGCGACACGGCCGTCCGCGTCGTGCATCCCTTTGCGCCCGACCGGGACTCCGTGTATCGCTTCTCCGGCGGCGACACGGCGCTCACGATGCGCCTCCTGACTCGCCAGATCCCGGTCGCCCTCGTCCACGTCGCGCCTCGCCCACACCTCCGGCGGCGCACCGTGCTGTTCCATGGCGACGTGTACGTCGACCTCGCGCACGCCGAGATCGTGCGCATGCGTGGTGCGTTCGAGGTCGTCGGCGGGCACCCCGGCCTTCGGGCGCGGCTCCAGGCCGTCGCGTATACCGGCATCGCCTTCGTCGACCTCACGAATCGCGAGATCCACGGCCGCTTCTGGCTGCCCGGGACGCAGCGGATCGAGGGCGACGTGACGTCGCCGCTCGCGGGCGACTTCCGCTCGATCTTCCGGGTCGTCACCCGGTTCGGCGCGTACACGCTCGACGAGCGCGACACGGTGGGCTCCCGGGCCGACGACTCGGCGGCCGCGTCCGACACGATGCGCGCCCTGCCACACACGCTCACGATCGCGCCCGGTGACAGCCTGTCGGGATACTCCGGCTGGCTGGCACCGGTGGGGCAGGCGACGACGGCCGCGCGACCCGACGCGTTCGACGACGTCGCCCCCGAGCAGTGGCGGCCGACCGGACCGCCGCGGGCACAGGTCGGCACCGAGCGGATCGGTGATTTCATCCACTACGACCGCGTGGAAGGAACGTTCACCGGGGTGGGGGGCGCCCTGCGCTTTCGCGACGCGGCGCCCGGCCTCACCGCACGGGCGCACGCCGGCTGGGCGTGGACGGAGCAGACGGTGCGTGGCGGCGCCAGCCTGGAGTGGCTCCACGGCCCCTGGCTGCTCGGCGCCCAGGCGTCCCGCACCCTCGACAACACCAACGATTTCCGCCGCCCGCTGGCCGGCGGCCCGTTCCTCGAGGCGCTGCTGGTGCAGGATGATTTCGACTATGTGGACCGGCGCTCGGCCGGCGTGTACGCGCTGCACGTCTGGCAATCGACGGGTGCCCGGGACGGGGGTGGGGGTGGGGGCGGGGGCGGGGGTTCGCTCATCGTGCGGGTGGACGCCGGGCTGGGCGACGATCGCGGGGATCGGGCGCGGCTCACGCACGGCATCTTCGCGCCCGGCGTCCTGCTGCGCGACTCACTCCTCCGGCCCAACCGTGGCGTGCTCCCGGGGACCTACGCCCGTGGCGCGCTGACCCTCGACTACCATCCCGGGGTCGATGCCGGATTCGTGAGCCAGGGGCTGGGCGTGCACCTGCGGTACGAAGCGGCCGGCGGCGAGCTCGCCTGGCAGCGGATCGAGGCGCGCGTCGTCGCCGACCGGACGTGGGGTCCGTTCACGGCCCTCGTTCGGATCGACGGCGGGCTCGTGGCCGGCACCGTCATCCCGCCGCAACAGCTCTTCGAGATCGGGGCCGCCGAGGGGCTGCTCGCGTACGACTACAAGCAGTTCGCGGGGGATCAGGCCGCCATCTGGCAGGGTGAGGGGATCTACGCCCTTCCGTTCTGGCAGGCTCCGCTCCGGATCGCGCACCTGTTCCTGCCGAGCGTCGCCCCGGGGATCGCGATCGGGTTCCAGAGCGGGTGGACGGAGGCGAGCACCCGCGCCGCGCGGCGCGCGCTCATCGCGCTCGGCTCGCGCGTCGATCCGGCGACCAATGCCCTCGTCCTCGACGGTGCGGGCCACACGATCCCCGTCTCCAGTCCGAGCCACGGCGTGCGCACGTCGGTCAACGTGTTGCTCCGCGTCTTCGGCGGCGCCGCCGGGATCGGCGTCGCGCATTCGCTCGACCCGCACGCGCCATTTCAGGCTGTGCTGCGCCTCGGCGCGGCCCTCTGACGGAGTCAGCCTACCGGAACTCGCCGATGAACCCGATCTCGGGCTCCAGGCGCTGACCGAGCTTCTCGCGGACCGCCGTCTGGGCGAACGCGATCAAGGCACGCACATCCGCGGCCGTGGCGCCGCCCAGGTTCACGATGATGTTGGCGTGCACGTGCGAGATCTGGGCGCCGCCGATCCGGTGGCCCTTGAGGCCGAGCTGATCGATGAGGCGGCCGGCGCCGACGCCTTCGATCTTCTTGAAGATCGAGCCGGCGCTCGGATAGAGGTCGAGCCATGGGTGTCGACTGCCGCGCCAGCTCAGGTTCTCCTGCATGACGCGCTGCATCTCGGCGGGATCACCCGGGGCGAGTCGGAACGTCACCGACAGGACCGCATCACGCCGCGCGTGCAGGATGCTCGTGTCGTAGCCGAAGGCCATCTCCTCCCGGCCGGCGACCATGCGATCCCCGGACTCGGTGAGCAGGACGCACGACTCGAAGACCTCCGCGATGAACATCGTGCGCTCGCGGGCCGGACCCGGCGAGAGGAAGTGGAGATTCTGCCAGATCGCGCCCCCGACCGTGCTCGGGATCCCGACGTAGTGCTCGAGCCCCGACCAGCCCCTGGCGACCGCCTCCGGGATGAGCCGTCCCATCGACGCACCGCTCTCGACCCAGAGTCGTCCATCGTCGTGGAACGTGAAGTGGCCGGCGGTGTTCCGTATCACCAGACCACGGAAGCCGCCGTCGCCGACGAGGATGTTGGCGCCGAGCCCCAGCAGAAAGCACGGAACCCGGAGCGCGCGTGCAGCGAGCAGGGCATTTGCCAGATCGTCCGCCGACGTGGCATCGTACAGCAGGTCTGCGGGCCCGCCGATCTTGAAGGTCGTGAACGGGGCCAGCGGTGCGTCGCGCCGGAGCCGATCCGGGTCCAGCCGCGCGGCGAGCGCGGTGAGCGCGCTTTTCGAGAGAGTCGTCGCCATGACCGTCGAAGGTATGTGCAGAGCCGGACGGCCCGCTACAACAGGCCGGCCAGCCGTACCCCACCAGCACGCCACACGGCACGCCACACGGCACGCCACACGGCACGCCACACGGCGCCGGCACGCAGGGCTGCCGGCACAGGAGGCCGGGGCCGTCTCGTTCGACGCGCCGCGTGTCGTCACAGTCACCGGCGCGCTCGCCGCACTCCCCGCACTCGCGGCACTCGCGGCACTCCTGGCCCTGCTCGGCGCGCCCGCGGGCGCCCAGCGGCCGGCCGCCCGCTCGGGATCGCAACCGGTGGCCCGGGCAACCGCGGCCATCGCGGGCCCGCGGTCGGAGCGGGGGCTGCTCGAGCGCGCCACGCGGAGCCGCGTCCTCGACAACGGACTGGAGGTCGTCGCCGTCGAGAACCACGGCGTGCCGCTCGCCACGATCGAGGTCGACGTCCGGAACGGCTCGTTCACGCAGACGCCGGCCTACGCCGGCCTCGCGCACATGTACGAGCACATGTTCTTCAAGGCCAACGCGGCATACCTGAGCTCCGACGCATTCATCGATCGCACGACGGAGCTCGGGGCGGTGTTCAACGGCCGGACCGAGGAGGAGAGCGTCAGCTACTATCTGACCCTGCCCTCCGACAGTCTGGCGGGCGGGCTCCAGCTCATGGCCGCGGCCCTCCGCGCTCCGCTCTTCCTCCCGACCGACCTCGCGCACGAGAAGGAAATCGTTCTCGGCGAGTACGACCGCCAGGAGGCGAATCCGATCTTCCCGCTCACGCAGCGGATGGGCCAGAAGCTCTGGCCCGACAACTGGAGTCGGAAGAACGTGATCGGCGACCGTGACGTCATTCGCCACGTCACGCCGGAGCAGATGCGCGAGATCCAGCACCGGTACTACGTCCCGAACAACGCCGCCCTCATCGTCACCGGTGACGTGGACACGGCGCGCGTCTTCGGCCTCGCCCGCCGGTACTTCGCCGACTGGCCGCGCGCCGCCGACCCCTTCACGACGGACCCTGTGCCGCCCATCCCGCCTCTCACAGGGAACGAGGCGGTCGTCGTCGAGGCGCCGGTCGGGGCCGTGACCGTCCTCGTGCAGTGGCAGGGGCCGAGCGTCGGATCCGATCCGGGCGCCACCTACGCGGCCGACGTGTTCTCCGACGCGCTCAACTCGCCCGCGTCGGGGTTCCAGCAGCGGCTCGTCGACAGCGGCCTCTTTCAGGCCGTGGGCGTGAACTACTACACACTGAACCACACCGGCCCGATCACGATCAGCGGACAGACCAGCGCCGACAAGCTGCGGCCCGCCCTGGCCGCGCTCGATCGGGAGATCGCCCGCTTCGACAGCGTCGGCTACGTCTCGGCCACCGAGCTCGCGGACGTCAAAGCACGCCGCGCCGTGAACTCCGCCTTCGGTCGCGAGCGGGCGTCGGGGTACGCCCACACGGTCGGCTTCTGGTGGAGCGTCGCCAACCTCGACTACTACTTCGACTACGTCGACAACATGGCAGCCCGGACGCCGCGTGACCTCGCGTCGTACGCCCACCGCTACATCGTCGGCAAGCCCCACGTGACCGGCGTCCTCATCGCCCCGGACGACCGCCGCGCGATCGGGCTGACCGAGTCGGAGCTCGACGGGGCGATCCAGTGAGGCGGCTCGGCGCACTGACGGCGGTGCTCGCGATCCCCCTCCTCGCGCCTCCGGCCGCCCCCCCGGTCTTCGCCGCCGCTGCGGCGGCCTCGACCTCGGCCGCCGGTCCGGCGCCCGACACCGCCACGACGCGCTTCGTCGTCGCGGGGATCCCGGTGATCCTCCGCCGCGTCACGTCCAACGACGTGGTGTCGGCCAACGTCTACCTGCTCGGCGGCGTGCGGCAGGTGACCGACGAGACGGCGGGCATCGAGCCGCTGCTGCTCGACATCGCCGAGCGTGGGACTGCCCGTTACCCCCGGGCCGCAATGCTCCGGACGATGGCGCGCCTCGGCACGACGGTCGTCGTCGAGCCGGCCACCGACTGGACCGCGCTCGGCGTGCGGGCGACCTCGGGCACCTTCGATTCGACCTGGGCCGTGATGACCGACCGGCTGATGGCGCCGACGCTCGACTCGGCGGATGTCGAGCTGGTCCGCCGGCAGTACGCGTCGGCCGTGCGCCAGCGGGGGGACAGCCCGGACGCGCTCGTCGACTACCTCGCCGACAGCGCTGCGTTCGCGGGGAGCGCCTACGGCCGCTCTGTCACCGGCACCGCGCGCTCGATCGCGCACATCACCCGGGCGGAGTTGCAGCGCTACGAGCGGACGCAGATGGTCCGGTCGCGGCTCCTCGTCATCGTCGTCGGCAACGTCACCGCGGAGCATGTCGAGCGGCTGGTCCGCGCGACACTCGGACGGCTTCCCCTCGGGGCCTATCACTGGACCCTCCCCCCCGGGACGCCGCGGGCATCGAGCGCCCTCATCGCACGGCAGCGGCAGCTGCCGACGAATTACATCCTCGGCTACTACCACGGGCCGCCGGCGTCGAGCCCCGACTACCAGGCGCTCCGGCTCGCGACGTCGGCGCTCTCCGGCCAGCTCTTCTCCGAGATCCGCACCCAACGCAACCTGTCGTACGCCGTGAACGCTCCGTTCGTCGACCGGGCGCTCTCGGCGGGCGGGCTCTACGTCACGACCGTGTCGCCCGACACGGTGCTCGACATCATGCGACACGAGATCGGGATCATGCAGACGAACCTGATCGAGCCGGCCGCACTCGACCGGCTCGTGCAGCAGTTCATCACCGAATACTTCCTCGACAACGAGACGGACGCCGACCAGGCCGATTTTCTCGCCCGTGCGGAGCTCTATCGCGGCGACTACCGCGCGGCCGACCGGTTCGTCGACGAGCTGCGGCGGGTCACGCCGCAGGACATTCAACGAGTCGCCCGCACGTACATGAGCGGGGTCGTGTTCGCGTATGTCGGTGATACGGCCAAGGTGTCCCGGGCGGTGGTCGGTCGGTTCTGATCTGTAATCGTGGCGTCAGATTCCCGGGCTATCCTTCGCCGGCACGATGACGGGCGCCAGCCCCCACCGCCCGTGCGGACGACCCCTCACCACCCAGGACCCGCCATGACTCCGCCGACTCCGAATACCCCGATCACCCCGCCCCCCGTGTCCACTCGACCGGCCGCTCGCTCGTTCGCCCGGTCCGCCGGCGTCACCGCGCTCGCCCTGCTCGCCACCACCGGCGTCCTGTCGGCGCCCGCCGCCCACGCCCAGACCGGCGCGGGCTACGCGGTGACCAAGCACTACCAGATCGGGGGTGACGGCGGCTGGGACTATCTCGCCTTCGACACGGCGGGCCACCGCCTGTTCGTGACGCACGGGACACATGTCACTGTCGTGAACCCGGACAATGGGTCGATCATCGGCGACATCCCCAATACGCCGCACGTGCACGGAGTCGCGCTGGCGTACGATCTCGGGCGCGGCTTCATCACCGCCGCGGGCGACACGTCGATCCACATCTTCGACCTGGCGAGCCTCAAGCCGCTCGGCACAGTCAAGGTCGACCCGGACGATGACGCGATCCTGTACGACCCCGCCACGCACTATGTCGTGAGCCTCAACGGCGACGCACACTCGGCGACGGTCATCGACGGCGCGAGCGGGAAGTCGGTCGGCCGCATCGAGCTCCCCGGTGGACCCGAGTTCGGGGCGTCCGATGGCAACGGCACCGTGTACGCCAACATCGAGGACAAGAGCCTCGTGGTGGCACTCGACCTCAAGCAGTTGAAGGTCGTCCGTCAGTGGTCGCTCGCGCCCTGCGAGAGCCCGTCGGGCCTGGCGATCGATCGGCGGCATCACCGGATCTTCAGCGGCTGCCACAACAAGCTGATGGCGATCTCGGATGCGGACGCGGGTAAGGTGGTGGCGACCGTGCCGATCGGCCGTGGCGTCGACGCCAACCGCTTCGACCCGGGCACGCAGTTGGCGTTCAGCTCGAACGGCGACGGCACGCTGACGGTCGTCCACGAGGACTCGCCCGACCAGTACACGGTCCGTGGCAACGTGACGACCCAGCTCGGCGCCCGCACGATGGCGCTCGATCCCAAGACCCATACCGTGTACCTGGTCACCGCCAAGTTCCTGCCCGCCCAGGGGAACGCGCGGCCGCAGCCGGTGCCGGGGTCGTTCACGCTGCTCGTCGCGACGCCGACGCACTGACGCCGCGCGGGTCCGAGCGCGACGAATCCCCGATCGCGCGCTGATCGGGGATTCGTCGCGACCGTCACTGACTCGTTGCGGCCGCGGCGCCCGGGCCGCGCAGGATCCTGCCTGGCCGGGCGCCGGTATGCCGGCCGTGATCCTCGACCACCGTGCCGTTCACGAGCACGTAGTCGATCCCCTCGGGCGCCAGGTACGGGTGCTCGTAACTCGAGCGATCCTGCACCCTGTCGTAGTCGAAGACGACCACATCGGCCCACGCGCCCTCCCGGATCACGCCGCGCCCGGCGAGCCGGAGTCGGGTGGCCGGCCACGACGTCATCTTCCGGATCGCCTCCGGGAGCGTCAACACGTGGCGCTCCCGCACGTAGTGCGCGATCACGCGCGGGAAATTGCCATAGGCGCGCGGGTGTGGGAGCCCGGTCGCGTCGATCTCACCGGGGTGTAGGGCGGCGCCGGCGTCGCTCCCGATGCTGGTCCAGGGGAAGCGGAGCGCCGTCTCGATGTCCGGCTCGCCCATCATGAAGTAGAGCGCCGTGACCTCCTTCCCCGGCGCGCCCTGCTCGACGAGGTCGAAGGCCGCATCGGCCGGCGTCTTGCCCAACTCCTTGGCGATGACGGCGATCGATTTCCCCTCGAAGCGGGCGTTGGCGGGGTTGGCGGCGTCGCCAAGCACGATGCCGTTCCATCCGCCGGCGGCCTCGACGATGTTCCACCACCCCGGCGAGCCGGTCACGATCTCGCGCTGGAGCCGGGTCCGGATCGCCGGATCCCGGAGCCGCGCCCTGAGCGAGTCGGGCCCGCCCTCGTGCGCCCATGCCGGGATCACCGAAGCGAGGCCGGTGCCTCCCGCGGTGTAGACGTACATGTCCGCGGCAACGTCCTCGCCGCGCGCGCGCGCCGAGTCGATCAGGGCGCCGACCCGAGGCATGAGGACGCCCCAGGCCGGGCGGTAGGCGACCTTGAGGTGAAAGATCTCGACCGGGAGCTTGCCCTCCTGGCCGATCCGGATCGCCTCGTGGAGCGCGTCGAGGACTTCCTTCCCCTCGCCACGGATGTGGCTCGCGTAGATGCCGCCATAGCGGCCCGCGACCTTCGCCATCTCGATCAGCTCCGGCGTCTTGGTGTAGCTGAGCGGCGGGTAGATCAGCGCCGTCGTCATCCCGAGCGCGCCCTGCTGCATCCCGATCGCGATGAGCGCGCGCATCGAGTCGAGCTCCGCCGGCGTCGGGTCGCGGGCCGATTGGCCGAGGACCGGGACGCGGGCCTGCTCCTCGCTCACATAGGTGCCGAAATTGAGGCTGATGCCCTGACGCTCGAGCGTGCTGAAGTACGCGGCGAGCGAATCGATCGGGCCCGGCGATCCGTCCTCGCCGGCGATCGCCGTCGTCACTCCCTCCTGGAGCTTGGTCTCGGCCAATCCGTTCCTGAGGAGCACCTCTCCCGACTGGTCCATCGCGTCGATCCAGCCCGGGGAGACGTACTTCCCGCGGGCGTCGATCTCCGTCCGTCCGCTGCCCGCGACCGTGCCGATGCGCACGAACCGCCCGCCCTGGATCGCGACATCGGCCGCGATCCACGGATTCCCCGCGCCGTCGAGCACGCGTCCCCCGCGGATCACGACATCGTACGTCGCCCCGGCATCGGCCCGCGCGGCCGTCCTGGCGCCCGCGCCCGAGCCGCCGGCCGGCGGCGACTGCGCGCCGGCCGCGAGCGCCGCGCAGAGGAACGTCACCACCGCGACGGGCGCCAGGGGTGTGACCGTGCGCGCCATCGCGGCGCGCCGCCCAGAGCCGGCCGGCGGGCGAGCGGGGCGGGCGGGGCGAATGGACGACGGGAGGGACGGCGACTGGGGCGACGGCACGGGGCAAGGCTCCGACTCGGAGGACGCCACAATCCTACCGTCCCGGGGATCGCCGCGTCAGATCGGTCGTGCGGAGCGCCGCGCCGCGTCGGCGCCGTTCGCGGCGTGCACCCCGGGGACTCACCCCCGGAAGCTCACGCCGCGGGCTGGGGCAGAGGATTCAGCCGGGCGGGATCGCCATCGTGCCGCTCCCTACCATGGCCGATCCGCCGCCGACGCGGATCCGGACGGTGCGCCCGTCCCGCTTCTCGGCCGACGCCTCGATGAGGCTCGGGCGGCCCATCGCGACTCCCTGCTCGATCTGCCAACTGAAAGTGCCCTCGCGCGCGGGATCGGCGTCGGCCAGGGCGCCGGCGAGTGCGGCCGCCGCCGACCCGGTCGCCGGATCCTCGGTGACGCCGAGCCCCGGGGCGAACATCCGGGCGTAGAGCCGCCCCGAGGCGGTGTCGCCGGCGAAGAGGAAGACATTCGGCGACCAGGCGCGCGCGAAGTGCCCGCTCCATGCGGTCCGATCGAGCACGGCGCGGTCGACCGTGCCGCGGTCGGCCAGACGCACGACGGCGAACGGCAGCCCGGCGGTCGCGAACCACGTGTCGACGACCGCTTCCACCGGCAGCGAGAGCGTCGCCGCGGCCCCGCTCACCGACGGGCGCTCGGCCGGCCGCTCGACCCCGCGCTCGAGGGTGAAGCGGCTCGTCGCGACGCTGTCCCGCACGTCGACATCCACGGCGATCGGCCCGACCCCCTCCTCGAGCACCATCGTCCCCACGCCGCCCTGCACGCCGACGCCGCGTTGCGCGAGCACGGCGGCCGTGCCCACGGTCGGATGGCCGGCGAAGGGCATCTCGGCGCCGGGTGAGAAGATGCGGACGCGGGCGGCGTGCACCGGGTCGCGCGGCGGCAGGACGAACGTCGTCTCCGCGAAATTGAACTCGCGCGCGAGAACCTGCATCGCGCGATCGCTGAGCCCGCGCGCGTCGGTAAAGACGGCGAGCTGGTTGCCGCCGAACGGCGTCCGGGTGAAGACGTCGACGATCACGAATTCGTGTGGCATGGGATCACGCGTGAGAGAAACCGGTCAGCGGGCGCGGGCCGCCCCGCCGTCCGAGTATACATCAGAACTTAGCCACATGGCAATATACCGAATCGCTACGGCGGGGGGCCGTCATCCCACCGCCCCGCCGGCGACGAGCGCGCGCACCTCGGCCGCCAGGGCAGCGTTGGTCGCGATGCTGCTCCCGCCGAATGCGGTCGGCCGGCCGTCCCAGTCGGTGAAGACGCCGCCGGCTTCCGTGATCACGGGATGGAGCGCCGCCGTGTCCCACGGCGCCATGATCGCGTCCATCATGACCTCGGCGCGCCCGGTCGCGACGAGGACGTAGCCGAACGCGTCGCCCCAGCTCCGCGCGACCGCGGCCCGCTCCGACAGCCGGCGCCACCCCAGCCACCGCCGCATCCGCTCGCCCTGGATCGCGGTCTCGTCGGCGAGCGGGGCGCCGGGGGGGGCGGCGACCTCGGGGAAGCGCTCGTCGGTCGCCAGCACGGTCGCGGCCGCCAGCCGGTGCTGCGTCGAGACGCGGCATCGGACCCCGTTCCACCAGCACCCCTGTCCGATCGCCGCGGCCACCAGCTCGCCGGCCGCCGCGCAGTAGATGGCGCCCGCGAGCACCGTATCCTCCTCGGCAACGGCCACCAGCGTGCCCCACAGCGGCACGCCACGCACGAAGCTCTTCGTCCCGTCGATCGGATCGAGCACCCACCGCCGGCGCGCCCCGGGGCGCACCGTTCCCATCTCCTCACCGAGAATCCCGTCCGAGCGGAAATGATGCTCGATCCACTCGCGTGCGGCCGCCTCGGCGCCCCGATCGGCGGCCGTGACCGGCGAGCCATCGGACTTGTACTCGATGGTCAACCTCGCGCGACGCGCCTCGTCGAAGTACCCGAGCGCCACGTCGCCGGCGATGCGTGCGAGCTCCGTGACCGCCGCGAGCAACGATCCGAGCGTCCCCCGCTCGCCGCCGTCCGGGGTGCGGCCCTCGCTCCCATGTCCGCCGCGTCCCACCTGTCCGTCGCTCACGCCGATGCTCCTGGGCGTCACCAGTCCATCTCTGCGGCCGCGCGCCCGTCGATCGCGCCGGTGTAGAGGCCCATGCCGACGATCGCGCCCGTGACTCCGCGGTCCGCCAGCGCGTGCAGCTCCGTGAGGCTGGAGATTCCCCCGGCGGCGTACACCGGGAACGCGCTCGCCTCGGCGACGTCCTCCATGAGCGGGAGATCGGCCCCGGCGAGCGTGCCCTGCCGGTGGACCGCCGTCACGATCAGTCCCGCCAGCGGCAGCCCGTTGAGCTCTTCCACGGTGTCGAAGATGTCGGCCGGGAGCGCATGCAGCCACCCGCGGGTCACCACGCGCCGATCCCGCACGTCGGCCGCGACGATGATCTCGCCCGGCCGGCGGCCGGTGATCTCCTCCAGCCACCACGAGTCCTCGAGCGCCCGCGTCCCCACCACCACCCGGTGCGCCCCGCGCTCGAGCAGCCGCTCGATGCGATCGTCGGTCCGCACGCCGCCGCCGACCTGGATCGCCAGGCCATCCATCGCGAGCACGTCCTCGATCACGCGGTCATTGGACCCGTGTCCGGCGAGCGCATCGAGGTCCACGATGTGGAGCGCCCTGAATCCCGTCCGTTCCCACAGTCGGGCGACCCCGATCGGGTCGCCCAGCCGCACGCGCTCGCTAGCGCCGGCGCCCGCGGCACCGCCGTCGCCCTGTGCGTGCAGGACACAGGCCCCGCCGAGGAGCGGCAGCGTCGGGATCACGATCACGGGCGGCTCCAGTGACGCAATTGAACTCCCGTCGGCCGACGGATAACTTGACCTGTCTGCGCGCCTCTGGCCGCAGCATGATCACTCGAGAACATTCCGAACGATACGGGGGAACGACAGCATGCGGTTCAACGGGGTGGCGCTCGTGGCCAGCGCCGCGATGCTCGCTGCGTGTGGTGGCGGCGACAAGAGCGCGAGCAACAGTGGCGCCGCGGATTCCAGCACGACGGCGACGACCACGACGAGCACGACGACGACACCGGCCGCTGGCGCGGCTGCGACGGGCGCAACGGGGGCGACGAGCACCGCGACGCCGCTGCCCATCACCGGCAAGACGTACGAAGTGAAGATGATCGGTGACGCCAAGGGATACCGGTTCGAGCCCGCCAGCCTGACGATCAAGGTCGGCGACGGCCTGAAGTTCGTCAACGTGACGGGGGGGCCGCACAACGTCGCGTTCAACAGCGAGCCGCCCGAGTCCAAGGCGCAGCTCGACGCGAACATGCCGGCGCAGACCGGGAGCGGCCCGGGTCAGAAGCTCGGTGAGCTGAGCGGCCCGCTGCTCGTTCAGCCCAACGACACGTACACGGTGTCGTTCGCGGGTGTAAAGCCGGGCGCGTACGGCTTCAACTGCACGCCACACCTGGCCCTCGGGATGAAGGGCCAAGTCACCGTCCAGTAAGGCCGGCCGCCGAGTCGGAGCCGGAATGACCGGGGAAGCGGCGGTCGCGGTGCGGCGCAGCGCCGCTCGTGACGGCTGACCGCCGCTCGCCCGACCACGGTTGAGGATCGGCCGCCAGTCCCGACGGCGGCCACCGTCACGCAATGGCTGGCGGCGCGGGCGCGCAACGCGCTCCGCCGCCCGCTGCGCATCATCGGGGTGAGCATCGCGGCGTTCCTCACCGCGCTGTTCACACTGATCCTGATCCCACGCCAGGCGACGCGCGCCGCTCAGCAATTGCTCGTGGGCACGCGCGAGCGGCCCGACACGGTCGCGCTGATGCGCCACCTCGATCGACTCACCGCGCAGGTCGCGGCGGTCGACAGCGTGCTCGAGCGCCACCGGGCGCGGGCCGAGGAGCGGGCGCGGCATCCGGCGGCGTTCGATTCCCTGCTCGCCGCCAGCGCCGAGCCGCCGGCGAAGCGCGCACGGCGCGATTCGCTCGCGACCGCGATCGATGAGCTGTCGACCCTGCTCGCGCGCGCCGAGCGCGCGCCGCTCTCGGCGTCGTATCGGGCGCTGGGCGATGCGCGCGCGCTCGAGGGCGACCCACGCGTCCGCATGCTGCTCGACTCGCTCGCCGATCTCTCGCGTGCCCGCGACGCGTTCTCCGCGGCCGGCGGCGTGGACCCGATCTTCGTGGCCCTCACGTCGCGCCTCACGGCCGTCGGCCACGACCTCGAGGCCGCGGCCACCGCCAAGCGGGCCGCGTTGCGCGCCGAGCTGGCGACGCTCGGCCCCCCGCCGGCCCCGCCGGCGGCGCTCATCGCCGCGGCCGACACGCTCGGCCCGCTGGCCCGCATCGACTCGATCCAGCGCATCCGCTCCGCGATCGTCGGCGCGCTCGGCCGTGCGCGGCGGATCGATGCCGATCTCGATGCGCGGACCGAGGAAGCACAGTCGATCACCAACGCCAGCGCCCCGCCGCTGGCCCTCATGATGGCTGCCCTCGTGCTCGGCGCCGCGGTCGGGTTCGCGGTGACCTTCGGGTTCGAGCTCTCGACCCCTCGAGTGGCCGATGCCGCCGAGGCGGCCCGTGTGGCCGGCGTGCCGACACTCGCGACCATCGCTCCGCAGCCGCCCGATCCTCGGCGGATGCGCCGCGCTGCCGACCGTGCGCTCTCGCCGCTGATCGCCGCGAGCTCCCAGGTGTATCGCTACCTGTACTCGACCCTCGCCGACCCGCGGGCCGCCGTCCCCGACCGGCTGCCGCTGGTCGCGATCACCGGTGACGAGGCGAGCATCATCGCCGCCGTGGCCGCGAACATCGCGGTCGCCGGTGCCCAGGACTCGCGGAGCACGCTCCTCATCGATGCCGACCCGGAGGCAGCGTCCGTCTCCAGCATCCTCGCCGTCCGCCGTGCCCCCGGCGTCACCGATGTACTCAGCGAGCGAACCGACTGGGCAGCGGTCATCCTGTCGGCCGTCGTGGGACGGGACCGGACACTCGACGTGATCCCGGCCGGCACGCACCCCCGCGACGCGGCGCTCCCCTCCCCCTCCCCCTCCCCCTCCACCGACGTGGTGGCGACGCGGGCGTCCGCTGGCGCGGAGCACCCCGATGGCGGAGACGCATCCGCCGGCGTGGCGGCCGCCGGGTTCCGGGACGACCTCACGCGGCTGGGCCGCCGCTATGACCTGATCGTCGTCGGGGCGCCGGCGGGCGCCGTGCAGGTCGGACCCGGCAGCGTCCTCCCGGCTTCGGACGCCGTCGTCTGCGCGCGGGTCGCCTACACCACGCTCGCGCGCCTCGGGCAATCGGTCGCGACCCTCCACGACTCCGGCCTACGGGTCCGTGGCGTCGTGCTCTGGGATGCCGACGCGGCACCCCGCATCGCGGCCCAGGCCGGGTAACGCGCATGTTCGCCGACACGCTGCTCCAACTGGAGCGCGGTCACCTGCTGCGGCTGCTCCTCTGGGCGGCGGCGTCGGTCGTCGCCGGGACGGCGCTCATCACGACGCTCATGGTCGCGCGGACCCGATCACGGCTCCTCTCGGGCTTCAGCGCGACGGTGGGCGCCTGCGGTGTCGCCGAGCTCGCTGCGGGCGCATGGGGATGGCAGGGGCTGGGTCTGCTCGACCTCGCCGGCGCCACGCGGCTCGACCGCCTCCTCTGGCTCGCGATGGGGCTCGACGTCGGGCTCGTCGCCAGTGGCGTGGTGCTCGCGATCGCCGCCTGGCGGTTCGGCCACCGGTCGGGGGCACTTGGCGCCGGTCTGGCGATCGCCATGCACGGCGCCGCCCTGCTGTCGCTCCACGCGCGCTTCGCCCTCGCTCTCCAAGGACTCGTGTGAGGGCGGGGCGGCAGCCCTCACGGAACCGCCGCCCCTGTGCCGGAGTACTGGTGCTTGGCTCCCCGTCACCGTCTTCCGTAGCTTAGTGCCCATGAGCGGCATCGTCGGCTACTCCGACCGGGTCAACCACGCCTTCGCGTTCGCGGCGAAGCACCACGACAAGCAGGTGCGAAAGGGGACGGCGCTGCCCTATCTGACGCACCCGGCGAACGTCGCCGTCATCCTCACTCGCTATCGGTGCGATGAGGAGACGGTCGTCGCGGGCATCCTCCACGACGTCGTCGAGGATTCCGTCCGCGACGGATACACGCGCGAGGATCTCGAGGAGCGGATCGGCGCCAAGTTCGGGCCGGATGTGCTCGCGACCGTGCTCGCCGTCACCGAGCGGAAAGTCGACGACGATGGAGTCGACCTGGCGTGGGAGGATCGCAAGGCGGACTACCTGGACCGCCTCGAGCAGGCGAGCGAATCCGCCCGGTGGGTCTGTGCGGCCGACAAGCTCCACAACGGGAGCCAGATCCTGGCGGACCTCAAACGGACGGCATTTCCCGAGACGGTCTGGGGGCGCTTCGCTCGCGGACCCGAAGTGACGGCTGGGTGGTACCGCCGGGTCCATGACCGGCTCGCCGAGGTCGGCTTTCAGGCCCCGATCATGGAGGAGCTAGGGCGTGTCGTCGCCGCCCTCGAGCGCGAGGCCGCGGAGACTCGCGTCAGGGTGTGAGGTAGCGCGGGCTACCGTCCGGCGCGGACGGGGCCCCAGCGCAGGGTGTCCAGGCAGGCGTGGAGGCGCGGCACCGTGTCCCCGATCGCGGGCACGGCGAAGATCGCCTGCCCTGACGGCCACCGGAGGTGCAGCGCGAACTGCGGCCGGATCCCGGCGAGCCGAGCGACCCTGGGCTGGGGGAGCGCGAGCGGTACGGCCGTGACCTGACGGACCGGTCCCATCTCGATCGGCGGCCGCGCCGGCGCGCGTCCCCGGGGCTCGAAGCGGAGTCCGGCGGGGCCCACGAAGAGCAGCCCGGGGCGGGCGTCATCGAGGAGGTCCTTCTCGCGCGCTCCGCGGAGCCGTGCCGTCAGGTTGGCGGTCGCGAGGTCCTCCTGGAGGAACGCGCACGGCAGGTAGTGCGTGTACCCGGGCACCTGGGCGACCGTCGTCCCTGCGACCTCGAGGTAGAGCCGCTCCAGCCGCCCGCCCCGCCGGCGCTCCACCGAGTGCACATCCATGCGGCTGACGAACAGGCCGGCGAAGACCCCGATGCACACCGCCAATTCGGCCTGCGCGGACGTATGGCGCCGCAGCAGGTCGAAGAGCTCGTGCCAACCGAGGATCAGCAGGATACCGATCGCGACCCCGAGGGCGGCCGCCATCAACCACGGGAGCCTGGACGCGGCGACCCCACGCGGGCCGGCTTCGCGGGGCTCGAACGGCATGAGAGATTGCACGTGGCGCTGACGCGCGACCGCGCACGGCGGTAACTGGCCAACGGTCGAGCTAGCTCGCATGGCGTACTGCGGCGTCGCGCTCTGCCGCGGACCGACGCCGCGGTCCCGCCCTCTCCCGGTCCGCGATGGGTCCGCGATGGGTCCGCGATCAGATACCGTCGACCGCGTGCGCGGAGAGAGGGACGGCACGCGTCCGGCGTCACCATGGTGAAGACGCCGGCCGCTCGCGACTGGCGCCTCCCTTGCGTCGCACCGTGCGCCGCAGGGCGGGTGCGGTGCGGCACGGCGCGGGGCCGGCGCCACGGCGCCGATCTGCGGGAGGAGTCATGACGTACGACATCAGGGCAACCATTGCCGTCCTCGACGACCTCATCCAGACGTGTCACGACGGTGCCGAGGGGTTCCGATCGGCCGCCGAGGGGGTACGGAACAAGGATGCGCGCGCCCTCTTCCAATCGCGTGTCCGGCGGATCGAGGATGCCGCGGTGGAGCTACAGGCGGCCGTCCGACGACTCGGAGGACAGCCGTCAGGCGGGGGCCATCTCGCGGCGCCCGCGCATCGGGCGTGGATCAATCTCAAGTCGGCGATCTCCGGGGGGAACGACGACGCGATCATCGTGGAGGTCGAGCGGGGTGAGGAATACGCGGTCCGCCGGTACGAGGCGGCGCTCCGGATGAACCTGCCGGGCGATCTCCGGATGTTGATCGAGCGACAGGCGAGAGGGGCGGAGGAGAACCTGGAGATCGTCCGTAACCTCCGCCGTGGCACATCATTGGGGACGACGCAGACCATGCCCGTCCAGCCGCGCCCGTCGCCCTGAGCACCCGGGCGTGCGCCGCTCGGCCGCCGAGCGGCCGCCGCTCAGTCGCTCCGCGGGAGCGCGCGGAGCTCGGCGGTGAGCTGATCGACGCGGCGCGCGGTCGCGTCGTCCAGGCAGCGGGCCCGTACCGGCGCCCAGAGGGGCGGCACGATCCCGCCGGAGTGCCAGCACCGGAGGTCCCGGGCGGTGACCCACGCCGCCTGCTCCTCCCGCAGACGCCGAAGGGCCGGCGGGTCCAGCCCGCCGAACCGCACGGGAGCATCCCGGCGGAGCGCCTCCACCAGCGTGTCGTACGCCCGGCGAAGCGATGCCTCGCTGCCCCCGACCAGGGCGTAGAGGCAGACCTGCTGATCGTTCGGCGTGGGTGAGCCGCACCGGCTCAGACTATCGTCATGCTGACGCGATGTTGCTCCGATCGTGCTATCGATCGGCTCGGACGACGCCCCCAGCAACGCGACTGCCCCCGGTGAGAGCTGCGGGCCGGGCGGGGACGGGCGCCGAGTCGCTCGGCCCGACACCGGTCCCGCGGCGGTACCGAGCGACCCCGCGGCGGTGTCGATGCCCGCGCTTCGCGCGGTGCGACTGCCGGTGCCGATCGGTTCGGGTCGGGCCGGGCGCACGATCGAGTCGCCCGTGCGTTCGGGCGCGGGTGCGGCCCGATCCACCGCGCCAGGGTGATCCGCCATCGATCGAACGTGGCGGAGCACGGCGCCGCCGCCCGCGAGCGCCAGGACGAGCGCGCTCACCTGGGCGGCGCGGCGCCCGCGCCAGCGGCGCTTCGCCACCGCCGATCCCGTGCTGGTGACGGCGTCGGGGGAGACGGCGAAGACGGCTTCCGCCGGCCCGCCGGGCACTTCCGCTGCGTCGGATGCGGCGGGCGTGAGCACGCGCGAGGCGCGGTCGGCGCGCGGGGAGTGCGGTGTCCGGGCCGGCTCGACGAGCGCGGCCGCGAAGGCGTCGGCCGTGGACCACCGGAGATCCCGGTCCTTGGCGACGGCCCGCTCGATCGCCCGTTGCACGCGCCGCGGGACGTCGGCGCGCACGCGCCCGAGCGACGGCAGGTGCTCGTACTTCTGGTTGTAGATGATCGTGTAGAGCGTCTCGCCGGACCACGGGCGTCGGCCGGCCAGGATCTCCCAGCCGACCATCCCGAGGCTGTAGATGTCGCTCCGCGCATCGACATCCCGCCCGTCCACCTGCTCGGGCGACATGTAGAGTGGCGTCCCGATCGCCGTGCCGGTCAGCGTCAGCCCGGTCTGCTGGCGCAGCAATCGCGCGACACCGAAGTCGGCGAGGAGGGCGCGATCGACGCCCGTCTCCTCGAGGAAGATGTTTTCCGGCTTGACGTCGCGGTGGACCACGCCCTCGCGGTGCGCGTAGGCGAGCGCACTCGCGACTTCGCGGAGGATCCGTGTCGCCATCGGGACCGGCAAGGCCGGTTGGCGATCGAGTCGCGCGCGCAGCGACTCGCCGGCAACGAGCGGCATCGTGTAAAACAGGTGTCCGCCTGCGCGGCCCGCTGCGTAGACCGGGAGGATGTGCGGGTGGCGGAGTCGGGCGCCGAGCAGGATCTCCCGGCGGAAGCGCTCCACGGCGTCATCGGAGACGTGATCGGCGGGGAGAACCTTGAGGGCGACCTCGCGACTCAGCGCGAGGTCGGTCGCCACGAAGACACGACTCATCGCGCCACCGCCGAGCTCGGGCCCGAGCGCGTACGCGCCATCGAGGGCGGTGGCTAGCCGATCGCGGAGTGAGTCGGTTATCGAGATCGCTCCTCCGGCCGGTGCCTGGGAGTGCGGGGCGGCGGTGGACGCTGTGGCATGGACGAGTTCGCCGTACGAGGGAGCGCAAGGCCTGCGCCAACCGCCGGCACAGCGCCGGTCCCACGTTCTACACCGGGCCGGCCGTGTGGTGTCGAGCGGGTCTGGCGGGTCGCGCGGGTCGGCCGGGTCGGGCGGGTCGGGCGGGTCGGGCGCGCGACGCGAGAACGGCCACGAAAACGGTCACGAGAACGACCGCAGGACCAATGGTGAGGCCCAGCACGTAGCTTCCTGAGCCCATGCACGACGGCACGCGATCGCAGCAGCTCGTCCGTGGACTCGGTCCGGTACAGGCGACCGCGTTGGTCGTTGGCATCGTCGTCGGGACCGGCGTCTTCCTCAAAGGCGCCATCATCACGCAGCTCACCGGCTCCCCGGGGATGGCGCTCGCCGCGTGGACCACTGCGGGACTGCTGTCGCTCGCGGGCGCGCTCACGTACGCGGAGCTCGGCGCCATGCTGCCGTCGGCGGGCGGCGAGTACGTGATCCTGCGCGAGGCGTACGGCGACCTCGTGGCGTTCGGGTTCGGGTGGATGCGCATCATCGTCGGCGCGACCTCGACGGCCGCCGTCGCGACGAGCTTCGCCACCTTTCTCGGATCGCTCACCGGGGCACGCCCTCCCTGGGTCGTCGTCGACGGCCGGCTGCTCGGGCATCTCGCGCACTGGCAGTTCGGGCCGCCGCAGGTGGCCGCGATTGCCGCGCTCGCGGTCATCATGTCGATCAACTGCGCCGGTGTGGTCGCCGGCGGTCGCACCCAGGTCGTGTTGGCGACGGTGAAGGTCGCGGCGGTTCTGGTGATCATCGGCGGCGTGCTCGCGGTCGCGCCGATCGGGCGGTGGGTGAGTGGGCTCGCCGGCACGCTCCCCACGGGATCCGCACGGCACACGCTGAGTGCGGTCGCCACGGCGGGCGGCACGGGGCCGGCCCCCGGCGCCCCCGTCCCCGGCTCACCGGCGGCGTTCGGCGCCGCCGTCGTCGCCGCCCTCTGGGCGTACACCGGGTGGAGCTATCTGCCGAATTCGGCCGGCGAGATCCGTGACCCGGGGCGCACGCTCCCCCGGGCAATCGTGAGCGGCACGGTGCTCGTGATGGTGCTCTACGTGGCGCTCAACGCCGCGTACTTCATCGCGCTCCCGGTCGACGCGGTCGCGGCCGCCAACTCGACGCGCTATCCCGATGCACCGGCGCTCGCGACTCGCGCCGTGGCCACGCTCCTCGGCACGGGCGCCGGTCGGGCGATGACGATTGTTTTTCTCGTCTCGGCACTCGGCACCCTGAACGGGGCCATGCTCACATCCCCGCGTGTGCCGTTCGCGATGGCGCGGGCCGGTCAGTTCTTCCCGGCCTTCGGCAGTGTCGGGCGGCGCTCGCGGGCGCCCACCTTCGCGATCGTGTGCATCGCCGCGTGCGCCGCGCTGATGGCGGCGAGCGGAACGTACGACCAGTTGACGGATCTCGTGGTCTTCACGTACGCCGTCTTCTATGCCTTCACCGGGCTCGCGCTATTCGTGCTGCGTCACCGGATGCCGGACCGGCCGCGGCCGTATCGGGTCTTCGGGTACCCCGTGGTGACGCTCGCGTTCGTGATCGCGAGCGTCGGCCTCATCGTCGCGATGCTGCGGGCCAACCCGCTCGTGGCGTGGCTCGCGCTCGCCCTCCTCGCCCTCGGCCTGCCCGCGTACGGCTACTTTCGCCGTCAGATGATCGGCCGGGACGCGTATGTCAGTACTTCCAGCTCGTGACGTCGGCCCCGGGGGGCGCGGTCGCGGTGATGCGTGCGGCCATCGCCGGGAGCACGCGGTGGAAGAAGGTCTCCCCGGGGCTCGAGGGTGTTCCCGTGTAGCAGTGCGGCTGGCGGCGGCCGATGTCCCACGTCGCGTCGGAGTGGGGGTTGGTCGTCCCGTCCAGGAAGTCCTTCATGAGGAACGCCGCCTCCTCGAGGTAGTAGCTGTCCTCGTCGCCCACGAACAGGTGCAGCTTGCCCTGGAGCTTGGGGCCGAGGGTCGCCCAGTCGCGCTGGAGGATGTGATTCAGGTCGTAGTGGTCGCGCCAGAAGTCGATCACGCCTTTATCGATCCGCCCCGTCCACTTGTCGTACAGCAACCGCGGGTATCCGTCGGCGCCAGCCGGGCCGAACACATCCATGAAGATGTCCATCTGGTCGCCGGATCGGCCGCGCGAGCCGTAGATGGCCTCGAGATGACTGGCGTCCATCTCGTTCATCAGGCTCTGGTTGTCGGGCGTCCGCTCCCACCCCCGCACATCGGTCGTCTTCCACGGGGCATTGGGCCGGAACGCGTTCGAGTCCTGGTAGATGTCGACGAGCTGGAAGTAGTGGAAGTCGACCGGATCGGGGCAGGCGGTCCAGGTGCCGTTCAGCGAATCGGGATAGAAGATCTGCCAGGCAAGTGACTCCCACCCGCCGGTCGATCCGCCGAATGTCACCCGGGCCCAGGGCTCGGCGATGACGCGGAAGTCGTGCTCGATCCGCGGCACCATCTCACTCCAGAGCGCATCGCCGTACGGGCCGTTGTTGGCCGAGTTGACGGCGTAGGAGTCGTCGTAGTAGGGCGTGGGGTGCTGGAAGCCCACGATGATCATCCGCGGCAACTTGCCGCTCTTCCAGTCCTGCGTGAATCGATACGCCGCCTCGGCGTTGGCGCGGGCCCGCCCCGTGAGCGATGACTCCGGTGGACTCTCCTGCCATGGCGAGAACGTCGGCTTGAAGTGATCCTGGTAGTACGCCACGGGGTAGTGCGCGCTCGGGTGCTCGTCGTAGCCGTCGGGGAGGAGCACGTACGCACCGAGGTAGATGTCGTGTCCCCACCACCGGCTCAGGATCGCCGAGCGGAACTTGATGTGGCGGATGTATTTCGTATCCTTGGGTGGCTCGATCGGCGGGATGCGCTGCGTCAATTGCACGCGGATCGTGCGCGCGGCCGGCCCCAGCGTCACGCGCTGCGGCGTGCTGTACAGGTTGCCGGGAGATCGATTCCAGTGCTGCCCCTCCCACTGGTCCATATGCGCCTTGATCGTGTGACCGTCCGCCCGGTGGAACGTGGTGTAGACGTTCAACACCGCCTGCACCCAGTAGTCACCGGACGGGATGTCCCGCAGGCTGGCGACCGGCCAGCCGTGTGTCCCGGCGTCGATCACCGCCGGCTCACCCGGGCGCAGCCCGTCGACGTCGACGCCGTAGAGCGGCTGCGAGGTCAGTCCCCGCCCCACCTGGAAGCGGGGCTCGGGGTCGTTCGCCCGCGCGATGACGAGGAGCATGCGGCCGTCCACCGGCCGCGGCTCGACGCTCGCCGGGACGACGATCTCGAACCGTATGCCGCTCGTCCGTGCGGGCGTGCGGGCGGGCGACGCACCCTGAGCCGCCGCGCGCTGGACACCCCACGCAGCCGCGGCCGGCGCCAGTACTCCGATCAGTGCCCAGTGTCTCGCTCTCATGTCGGTGACCGCTCCGGGGGTCGGGCGTGGCCCCGTGCGCGTCGGAGCGCACGGCTCGCGACGGAAGCTACGATCCGCCGGGCAGGTCGCCAGACCTCCGATCCCACCCCACCATGCCAGCAATGAGACGCTCGCTTCTGCCCGAGGCGGTCGAGCGATACGCCTCCGAGGAGATGGTGCACGAGCCGCCCATCCTGGCCGCTCTGCGTGAAGAGACCGCGACACTCCCGCGCGCGCGGATGCAGATCGGCGCCGACCAGGGTGCGTTCATGGCCATGCTCGTGCGGCTCATCGGCGCGCGGCGGTGCCTCGAGATCGGGACCTTCACCGGCTATAGCGCGCTCGTCGTGGCGGCGGCGTTGCCGCCGGATGGGCGCCTCATCGCCTGCGATGTGAGCGAGGAGTGGACGCGCATCGCGCGCCGCTACTGGGCCCGCGCCGGGGTGGCCGACCGCATCGACCTGCGACTCGCGCCGGCGCTCGATACGCTCGGCGCGCTCCGGCGCGAGGGTGCCGCCGGCACGTTCGACTTCGCGTTCATCGACGCCGACAAGACGGGGTCCGATGCGTACTACGAGCACTGCCTCGTGCTCGTCCGCCCCGGCGGCGTCATCCTCCTCGACAACGCGCTTCAGGATGGGGCCGTGGCCGATCCCGACGTCCATGACGCCGACACGGATGCCATCCGACAGATCGATCGGAAGATCCGCGATGACCCGCGAGTCGAGGCCGTGCTCCTGACGGTCGGCGACGGGATCATGATGGCGCGGAAGCGGTAGGACGAACCCTCCCATACCCACTCCCATGACCAACACCGACGCCGCCGCCCCGAACGCCGCCAACGATCGGCGCATCGACTACATCGAGATGGCCGCCACCGACATCGCCGCGACCAAGCGGTTCTACGCCGACGCGTTCGGTTGGAAGTTCACGGACTACGGGCCCGACTACACCAGCTTCGAGGATGGGCGCCTCACGGGCGGGTTCCGCACGGACGCGACGGTCGGGCAGGGTGCACTGATCGTCATCTACGCCGTCGACCTCGCCGCCGCCGAAGCCCGGGTGCGCAAGGCCGGCGGCCGAATCGTCAAACCGATCTTCGCGTTCCCCGGCGGCCGCCGATTCCACTTCGCCGATCCGAGCGGGAACGAGCTCGCCGTCTGGGGCGAGTAGGACCGCCCACGCAACCTCAGCCAGACATCCGTCCAGGGTGCGGGCAGGGGCGGCATGAAGGCCGGGCCAGGCATTCGTGCAGATGCGGTCACCGGGCGCCATGAACGCCCGCCCCGGCATTGGTGCGGGATGCGGGTCGCGCGGAATGCCGGGGCAGGCATCCGTGTGGGGCGCGGGTCGCGGGCGGCATGAATGCCGGGTCAGGCATCGGTGTGGGATGCGAATCGCGGGCGGCATGAATGCCGCCCCTACGGTGCGCCACCACGGTACCGCCCCGCCGTTGTCGTTCCCGGTACCAGGGGGCAATCGCGAAGCGATTGCCCCCTGGTACCATCAAAAAAATCGTTCCTTTGGTGGCCGCGGGACGCGGTGCACGCGGAATGCCGGGCCAGGCATCCGTGTGGGATGCGAATCGCGGGCGGCATGAATGCCGCCCCTACGGGTGGCCGCGGGACGCGGGCCGTTCCGGCCCCGGCATCGGGTGCGGGATGCATGCACGGATGCGGCATGAACGCCACCCATAATGTCATCGTGGCCCGCCCGGCGGCCGCCGCGGGCCACCCGGGCAGGCCCAGGGCGGGTCGGTGTGTCAGATTGGCAAATTTCCCCGGTACGCCGGATGCCAGGAGTGTCCGCCGCTGCCGCCCATGCTCCGGGCCGGTGTGCGGTCCAGCGGCGGGGCGGCAGCGTGAGTGACAGATGCTCACCGCCATCGTGGCGGCATGTCCTTGTCCCATTTCGTTGAGGAGGTGTTGCTATGACGACGTTCGCTCCCATTCTCGACCGGGTGATGACCCTCAGCCGTGCGTTGGACGAAGTCGCCGGCGTGCCGGAGGGGACGACGGGCTCCGGCTGGACTGGCACGAGCCGCGGGCTCTGGTATCCGGCCGTCGATACGTATGAGACGAGCAAGGCCTTCGTGATCGAGTGCGACCTGCCGGGTGTCAGCGCCGACCAGGTCGAGCTCAACTTCGAGCGCAACACGCTGACGATCTCCGGTACCCGCGGCATGCCCTTCTCTCAGGATTCCGACACGGGGTCCGGCGAGTCGACGGTGCGCGACGATCTCCGCGTCTATAGCGCCGAGCGGCTGTGGGGTCCGTTCACCCGGTCGATTCGGCTCCCGGAGCATGTCGACGGGGACCACATCGCCGCGAAGTTCCATCAGGGCGTGCTGACGGTGACCGTCCCCAAGGCACCCAGCGCCGTTCCGCGTCGCATCCAGATCAGCGCCTCGGCGCACGACAAGCAATAACCTGAGCGGGGCCCGCCGGCGTACGCCGGCGGGCCCGCCTTCCCGCCGGTTCGGCTCGGCTCCGGCGGACGGCGGCCATCGCCGGGCCGCGGCAGGCACGCGCGCGCGGCGACCCCCCTTACTTTACGAGTGCGCGGCGGTCCGGAGCGGCCGCGCGGCTGGCCGACGGGCGCGAATCCGGCGGCCGCATGGCACGGCTGTGGCGCTGGTCAGCGAATGGCGCCGGAGCACCTGTGCCGCGCGTCGGGACTCGGACGCGCTTGCCGCTTGGCAGGGGGGGATCCATGGAGATGCTGGAGCTCGAGGTCTTCAGCCAGGACCGGAACATGGCGGTCGTTCGCCTGCCCGGGCGCCGAACGCCGGGGTCGGTGGTGCCGGCGGACTCGCTCCGTCACCTGTGCTTCCTCGCCGAATCGATCCGGGACCGCGTGCGCGAGGATCACGACCGCGACCTGGGCGACGATGCCCAGGAGTTGTACGAGCTGCTCCTGGCCCGACTCCGGGCGTTCGAGGAAGCGACGCGCGATCTCACCTACGCGCCGAGTGGCACGTTCCCGCGGTTCCCGGGGTGACGGCGCGCGACGGCGCGCCCAGCCCGTTCGCGGACTGCTTTTCCGGGCTGGCGTCGACCTACGCCGAGGCTCGGCCGGACTATCCGGCGGCCCTGTTCGACTACGTGGCCGGCCTGGTCGATCGTCGTGACCTGGCCTGGGACTGCGGGACGGGGAGCGGGCAGGCGGCCGTTGCGCTGGCCACGCGGTTTGGCCGGGTGATCGCGACCGACGCGAGCGCCGCCCAGATCGCCCATGCCCGGCCCGCGCCGGGTGTGGAGTACCGGGTGGCGCCGGCCGACGCCAGCGGCATCGCCCCGAGCACGGTCGACGTGGTGACGGTTGCCCAGGCGCTCCACTGGTTCGACCTCGATCGATTCTACGCCGAGGTCCGCCGTGTGCTGCGCCCGGACGGCGCCCTCGCCGCCTGGTCGTATGGGGACCCCACGATCGTGGACGATCCGGCGCTCGACGCGTGCCTCCACCGCTTCAACACCGGCACCCTCGGCCCCTACTGGCCGACCAACCGCCGCGCGGTCGGTGAGGGGTACCGGCGCCTCCCCTTTCCATTCGCCGAGCGGCCCGCGCCGGCGATGGTGATCGAACGACACTGGTCGCTGCACGAGCTGGCCCAGTATCTCCGCTCCTGGTCGGCCCGCGCGCGCTACCTATCGATCCACGGCACCGATCCGGTGACCCCATTCGAGCTGGAGCTGGCGCGGAGCTGGCACGATCCCGCCGAGCGGCACCTGGTGCGCTGGCCGCTCACCATTCGTGCGGGTCACCTGAACGGCTGAGGGGGGTCTCGGCTACCGGGTTGGAGGACGACATCGGCGATCGCGTCGGCGAGCCTGGCGCTCCCCCTGGCCGAGGGCTCGATCTGGTTCGTGTAATCCTCGGGATCGGAGCACACGACCCGCAGGTCGAGGATCGGCAGCCGGGCCGCCCAGGCCGCACGGATGATGGCATCGTTGAAGACGGCGAGCGCGACCCCGGTGATCGACTGGAGCGAGGGATCGAAGTTGCCCTGGTAGATCGTGCACACCGTCGTCGGGAGCCGTCGCGCCCTCAGCCGCCGGACCATCGCGCGATAGCGACGCTCGAAGCGCTCGGCGATCTGCGCGAGCTTCCAGAGCGCCTCACCCACCGATCCGACCCGCTCGGAGAGCAGCCCGCCCTCGCTGAGCGCATCGTTCCCCCCGGTGCTCACGACGAGCTGGGTGGCATCGGGGGGCACCTCCAGCAACTGGCGCGTGACTTCGTCGATCGTGCTCCCATCCTGCGCAAGGAGCGTGACGCGCCAGCCGTCGGGAAGCCGCGCCTGGAGCGCGTCTCGGGTGGCGCGTCCGGGCGGGACATAGCTCTGGTTGTCGAACACCGAGTCGCCGAGCAGCACGATGTGCCCCACGGACATCGTGTGCTCGGCGGGCGGTGCGTCAGCCGAGCGTCGGCGGCTGTCAGCCGAGCGGGTAGCGGACGCCGAATTGGAAGGGGAAGAAGGGGGCGTTGCTCAGGCTTCCGGGGGCGGTGAGCGGCAGTTGGTACCGCAGCTCGAAGAAGACCTGGAGCGTGCTGATCGGGTAGCGGACGCCGCCACCGAAATTGATTCCGAGTCCGGTGCTGCCGGAGCCGCAGGTCACGGGGTTCCCGAAGGCGTCGAAGCCGCAGATGTCGGCCGTGACCGAGACGTGGTAGAGCCCGAGCCC
>Ga0070738_10001698_pt1 | contig 41014 bp, 35 predicted proteins | sample Coa_R2_2_FD_66446 | JGI IMG/M metagenome (GOLD analysis project Ga0070738, IMG submission 66446) | Surface soil microbial communities from Centralia Pennsylvania, which are recovering from an underground coalmine fire - Coalmine... | ecosystem: Environmental > Terrestrial > Soil > Unclassified ...
ATCGGCCGCTCTGATGAGCGTCCAAAGTTCATTCTTCGCGCCATGGACGAATTCCGCGCCCAGTTCAACCGGCAAGCCCGGCCAGTGCCCGTCGATCGTATGCATCCGCCCGCCTATCCGGGGGCGAGCTTCGAGCATTAACACTCGTTTGTTGTGCCCGGCTAACGAGCGCGCCGCTGCCAAGCCCGCGATTCCTGCCCCGACAATAAGAACGTCGTCCACCCTACAAACTCGATCCTTCGAAGAACAATGCAGCTGGGTAATTGGCCCATTACTCAAAGCGAGGGATTAGCCCCGGTACCATCGAAATTGATCACCTGGATCAGGGGCAGGAACATGGCGATGACAATGCTCCCCACCAGCACGGCCAACAGCACGATGAGAACGGGCTCGATCAACGAAGTCAGACCTTTGGCCGCACTGTCGAATTCGTCATCGTAAGTGTCCGCCAGTTTCAACAGCATGTCCGGCAAGGCGCCCGTCTGTTCGCCCACGTCGACCAGTCCGGCAACCATCGGAGGAAAAAGACCCGAGCTCTTCAACACCGGCGCAATTGGATCCCCTTGCTTCACATGTTCATAAACCTGCCCGATCACTTTGCTGATGATTCTGTTTCCCACCGTTTCCTTAACAATCGCCAGCGCCTGCAGAATCGGAACGCCGTTACCGGCCAGGGTGCCGAGCGTTCGGGCGAACCTGGAGATCGCCGCCTTGCGAAAAAGAGTTCCAAGCAGCGGTGTAGCCAACTTCAGGCGATCGACGCCGAACGATCCGTACGAGGTCCGGGCCGCCGCAATTGTCGCGAGGGCAAACCCCAGCAGGCATGCGCTCAGCAGGGGCAACTGGTGCACCAGGATGCGGCTCAGGCCGAACACAAAGCGTGTGAACAGGGGTAAGGCTGCTCCCTCCAAAAGTCCCTCAAACACACGCTGAAAGGTTGGCACTACAAACACCATCAGCATCGCAAGCACGCCGACCGCCACGACAATCACGGTTGCGGGGTAATACAAAGCGCTAATCAATTTGCCACGCAGCTTTTGCGCTTTCTCCATAAAGTCGGCCAGGCGATTGAGCGTGGTTTCGAGGGCCCCTGCAGCTTCTCCCGCCTTAACGAGGTTAATAAAGAGCGCGTTAAAGACTCGCGGATGCCCGGAAAGAGCTTCCGAGAATGAGCAGCCATTTTCAATCTGGTGGCAGAGCGCCGCAGCGATTTTCTGAAGTGGAACCGAGCCGGACTGCTCTTCGAGAATGCGCAGGGAGCGCATCAATGGCATTCCTGCTCCCAGCATCGTTGCGAGTTGCCGGGTGAATACGACCAGGTGCGCGGATCTGATCCTGCCCCCAAAACGCCAATTCACGATCTTGTCTGGACGGGCTGCCCTGAGGCTCGCCATAGGCGACCGGCGCCGCGGCAAAGCTAGAGAAGCCGGTTTCACTTTTGTCGGAAAGAGCCCCATCTCGCGCACACGGCGAATGGCTTCGGTTTGTGTTTGGACGTCCAGGATGCCTCGTTGTTCGTCGCCCCGGGAATCTACGGCCACGTAAGAATAGTTGCTCATACCAGCAGTAAGAATTCGTCTTCTGCTGTATTGGACAAAGCGCCCGGCTGTTGCTCACGCTGATCCGTGCATCCCCTAGCGCGCCGGCAAATAAAATTGAGCAATCCCCCGGGCCAGGGTCGTGGCAATCTGCTCGTCTGTGTTAGTGAGCAGGATCACCGCCAGGTGCTCGTCAGGGAACCGCTGAATCGACGCTGAGAACCCTGAGGTAGCACCGGCGTGGCCGATGTTGGAATGTCCTTCAAAGGTTTCAATCCGCCAGCCGAATCCGTAACGGGTCGCTTCACCGTTGTTCAACCGGCTGGGTGTCCAGGCTTGCTGAAGGATCTCGGGTTTCAAGAGAGTTGCCTCGTCGAGCGAACGGTTCCATTTGGCCAGATCATCAATCGTCGAGACCAACGCTCCTGCGGAGAAGACATCCGTAAGGTCGTAGTCCCGATTGATCCAGATGTGATTGGTCTGCTCATAACCTGCGGCACGATTAGGAATGATGCGCGCAGGGTCCCGATTCGTGGTCGCATTCATCCCTAAAGGGATCAAGATGCGCCGGGCCAGGAAGTCCCAGTAGCTGCTTCCGCTGACATTCTCGATAATAAACCCCAGGAGATTGAAACCGGTGTTGCAGTACTTCCAATTCTCTCCGGGCGAAAATTCGAGAGGTTGCCTGCCCATCTGCTCGATGAACTGCGCTTGCGTTAAGTGCCGCCTTAATTCGAACCCATCCAGGCCTGTATAGCTTTTAAGCCCGGAAGTGTGAGTGAGCAGGTGTCGGATTCGAATCGCAGCCCACGATTCAGGTGTGTTCTTCAAATAGAGACCGATCTTGTCGTCCAGCGTGAGCTTGCCGTCCTGAACGAGCAACAGGACGCATGACGCCGTGAATTGCTTGGTCACCGACCCAATCTCAAAGACCGTCTCCGGTGTGGCGGGAATGTTCCATTCAAGGTTGGCAACGCCATAAGCGGCCCGTTTCACCGGTTGATTCGTCTGGAGCACGATCAAAGCCGCCCCGGGGATTTTGTGCTCCCGCATTTGGCTCAATAGATAATTATCAACCGTGTCCCCGGTCGCGGACACGGCCGAGAGGATGAATGCGAGCGCCAATCCAGCCCATGAACAGTTCATGCGCAGGAAATTTGAGCCCAGGAGACGGCTGCGGCCAAGCCAAATGAGGAGCGATCCAACGGACGCGTTGTAGCTGTGTCGGCCGGCTTCGTCTTTCAGGTCTACTGCTCGTACGACGCTTTATAGGAATCGTGCCGCAGGTCCGTCACCGGAATAGTAAAATCCAAGCGCCGGTCGGCGAACGCTCCTAAGATCTGCATGTCGGCAAGCTCGTGGTTAAGGCAAAAGAAGAGCGCCTCCATCCCGTTGCCGAAAATGCGCGCCTGCGAGCGTTCCAGCGTCCATCCGCTGCCGTCGTCTAAGAACCTCAACGTGCTTTTGTTCTGCAACAAGATATCCATATAAAACCTCCGTCGACTGCATTCAGCCGCCGGCCGAAATTTGACCGGGCCCTGAACTTCAACTTTCCACAAGACTCACAATTCTGAAAAACAGCCTGACAGGCCAGGATCTCGGCCGCACGATCTTCACCGGGACCGCCGCCTTTGCCTGGTTATGTTTCAGTATCTTTTTGCACTGCGGGCAAGCATCCGCGTAAAGGAAATTACCAAGTTTGAAACCACAGTTAGGACATTTTTGTTTGAACATATTTTACTTCCGTTCTTTGAACCTGTTGAGGCGTGCAGTTCGATCGCCTTGTCTAAAAACCTGTTTTTATCGTCCCGCTTGTTAAGATCGCAACCGCCGGGGCGCGAGAAAGGCGTTCCGTTGCGTGAAGAATCAGACTGCGAAAACGCAGTTTTCGGTGCCCGTGGAATTAGACGTCGTCTCTGGGAGTGCAGGATCGTTTCACCAGACTTCCTGGTCGTTGTTGTTCCGCAGGTGCATTTCCAACGGACCTGACAACTTGGGGCAGCCGGTTAAAACAGGCCAATACCTTGTTCGTATCCGGGCGATAGCCCGAAGCTATTGTCCTAAGCGACACGCAAACGCGTGCGGCAGGGCGCAGGTGTTCGGCACCTTCCGTGCTCTAATCCTGGGATTACTCCGACCGCCGGGTCATGCCTTTGACGACTTCAATGTACTGCTGCAAGGCTCGTGAATCGTTGTTTCGGTTCCAGGCAATGCAATAATCGCTTTTGAGGGTCGGAACCAGGGGTCGAAACGCGACTCCGGGGTGAGGCAGCTTTTTGATGTTCTCGCGCGCCAGGGTGACGCCCAGGCCTTCGGCGACGAAGGTCATTAACGCGGGCTCCAATTCGGCGTCCTGGAGGACGCGGGGCGTAAAACCCGCGTTGTGGCAGGTCCGATTGAGCCATTCGCGAAAACCCGGGTGGGTCTTTTCGGACATGCCCACAAAGAACAGGCTTTCCAATTCGCCCAGCCTGAGTTGGCGCTTGCGGGCGAGCGGATGTTTGGACGACAGCACAACGACGGTCCGGTGCTGGGCAATGCTCTCCCAATGGATGGCGCCGGATTGGGCGGCAGGAGGCAGCCCGATAAAGCCTAAATCGATCTTCCGCGCCTCCAGTGCCCGCAACTGTTCCGCGGGCGTCATGTCGAACAAGTTCAAGGCCACGTGGGGGAAAGAAAGCCGGAAGGCTCTGAGCGTTTCGGGAAGGAGCTCGAAATCAAAATTAGACAAATACGAGATGTTCAACTGGCCCACTTCCCCGCGGCTTAATCGTTGGACCGCCAGGACACTCTCGGTGGCCATGGCCAAAATCCGCCGGGCATCGCCCAGGAAAGAACGGCCTTCTTCGGTCAGGGTCACCTGGCTCTTGGAACGGTTCAGGAGCCGAACGCCGAGATCCTCTTCCAGGTTGTGGATTTGCCGCGTGAGCGAAGGCTGGGCTAAATGCAGTTTGCCGGCGGCTTTCGTGAAACTCAAATCTTCGGCCACCGCCACGAAATAGCGCAGGTGACGCAGTTCCATAACGCGCCGGCAGTGTAACAAGTCGTTGCGCCTTGGCAATCGGTACCGCCTTTGAACGGGAGCCGCGACCCGGTGCTCGATCCATTGGCCGGCAATTACGCCAGAGGAACATCGTCATTCAACCCTGAAATCCAAGCCCCTCGAATCTCGCCTATAGTCCCCAGGTATCGCCAGCGCACTTTCTAAGTATTGGCCCGGCCTGGTACACAAGCCCACAGTATCAGGTTGATGAAAACATACGCCCGGCATGCTTCCGCTCGATGGGTGGGGACGCGCCAGCATGGCAAAGGCTCCATCAATTCTCCCTCTGCCGGCTTGAAGATGGCCCTTTATCCTGGCGATACCGACACGCGAGGGCATGGAACTAATCCTGCCGAGCTCATGGCCGCCGCCATCGCCGGCAGTTTCTCCATGACCCTGGCGGATGAGTTGCGTCAGGCGGGCTATAAGCCACGAGAGGTTGATACCATGGCGACCGTCACGCTGGAACATTTGGCGGCCGGTTGGACCCTGACGCAGATCCTCTTGTCCGTGGCCGCCACAGTGCCGCGGGCGGCAGAGTGTGACTTTGTAGACGCGACCCTGCGGGCCAAGGCCAACTGCCCGATCTCGCGCGCAATCAACGCCAACACCTTAATGACTGCCAAACTAACTCGAAACGAATGAACGCTGCTCTTGTTAAACATGCCTCCGAGATCATCCTCAACCCAAGTGTTTTGGTGAACCTCGTCTCCCGACGCGTTCGGCAGTTGAACGCCGAAGGCGGACGCAACAGCCAGGCGCTCCTGGCTGACCGCGGCAACCTTTCGGCGGCCGACATTGCTTTGACAGAACTTATCGAGGGCAAAATGAGCTTCGACATGCCCGAACTTATCCCTCTGACTCGCCCGAACGGCAAAGACAAGCATCGCCCCAAAGGCTGGACTACAACTTAATCTCACGAGCAATGCATTCTGACCTGATGACCCTGCGGCGAAGAAGGAAGCTGGTGTTCGGCGTTCTGGCCATAGGCATCATGACCAGCGCCCTGGTCGCGCTTGCGCTCGTTTACATGGGCAGGTCAATGCCTCGTTTCTAAATTTACCAAACCAACTCCTCTGCGCATGGAACCAACCAAGCGCTCGATTAAAAGAAAACCAAAACTGTATGCGACGCCCCAAAGGAATCAAAACCAGGAAATCTGTAGCCAAACGTTTCAAAGTAACCGCGGGCGGCAAAGTGTTGTTCCACGGCGCCGGCAGGCGTCATTTGCTTCAAGGCAAACGCCCCAAACGGCGCCGGGCAATGCGGAAAAGCTCGACTCTCGGAGCGACTGACTTGTACCGCATCCTGCAGAATCTGCCCTTCCGGTCCTGAGCATGCCAACGGCGTCTGAAATTCACCGAATCGCCTTTCTGGGCGATTACCTGCCGCGCAAATGCGGCATCGCGACATTTACTTCGGACCTGCTGACGGCAGTGGCGGCGGAGTACCCGCAAACGGAGTGCTTCGCGGTGCCGGTGAACGACCGCGAGGGTGGTTACGAGTATACGGATGTGGTCCGCTTCGAAGTGGAGGAACAGGACTTATCGTCCTACCAGCGGGCGGCCGACTTCCTGAACATCAGCAACGTGGATATTGTCTGTCTGCAGCATGAGTTTGGGATTTTTGGCGGGCCTGCTGGAAGCCACGTGCTGGCGCTGCTGCGCGAGTTGAAGATGCCGGTCGTGACGACGCTCCACACGGTGCTGCGCGAGCCCAATCCAGACCAACAGGGGGTGATGCAGGAACTGATTGCGCGCTCGACGCGTTTGGTGGTGATGGCCGAAAAAGGACGCCAGATGCTGCTGGAGGTGTGCAAGGCGCCGGCAGCGAAGATTGACGTGATCCCCCACGGCATTCCGAACATCCCGTTTGTTGACCCCAACTTTTACAAGGACCAGTTCGGGGTCGAGGGCCGAAAAGTGCTTTTGACCTTCGGGCTGCTGGCGCCAAACAAAGGCATCGAGCATGTGCTCAACGCCCTGCCCCGGATATTGGCCGAGTTTCCTGACGTGGTTTACATCGTGCTCGGCGCCACGCACCCCAACGAATTACGCGAGCAGGGAGAGACTTACCGGCTTGGGCTCAAGCGGCTCGCCAAAAAAAACAAAGTTCAGAAGAACGTCATCTTTTACGATCGTTTCGTCGAACTCAATGAACTCAAAGAGTTCATCGGCGCAGCGGACATTTACATCACGCCCTACCTGAACGAAGCGCAGATCACCTCGGGCACCCTGGCCTACACCTTTGGGGCCGGCAAAGCGGTGATCTCGACCCCGTACTGGCACGCGGCCGAACTGCTGGCGGAGGGCCGGGGCGTGCTGGTGCCCTTCGCCGACCCTGAGGCCATCGCAAACGAAGTCATCGGCTTGTTGCGGGACGAGCCCCGCCGGCACGCCCTGCGCAAGAACGCCTACAAGCTCGGGCGTGAGATGGTCTGGAGCAATGTGGCGACGCTGTATTTGCGCTCCTTCGACCTGGCGCGGTTGGAGCGGGCCGGTTTATCCCGCAAGACTTTTGCGACGAAAACTCTGGACCAGGCGCCGCGGGACCTCCCGGAGCTCAAGCTCGATCATTTGTCGCGCATGACCGATTCGACCGGACTCTTCCAGCACGCCATGTTCACGGTGCCAAACTTCTCGGAAGGCTACTGCACGGATGACAACGCGCGCGGTTTCATTTTGACCGTGCTGCTCGAGGAGCTGGAGGAGGAGCAGGAACGCACGCGCGCGCTGGCGACGACGTATGCCGCCTTCTTGAATTTCGCTTTGGATCTCCAGCACAAACGGTTTCATAATCACCTGAGTTTCGACCGGCGATGGCTTGATGAGCAGGGTTCAGAGGACTGCCACGGCCGCGCGCTGTGGGCGTTGGGCCTCGGGGCCGGACGCTCGCCGCATCGCACCTTCCAGGTAATGTCCGGGCAACTTTTCGCGCAAGCACTGCCGACGGTGATGGATTTCACGTCGCCCCGGGCCTGGGGGTTTGCCCTGATTGGAATCCACGAGTACCTCTGGCGGCTCAGTGGCGACCGGGTGGTAACGCAAATCCGGGACGCGCTGGCGCAGCGATTGATGGGTCTCTTCGACCGGTCGGCGCAACCGGATTGGCCCTGGTTCGAAGCGGAGCTGACCTATGACAACGCCAAGCTGGCCCACAGCCTGATTATTACCGGGCACGACATGGGGCAGCCGGCGATGGTACAGCGGGGGCTCGAAAGCCTGCATTGGCTGGCTGAAATTCAAACGTCGGAGAACGGCCACTACAGCCCAATTGGGAGCAACGGATTCTACCGGCGCAATGGCCCGCGTGCCCGCTTCGACCAGCAGCCCATCGAGGCGCAGTCGATGGTATCGGCTTGCCTGGAGGCATATCGCGTTTCCTCGGAGGCCGCCTGGTATGAACAGGCCCAACGCGCCTTCGACTGGTTCCTGGGCTGGAACGATCTCGGCTTGGAATTGTACGCGCCCAAGACCGGAGGCTGCCGGGACGCATTGCATGTGGACCGGGTTAACGACAACCAGGGCGCCGAATCGACGCTGGCATTCCTGTTGGCGCTGGCCGAAATGCGCCTGACGCAAAGCGCAGCCACCGTATTGTCAGCGCCTTCCCAACTGCTTGCCCATGCCGGCAATTAATTTGCGCCGAACGCACCTCGTCCTTCGTCCGGATCCGAGGCGGGTGCTGGCCCGGCCCTTGAACCTGGCGGATGATCAGCGCGCCAACACGATTTGCCGCCGGGTGATGGCTTTGCCCGAAGCGGAAGTCGGCGCGCTCCTGGACCAGCTGGAAAATGAATTCGGGGGCCGCCATCTGGAAACGCGGGCGTTTTTGAAGCGGCGGTACGAGGAAGTGCGCCATTGTTTTGTGCCAGGACAGGAGCTCTCGCGCGAACGTGAGCTGTTGGTGGGCGCCTATTTTTCCAACGAGTATTCGCTGGAAGCCGCGGCGCTCTTTAACCCCTCCATCGTGCCACACCCCGACCAGTCCGACCTTCCGCCGGACACGCTGCGTTTTGTCCTGAGCCTCCGTGCAACGGGTGAAGGCCATATTTCTTCGATCACTTTTCGCACGGGCTTGCTGGATTCGAAAAACAACATCACCATCAACGAGCCCACGCGGTATTGCCTGGAAGCGGCGCAGGTGCCCAACGCCTCGTATCAAAAGGACCTGTTCCAACGGAAAGTCAGTGAACTGGGCCTGACCGGCGACTTCAGCCGGCGCCTCTTTGAAGGATTGCCGCAGTCATTCACCCTCGAGCAGCTCCGTGTCAGCGTGGATGCGGCGGAGAAAATAGCCCAGGCCCGTGACCAGGAAACCGAAGCCACGGCTCGAAAGATCCTGATGTTGGCCCAATCCAACTATGAGGTGCAATTTTCGCCCGGTTCTCGGCTTTCGGAGCGCGTGCTGTTTCCCGTTACGCCATCCCAGAGCAACGGCATCGAGGACGCCCGCTTTGTGCGTTTTCAGCAGGACGATGGCACCTACACGTATTTCGCTACCTACACGGCCTACGATGGCAAATTGATCCTCCCGCAATTCATCGAGACGCCGGACTTCCTCCATTTCAAGTTCATCACCTTGAACGGGCCGGCTGTGCGAAACAAGGGGATGGCGCTGTTTCCGCGAAAGGTCAACGGTCACTACGCCATGCTCGGCCGCCAGGATTATGAAAACATTTATGTGATGTTTTCGGACGATCTCCATTTCTGGTATGAAACGCAATTGTTGCTCAAGCCGGCGTTTCCGTGGGAGTTTATCCAGATCGGCAACTGCGGTTCGCCGATCGAAACAGAAGCGGGCTGGCTGGTCATGAGCCACGGCGTGGGCCCGATGCGAAAGTATTGCATCGGCGCCTTCCTTCTGGACTTGGATGACCCCACGCAAGTGATCGGGCGGTTAAGGGAGCCGTTGCTCAAGGCGGAAGGAAACGAGCGAGATGGTTACGTGCCCAACGTCGTCTATTCCTGTGGTAGCCTGGTGCGAAACCGGGAGCTCGTCATCCCCTACGCCATGTCGGATTATGCCACCACCTTCGCCTTGGCTTCGCTGGACGAGGTGTTGGAAGCGATGAACTGAGCCGGTCGCTACCGAACATGCGCAAGCTTACGCGGTCGATGCGTGCTCCGTGAGCCGTAACACCGGGCTCCTACACCGCCTCGGCCTCCTGTTGGATCCGGAGGCGTTCCAGCCGCGACTGTTCCAGGACGTGCTCGAGCCGTTCATCGCTCACTTGAGTGAGGGCTGCGGCCGCATCCTTCACCTCCCCATGCTCGACCGCGCGGGAGAGGACCTCGGCGTTTGTGGGGCCCTTCTTTCTGCCCAAAAACGGCTTGATCAGGAGATAGACGACATCGCGGGCCGGCATGTAGCGGAAAAAGCGGCGCAGGAGCCGGAATGTTTGAACTGGATAGTGCAGCAATTTATAGATGAACAGCCGGCGGAGGCCCTTGCGGCGTTCGTCGTTGATCACCTCGCCCGGCAGGCACGTGGGGTCAATCGAGGAGCATTTGAAGTATTTGAACCAGTCGGTAGTGTCATTGATTAAGCCACGGGTCAGATATTCCTGCCAGAGCGGTGTGCCGCGATAGACACACAGGCGGTTGAATCCGAATGTGTCCAGCGGCAGGCGAGCCGCGAAATCAAAGGTGGCTCGCATGTCGGCCACTGTTTCATCGGGATTTCCGACCACGAAAAATCCGTGCACGATCTCGATCCCCGCCTTCTTGGCGTTGGTGACGGCGGCGCGGACCTCTTCCAGCGACTGCTCTTTCCGGACCCGGTCGAGAATCTTCTGGCTGCCGCTTTCGATGCCGAACATGAGAGTGCGGCAGTGGGCCTTGGCCATGGCCGGGAAAAGGTGCTGGGCCACGGAGTCAACACGCCCTTCGCAACCCCACTCGATTGTGATGCCGTTTTCGTTGATTCCCTGGCAAATGGATTCGATGCGCTTCGGCTGCAGAAGAAAGTGATCGTCCACGAAATAAACCGAGCCATAACCCATAGCCTGAAGGTGTTTGAACTCCTCGACGACGTGCTGCGGGGAGCGCGAGCGCCATTTGCCTTCATTGAAAATCGGGATATCGCAGAACGTGCAGGACCAGGGGCAGCCGCGCGAGGTTTGCATCGTGGTGAATCGTTCCATCGAAAGCACGGCCGGAACGTCCAGGGGCATGGATTCGACAAAGTCCAGGGCCAGAGAATCCCGGTCCGGGAAGGGCCACTGATCAAGATGCCGCTCGATCTTCCGATTGGGATTGTTAATGACTTTGCCATCCTTGGCCCAGGTCAGACTGTCGACCCCGGACGGATCCTCCAACCGCTGCAGCAAATCCAGCAGAAGTTGTTCGCCATCACCCCGGCACACGAAGTCTACCTCGGGGCATTGGACCTTTACCAGCGGTGCATTGAGGCTGGCAAACACGCCGCCAAAGGCCAGCTTCACTTTCGAATCCGCAGCGCGGATGGCCCGCGCGAGAATCTTGGCGTAAGGATAGCTGGTGGTGCTTAAGAAGCTTATGCCCACGAGCGCCGGCCGGCGGCGCTTGATTTCCTCGATGATGACCTCGTTCGGCGTCAAAGGATTGGCCTGGTCAAACATCACGCACTCGTGACCCGCCCGCTTCACCACCGACGACAGCGACATGATGCCGATCGGCGGGAAACCCATGATGCGGATATTCCCGTTTTTGGCCCGGGTCTTGGCGGGCAAAGCATAGAATTGTGGGTCGCGGACGTGGATCAGAAAAGTCAACATAAGCAATCTCCTGTGGCGGCCGAGGTTGAGGGGACTCCGAGTTCACGCGCAAAGGGCCGGGCCAATCCCCAGCCTTCCGCTGGAAGCGGTCGCTGGATCGGACCGGTCATTTGCGCAGCAGCATCGAAACTCGAAGGGCCCCGATTGAGCACTTCATGTGGTGTACAGAATACAATTATCATCGCTGGTGACAGATAACAGGAACAGTCAGCACGTGGGCTGGGCCGCATTAAACCATGTTATTTCTCTGTTAAGCAAGACTAGGAGGGTAATTTTCTCCGGTTTTTCAGGACGCGGAAGCCGACGAGCCTGTGCCGCTGCTCATCCCAAAGACGGAACGTTAAGGATCTAAAGCTGGAGAAAAAGGTCACGGCCTTGACGGTTTGAAAGAGCGGCTCCGCCCGGTGACAGCGCTCGAGGTTGTAGTTCGGGATCCGCGGGCTCAGATGGTGAATGTGGTGGAACCCGATGTTGCCCGAGAACCACTGCAGGACGTTGGGGAGCTTGTAAAACGAGCTGCCCTGCAACGCGGCGGCGGCGAAATCCCAATCCTGGCGGCGTTCCCAATACACGCCTTCAAACTGATGCTGCACGTAAAACAGCCAAATGCCGGCCGATCCGGCAATCATCAAGACTCCCAACTGAAGCAGCAGATACGTGGTCAGGCCGAACACAGAGCCCATCCCGATCACCATGGCCATACTGGCCAGGGTCGTTCCATACACCGAGTGCACCTCGCGCAGCGGGGCTTTTGGCGCCGGGAACCGGTGCATGACCAGGAACATCACCAGGGGCGCCACGACCAGCAGGACCACTGGATTGCGCGCCAACCGGTAGGCAAAGCGCTTCCAGCGGGAGGCCTTCAGGTACTCCTCGACCGTCAACGTCCAAACATCGCCGCTGCCGCGGCGGTCCAGGTCTCCCGCGCTGCCGTGGTGCAACGCATGCTGCCAGCGCCAGTGATAGTACGGGGTAAAGGTGAGCAAGCCGGTGATGATGCCCAACACATCGTTGGCTCGCTGCGAACGCAAGAACGACCCGTGTCCGCAATCGTGAAAAATGATGAACACCCGCACCAAAAATCCCGCGGCCAGGACCGCCAGACCCGCAGTGAGCCAGTAAGACACTCCGAGGCTGAGGTACATTAAATACCAGAGCGCCACATATGGCACGAGCGTGTTCGCCATCTGCCACAGGGCTCGCCTCAACGCCGGCCGCTGGTATTTGATCACGGTCTCTTTCCAGCCCGGACTCGGTCCTTTTTCTTCAACTTTGGGGGTGCTGCAATCAATCGTCTTAACCATGCGTCTCTAATATGGGGACGATCCAGGGAGGGAGCTAATACCTTATTTTTACTACGGTTATAGCTTAAAGCTATCGAAAGCCGCGTCGGAGCAGCCTGCCGGGAAGGGCCGGCGGTAAAGGGCAGTTGACGAGCAAGTTGGCGGCCTGGGGCGGCCAGTTTCTGGCGCGGCAGATTGGCCAGTTAGGGCCCGCTTTCGAGCAACCCACCCGACTTTGTTTGCATGGCCAGTAGTGCCGGTACGCGGGCGTTTTCATCGATGCATTCCATACTTCGTAAGGTAGCTGGGCAGGTTTTGTTGAAAGCGCTGTTCGCCCACGTCTGATTTCACCCGATTGTAGACTGCCGACTGCGCTTCCGCATTAGCTTGTTGAGCCGCCTGGTCTCCGTGAACCATCGAACGCGCGTCAAGGGCCAGTTCGTAAGGTTTTGCAAAATCGTAAATCTGGCGGAACTCAGCCTCGGAAAAGTCGACTCCTTCAAATCGAGACCGAAGGTATCTAGCCAAAATCGAATCGCGTAAATCGTACTCGCGTTTGATTGACGGCCCTAAAGCCTCCAGGAGACTTTTTTCGTTATTCTGGTAAAATTCGCTAAACGCTTTCGGATCCCATTCGTCGGCGGGCTTATTGAGAAAGTTAGTAGCGAAAAGCGCTTCCGCTTGGTCGATAGGCACCAGCGCTTTTGCCCTCTCCTCGGGCCGCAGAAAATCAAGCAGGTTGAGCCGAACATCAGATTCCGTGATCTGCGCGGGACGATTCTCAATGGCAACATCGGTCCCCAGTAATGATCCAATGACCGCCTTCCGCTCCGCTTCGATTTGGTCATGTTGGGCAACCAATTGCGCCCTGACCCATTTCTTCGGATCGATGTCCGTTCTCCAGAACTGAACATGGTTGGTCAGGATGCGGCTGTCCTTGGCGGCAAAGTAACTTGTGACGTCCGCGATAATAATATCACGGACGGTTTGCTCGGGACACCCTATCGTTCGGAGATTGTTTATGTAGGTGCGGTAATCGGACGATTCGACCTGCCGCCAATCAAAGTGGGGTATGCTTCCGTTCCTGCCCGGGCCGGTGGGAATCGCTGATTTAATTTGAGTGGCTCGGAGTTGGGCCAGTTGAGTTTGGAGCTTGTGGTTCGCACGGCGCTCTTGAAGCATGAACGTTCCCATTCCGATAAGCAAAACGGTGCTGACAATGCCGACTTTCAATTTTGTCATAGTAAGAAGGTTTAAAAACTTTATAGCGATACTACCGCTGTTCGCGACGCCCGCCATGGCAGCGCCTGAGATGGTGGTCACTAGATTGACCGGGGCGGCTGTGGCTGCATTACCGAGCAAGAACGCGCCCAGAACGGTTGCCGAGAGTGCAACCCCACGCCGCGCAAGTTGCACTTGAAGCTTCTCTAGTGCCCGATGAACGCGCTTGCGCGCTGCTTCCTCCGAAACTCCCAACCTCCTGCCAACTTCGCGGAAATCAAGTTGCTCGAAGAATCTCAAGAGGACTGCAGCTCGTTCCTTGTGCGCAAGCTTGTCGATGGATTCATCCAATACCGAGGTTATTTGTGCCGAATTTGGATTGGCATCCTGCTCCACAAGCTTCATTTGGGCAGCCTCCCTTTCCCGAGCTTGACGACGGCGCTCTCCGCGCATCATGGTTGCGGCAACGAACACTGTTTGATGATGCAGCCAGCCGCCCAGAAACACGTTTCGGGGCAATGTATTTGCCTTTTTAGCCAATGCGACAAACACAATCTGGGTTACGTCCTCGGCCAGGTGCCGGTCACCGCACATCAACCGGACCGCTGTGGAGTAAACAAGGTTGACGTAGCGGGCTAGCAACTCGCGAAAGGCCGCTTCCGACCCGGTTTCCGCGTATCTGGACAACAAACACTGGCTGTCGTTCATCCCAGGAGTAAAATGCCGCCCCGAGACTAAACCGGACAAAATTTTGACGGTTTCATATAAACTCTCTGAAGATCCATCTGAGACTATGCTGCGAGACTATACTTCTCACCGACCAAGGCCGTCAAAAGGCGTATTGCAGGCAGTTGGGTTTTTTCGGGTCTAAGGTTTTAAAGAAAAACCTCCCATCGCGGTAAGTGTGGACGGTTAATGATCAGCGGAGCGACAATGCTGTTGCAATGCAGGCGAACCGCAGTCTGGAAAAGGCGGAAACAACGGCGGGAACTGGTAAGTTGACTGTTTTCGGAGAACAGCCTTTTACCCTCGCACTGCAGCTTGCCGCAGCTTCAAAACCCCAGCGTGAGCTTGTAGCGCAGGACGTGGTCGCAACAGACCTGGTCGATCGTGGTCTTGCTCTGCCAACCCTGGCAGCGCACTTCCCCGGTGACGGTCTTTTGCCGCTCGGTGACGGCTTGGGCCAGGGTCGCGCTCAAATCAAAATTGCCTCCGACACACTCGTTGTTGGGACAGGTGAAGCGGAATAATGCCTTCACGTGAGCGAGATTGAAGGTGCATTTGACCTCGCTGATCGGAGAGCGGCCAAAAGGACCAAAGAAGGAGAGGAGCGCGCCGAGGGACGTCAGCTCGGGAAATGTTTCCGCCAGGCTCGCAGCGAGTTTAATGCGCTCGCGTTCTTCCAGGAGGTATTTGCTGCGAGCGCCAAGTTTGGGGGGATATCGAGTGGGAAAGCTGGGTGTCATATAATTATGGAGAATTCCTGCTTATTCTTTGTAGTGCTGAAACATGGAGGCCAGCAGGATTACCTCGGGGTGTGCCGCGGCCAATTTCGGCAGCACCAGCCGGATACGGGAACGGTAAGCTAATAGCCTTTCGCGCATGAGGCGCAGGTCGTCGACCTTATCCCACTGGAGTTTCTTGAGGTCGAGGATCAGGCGGCTTTTGCTGCGCGCCAGCGAGTCACGGATACGCTGGGCCAGGCCTTCGGCCGTGGCACGCGATAGGCGCCCTTCGAGCCGCAGCCACACTTGTTCTTCTGCGGGCTGCACATCAACCTGGATCGAAAGCTCAGGAACCGAGGTTCGGCGGCGGAGTTCCTCCCAAAGCTCAAACCCGGTCCAGCGCTTGTCCGGCAGCCGGTAAGTCGTGCGCGTCAATTTGGGATGCTGGAACAGGTTCAGCTTCAGCGTCGCAGCGGTCCAGAGCGCGGCGCCGACGCCGAGCCAGGATTTGAGCCGTTCGCGCAGAGTGGGACGACCCAGGACGGCGTGCACGCGCCGTTCCAAACCGCCGATCCGCCGGCGGATGTTTCTGTTGGGGCCGAGCAGCCTGCCGGCGAGAAACGCCGGGTAAGCCGCGCGCAAATCCGCGGCGAAGCCCTCGGCTTTCTGACGCAGCTGGGGATTGGAGGATTTGCTGAGTTTCCGGCAGCCGAGCAGCCGGGTTTCCAGAACACGGAAGATGCTCGGGCCGAGCCGCTGAAAGTCCTCCTCGAAACAGCTCCGTTGGAGGTCTTCTACCGCTTTAGGCGACAGCGTCGGGTGTTTGATCATCGTCGTGAACCCATCGGCTCGCCGGTAAAACAACTCCGGCTCCCGGGTGTACACGTCCTGCAACAGGTTTTCTTTGATTACCCGCTCGTAAAACGGTGTGCCGGGGACCGGTCCGTAGATCAGGAACTGCGCCAGCGCGGGCCTGAGCTTCATTAATCCGTCCAACTCCTGCGCCACGACTTCCGGGGTCTGGTAGTCAAAACCGACGATCATCGAAGCCAGCACGGTTATCCCATGCGCGCGCAACTCGGGAAACATTTGCTCCACACTGCGGCCTTCTTGCTTGGCATAGCCGGAGCGTGTGCCCTCATAGCCGATCCAGAACCCATCGATCCCCATCTCGAGAATTTCCTCGACTGTGTATTGGCTAATCGCTTTGACGCTGGAAAAGACAAAAATGGAGAGCGTCTTCCCGCTTTTTAGCACGCAATCACGAAACTCCATTGCGCGTTTCCGGTTGAGCAGGAAATCCTCATCGAGGATCGAGAAAACCATCTTGGGGTCGTGTTCGAGGTAGCGCTCCATCACGCCGAAGATGTCTTTGCCTTCGGGCAGCAGTTTGATGTGTTTGCGGGAGAAAAAGTGCGAAGTGCAGCAAAAATCGCAACCGTTGGGGCAGCCCAGGCCGGCGAAGATCATTCCGGTCGAGGACACCTGTTGGCCAAAGACTTTGAGTTTGCTGACGATCAGCGGATGGCTGTATGGCCTGCTGATTTCCGGCTCGCCCAGCAATCGCCGCATGAAGCCCACGCCTTCCTCGCGGCAGATGTAGTCCGCGTAGGGCCGAAGCACCTCGTCCTTTAGCACGGTCCCGTAGCCACCCAGGATAATCTTGCTCTGGGGCGCGTATTGCCGGATCAGGGCGACCGTTTCTTTCATCTTGTGCATCACCGCCATGACGAAGCAGATCCCCACGTACTGGTAACCCTTGCGCAGTTCCCGGATTAGTTCGCGCTTGGACGGGTACTGCAGCACCACTGTGGGGGTGTCGAGGTTCTCGGCGATATAATCGAGCGAAAATTGAACATGGACAGCACGCGGACTGAAAAGGCCCTGCGCGCGCGTGACCTGCCGTTGCAACAGTTCATAGCCCACCGATGGCGCATCGCCCTGTTCCGGCCCCAAGGGACGGCAGACGCTGGTTAAAAGGACTTTCTGGCGCATAGATAATTACGCTGAACCTCTCACCTTCCAAGGTACTTGGACGGATTGCGGATCCGATCGAGCCGTTCGGCTTCGAGCCCGTTCAGGTCAGCTCGTTTTCGCCTTTGCTCGAGCACAAATGCGACCGAATGGGACAATCGCAACAGCGCGGTAAGCAGGCGGACCAATGTCCGGCAGACGAACTTCAGCGCCTGCATAGTGTGGCAAGGACGGCTCGCAGTGGGCAAGCATGGATACTTCAGGCGGAATGGGCCAATGCTTTCTTGCTATTCGGCTGATACCCCCCAGCTATGGACTCGAAATGGCGGTGGACGCCGTTTCCGAACTGAATTGGATTCTGGTTAAATAAAGCTAGGTGCGAAGGGCTGCACCGTAGTATCGTTCCCCTTTAACAACGTGCAGAAACTGACAAATAGAAAGATCCGCACCGGAATCCGTTCCTTGGCGATCTCAAACCCGATGTCTGGAAAAAGGAAACGATGAAGATCGCCAGAATCCTCGACGAATCCGGCGGCACGTTTCGCCTCGAATTCGACGACACGCTCGGTCACAAGCAAAACTCACGTCTCGATGCCAGGACCTACGAGCAGGCGTTGCGCGAGGCAAGATCTTACCTCGGGATTGGCGAGGGCGATTGCGACGCCGAAGGCGCTCAGTGGGACATCGAGTAAGCGCTCCGCGGAGACAGCGGACGAAGGCAGAGACCGTGCCGGCCAAGGTCCAATGCACGCTTTGGGTTGGTTCGAACCGGTCGCACGCGCTTCAAGTCACGCTCACCTTTTTATCGACGTGACCCAGTTCTTTAGCTGATCCACCGACATAAAATTCAGAACGCGCTCTTTGGGAAAATTTGCCGCAAGCGCGGAGGCCAAGCCGAAATCGATGAATTGCAGTTGCCAACAATGATGCGCATCCGTGCCCAGGGAAAGATGGGTGCCGGCTTGCGCTGCTATTTTAACAAGGTCGAGGTTCAAATCCTGGCGATCGGGATAACAATCAATTTCAACGGCTTTTCCCAACTCGGCTGCCAACGAAAAGACCCGTGGCCAGTCGGCCATTAAGCCAAGTCGAAAATTGTAAATGCGCCCTCGCGGGTGACCCAGGATGTGAACGGAAGGATTTTTTAAAGCCGCCAGGTAACGTTCGGTTTGATCCTCGCTTTTTCTGAGTGAGGAATGGAAGGCGCCAAGGACGATATCCAGTTCATTGAGGGATTTCGCATCCAGGTCCCCAGCGCCTTGCAGGTCGAGATTCAGTTCGATTGAGCGCAGGATTTTAAACTGCCTTGTGGCGTCATTGAATTCGGCAATTTCCGTGGCCTGTTCGGTGAGTTGTTCCTCGTTTATGCCTCCGGCAATTTTCAATTTCTTGGCGTGATCAGTGATCGCGACATACTGATATCCGCGTTCGATCGCTGCTTCGGCCATCTGGCGCACCGTGGCCGAGCCGTCGCTCCATTCTGTGTGCATTTGCAGATCACCTCGCAGCTTCCTGCTCCAGCCAGGACGCGCGGCAAGAATCCTTTGCGCTTCGGTGTAGGAAAGGAACTGCTTCCTTAACGGCGGTCGTTCAGGGACGTGAGGAGGGTCTTCCAGCCATCGCCGAAGGAATTTTTCAAGGAAGGGGCCAATCGCCGGCAAACTGGCGAGCGACTCTTCGCGGTTCAGAACATCGGCCGCCTCTTCGGGCCACAGTAAAGCAGCCCGGCTCGCCCGGCGAAAGGCCCGTTGCACGTGGTGTTTCGCTGTCTCCGCTTCGATGGCCAGCAACTCCGCGATGTCAGAATTCGTCAGCTCCAATTCAGGTAGGTAACAGGGTTAATCCAGGAGTCATGCTCGAACCATCTCTGCCGGCGGGGGTGTCGTTGGTTCATTCGGATTGCCTCTGGGCCTCTTTCGCCGCTCGCCTGACAAGTTCAGTCGCTTTTTGGGCACCGCCCACTCCCAAAATCTTAAAACGTTTCCCGTACGCCTTATCATAGGCTTTGAAGAAGAATGCTATTTGCGACACCATCTGGTTCGTGAGTTTGATGTCTTCCAGTTCGGTGGGCGCTTCTTTCGGGACCGCCTGGCCGATGATTCGATCGTTTCGCACAGTCTTTTTTCCTTCGGACTGCTCCGCTTTGATAACCCCCACCGGCTTCACGTGAAGCAAGCAACCGGCGACGAGGGATTCCTCGTTGAATACCAGCACGTCAATGGGATCTCCGTCCTCGGCGACTGTGCCTGGGATCATTCCGAAATTGAACGGAAAGACCATTCCTTCCGGCAGAGCTTTTTTAACTGTTAAGAAGCCGTTTTCGGGATCCAGGGCGTATTTTACATTGCTGCCCTTGGGGGTTTCGATGATGACGTTCCAGCAATTCTTATCTTTGTTGAAGGGTTTGATCGAATCAATCGTGTGTTTCATCCGAACGTAACTTCGCCCTTGCCGGCAAGGCGAACTATTCGGTTTTTTCTGTGGGGTATTCTCCCCGCGGCCGCGAGACCAGCGACATTACCCACCAAAGATGCGGATCAAGATGCGCGGGCATGGCCAATCCACCGGCTTGCGTTTTCGGCGCGACGAGCGGAGAATCTCCAGCATCAAAACCAATTCACTGGCATTTTTATGCAAATCCAACACGGGTCCAAGGTTTCCGGGCGGTTGCCTCGCTTCATCTACGCCTTGGTCATGTCCGGAGCCTTGCTGAATTGCATTGGGGCCGAACTGGCGGACGCGAGGTTACTGGAAGGCGCTTGGATTCCAGTGAGGGCTGAGCTGGGGGGACAGTCCATGCCCGACACCGTGTTGAAAACCATCAGCATGAAGCTGCACGACGGAAAATACGACGTCCTGGTGGCCGGCAAACCCGACCGGGGCACTTACAGCCTCGAACCCTCCAGCCATCCTAAGCGAATGACGATCGTCGGCACCGAGGGCCCCAACCAGGGCCGCAGGTTCCTCGCCATATATGAGATTAGCGGCGAGACTCTGCGCATGTGCTATGACCTGTCCGGGAAAGAGCATCCGGCAGAGTTCAAATCCCTTCCCGGCACTCAACTTTATCTCGTGACTTACAGCAGAAAAAAAAGGAGTAGCCATTCATCAACGGCGGAAAGGCAGCCTTTTCGTCCGAGGAATTTACTTAAAAGGCCAAGTTTCTTTTCGTTCGTGAAGAGCATTCGGCACCTCACCAGGTCGTGGGGCAGCTTGAAAGTGGCGGCCGTCCTCATGGGGTAAACCTGCCGATCGGATGGGGTGCATACCGAGCTCCGCTTTCCAAGCACTTCCAGTAACATGTCATCACGACTCGGCTAGTCCGGCTTGATGAGAAGGACACTCGCGAGTTCACTGCGGCGTCCTTTCATGGGGTAAATACCCACTGCCCGCGATTGCGAGTCGCTTTACGGTGGTTTTTGTCACCCGATGGGAGTCACGATTACCGAATACGACTTCTGAGCCATGACACCTGAGGCGCAGCGAACACTCGGCAGGGTCGCGTTGACGATTGCTGGTCGGCCAGCGGACTGGGACAGCGGCTGGCAGCAGTCACCCCGAAGGCCGCGTTTTACGGCTCTCTTGCGACAACGCGGACCTCAATCCGAGTTCTTTCCCGCAGGCCGCCCAACGCACCTAAAGCAGAACCCTCTGGATGCGGGTCGATGGATGACAAAGTTTGCACCTTCTTTTGATCATGAGGCCCAGGTTTGCTGACCTCCATGAAGGCGTCCAAGGCACCAGTGGCTCCATCTCGCATCCGGCGGACATCTGCCCAACCTTGGCATTCTTCTGTTGAACAGAAGCCAGTGTTCATTGAGGGTGGCGGCGAAATGGGGGAACGGATTCGCTCTTTTGATTGGGCGAGCACACCGCTTGGCCCGATTTCGACTTGGTCTCCAGCGCTGCGAACCACGTTGCGGATCATGCTGGCCAACCGTTTTCCTCACGTGCTTTGGTGGGGCCCCCACTATATCCAATTCTACAACGACCCCTACCGTCCCATCCCCGGGGCCAAACACCCGGACCAGGCTTTTGGGCGGCCTGCCAGTGAGTGTTGGGCCGAGATTTGGCACATTATTGGTCCTCTGGTCGACCGGCCCTTCAAAGGTGGCCCGGCTACCTGGGATGATGATATTTTTCTGGAGATCCACCGCCACGGGTTTGTGGAGGAATGTCATTTCACGATCGCCTATAGCCCCGTTCCAGACGAAACTGCGCCCAATGGCATCGGTGGTGTTTTGGCAACGGTTCATGAGATCACCGGGAAGGTCGTGGGAGACCGGAGAGTTTTGGTTTTGCGAGATCTGGGAGCACGCTCGGCCGAGGTCAGGACGGCCGAAGAAGCATGCGTCATGGCCGCCGAGATCCTGGCCAAACATCCCAAGGACATTCCGTTCGCGTTGTTATATTTGCTAGATTCGGAACGCGAGGAAGCGCGGCTTGGCGGCCTGGCCGGTGTTGCGGTTAGCGAGGTCGTCAGCCCGGCAGTCATTCCGCTGCACGGTGACCGCGAGTTCCGCTCGCCCTGGCCACTTGCGCAAGTTCGGCAAACCGAGGCGCCGCAGACGATTAGAAATTTAGCTCAGACCCTTCAGGGCCAGGTGCCCCCGGGTCCCTGGTCTGACCCGCCCAATACGGCGGTGATCATTCCCATCCCCTCCAACAAATCACACCAGCTTGCCGGGTTCCTGATCACCGGCGTCAGCGCACGCCTCCAGTTGGACGATGCCTACCGAGACTTTCTGAACCTGGTAGGTTCCCAGATTGCTACCGCCATCGCCCGGGCGCGTGAATACGAGGAAGAGAAGAAACGAGCCGAAGCGCTAGCCGTGCTCGATCGGGCCAAGACCGCCTTTTTTTCCAATGTGAGCCATGAGTTCCGCACTCCGCTGGCCCTCATGCTAGGACCCATTGAGGAACTGCTCTCACGCAGCCGCACTGAACTGCCCCCAGTTGCCAAAGGTCAGCTTGAAGTTGCCCACCGCAATAGCCTGCGGCTGCTGCGCCTGGTCAACACGCTCCTGGACTTCTCACGCATCGAGGCCGGCCGCGTCAAAGCGGTATTCGAGCCCACAGACCTGGGGCACTTTACCACTGAACTCGCCAGCGTGTTTCGAGCGGCGACAGAACGCGCAGGATTAAAGCTCATCGTCGATTGCCCTCAACTTCCTGAACCGGTCTATGTGGACCGGGACATGTGGGAAAAGATAGTGCTGAACCTGGTCTCCAACGCGTTCAAGTTCACCTTGGAAGGGGAAATCGATGTTTCATTGAGGCCCCTCTCTGGAGGGGTGGAACTGCGCGTGCGCGACACCGGCGTGGGAATTCCCGCCGAGGAGATGCCACGACTGTTTGAACGATTCCACCGGGTTCCCAACACTCGCAGCCGCACCCACGAAGGGAGCGGAATCGGACTGGCCCTGGTGCAAGAACTCGTAAAGCTGCACGGCGGTTCGGTTTGCGCGGAGAGCCGGCTTGGGGGAGGCACCACTTTCATCGTGAGCCTGCCTTTCGGTAAAGAGCACTTGCCTCCTGGCGGTGTCGGGGGCGAACGCGCCTTAGCCTCTACTGCCACGGGCGCTGCTCCGTTCGTGGAGGAGGCTCTAAGATGGCTGCCTGAAGACGGCACTGGAGGAGAGGCCGCCGAAATGATGGAACTGCCGTTGCAAAGTGACCTCGTGGCTGTGCCGTGTCCGTCTGGGGACGCGAGCAGCCACAGGCCCCTCGTGCTGATTGCCGACGACAATGCCGACATGCGCCAATACGTTTTCCGTCTGCTCAGCGAACGGCATATCGTGCAGGCCGTTCCGGATGGCCAGGCTGCGCTCGAAGCGGCGCGCGCGCGCCGACCCGACCTGATTCTAAGTGACGTGATGATGCCCAACCTGGATGGTCTCGGCCTGGTTCAACAGTTGCGGGCCGACCCAGACCTGAAAACCATTCCCATTATTCTGCTGTCTGCCCGTGCGGGAGAGGAATCGCGTGTGGAAGGATTGCAGCAAGGCGCAGACGATTATCTTGTAAAGCCTTTCAGCGCCCGCGAGCTGCTGGCAAGGGTGGCCGCGCACTTGGAGTTGGCCCGATTGCGGCGCGAAACGGAAGAGGCTCTTCGCCAGCGTACGGAACAATTTGAAACGCTGCTCAACAAAGCTCCGCTGGGAGTTTACCTCGTGGACTCCGACTTTCGCATTCGGCAGGTCAATCCGGTAGCGCGGCCGGTGTTTGGGGACATCCCCGACCTCATTGGGCGCGATTTGGATGAAGTCCTCCACCGTTTATGGGCGAAGCCCTACGCCGATGAGCTCGTACGCTTGTTCCGACACACCCTCGAAACCGGGCAATCCTGCGAGACAGCCAACCGAACCGAGTTCCGGGTCGACCGCCAAACCACCGAGCACTATGAGTGGCGCATTGACCGGATCCTTCTTCCCGAAGGTCGCCATGGTGTAGTCTGCTATTTCCGGGATGTAACTGAGCGGATGGAAGCCGACAAGGCTTTGCGCGAATCCCATGCCCGAGCGGAATTCCTCGCCCGACTGTTGCACGATTCTTCCCAGCCGTTTGCCGCTGGCTATCCTGACGGCCGGATTATGATCCTCAATCCCGCCTTTGCTCGACTTACGGGGTACAGCGAAGAAGAACTCCTGTCGAAGAAGTGGTCAATTGATTTGACCCCTCCGGAGTGGCGGGAATGCGAAACCAGCGTGCTGGCTGAACTGCACCGGACGGGCGAGCCGCAACTCTACCGGAAAGAGTATATCCGCAAGGACGGCACGCGCGTCCCGCTGGAAATCAAAGTGCATCTGGTTCGGGCACGCGATGGCCAGCCGGATTACTACTACTCTTTCCTTTCCGACATTACGGAGCGAAGGGCGGCCGAAGCCGCGTTGCGCGAGAGCGAAGAGCGATTCCGTGACATGGCCGATGGCACGCCTCTCATCATCTGGCTCTTGGATAAGGATGGGAGGACGCGGTTTGTGAATCGAGCCTACTGCGAGTTCTTCGGTGTGACACTCGAGGAGGTGCAGCAGCAGGGGTGGCAACCCTTGCTGCATCCGGAGGACCGAGACAAATACGTTGAGGCTTTCCTCATGTCTATCAGGGAACACAGGGCATTCCGGGTCCAAGCACGAGTCCGTCGGCGCGATGGGGCGTGGCGTTGGATTGATTCGCATGGAAAACCACGCTTCTCCGCCGGGGGCGAATTCGTTGGCATGGCAGGGGCCAGCCCAGACATCACCGAGCGAAAAGAATTCCAAACTGAACTCGAGCGTTTGGTTGCGGAGCGAACAGCTAAGCTGCATGAGATGATCGGTGAGTTGGAGCACTTTTCATATGCCATTGTTCACGATATGCGCGCTCCGCTAAGAGCTATGCGGGGGTTTGCTGAAATAGTGACGAAACTTTGTGCGGAGTGGCCGAGCCCTCAGGTGCCGGATTATTTGCAGCGCATCTGTGTCTCAGCCGAACGCATGGACAACCTGATCACCGACGCTCTGAACTACAGTATGGCCGTCCGACAGGAGCTCTCCGTTTCGCCCGTCGATCTTAATGATCTCCTTAGGGGCATGATCGAGACCTATCCCAACCTCAGCCCCGACAAAGCGCGAATTGAGCTACAACGAGAAATGCCCGTTGTACTTGGCCATCCGGCAGGACTCACGCAGTGCTTTTCCAACCTCCTGGACAATGCCGTCAAGTTCGTCGAGCCAGGCAAAATTGCTGAAGTCCGCATTTGGGCAGAGACGGCCGGCAACCTGGTCCGGGTTTGGGTGCAGGACAATGGCCTCGGCATTTCGAAAAGCATGCTGCCACGGGTCTTCGATATGTTTGCCCGCGGCCATGCCACGCATGCCGGCACAGGCATTGGGCTGGCCCTGGTGCGCAAGGTGGTTCAAAGGATGGGCGGCCGCGTGGGCGTGGAATCCGAGCAGGGCAAAGGCAGTCGTTTTTGGGTGGAATTGCCGCCGGCGAAAATCCGGACTTCTCATCCGAGCGACCATAGCAAGACGTGACCGATTGCTATGGCGACAAACATCAAAACTGTCCTTTACGTGGAAGACGAGGAAAGTGACCGGTTTTTCATGGAGCTGGCTTTTACCAAAGAAGGGCTCGAGCGCGCTCTGCAAACAGTTGAAGATGGCCAGGACGCCATCGATTACCTCCAGGGGAATGGAAACTACTCTGACCGCGTGCAGCATCCCATTCCATGTCTCATCCTTTTGGACATGAATTTGCCCGAGGTCCCGGGGCTGGAGGTCTTAAGGTGGGTTCGATCAAACCCTGATTACAAGAGCCTGCCAGTTGTAGTTTTCTCTTCCTCTCTGCGGGAAGAAGACAAGCGAGATGCCAAAGCTCTGGGAGCTGACGAGTTCTGGCAGAAACCCAACTCGGGGAGCCGTTTTGTCGAGGTCATCAACGCCCTTTCAAAAAGGTGGCCGTTATCCGTTCAATAATGCCCTGCCCTCTCAAAAACAACTGGCTCTTCCTGAGCACCCTCGCGCCGCGTTTAGCGCCTTTGATTGTCAGCGGGCGAAGAGCGCATCGACGGCTACCGGCCCGGGCCCGCGATTGACAATGTTAATCGCGTGTTTGCCGGGAGCCAGGCCGGTCAGTTCACAGACCACTTGCTGCGGCTGACGCGCTCCGGTCGTAGACAGGTCGGCCGTCGCACGGCTTTGGCCGTCAATCTGAATCTCCACCTTCCCCGCTCCGGCTTCTTTCGGCGCGACAACCGAAATGCCCGCACCCGCAAACGAGCAACTCCAGACAGCGCCGGGCGTGTCGCTGGTGGTAAGGTCGTTGTTGAAGTCGCCGGTGCCCAGGTTGCAGCGGCGAATCCAGCCGACGTAAGTTGCGCTTGGATCGTCGTCGTTGAACCAGCCTTTGTCGTGCGTGATGCGCAGGACGCGGCACGCCGAGGCCAATGATTGATTGGTGATGCCCGGCAACGGTTGCACCGGCCCGCTCGGCGTCACGGTCAGGCCTTGTTCATCCTGGACAAATGTCAGTGGAACATCGGAGCCGAGCATTTCGACTTTGGAAATTTTTCCCAGGGTCGCACCGCCAGCGCGCAGAGCTTTGAGCGTGATCGGGCCGTTCGTCCAATTCATCAGGGCGGCATAAACGTTGCCGTTGTTTCGCGTGTAGCAGACGGCATTGGTGTTTTCCTGGCAAACTTCAAACGGACGCGAGGAATAAACGGCTTCGCCATTGATTTTGAGCCAGGCGCCGATGTCCTTTGCGATCGCAATCACCTGCGGATCAAGATCGCCGCGTCCGTGCTGGGTGAGATTGAGGAGCATCGTGCCATTGCGCGAAACGTTCTGCATCAACAACCCGACAATTCTCCGGGCATCCATGTATCGCTGACCGACGCGGTAGTGCCAGTCGGCGATGGTGGTTTCGGTTTGAAATGAGTAGGCCGTGATTTGGGGTTCGATGTCCGCCTCGCTGCTCTTTACCAGAGCGCGTTCAACCACCGGGACCAGGTCGCGGTCTTTGAAGCTGTTGTATTTGCCACCAATGCATTTGAGGTTGATTACCACGTCCATCTTGCCCCGGTTCCATTGCACGGACTTGTTGTAAAAATTTGCGACCAGTTGCGGCGCCAAAAAACCGAGTCCCATGTGGACACCCAAATCCATCAGCGTTTCGCCCGCAGCTTCATCGAAGTAGATGACATCCGGATGGTACTTCGTGATGGCGTCATCCACGCGCCACATAAACTGGTTGGCAAAGGGTGAGAGCAGCGGATCCTTGTTATTGTGAACCGGGCCGTAAAGGTCGACCGGATCCATGCCGTCCCACCATTTTCCTTTCCCATCCAAAATCGTTTGGAGCGCATCATAGGGCACGCCCTGTTGTGGCCCGCTCTTGTCGCTGGTGTAGCGTACCGGCATGAATTGACCCCAGGTGCGCGGGGGAGAATTGTGGAAACCAATGCCAAAATGAAGGCCGTGCGCGCGCGCGGCTTTCTCCCATGTGCCGACGACATCCACTTTCGGCCCGACTTTCACGGAATTCCACGGCTGGTATTTAGAATCCCAATTGTCGAAGTTGTCATGATGAACCCCCATCGCCATAAAATAGCGTGCGCCCATTTCAACGTAGAGGTTCATCAACTCATTTGGATCCCACCGATCAATCACCCAGTTGTGGCAGATGTCCTTGTAGCCGTATTCGGATAGATAACCGAAGTGGTTGGTGTGGTAACGATATTGGCGGCTGCCCTCCTGATACATCCCGCGCGCATACCAGTCGCCCTGCTCGGGCATGGATTGCGGGTCCCAGTGGGCCCAGGCGCCGAACTTGGCATCGCGCCACCATTCCGGCACGGCGTAAAGCTGGCTCAACCCCTTCCAATCGGCCGGATAGGGACCGTCAGCGACCTTCAAGGGCGGCAAGTTCCACATGTCGGGCGGGAGGCCCAGCTCGCCGTCTCCGAAAATTATCCGATCGATGTTCACCGGGACATCGTTAGTGTCCAGCCTGATGGTCAGCGTGGCGTTGGCGGGGATGGCGACGTCAATGACAGCATGAAGGAAGGAATTGGTCAGGGCCCCCGACGAATGGACGTTCACCTTGCGCACCGGTTGGTCGCTGACGGCCACACTGATGGTGCCCACTGACACCGACGCGTAGCGCAAGGCCAATTTGCCGGCGGCTGGCAGATGGGCGAATTTAACGCCGTCGCCGGGGCTGGCCAGACGGACCAGATAGCCGCCTGAGGCGGTGTTGTCACTCACCTGGGAAGCGCCGCCGAAGGATTGGCCGGCTTCCGCCTCGACCATCTGGTTCTCAGCACAGAAGGCCGAGGTCCAACTCAAGAAGGTCAACAGTGTTCCCGCTAGGAGAACCCGGCGTTGGTTCATGATTTTATTCGTCATAGGATCTCAAGGGCAGCCATCCGCGCTGGAGTCACGACCCAGGCGCGGATCCGGGGGATCTCCGGCAACGGTGTGGTCAGGGAGGCTCATTGGGCGCCGGCAGGCAGTACGGATATTTCCGCCGCGCTCGTCCAACCACTTCCTCACAACGGTCTCAGGGAAGTAAAGCGGAATTACTGAGCACCCGCCAGCAGTCAAAAACGTCACCCGTGTCGCGGGGTTGCGGGCTTAGGCGGGCTTAGGCGCGTTGCGAGGGTTGGAATTCTTTCCTGAGAGGGCGCCTCTCTCACAGTAGGGGTTTCTCAAGCTGCTACCATTCCTCGCGATTGCACCGTGCTCAGCCCTCCATCGACCGCGAGGACCTGGCCGGTAACCCAGCTGTTTTCCGGTGCCACGAACCAGGCAATGGCCCGGGCCACTTCTTCAGGTTCACCAACCCGGCCCAGAGGGTGGAGCGCAGCGGATGCTTTTAGCATGACCTCATTGGTAGTGAGGGAAGCGGTCAGTGGAGTGCGCGTAAGACCAGGTGCGACGCAGTTCACCCGGATATGATAACGGGCGTAAGTGGCTGCCCCCGAAAGCGCCAGACCAACCACGCCGGCCTTCGCAGCAGCGATTGCTTCGTGGTTTATCATCCCACGTTGCGCTACAGCCGAGGCCAACAGCACAATGGACCCTCCACCACTCCGCATCATAAGACGTGTCGCTGCTCGAAGGACGTAAAAAGACGACGTTAGGTTTGCAGCCATTACGGCTGCCCAATCGGCGTCTTGTGTGGCATGCGCAGGCTTCAAGAAAAGCGACCCCACGCAGTTCACCACTCCGTCCAGACGCCCATGTTTTTCAGCAGTTTCAAAGAAGCAACGTTCAACAGCGGCAGAATCCGTGGCATCAACGGAGCAGGCGTCAGTCTGAAGTTCGCCAGCCAGCGTTCCTAAACGATTCGAGTCTCGGGCCGCCAGGGTTAGCCTGTATCCCGAGACCGAAAGGTTCCGGGCGAGCGCCGAGCCAATGCCGCCGGTCGCTCCAAATATGAGCACGCTTGGCCCTTGGGCTGCGGGGCTCATCGCTTGATCGTGCCCGAGCGTCCTTGCGCTGCGGCCAGACCGGGCACCGCGGCAACCATTTGCCCGTTGTTGGAGCCCTCGACCGCCTCACTATTGTTTGCGGGTATGACTTGTGAGGATTTTGCGAAATCACGGGCCTGGATGACTCCAAGGAATACTATTCCAGTGATGATACAACCAAAGGCAAATACAGGAAAGATCAGGGTTCCCATATTATTTCTTTCCGAAGGTTCTGGTTTGTCCGGTAAGTATCACCAGGCGCACGCCTACCCAGAAGACCAGAATGCTGGGTACCCAAAGTCCCACGTAGGCGCCGTAGTCGTGATTCACCAGAAACCAAAGCCCGACGCTCGCCAGAAAGCTCAGGAATGCTGCCAAGAGAAAGGGATAATCGATCTTTTGAAACATAGTCCGCGTAGATTGCTAAATTGACCGTGGAAAAGGGCGGAGGGCAACCCTCCGCCCCCAAACTTGTGTTTATTGAGGCAATACAACCGAGTCGATAACGTGAATGACGCCATTGCTGGCGGACACTTTCGTGGTTTTGATATCGGTTGGAGTTTACTGGAGTGAGTATCAGGACTTGGGCAGCAGCACGGTGTCGATCACGTGCATGACGCCGTTGCTGGCCGCCATGTCGGTCTTGACCACTTTGGCGTTGTCCACGGTCACGTTGCCGTCTTCCACCTTGATGCTTAGTTCCTTGCCGTTGACGGTTTTGGCGTTCATGGTTTTAACATCCGCCGCCATGACTTTCCCGGACAGGACGTGGTAAGTCAGGATGGCCACGAGCTTTTGCTTGTTTTCCGGCTTGAGCAGGTCATCGATAGTGCCTGGCGGCAGTTTCGCGAAGGCTTCATCAGTCGGCGCGAAGACGGTGAATGGGCCTTTGCCCTGGAGCGTCTCCACCAGGCCAGCCGCTTTGACGGCGGCGACGAGGGTTTTGAAGCTTCCGGCCCCCGAGGCGACAACTACAATGTCGCCGGGAGCAGCCGTCTCATCGGCGGCTACGGCTAAGGGCACAGTGAAGGCCGAGACTAACAGGGCGGTTAAACTAAGTATTCGAGTGATTTTCATTTTGTGTTGCTTGCTTTGATTTTCGTTTTTTAATCGGACGTTCAGTTCGAACCCAGTCGGTCTGGCAAACCGGCACTCTATCCGCCGCCGTTCTGACCTGCTTCGAATTGCGCATCCGCGTTTCATGTTGGTTTCACGTTTAGATTGCCGCAGTGCAGCACCTGAACGTGTAGAGAATGTGTACAAGTTCTGTGTAATGTCAAATGTTTGTCTCAAATAATATTTACACACAACGAGAGGCGCGAGATTCATAGCTGAATATAGCGTTTTATGCCGCATATTGGGCGGAAATAATTCTTTTTCTTGTAGTCCACCGGGATTATTGTATAATTGTTGTGTAATATATGGCTGATGCTCACCATCCCATTCAATTGGTCGCTCGTCTCACCGGATTGAGCGCTCACGTCATTCGGATCTGGGAGCAGCGTTACAACGCAGTGGAGCCGGAGCGCACGGACACCAACCGCCGCCTCTATTCGCAGCGGCAGATCGAGCGGCTAAGCCTGCTGCGGGAGGTTACCCAGGCAGGCCACACAATCGGCCACGTGGCCAAGTTATCGACTGAGAAGCTGCGGGAACTCGCCGGCCAAGCTCCCCTTCCCGATAATTTAGATGTGCGCCCCGTTAAAGAGGTGCCACCAACCGGATCCCTCATCTACGAGTGTGTTGCCGCTATAAAGTCGCTCGATGCCCGCGCCCTTGACGACACGCTTAAACGCGGAGCAACTTCACTGGGAGCACTCGGATTGCTGCAACGCGTCGTGGCACCGCTCGCGCAAGAGATTGGTGAGATGTGGCGCGAGGGCACCCTCACGGCCGCCCACGAACATTTTGCCACGGCGGGGCTTCGGGTTTTCCTTGGAAACGCTACGAAGCCTTTCGGCCCGACGGACAATGCGCCGGTTTTGGTTGTGGCCACTCCGGCGGGTCAGGTTCATGAACTTGGTGCACTGATGGCAGGGGCTACCGCGGCGAATCTCGGCTGGCGGGTGACGTACTTAGGAGCAAGCCTGCCTGCGGCCGAGATTGCCGGGGCCGCACAGCAAAACCGAGCGAGGGCGGTTGCTTTGAGCATTGTGTACCCGGAAGATGACCCCCGCCTGGAGGGTGAGTTGAAACTCTTGCGCGAGTTGCTACCCCCGCAAACGGCGATCCTGATAGGAGGTCGCGCGACGCCTGCCTACCGGAATGGGCTGGAACAAATCGGCGCGCAGCAGGTAAACGACCTCACCCAACTCGGTTTAACCCTCGATGGCCTGCGCAAGCCTTCAAAACCCAGAAAACGATGAAGCCCTTTTCCGCCGCATTCGGGTGTTTTTCGTGAACGAGATACGCCCTGATCAGGTTGCGTGGTCTCAACCATCGTCGTAGTGTCAAAGCATGAGCACGCCAGCCCCGATATTCCAATGGCGAGGCGTAAATGGCCGTCCGTCGGCTGCTGGCGCCGTCCTTGTCGGCGTTTTGCTGGTGATCTCGCTCTTGCTGATCAGTATTTGGCGGCATCCAGAGAGTATTGAGGTGGCGAGCCGGCGTTTCTTTGTCATGGATGTCGCTCTCCTCCTGCTATGTGCCGTAATCGCGGTGTGCGCCGCGCTTCAACGCAGCGAGAGGTTTGCGCTGGCCGTCGGGGTTGGCGCGTCCCTGGGCTATGCGCTCGGTTTGGTTCACATCGCTCACCACCTCGTCGAATTTCTGTTTCCCTTCAACGGCCCAATGGCGTCGTTTGCTCTCGGCGCCGGTCACTTGCTGGTGGCGTTGGCGCTATTTGCCGTGGCCGGCACGGCCGCTTGGGAACGTACCCGGTCCGTCGCTCTTGCAGTGGCTGCCGCCCTCTGGTCCGCAATGGTGTCCGTGTTGATCCTGGTGGCTTTTGTATTTGCGCTGCAACTGCCCTTTGAATCGCAGGCGGAAGCCCCGTTGCAGGAGCCCTTTCGCGCAAGCTCAATGAAGGATGCCGGCGCATTTCTCGTCAGGAATTCACTGGAAGCGGCGTCGGAAATGCTGGTTCGTTTCCCCGTTCTGGCCTTCTTCATGTCTCTGGCTGGAGCCTTGGCTAGCGCTTGGATGAACTCTCATGCGCGCAGTTATGCGCTCGCAGCCGCTTGGCTCGCGCCACTGATGTTTGCCACCGGCGCGCTTTCACTCTGGCATGCCAACTCGCTTGAACGCTCTTTGCGGCCGCCGTTTGTAATGGTCGGACTTCTGTCCGCCGGTATTTCCTTGGCCGTAATGCCCGCGATATGGTCCGCTTTGCGGTCCATTAACGATAGGTGCAGGCCCCATTTGTTGTGAGCCCGCGGAACTCGATAAGTTGCGGCCCTTGTAGGCCGTCCAGGCGCAGCCGCTTGGGCGCCCGGTAGTGCCTGATCGTTTCTTAGGTCTCGCCTCGCGGTTTTAGACGGTGGCTAGAGACGGTTGGTCATTTCCTTCAGCTGTTTGGTCGCGATACCGACGGGACGGTCTACAGGAATGCCGGCACAAGCGAGGAGCGTGGTGAGCAGGTCGCCTTGATTGCCTTTGGTATCGGCCAGGAAACGTCCGGTCTTGATAGAGCCGCCTCCCTTTCCCGCGATGATGAAGGGAAGGTTTTCGCGGGCATGCTTGTTCCCGTCCTCAAGGCCGGAGCCCCACATCAGGATGCAATTGTCGAGCAGTGTGCCGTCTCCTTCGCGCAGGCTGTGCATCTTTTTTACCATGTAGGCGAACTGGGCGATGTTGAAGGCAGTGATTGCTTCGACCTTCCGGACCTTCTCCGGTTCGTTGTTGTGATGGGTTTGGGAGTGATGCTCGTCGATGAACCCGAGTTCCGGATAGGAAACACCATTAGGGGTTGAGCCAATGTAAGTACTGACGCGGGTCGTATCGGTTTGGAACGCAAGGACGTTGAGGTCACACATCACCTGCATGTACTCGCTGCGTTTGTCACCCTCTGGAATCTTGACCTCGATAGGCGGCGAATCCGAAGCGTTGCGTTTGCTCACGCTGACTCCAGCCTTCTCCAGCGCTGCCTCCTGCTGGCGAAATTCGATGGCGGCAATGCGACGCTCTACCGCACGCACGCTGTCCACGTACTCATCCAGTTTGTGTTGATCATCCTTGGGCAGTTTCCGGCGAAGGTCTTTCGCACCCCCGATAACCAAGTCCAGCATCTGCCGATCCAGAGGGTTCCCCCCGATGATGTGTCCGGGTCGATCGCCTTTTCCGAAGAGCCGGTTCAGCACGCTGCGCGGATTGATTTCGGCGGGGACTGCCTGGGTTGGTGAACGAAAGCTGCAGTGTGAATAATACCCCTCGTTGAGTCCCTCCTGGTTTTCCTTGTGAGTCTGCGGCATCGTGGCCAGCTCCAACGATGGCAACGAGGTGAAACCACCCACGTAATTCGCCGCGATCTGGTCAGCCGAAATCCCAATGTTGATCCGGTTTCGAGTGTTCGCATCCGGCAGCATGGCCGTGAGCCAGGTCGACAACTCAAGGGCATGCGGTGCCCCATTGAATGGAGCGATGGGAACTCCCGAGATTCCTTTCATCAACAAACACTGCTCGAGGACCGGACGCAGCGATTCCAGAGCCGGTGGCGGAGACGACAAGAAACTCTCCGCATCCTTGGGCCAGAACTGATCCATGATGACCCCGTGGGGCATGTACATGAATCCGAGGCGAACCGGTGGTTTGTAAGGCCTTCCCTTGCCAGGCTCGGCCCAGCCCATGGATTCCAAAAGTGGCAGTGCGAGTGAGGCTCCGATCCCTTTCAGGCAGGTGCGACGACTAATTAGGAAGTGACTTCTCATGGGAGGATGATGCGATTTGTTCTTGGATCCGCTGATGAGTGAAAGGATAGCTGGTCACGATTTCGGTAATGAAACTCTGCATACGATAACCCTCTTTGGCGATGGTCTTCATCAAATGATCGACCACGATTTGGTCGTAACCTTCCAACTGGCGGCACAAGGCATACGCCAGCAGTTTTTCCGCCAGGTTACGAGCAAGGTCATCCGGCCGCGCGGCGATGAGGGCTTTCAGTTCCATAGGAGAAGCAAAATGTTTTCCACCCGGAAGCTCGCCCGCGGCATCAATCGCCCCGCCAGTATCATCCTGGTCGCGCCACCGCCCGATGGCATCAAAATTCTCCAAGCCAAAGCCGATGGGATCAAAAACCTTGTGGCAACTGGCGCAAACGGCGTCCGTGCGGTGCAGTTCCGTGCGTTGGCGCAGCGTCAGATTCTCCACAGTGTGCTTGTCCTGTTTGTCCAGCGGCGGAACGTTCGGCGGTGGAGGTGGCACCTGTTCTCCCAGCACCTGTTCGAGCACCCACACCCCGCGTTTGACGGGGCTGGTGCGGTCGGGAAACGAGGTCACTGCCAGAACGCCGGGCATTCCCAGGATGCCCCCTCGATTGGCATCCGTCAGCTTCACCTTGCGCCAGCGGGATCCGGTGACCTTTTTATCCAGGCCGTAAAGCGCGGCCAGGGTCCCGTTGAGGAACGTGTAATCACAATCCACCAAACTGACGACGCTCCGGTTTTCACGCAGCATGTTTTCAAAGAACAGCCGAACCTCGTCATACATCGCCGAGCGCATCGCGCTGTTCATTTGAGGGAACTTGGCGGTGTCGAAAGTTTTGGTTGCCAAGCTACCGAGACCGAGCCACTGCGCGCCAAAACCATCAAACAACGCCCGGGAACGCTGATCCTCCAGCAGACGCTTCGCTTGGGCCTTCAACACTGCCGGCTCGTGGAGTTGCCCGCGATCCGCCAGTGCCGACAGTTCAGCATCCGGCATGGTCGCCCACAACAAATAGGACAACCTGGATGCCAGTTGATAGTCATCCAGTGGGACGATCGAGTGCCCCGATTCAGGCTCCCTGGCTGGCGTGATGAAGAGGAACTGAGGGGACACGAGGACACCTTTGAGCATCAAGCGCAGGGCATCCAGGTAGGCGAGTTTGTTTTCACGCGCGAGATCGAACACCCGCAGCAGAACATCCAGTTCTGCCTCAGACGGGGGTCGCCGATAGGCCGCCCGGGCCAGCGAGCGCGCGACCTTTCTCGCCGCTGCCCTTTCGTCAGTGCCTGGACTTGGCGCTTTGCCGAAAAGCTGCTTTTGCACTTTGGTGGGCCGGGCATCGCTGGAGGACAGGACTCGGTCCAGCACCTCATTGGCGATCGCGAGATACTGCTCCGATTGGAGCGGCGACAGCGTGTTCAGATACCCCTCTCCAAATACCTCGTCCGGCAGTTCATCGGCCACTGACGGGTCCACACCGAAAAGATCATGCAGGGTGTTGCCATACTCCACCTTGGTCAAACGACGGATCACAAATGGACCTGGATCCTTCGCGCTCAGAAACTTGATCTTGCTGACCCCGTCCAGGAACTGGTTACGCTCCTCACCCATTGGCTGCTTTTGCGCGTTATCCGGCGGCATTTTGTGGGATTTCACAACGGCAAGCGCCTGCTTCCACCGTTGGCTCGACGCACTTTCGCCGGGATTTTTGAGCGCTGGTCCGAAGTTTATTCCGCCTTTCTGTCGCTCTTGCCCGTGACACCGCGTGCAGTAGGTGTCCACGAATGGAGTGACCACCTCTTTGAAGGCCCTCTTGGCATCGACCTGTTGCGTGAGGAAATCCGCGTCGTCCTCGGGCTCAGCTGCGCAAACCAGGGCCGGTGACAACGCAAAGGCAACGAGGGTCATCGCCATCACGCCACTGCCCAATGCTCCGGCTCTCTTCATTCGCTTCTCAGCTTTGGCTGGGGACTATGCCCGGGACTATATTCGAAGAAATGGCCGATGCTCCAGCTGAATTGTCCGTTTGCTATCATGTTGACGAGCAGGAAACCGAGAGACGATGGCGACAAGCAGCAGCACCGCGCCGTAAAGCGCCGAGGCAGCGGCTGAAATGGTTCTCGACCATCCAGCCAGTCACAAACGGAACAACGAAAGCCAAAACAGCAGGTGCAGGTTGGCCCGGAGAATGCCGCCGTTTACACGCCATACCCATGCGTGCCCTTCCCTTGTCCCGAGGCGCAGCATGGTCCGAACTTTGGCACTGCATACTGGTCTTGGGCTGGGTAACCTCCCGCACGTCCCTTGGCAATAGCCTTTTGTCATGCTGATTCGCCGTTCATCACAAATCCGTGCACCCAAAGGTTTGGCTTTCGGTACCTGTTAATGAAATGAATGCGGCCCTCAAACTGATCGTTACGCTCTGGTGCTGTGCTTCAGGGCCTCTTAAAATCCAGGCGCAAGAACCCGACCTGCGCCAATCGGCTTTAGTCCGAATGGACCTGAGCTTCCGCCAAACGGCGCCGTATTCAGATGCGCAAAGTATTCGGAAACATTTCGGTTACGCCGTTCCGCTGCCGGAGTACGCCATCACGAATGAATCGTTTGAGCTGAGAGTGCCTAAGGCCACACCCGCGAATGAGCCCTGGGGATTACTGACTTGGGTCAGCCCGGCTGATGATCCGATGCTCCCGGCCGACTGGGATAGCGAATTGGCGAAGATGCACCTGCTTTTTGCAAGCGCCCATCGCTCCGGCAATACGCGTCATCCACTGGATCGGTTTCGGCTGGCCCTGGACGCCACCTGCAACATGTGTCGTCGATACAACATAGATCGCCAGCGAATCTACATCGGAGGATTCTCCGGCGGAGCACGTATCGCGAGCATGCTCGGCGTAGCGTACGCCGATGTTTATACCGGAACACTCTCCTGTTGCGGCGTAAACTTTTACACCCCCGTCCCGGCGGCTGATGGTCAATATTACGCGGCAACTTTCACGCCGGACCCCGCCGTGTTGCTGCAGGGAAAACGATCCGGCCGCTTTGTATTACTAACTGGAGAGCGGGATGAAAACCGCGATAGCGTGGCGCAAATCTCGGCCAAAGGATTCAAGCGCGAAGGATTCAAAAACGTGCTTTATCTTGAAGTTCCCGGGCTGCGCCACGAGATACCCTCGGCCAAAATCTTGGCAACGGCTCTCGAGTATCTTGAGATAAAAGACCGGCCCGCCCAAATCACAGGTCCCCAATAAGGACGTGACAAATCGCTGGAACAAAACAAGCTTAAGATAGCCGCTCGATGGGGAACTCTAGTCACTGACCAGCTCCTCCTGCGCGGCCGGCACCAGAACGCCAGTGGTCCGTCGGCTAAGGCTGTGCTTTCCCGCTCAGAACCCGTCAGAGTTGGGCGGCCAGAAAGTCCCGGAGTCTGAGGCTGCCACTACGACTGGCGGTTAAACGCGAGCCATCCTTCATTACCACTACACCTTCTCCCTTGAACAGGGGCTGAAATTCCTTCACATGATCCAGGTTGACGATTGTGGAGCGGTGAATGCGGAAGAACTGTTCGGGTGCAAGTTTCTTCTCGAGTTCGCTGATGCGGCCGCGGACAAAATATTTCTGCTTTTGTGCATACACGTGCAGGTAATTTCCATCCGCTTCGACCCACTCAATGTCCCCGGCTTTCAGAAACATGACGCGGCCATCGCACTCCACGGCCATTCGCGACACGTATTGTGAAGGCCTGGACAGCTCCCGCGTTAGCGCCAATAACCGATCGCGGAGCTCATCCTTGTCCCGTCCAGCGAGGTGGGTCTTCGCGCGGTGCAGAGCCTCTACGAATCGCTCCTCGGTCAACGGTTTGAGAAGGTAATCCAGCGCGTGTGCTTCAAATGCTTTCAGGGCGAATGCGTCGAACGCGGTGACAAAGATCACGACCGGAAGCTGGTCAGGCCGGAGGCGGGACAGGACTTCAAAGCCGTTCAAGGCCGGCATCTCCACATCCAGGAAAAGAAGATCAGGCGCATCCCTCTGTATCGCGCAAAGCGTTTCCGTGCCATTGGCGGCTTCGCCGATGATCTGTATCTCAGGATCGTGGGCCAAGAGTTGGCGAACGAGACTTCGGCCGAGAGGTTCGTCATCGGCGATCAATGTGCGAATCTTCATAAGCCACTTCTTTGCTGAGCTTCAGGGCGTCGGAGGTGCGGAAGGGAATGGTGATTTCGGCGGCTACCCCCCCGGTCTGGGCTCGTTTCAGTTCGAGTTGTTGCGCTGTCCCGTAAAGTTCCGCAAGCCGCGCTCGGGTGTTTGTGAGTCCTACCCCCGCGCGACTCGGCGCGTCATCGGATTCACACAAACCGGGCCCGTTATCGGTCACGCTCAGATGCAGCGTGTCCTCGGTTCGATACGATTGAACATGAATCTGTCCACCTGCGGAAAGCGGCGCAATGCCGTGTCGAATGGCGTTTTCAACGAGCGGTTGCAGCACCAGTTTTGGCACGAGGGCGTTCAGCGTGTTGGGCGCGATCTCCAGATTAACCGTGAGCCGGTCATCGAAACGGATCTGCTCCAGTTCCAGATAACGCCGGATAAACTCCAGTTCGGACCGGAGCGAGACCTCCTGCGCCCCTTCGTCCTCAAGCGACATCCTCAGCAGGTCGCTCAATTTCGCCAGCATCCGATTTGCCCCCTTGGGATTCCCATGGGTCAACGCGGCGATTCCATTGAGGGTGTTGAAGAGGAAATGAGGGTGCAATTGCATTTTCAATGTGTGCAGCCGCGCCTGTGTCAGACGCGCTTCCAGAACGAACGCTCGGGTTTCACGTTCCCGGAATCGATCGTGGTAATCGAGAGCATACCACAGACTGATAATAGCCGCATAGGTCAGGACATCCTCGTGGAAATGGTTCGAGAAAATATATTTAAACAACTCTGGCCAGTTCAGTCCGGATTGGATCACCCGGGCTTCGATGAGGGCCCCGGTCGTTAACACACAGCAGTGCAACAACGAAAGGATCGCGCCACATCCCAGGTGGATCGCCACGGTCGGCCAGGGCCGCGCCGAGAAATCCGATCTGCGGCAAACGGTGAAAATGGCCGGCGACATTAGAGCCCAGGCATACCACTCCATGGCCTTCCACCAAAAATTTTTACCCCACGTTATTCGCAGGCCCAAAGCGTGTTGGTGAAATGTATCCTTGGTAACAAAAAACAAAACCAGAACCGTAGCAACGGCGACCACCAAACGCCCTTTTTTCCAGAGGGATATCGTTGGGACCGGCATACGCTCAGTGGGACAACACGCGAGCAGACCTATTACAGCCAGCCCTCCGTGTCAACCGTGACGAGCATTCTTATACTCTGCTTTTAAAAAGGTCTGGTACCAGCGGCTTTCAATGCGTCCCATCAGCGCTCCGCTCATCCCACCCATTCTCCATTCATCACAAATGCGTCTGGGACTGACCCGAAATCGGTTTAAAACTTCCCAAACATGAATCACACAAACGAGGTTGCAGGCAAACTAATTGGGCAGGTTTTCGTGGCCATCGTCCTGGGCGCCCTGGGGCAGGCTGCCACGTCGCATGCTCAGACCACTTTCACCAGGATTGCTTCCGGCCCCGTGGCCACCAGCACCGGAGCAACGGGTGGTGCCTGGGGCGATTTCAACAATGACGGCTGGCTCGATTTGTTTGTCACCCTCAATGGCGGCACAAGCAGCGTCCTTTACACGAACAATGGAAGCGGCGGTTTCGCGGTGGACAACGCTGCCGGGATTGGCGCCGGGACCGGCAGTTCCTGGGGATCCGCCTGGGGCGATTATAACAACGACGGCAACCTGGATCTCCTAGGCTCGGTGTACGGCTCAGGAAGCAACTATCTCTTGCGCAATAATGGCAACGGAACCTTCACCCGTGTAACGACTGATCCGGTGGTAACGAATGGCCCCTCCGGTAACAATGCGACGTGGGCGGACTATGACAACGATGGATTTCTGGATGCCTTCTTTGCCGGTTCACCAAGTTTGCTTTTCCATAACAATGGTGATGGGAGCTTCTCAAAAGAAACGAATTCCATCGCGGTTATCGACCGGGGCGGACAGGGTTGCAGTTGGGGTGACTTTGATAACGATGGTTTTCCGGACCTGTTCGTCACCCGGGTCAACCAGCCCAACCTCCTTTATCACAACAATCGAGATGGCACTTTCACCCGGATGACCAACGCACCGTTTGCAACGGACATTGCCATTAGCCAGGGCTGCTCGTGGGGCGACTATGATAACGATGGCTTCCTGGATCTGGTCGTCTGCAACAATAACTCAAGAAACTTCTTGTACCATAACAACGGCAACGGAACTTTCACTAAAATCACAACCAACGCCATCTCAACCATGATTGACAGTTCGAGCGGCAGCGCGTGGGGAGATTATGACAATGATGGCTACCTCGATTTGTTCATCGCCGTCCGCGGCGGGAACAATCTTCTGTTCCACAACAACGGGAATGGCACTTTCACGCAAGTGACTGGAGTAAATCCGGTGAACCTGAGCGGGAGCTGGATTGGCGGAGCATGGGGTGATTTCAACAATGATGGTTTTCTCGATCTGTTCGTCGGGAACCAGAACGGAAGCAATGCCCTTTACCGTAACGACGGCAACACCAATAACTGGCTTACCGTGCAATGCCTTGGCCGGATATCCAATCGCGCCGCTATCGGCGCAAAAGTTCGGATCAAAGCGACCGTAGGCCGAAAATCCATGTGGCAGCTGCGCGAGATTTCCGGGGGCGGCGGCCTCGCTTGCCAAAACGATCTGCGCGCCCATTTTGGATTGGGGGATGCAACTAACGTGGATATCGTGCGAATTGAATGGCCCTCCGGCGCCGTGCAGGAGCTCACCAACGTGGTTCCAAAGCAGTTTGTTGTAGCGAAGGAGCCCTCG
>Ga0070738_10001706_pt1 | contig 40767 bp, 32 predicted proteins | sample Coa_R2_2_FD_66446 | JGI IMG/M metagenome (GOLD analysis project Ga0070738, IMG submission 66446) | Surface soil microbial communities from Centralia Pennsylvania, which are recovering from an underground coalmine fire - Coalmine... | ecosystem: Environmental > Terrestrial > Soil > Unclassified ...
GGCGGGGCGCTGTGTCCAGCGGCGCCCTCCCACGGGAAGCGCTGGCTGTTCGACCGCTCCTGGATGCCGTACGGCCCGTTCACCCAGCTGTGGGATCCGTCCGTGAAGGCCGTGAAGTTGTCCGCTTTGCGCCATACGAGCAGGCCGTTGCTGGTGTGTTGCAGCGCATCGCCATTCGAGGCAAACGCCTGGTCGTCCTGGCAATCGCCGACGACGCTGGGAATGGCATCGTGCATCGCCTTGAACCCGAGCACGAATTGACAGGAGGCCGCGCTGGCTGGCGTTGGGAAAGAAACCAAGGTGGCGGCGAGGAGAAGTGTCACCCTGAGCGTCGAGCGAAGGGTCCCCGTTGGCGACTGATGCGCTAGGGGATACGGAGCCTGCCGTCGAGCAAAGCGAAGGGCTCGTCGCTCAGCATGACAGCTTGGTCGGTTCACGTTGTTCGCTTGCCAGCAATTCTTGCGCCGCGACGAAGACGTCCGCCGGGTCGATGCTGTCGAGGCACTCGCCCTGGCAGTGGCGGCGCTGCCACAGCGAACGCGTGCCGATGAAGCCGTAGCTGGCGCGGCAGGGCGTGGGCCCGTAGATGACCCGCACCCTCGGACCTATCGGGTGGAAGTTCAGCACGTTCGTAGGGCCGAAGATGCCGGCCACCGGCACGCCCAGGGCCGCCGCAAGGTGCAGCGGCCCCGAGTCGTTGCCGACGAACAGGTCCAGCCTGCTGAGCAGGCCGATGGCTCCGGACAGGCTCACCCGTCCGCTGCAGTCGATGTAGCCGTCGGGCACACCCGCCTGAACCACCGCCTCGGCCAGGGTGCTGTCGGCCGGACCGCCGAAGAACACCAGCCGGACGTGATGCTCGCGCCCGAGCTCGCGCGCCACCCAGGCGAAGCCTTCGGGAGCCCAGCGCTTGGCGCCGCGGAAGCCGGATGCGCCGGCGTGGATGCCCACCAGCAGGTCGCCGGGCTGATGCCCGTGCTCGGCCAGGAAGCGCTCGGCAAACGCCTCCTGCCGCCCGCTGACCTTCAGAACGAGCCGCTTATCCGCGACACGGATGCCCAGCGGGCGGAGCACCTCCAAATACAGGTCGCGCGCGTGCAGCAGGCGCCAGCGGCGGTTGCGGTGGGGCAGCAGCCAGAACAGCCAGGGCGCGGGCAGGCTCAGCCGCGCCGGGATGCCGGCCAGCGGCCCGAGGTAGTCGTGGAACGGCGCGAAGTGGACCGCCAGGCTGTAGCCAGCCCTTCGGAGCCCCCGAATACAGCTCACCTCTGGCCGGAACAGCACCAGATCGTCCACGTCCGGGTTGTTCTCGAGCACGGCGCGGTTGCTGGCCCACACCAGCGCGCTCAGCCGCGCCGCGGGATACGCTTGGCGCAGCGCCCGGATGGCCGGCGTGGCGAACAGCGTGTCGCCGATGGGCACCAGCAGGTTCAGCAGGATGCGCTGGTAGGCCTCGCCCGGTCCAGCTTCCACCCTAGGCGGAAGCGCGCTCGCGGCCGGACTGGTGCTCCATGAGCCAGCCGCGCAGCATGTAGCCGAAGCCCACCGCGATGATGATGCCCATGCCCATGAGCACGTTGGTGATGCCGTAGGCGTCGGCCAGGCCGCCGACGAACAGCAGCGGGATGATCATGAACGCGCTGCTGGCCATGAGCTGGATCGACAGAACCCGCCCGCGCACCTCGTCGCCCGCCAGCTCCTGCACCAGCGTCTGTGCCGGGACCAGCACATAGGCGAAGGCCAGCCCCAGCAGCAAGAAGAAGAACAGGTCCAGCCCGATGAGCCAGTTGGCCGCGTGCGGATGCGCGCCCAGGCTCTGGGTGATGCGGTTGCCGAGTGTGCTCAGCGGCGGCGAGATGCCGATGGCCAGCATCAGCACGCCGATGGCCGTCACGGCGATGCGCGTCAACAGCTCCTTGGGGATGAGCGTGGTCACCCTGCCCGTCGTCACCATGCCCGCCAGCAGGCCGGCGCCCATGGGTAGGAACACGTAGGCCGTGTCCTCGGCCGTGAGGTTCAGGACCCGGCTGGTGAAGCCTGGCGCCATCTCGCCCATGATCAGCAGCAGCGTCGAAATGAGGGTGAGCTGGATGATGGCCGCCAGCAGCTCGCTGTGGGCGATGATGTACATCAGGCCTTCCCGCAGCTCGTCCCAGAACTGGGTGCGGCTCTCCACGCGCCAGCCTTCCTGGTGCTGCACCTCCGCCGGCTCGACCGGCCGCAGCCGGCCCATCCGTCCCGGCAGGATCTGGCACAGGCCGGCCGCCGCCAGGTACATCGCGGCGGTGATGTAAAAGGCCACGTCCAGTCCGGCGAGCTTGATGGCCGCGGGGGCGATCATGATGAAGCCGATGACCACCGCGCTGTAAAAGGTGACGTTGAACAGCGACATGGCGTTCAGCAGCTGGTCGCGCTTGACCAGCATCGGAATGCTGGCGCCCTCGGCGGGGCTGAACAGCTGATTGATCGCCGACGACACGAACAGGATGGTGTAGATCGCCGGCAGGCTCTGTCCGAAGAACACGAACCCCAGCGTGGCCAGCGCTCTGGAGACGTTGGTGTAGACCAGGATCGACTTCTTGTCGATACGGTCGACGAACACGCCGGCAATCGGTCCGAAGACGACCGCCGGCAGCGTGAACGACACGATCGTGACGGCGATCTGGATCGTCGAATGGCTCAGCTCTTCGACCTTCACCAGGACCGCGAAGTTGATGATGTTCTGGGCGATCTGCGACAGCAGCTGGGCAGCCCAGAGATAGGTGAAGTTGCGGTTGCGAAGGACGACGCGGAAGCCGGCGGGCGCGCCCGCAACCGCTGAAACCGGTCCCGAGGCCGGATTTCGCATTCCTATAAGCGTACTGTGTCAGCTTGGAGGCGGCGGAGTAAGCTGAGCCTGATGCGCATCGTCTCCCTCCTGCCGAGCGCGACCGAGATCGTCTTCGCGCTCGGCATCGGAGAACAGCTGGCCGGCGTGACCCACGAGTGCGACTACCCGTCCGAGGCCCTGGGCAAGCCACGCGTCACCTCGACGGCGCTGCCGGCGGCGGCTCGCACCAGCCGCGACATCGACGAGGGCATCAACCGCCTGCTGGACGAAGGCCGGAGCATCTACCACCTCGACCTCGCGCTCCTGGAGCAGCTCCAGCCAGACTTGATCCTCACCCAGGAGCTGTGCGACGTCTGCGCCGTGGCCTATTCGGAGGTCAACCGCGCGGCGGCTTCAGTCTCCAGCCAGCCGCGCGTGGTCTCCCTGGAGCCGAACACCCTGGAGCAGGTGCTGGACACCATCCTGACCGTCGGCTCGCTCTGCCAGGTCGAGTCCGTTGCAAAGGAGTACGTGGCCGGCCTCCGCGCCCGGCTTGCCGCCATTCAGCGGGCTGGCGGGCGCCGGCCGCGCGTCTACTGCATGGAATGGCTGGACCCGCCCATGCGCGCCGGCCACTGGGTGCCCGAGATGGTCGGCCTGGCCGGCGGCGAAGAGTCCTTCGGCAACGCCGGCCAGCCGTCCACCAAGACGACCTGGGACGACATCGCCACCTACCGGCCGGAGATCGTGGTCCTCATGCCCTGTGGCTTCGACCTGCCGCGCACCGTCGCCGAAGCCCCGCTGGTCCTCGACCGGCTGGCCGCTCTCGGCGCTCGCGAAGTCTGGGCCGTCAACGGCTCCGCCTATTTCAGCCGCCCCGGCCCGCGCCTGGTCGAGGGCGTGGAGATCCTGGCCCACATCCTCGGCACCTACGCGGGCGGCCTACCGACAGACTCCGTTCAGCAGGTACGCTAACCTCCTTGCACCCATGATCGACCTCCGCAGCGACACAGTCACCAAACCCACCGACGAGATGCGCGCCGCCATGGCCGCGGCGGAGGTGGGCGATGACGTGCTCGGCGAAGACCCGACCGTCAATCGGCTAGAGGAGCTTGCGGCCGACATCACCGGCAAAGAGGCGGCGGTTTTCGTCGCCAGCGGGACGATGGCCAACCTCTGCTCGCTTCTGTCCCATACGGAGCGTGGCGATGAGGTCGTCGTCGGGCACGGCTCGCATATCTTCGTGAACGAGGTTGCCAGCGCGGCGGTGGTCGGCGGCCTGCAGTTCCAGCCGGTCGACGACGACTCGGGCCACATCACGCCGGACCAGGTCGAGGAGGCGATCCGCGGCCAGAACATCCACTGGCCGCGCACGCGCCTGGTCTGCCTCGAGAACACCCACAACAAGGCCGGCGGCGTGGTGCTCAGCGTGCAGGAAATGGAGGCGGTGGCGCAAGTTGCTCGCGCTCATGGCGTGCTGCTGCACCTGGACGGCGCTCGTCTGTTCAACGCCGCCACGTACCTGAACCTGCCAGCTGCGCGCCTGGCAGCGCCGTTCGACAGCGTCTACATCTGCCTGTCCAAAGGACTGGGCGCGCCGGTGGGCTCGCTCACCTGCGGCTCTCGCGCCTTTATCGAGCGCGCTCGCAAGTACCGCAAGATGCTGGGCGGCGGCATGCGCCAGGCCGGCATCATCGCCGCGGCGGGGATCATCGCGCTGGAGAAGATGACCAAGCGCCTGGCGGACGACCACGCCACGGCTCGCCATATCGCCCAGGGCATCCACGACCTGCCGGGCATCAGCCTCGACGTGAGCCGCGTGCAGACCAACATCCTGCGCCTGGGCTTTACGCGCCCCGAGCTCGGCGGCCCGCAAGTGAGCGCCGCCCTGCGGGAGCGCGGCATCCTGGCCAGCCCCGGCGGCCCAACCGCCATGCGGCTGGTCACCCACCACCACGTCACCATGGCCGACGCCGACGCCATCGTGGCGGCCTTCCGCGACATCTTCACCGGCGACGTACGCCAGCCGGCTGCCTCCGCCGCCAGCGGCACGCCCTACTGAGAGTTCAGCCAGCGGTTGGTATAGTTAACAACTCCGGGCCCGTGGTGTAGCGGCCTAACATGCCAGCCTGTCACGCTGGAGACCGGGGGTTCGAATCCCCTCGGGCCCGCCCTTTTCAATTCTCCGCCGCCGATGCGGCTGCGAGCACGCGGCCGAAAGCGCGCTGGCAGTCTTCGATCTGACGCCGCTCCGCGGCGTAGAGCGCCTCCTCGATCAGCCCGTAACCCCGGAGGTTGAAGCGACTGAGTCGCTGCCGCCACTGAGCCGTGTTCGCCATGTCCAGCAGCGCCTGGCGGATGGCGAGCTTGGCCGGCTCAGGCAGCGTCCGTCGGACCACTAGCGGCTGGACCGGAAAGGGACCCCAGGAGGCGACGACCCGCAGTCCGGAGCGCAGCTCGGGCCGCTCCCTCAGTTGCAGCGCCAGCACGGTCGAGTCGATGGCGGCTGCGTCGGCGGCCCCATCCATCACGAGGTCGAGGGAGCGCAGGTGTGAGCCTGAGTGCCGCAGCTCGCCCAGGAAGTCCGGGCCATGCCCGCGCTCGCGCATGAACTGCAGCAGGCAGTACAGCCCGCTCAGCGAGCTGCCGTCGTTGTACGCCCAGGCGCGGCCGCGCAGGTCGTCCGGACGGCGAAGGGCGCTGTCGCGTCTGACCACCACCTCCGCGAAGTACACCGGCCGGCCATCCGCGCGTGGATGGTCGAACAGAGGCGCGCAGCCGAGCAGCTCGAAACCGCAATCGGCGTCATACGTGCGGGCGACGGCCGTCGAGCAGACGAAGCCGAGCTCCGCCTCGCCGAGTGCGAATGGGTCGGGACCTCCGGGTGGCGGCGCGGAGAACCGGGTTTCGTACGTGACAGGCGCCGAAGGGACGTTCAGGCTGCTCGCCAGGTACACGGCGATCGTGCGGAAAAGCTCGTACGGGAGGCTGGGGGAGAGATAGGAGATGCAGCGAAGTGCTACCGGCGGCTGACACGCAGCCGCGGACCTGGCAGTCACCTTGGGTGCCTACCAATCTGCCAATGAGGCCGGAAGTGCAGCGGTTCCATCCTCGAGCCAGCTCAGTGTACAGCCCGACGCCTGATACTTAGGCCATGAAAGTTGGCGAAGGATCCCTGCAGTACGAGCTGGTCGAGGGCTGGGAGCAGCTGCCGAAAGGTTGGGAGCACCCGGACGTGGCGGCGGTCTCGACCGATTCGCAGGGCCGCGTCTACCTCTTCTGCCGCAGCGAGCACCCCGTGCTGGTCTACGAGCGCGATGGGAAGTTCCTGGACTCGTGGGGCGAGGGCCAGTTCACCCTCCGCACCCACGGCATGTACGTCGACAAGGACGACTTTCTGTGGCTGGTGGACGACGCCGACCACACCGCCCGCAAGTACACGCTCGACGGCAAGCTGCTGCTGACCATCGGCAACTCCAAGATCTGCTCCGACACCGGCTACACCGGCACGGTCGAGTCGATCTGCCGCGCCGGTGCCCCCTTTAACCGGCCGACGCAGATCGTCGAGGCGCCCAGCGGCGGGCTCTACGCCAGCGACGGTTACGGCAACTGCTGCGTCCACGTGTTCGACGCAGAAGGCAAGCTCCTCCGCTCCTGGGGCGAGCCCGGCACCGCGCCTGGGCACTTCAACCTGCCCCACGGCATCTGGGTCCATGCTGATGGCCGGGTCTTCGTCGCCGACCGCGAGAACGACCGCATCCAGATCTTCACGCCCGAAGGCGAGTACCTGACGGAGTGGACCGACGTCCAGCGCCCGTGCGACATCTACATGGACGGCAAGGGCCTGGTCTACGTCGGCGAGCTGGTCCGCCGCAAGGGCCATCAGTCCTTTCGGCAGGGCGTGACGGACGTGGAATGCCCCTCGCGCATCAGCATCTTCGACGAGCAGGGCAACCTCCTCCTGCGCTGGGGCGGCGCCGACGCGGCGGCTCCCGGCAACTTCGTCGCTCCCCACGACGTCTGGGTGGACGACCGCGGCGACATCTACGTCGCCGAAGTCACCGAGACCATCGGCGTGCGCCCTGGCTTCGTCCCCCGCGGCACCCACACCATCCAGAAGTTCGCGCGGATCTAAGAGCGCGCCGCTCGCACCAGCGCCGCGATCCGCGCCGGCGAGGCCGGCAGCTCGCTGACTCGTACGCCGAACGGCGCCAGCGCGTCGTCGATGGCGTTGAGGATGGCCCCCGGCGGCGAGATCGCGCCGCCTTCGCCGAGGCCCTTCACACCGAGCGGGTTGCGTGGCGAGGGGAACTCCAGGTGGGCCGATTCGATGTCCGGGACCTCCGCGGCCGTTGGCGGCGTGTAGTCCATCAGGCTCGTCGTCAGGGGCTGGCCGGCGTCGTCGTAGACGATTTCCTCCAGCAGCGCGGCGGCGATGCCCTGGGCGGTCCCGCCGTGCACCTGGCCCTCCACCACGATGGGGTTGATCATCTTGCCGCAGTCGTGAGCCACGCTGTAGCGCAGCAGTTGGACTCCGCCAGTGTCGGGATCGACCTCCACCTCGGCCACGTGGACCGCGCTGGCGTAGGTGACCGTCGGCACCTGGTGGTAGCTGGTGGCCTCGAATGCCGCGGAGGCGATGCCGGGCACGAACAGGCAGGCCTGCACCAGCTCGCCCAGGGGCAGCGTGCGGTCCGGCACGCCGCGCACCGTGACTGCGCCGTCCTCGATGTCCAGGTCGTCCACGGCGGCTTCCATGAGCCGTGAGGCTGCATTCAGCAGCTTCCCCCGCACCTCGGTCGAAGCCGACGAGACGGCGTTCCCCGCGGTGACGGCGCTGCGGCTGGCGAACGTGCCGATGCCGAACGCCACCGCGTCCGTATCTCCACCCTTCACCGTCACCCACTCCAGCGGCACGCCGATGGCGTCCGCCGCGACCTGCGCCAGCGTCGTCTCATGGGCCTGGCCCTGGGAGCAGGCGCCCGTCGCCACCACCACCCGGCCGCTCATGTCCAGCCGCACCGTGGCGCCTTCGAACGGCCCCACGCCGGTGCCCTCGACATAACCCGAGATGCCGATGCCACGGTAGATGCCCTGCTGCCGCAGCTCTGCCTGCTTGGCTCGGAAGTCGTCGTAGCCCGCCAGCTCGAGTGCGGACTCCAGCGCCTCGGGGAAGTCGCCGCTGTCGTACACCAGCCGGTTGCCGTCGCGGTAGAACATGCCGACTTCGTATGGCATCTCGTCCGGGCGCACGTAGTTGCGCCGGCGGACCTCGGCGGGGTCCATGCCGATCTCGCGGGCCAGGCAATCGACGATGCGATCCATGGCGAACACGGCCTCGGGCCGGCCCGCTCCGCGATAGGGCGCGTTCACCGTCTTGTTGGTGAACACCGCCTTCACCTGCGCGCTCAGCGCGGGCACCCGGTACGGCCCGGTGAGGTGGGCCACCGAGTTGTAGGGATTGACGATGCCCCACGGGTTGTAGGCGCCCAGGTCGTGGAGGATGCGGTCTCGAATCGCCAGGATGAGACCCTCGCGCGTCGCCGCTATTTCGATGTCGTGCACCTGGTCGCGGGCGTGATTGCAGCTCACGAAGTGCTCGCGACGGTCCTCTATCCACTTGACCGGCTTGCCCAGCACGCGCGCGACGGCGGGGATGACGATCTCCTCGCCGTAGCCGCAGCCCTTGGTGCCGAAGCCGCCGCCCACGTCAGGCGCGATGCCGCGCACCTTGTGCATCGGCAGCTCCAGGCAGGTGGCTACGTTGTATTGGAGGCCGTGCGCCACCTGCGTCGAGCTCCAGACGGTGATGCTCTCGTCGCGCGCGTCCCACATCGCGGCGACCCCCCGCGGCTCCATCGGCAGCGCCGTCTGCCGCTGCGTCCGGAAGCTGCCGGCGACCGTCACCGGCGCTTCGGCGTAGGCCCTCTCGACGTCGCCCCACTTCACTTCGAAGCCGACGCCGAGGTTGTCCTGCCACTCATCCCACACCCTTGGCGCCCCCGGCTGCAACGCCTGCGCCATATCCACGGACGCGGGCAGCGGCTCGTAGTCCACTTCGATCAGGTCGAGCGCGTCCTCGGCCGTGGCGCGGTCGCGCGCCACGACCACCGCCAGTTGCTCGCCTACGTACCGCACCCGGTCGCGGGCCATCGGCAGCTGGTCCGGCTGCTTGATCTCGAACGTCACGTGCTTGGCCAGCGCCGGCGGCACCGCCCCGAAGCTCGGGATCGGCTTCATGGCGGGCGCCAGGTCGTCGAACGTGAACACGCCTACGACGCCGGCCAGCGCCCGCGCCGCCTCCGTGCGAATCCCGAGCACCCGCGCATGCGCATGCGGGCTCCGCAGGAACGCCGCATGCAGCGCCCCCGGCAGCCCCACGTCCGCGACGTACCGCCCCCGCCCCGTAATCAGCCGCGGATCCTCCCGCCGCTGCACTGCCGCGCCGAAATACTTTGAACCCATTCCCTATCGAAGCAGGTGCAGGGACGCAGTCCCTGCCGGGGTGTGGGGTGTCCCCACAAAGACAATCTTTATCTTCTCAGCCGCTCGCGCGCAGCGCGATCGGCGAATCGCTAGCGCCGTGCCGCGAGCTCCTCGATGACCCGGCGCGGCCCCGTCACGATGTAGTCGTCTAAGTTGATGTGCTTCCACGCCGCCTCGGGCACGTCCGACTTTTCCTGGAAGGGGATGCCCACCGGCTTGGTGGCGTCGATGGACCACTTCGCGTTCAGGTAGCCGCGCTTCGACCGGTCGGCCACGTCGTAGGCCGACGGATCGAGCTCGCACACATACGCATCCGGGATCACGAATACGTCCCGGTCGGCCTGGACGCGCGTGGCCACCGCCCACATCACCTGCGTCTCATCGAACACGTCGATGTCCTCGTCCACGACAATCGCCAACTTCAGGAACGGGTCGGCCGCCAGCGCCGCCAGGGCGCAGTTCTTGGCCACGCCGTCGTACAGCTTCTTGATCGAGATGTAGACCGCGTGCCGGCAGCAGCCGGAGAACGGCAGCGTGAGGGCCTTCAACGCCGGTACCACGTTGCGCACCGCCCGGTACAGGCCTGCCTCGCGCCCGATCAGGCCGGTGATGTTGTGCTCCGGGTGGGCGTTGAACATGTCCTGGTAGATGGCGTCGCGCCGGTGGGTGATAGCCGTCACCTCGATCACCGGGTTCATCTCGGCCGGCCCGAGGTACCAGGTGAACTCGCCGAAGGGCCCCTCCAGCTCCTTGACGTGCGGCAGGGCATGGCCCTCGATCACGATCTCCGCGTCGGCCGGGACCTCCACGTCGATGGTCTTGCACTTGGTCATGCGCAGCGGCTCGCCCAGGAGCCCGCCGGCGACAGCCAGCTCGTCCACGCCCATTGGCCCGCGGTACTGCGAGGCCATGTACACGCCGGGATGGTGGCCGATGACGATCGCCACTTCCAGGGGCTCGTCGCGCTCCTCGCGCTTCTTGCGCAGGTGCTCCATGTGGGAGTACTCGCCGGGGTAGTAGCGCAGCTTGCGCGGCCCGGCGATCTGGATGCGGTAGATGCCCATGTTGCGCACGCCGGTCTCGACGTCCTTGGCGATGCACATGCCGGATGAGATGTACGGGCCGGCGTCGCCCTCGCAGTGGACGATGTTGGGGATGTAGTTCAGGTTCACGTCCTCGCCGGTGATGACCACGTCGTGCACCGGCGCGTCGTCGATCATGACGGGATCCAGCGTGCGCTCCTGGCGCCGGACGTACTCGGCGGTGAGGCCGGCGTCGTCGCTGTCGAAGGCCAGGGCCAGCCGCCGCCGGCTGCCGAGCAGGTTGCCCATGACCGGCAGCTTGGTGCCCTTCACGTTCTCGAACAGGACCGCGGGAAAGCGGTTCTGATCCTGCAGCTTGCGAAGCACACCGGTGAGCTCGAACTCGGGATCGACTTCGCGCTCCACGCGCACATAGTCGTCGGGCAGCATCTCCTGCACCTGGCGCAGGAAGGTCCGTAGGTCCTTGGGCATCATTCCTCCTCTGTTATGCCGAGCGCCCGCCTCGCTGCCGTGGGCGCGGTGTCCGGCTCGCGCGTCGCTCGGTAGTGCGCCTAGGATCGCACAGCGCCGCTCTGGCGCGCAATCTCCAGGAACACCTCGCGCGCGAGGTCGGGCACCCGCTCCGGCCCGCCAACCTCTCGCAGGGCCTCGGCGATCTCGTCCATCTCGCCGGCCAGCCGCTCGGCGTGGATAGCGCTCTGCTTGAGGAGTGTCCGCGCCAGGTCAGGAAACGGCTCCGTCGCGAAGAACTCGCCAGCCGACTCAAGCACCTGGTCCTCGACGCCGTAGGCCCGCGCCGCGTCCGTCATGTCGTGCAGCAGCGCCACGATGCACTTCGTCGCGATACTGCGCAGGATCTTGATCGCCGCCGCCTGCCGCGGCTCCGTTCCCACGGCCCGCACGTTGAACCCGCAGCCGTTCAGGATGCCCGCCAGCCGCTCCGCCTCGGGCCCCGCCAGCAGCATCGGCGCTCTGGCCCCATGCCGCGCCACCGGCGCCAGGATGGCCCCCTTGTGGAACCCCGGCAGCCCGCTCATCCGGTGCGTCGCCTCAATGCCGACATTGGTCACGTCCACGTACGCCGTCCGCCCGTCGCACGCCTGGGCCGCCACCTCCTCCGCCGCGCTGGCCCAGACGGCGGAAATAACGACATCGGCGCCTTGGATAGCCTCGGCTGTGCTGCCCGCCAGCCGCACTCCCTGGATCTCGACCTTCTCCGGATTCCGGACGTACCCGGCCACCTCGTGCCCAGCCGAGAGGAGCGCCGCGGCGAAGCGGCTTCCCACCTCGCCAAGGCCGATAAGGGTGAATTTCATGCCGAGTTCCTGCCACTCGGGGTGTAGCCGTACAGCTCTCGCGCAGCCTCTTCCGACACCAACCCCGTCTGTACATCCGCCGCCACCAGCTCCGGGTCTCGCTCGGAGGGCGGGCCGTAGCCTCCGCCGCCGGGGAGCTCGAAGACGACGCGGTCGCCGGGGTGGAGGGTGTGGGTGCCGGTGGGCAGCATGGGCTCGCCGTTGTGGAAGCAGCGGCCAAGCTGGCCGGGGTGGCCGCCGGCGAGGCCTTTGGGGGCGTGGCGGGTGCGCGGATAGTGGGAGGACAGGCCGACCGGCTTGCTGGAGATGAGCTCGAATTCGAGCGTCTGGCCCAGGCCGCCGCGCCAGCGTCCGGGGCCGCCAGAGTCGGCGCGCAGCTCCTTGCGATGGATGCGCAGCGGCAGGGTGGCCTCGATCAGCTCGACGGGCGTCGAGCGCACGCCGGTGGGGAAGCCCGTGGTGGAGAGGCCGTCCTTGGTGGCGCGGGCGCCGCTGCCGCCGGTGTTGAACAGCAGGCACGCCACGGGCTCCTCGGCAGGGCCGCGGCCCATCAGCTCGATGGCCCAGGGGCTGGTCGAGCCCTCGCACAGCACCTGGTTGGGCACCACCTGGTGCAGCGCGCCCAGCACGCACTCCGGCGCGAAGTGGCCCACCAGGTGCCGCAGCGCCACCGGCGCGGGCTTGCGCGCGTTCAGGATGCAGCCCTCGGGCGCGGCGATGGTGATCGGCTGGAAGCTGCCGTCGTTGATCGGGGCATCCGGACACAGCGTCGCTAGGAGGGCGAAGGTGGTGTACGCCCTGGTGTAGTTCAGGACCACGTTGATGCCCTTCGGATGCTCCGGGGCCGAGCCGGCGAAGTCCACCGTCAGGCTGTCGTCTTCGACCATGACCTTCGCCTTGACCAGCACCGGGTCGTCGAAGGCGTCGGCATAGGTCTCGTTCTCGTAGACGCCATCCGGCAGCGCTCGAATAGCCGCCCGCATGGCAGCCTCGGAGCGGCCCAGGATCTCCGCCGCCAGCCCCGATAGGTCGTCCAGTGCGAACTCGGCCACCATCTCCTTCAGGCGTTCGCCGGCGACTTCGTTGGCCGTGACCTGCGCCTGGAGGTCGCCCATCACCTCGTACGGCTTGCGGATGTTGCCGTCGATGAACTTGGCCAGCTCGCGGTTCAGTTCGCCCGCGGCGTACAGCTTGGTGATGGGGATGTAGAGGCCCTCCTCGTACATGTCCCGCGCCTCGGTCGTCTCGCCGCGCCCGCCGATGTCCACGGCATGGCAGGTCGAGCCGAACAGCGCCACGCAGCGCCCCTTCCAGAAAATGGGCGTCGCCACGGTGATGTCGTTGAGGTGGCCGGAGAACAGGTGCGGGTCGTTCCCGATGAGGACGTCGCCCTCCGACAGCTCGTCCACGTCGTAGGCGGCCAGGAAGTGCTTGACCCCAATCGCCATCGAGTTGATGTGGCCTGGCGTGCCGGTGATCGCCTGGGCAAGCATGCGCCCCCGGGTGTCGAACACGCCCGCGGACAGGTCGCCGGCGTCCGAGAGGATGTTCGTGAAGGCCGTCCGCATGAGCGTGCGGGCCTCCTCCTCCACCACATTTAGGAGCCGGTGCCACAGGATGTCGATAAGGACGGGGTCCATGTTCATTGAGCGAGACTCCATACGCACGCTGGAGTGCCGCTTCGCGGCGACAGTCGCTGCGCGGCGGCCCACCCACCCGCCCGTGTCATGCCAGGGCTCCGCCCTGGCGACCCGTGCGGCTGAGGACGATGCAGCCCAGGCCATCGACTGACGCGTGCCACGTAGGCGGAACCACCACGGTAGACTCGCGCTCTTCCACGATGGCGGGGCCTTCGAAGGCAGCGCCGGGCGCGAGCTGGTAGCGGTCGTAGACGGGCGTGTCGGCGAAGCCGCACACTGGGAAGTGCACCGAGCGGCTGCCCTTGCGCGCGTTGGAGCCGGTGCCTTCGGGTCGGGCGAAGTCGAAGGACACCTCCGGATCGGGGCCGGCGACGTTGACGTGCCAGGTCAGCGCCTCCAGGGGGCGGCCGGGCAAGCTGCGCTTGAAGAGCGTCTCGTAGGCGGCGGCGAAGCGCTCCTCGATGGCCGGGACCGCGGCCGGCCCCAGCGTGCCCGACGGCAGCTCCACCAGGATCTCGTGCATCTGGCCCTTGTAGCGCATCTCGCAGGAGCGGACCACGCGCGCATCGGAGCGAGCCAGGCCGCCGGCTTCCAGCAGCGCCAGGCCGTCCGCGGCCATCTCGTCGAGCAGGGCATTCACCGCAGGCCAGTCCGCATCCGCCAGCCCGGAGCTGTACGAGCGCACGAAGTCGAAGGCGAACGGCGCGGCGAGGAAGCCGAACGCCGAGGCCACGCCGGCGCCCGGCGGGCAGATCACCTGGCGGCTGCCTACCAGCTCGGCCACGAAGGCGGCGTGCACCGGCCCGGCCCCGCCGAAGGCGAACAGTGCAAACCGGCTCGGGTCGCGGCCGCGCTCGATGGCGTGGACCTTCACGGCGCTGGCCATGTTCTCGTTGACCAGCCGGTGGACGCCGGCGGCGGCCTGGACAGGGTCCAGGCCCAGCGGCTCGGCGATGCGCTCGCTCAGCGCGTCGAGGGCGCGCTGGCAGTCGAGCCTCATGCTCCCGCCGAGGAAGAAGTCGGCGTCGAGGTAGCCCAGCGCCAGGTCGGCATCGGTGACGGTTGGCTCCTGGCCACCGCGGCCGTAGCAGGCGGGACCGGGATCGGAGCCGGCGCTCTGCGGACCGACCTTGATCAGACCAAGCCGGTCCAGGCTGGCGATGCTGCCGCCGCCCGCGCCGATCTCGATCATCTCCAGCACCGGCGTGCGGATTGGCAGGCCACTGCCGCGCTTGAAGCGATACATTCGGGCCACCTCGAACTCGGACGACTGCAGCGGCTGGCCGGCTTCCACGAAGCTGGCCTTGGCCGTGGTGCCGCCCATGTCGAACGGCAGCAGGTCGCCACTTCCGCCTGCTCGGCTCAAGGCGGCTGCCGCAAGCACGCCTCCCGCGGGCCCCGACTCCAGCACGCGGATGGGGAAGCGGCAGGCCGTCTCCAGCGTGCAGGTGCCGCCGCTGGACAGCAGCATCAGCAGCTGGCCGGCGAAGCCGCGCTCCCGCAGCTCGCGCTCGAGCTGGCGCAGGTAGCTCTCGACGATGGCCCTGGTGTAGACGTTGGCGACGGTGGTGCTGGTGCGCTCGTATTCGCGGATGACCGGCACCACCTCCGAGGACACCGAGACCATTGCCTCGGGCCAGCACTCGGCGATGATCTGCCCGGCGCGGCGCTCGTGAGTGGGGTTGCGGAAGCTGTGCAGGAAGCTGACGGCTACGGCTTCGACGCCTGCGGCCTTCATCCGCTCGAGGGCCTCGCGGACTTGCTCCTCGTTGAGCGGCGTCAGCATGGCGCCGTCCGCCGCCAGCCGCTCATCCACCTCGAAGCGCAGCTCACGCGGGACCAGAGGCGCCGGTTTCTCCAGCTGGAGGTCGTAGAGGTCGTAGCGGTTCTCGCGCGCCATTTCCAGCACGTCGCGGAAGCCACGCGTCGTCAGCAGCGCCGTCCTCGCGCCGCGGCGCTCGATCAGCGCGTTCGTGACCAACGTGGTGCCGTGGACGATACTGTGGACGTCCGGCAGCTGGATGCCGGCTGCTGCAAGAGCTTCGTCGATTGCGCTCAGTACGCCCTGAGCGAGCGCGCTGTGTGTGGTCAGCGATTTGCCGGTAAAGAGGCGCCCGTCGGCTCGACGGACGACCGCGTCTGTGAACGTGCCGCCGATGTCGACGCCTAAGCGAGCGGTTCCCATTGTCACCCTGAGCGTCGAGCGAAGGGTCCCCTGTTGCAAGTGGGGATGCTTCGCTCGACGCTCAGCATGACAATCATTCGCTAGCCCTCCGAGTAGACGGCGTCCAGCAGGAGACGGAAGGCGTGGACGGTCATGAGGGCGCAGTACTCCAGGCCGTAGGAGGCGCGCTCTTCGGTGTAGCCCTCCTCGAGGGCGCGGCGCAGCATGACGCTGTTGCCGGGGCCGTGCTCCAGGTCGGCTTCCTGGTGGAGCGTGTAGAAGCGGATCTGCTCCTTCGACAGGCCGTAGACCTCCATCAGCTGGCGGCCCATGATGGCGCCGAAGTCCACGCCGATGTGCTTCTCCATCAGCTGCCAGGCGAAGCACTCGGCCAGCGTGCCCTCGCGCACGATGCGGTACGGCCAGTCGGTGTAGGCGCGGGCGCCGGGCAGGAGCTTGCAGTACAGCATTTCCTCTTTCGGAAGGCCGAGCGCCTCCGCCAGCGGCCACAGCAGCCGGATGTGCCCGCCGCCCTTGGGATAGGCCAGCTCCTCGGCCAGCTTCTCCGTGAACTCCTCCTCCAGATCCTCGTGCGCCTTCCAGTAGTCGATGAAGCGCAGGTAGAGGTACGTCAGCGAGGCGTTGATCTCCTGCACCGTCGGGTACAGCTGCCGGAAGTAGCTCTTGACCTTCTCGACCGGCAGCGTGCCCGCGGCGAGCTCGCGCGTGAACGGATGCTGGGTGATGGCCGTTTCCCACTCCGCCGCGGTCAGCCGCTCCAGGTGCGCCACCCGCTCGGCCGGCGCCATCGTCTTCACGTCAACCGCGATCGCCATCTAAGTACTCCTCTAACTTGAGCTCCGCCGCCCCCGGCACACTCTTTCGCTCGAACTCCGTCCATTCGCCCAGCGGCACCGTCGCGTCGATGCCCATCTTGGACTGGTGGATGTGGAAATTGTCCCGCGGGAAGCCCATCGCCTCCGGCACCACGAACGTCCCGTGGTCCGGCCGGCAGCGCGTGGTGAAGGCCCACAGCACGTCCTCGTAGTTGTAGACGTCCACGTCGTGGTCCACCACGATGCACGTCTTGGCCCAGCGGTAGGTGCCGAGGGCCACCATGGCGGCGTTTTTGCCCTCGCGCTCGAACTGCTTGTGAATCGACACCGCCACGCCCAGGATCGTCGGCAGCAGCGACACGGCCCTCACGCGGATGCCGGCGCGCTCCAGCGCGTCGAACACCTGCGCCTCGCGCGAGGGGGCCAGCACGTGCATGTCGTCGTCGCAGCCGGCCTGCATGTCCTGGTACAGCGCGCCGCGGCGATGGGTGATCGCCTTCAGCCGGAACACCGGGCTCATGACCTCGGGCATGTAGAACTGCATGAAGTCGCCGAAGGGCGCCTCTCGCTCACGCCGCTCCGGCAGGATCTCGCCTTCCAGCACCATCTCGGCATGGGCCGGCACATAGGCGTCGATGGTCTCGCAGCGCACCAGCTGCACCGGCTCGCCGCGCAGCGCCCCGGCGATGGCCAGCTCGTCCACGCCGTGAGCCGGGCTTGTCGCGGCCGCGCACAGCTCGATGGGATGCAGCCCCAGTGCGACCGCCACTTCCAGCGGCCGGCCCTGCTTCTCGGCCTTGGCGTACATCAGGCCCAGGTGCTGGGGCGGCATGCTGCGGATGCCGGTCTCGCGCGCATCCCGCGCCTGCATGCGGTTGAAGGAGATATTGCGCCTTCCGGTCTCAGGGTCCGAGGCGATGGCGACGCTGGCGGTAATGAACGGCCCGGCGTCCTTCTCAGAGTGGAAGACGATCGGCAGGTCAGTGAAGCGCGCCTCCTCGCCCGTCTTCACGACCTCCTTCACCGGCCCGCTGCTCACGATCTCGGGCTCGATCAGCTTCTCGGTCCGGTCGCGCCACACGCGCGGCACCTCGTCGCGCCCGCAATTGAGGGCCAGCGCCAGCATGTCCCGCGAGACGCACACATTGCCCACCACGCCGAAGTCCGAGCCGTTGACGCGCTCGAAGATGGCCGCCTTGCCGAGCGGCATCAGCCGCATCAGCACCGCCGCCAGCTCCCATTTGGGGTCCACCTCGCGCTTTACGCGCGCCAGCCAGCCGCGCTCGTCCAGCTGCGCCAGGTAGGAGCGGAGGTCGGGCGGAATCACGGTCCCCCAAGGGTAGCGGCTTCGCCGGGGATGCCATGATCAGGGGCCATGCCCGAGCAGTTCTCCGTGACCGTCGATAAAGACGTCCCGATGCGCACGCGGGACGGCACCATCCTGCGCTCGGACGTCTACCGTCCCGTGCAGTCCGGCCGCTACCCGGTCCTGCTGGGCCGCACGCAGTACGGCAAGGACAGCTGGGGCCAGTGGATCGCCCCGCTGCGCACGGCCGCGCTCGGTTACGCGGTGGTGATCAACGATATGCGCGGCCAGTCCGCGTCGGAAGGCGAGTTCGACCCCTTCGTCTACGACGTCGAGGACTCATACGACGTGGTGGAGTGGTGCGCCGAGCAGCCGTGGTCCGACGGCAAGGTCGGGATGTTCGGTTCGTCCTCGTGCGGCTTCGTCCAGCTCCAGGCAGCCATCTCCCAGCCGCCACACCTGGTGGCCATCGCCCCCAAGCAGACCTGGTCCAGCTTCGGCAGGGGCTGCGTCTACGACCCCGGCGGCGCCTATTCGATGTATACCCAGCAGTGGGCCCTCCTCCAGACGAACATCGATCCGCGCGGCCGCATCGGCGCCGACCGGCCCGACTTCGCGGACGTCCAGCAGGCCGCCAGCCGCGCCATGTGGGAGCTGGGCCGCTGGCACCAGCACCTCCCGGTCAAGGAGCTGCCGCCGCTGCCGCAGGACGTGGCGCCCTACTACTTCCGCTGGCTCGAACATCCCGACGAGGACGAGTTCTGGGCCAAGCGCAACATCGCCGCCCAGTACGACAAGATCGACATCCCGGCGCTGCACCTCGTCGGTTGGTTCGACCGCTTCTGCGTCAGCACCCAGCGCAACTACCTCGGCATCCTGCAGCGCGGCGGTCCTAACGCCCGGCGCAACCAGCACATCGTCTTCGGCCCCTGGCCGCATGGCGTGCCGGTGGTCGTCGAGTCCGGCGACCAGCACTTCGGGCCGAAGGGCAGCGTGGACGTGCGGGGACTGATGATCCGCTGGTACGACCTCTGGCTGAAGGGCGCGGACCTCGACGTCCCGCCCGTGCGCCTCTACACATTAGGCGAGGATCGCTGGCGTGACGAGCAGGAGTGGCCGCTGGCGCGTACCCAATGGACCAGCTTCTACCTGCGCGGCCAGGGCAAAGCCAACAGCCTCTACGGCGACGGCCTGCTGAGCCCCGAAGCGCCCGGCGCCGAGCCACCCGACTCCTACTTGTACGACCCCGCCGATCCCACGCCAGCCGTCCCCGGCAAGCTGGAGCGCCCGCGTGGGACCGTCGACCAAACGCCCATCGAGCAGCGGCCGGACGTGCTGGTCTACACGACTCCGCCTCTGGAGCGCGACCTGGAAGTCACCGGCCCCATCACCGCCCGGCTGTGGGCAGCCACCAGCGGGCGCGATACGGATTGGATGGTCAAGCTGGTGGACCTCTATCCCAACGGCTATGCCTTCCGGCTCAGCGCGGGCATGATCCGCGCCCGCTACCGCCTCTCACAGGCGCGGCAGGAGCTGCTGGAGCCGGGCCAGGTGTACGAATATGAGATCGAGCTCGGCCCGACGTCCAACCTCTTCCGGGCGGGCCATCGCATCCGCGTGGAGATTGCGAGCGCCAGCTTCCCCGAGTTCGACCGCAATTTCAACACCGGCGGCCGCTTCGGCGAGGAGACCGCCGGTGTGGCCGCCACCCAGCTCATCTTCCACGACCAGTCCAGGCCCTCGCACCTGGTACTGCCAGTCATTCCCCGGTAAACTCACTCAGTTCCTCTGCTTGATTGGATAGAAGGAGGCCTGATGCTCGTGTCTCGTAAGTTCCTGGCAGCCGTCGCCCTGACGGTGACCGGCGCGCTCGCCGCCTGCGGCGGTGGCGCCGCGCCAAGCGCAGCTCCCGTCTCCAGCGCTGCGGCCCCGGCCAGCCCAGCCGGATCCGCCGCCGCCCCCGCATCGGCGACGGCCGCCTCCAAGCCTGCCGCCGCCGCTTCCGGCGCTGCCTCAGCATCGGCCAAGCCGGCCGCATCCGGCGCGGCCGCGGCCAGCGGCGCAGCCGCCTCCGGCAAGGTGATCACGCTCGGTATCAGCCAGCTGTTCCCGCACCCCGTGCTGGACACCTACCGCAAAGGCTTCACCGACGGGCTCGCCGCCGAAGGCTTCGCCGACGGCAAGAACCTGAAAGTCGACTACCAGAACTCGCAGGGCGACATCAACGCCGCCAAGACCATCGCCGACAAGTTCGTCAGCGACAAGGACGACCTGATCTTCTGCATCACCACGCCTTCCTGCCTGGCCGCTTCCAAGTCCACCACGACGATTCCGATCATCTTCGGCTACGTCACCGATCCAGTCGCCGCCGGCATCGTCAAAGACGCGCAGCACCCCGGCGGCAACATCACCGGCGTTACGGCGCTGAATCGCGTGACCGATCAGCTCAAGCTGATGAAGGAGATCATGCCCAACGTCAAGAACGTGGGCACCGTCTGGAACCCCGGCGAGGCTAACTCCCGCGTGCTGGTCGCCTCGATGAAGCAGGACGCCGCGGCCAACGGCTACACCATCGTCGAGGCCACCGCCAGCAGCTCGGGCGAGGTGCCCACCGCCGCCAAGTCGCTCGTCGGCAAGGTGGACGCCATCTTCATCACCGGCGACAACACTGCCCAGGCTGCCCTGCCGGCCATCATCAAGCTGGGCGAGGACAACAAGATTCCGGTCTTCACCTCCGACTACAGCTCGGTCAAGCAGGGCGCCGTCGCCACCTACAACTTCCTCGAAGACGACCTCGGCAAGCAGACCGCGGCCATGACCGCGCGTGTGCTCAAGGGCGAGAAGCCGGGCGACATCCCGGTGGAGGGCCCGAAGAACTTCAAGGTCATCGTCAACCCCGGCGCAGCCGCTAAGATGGGCCTCACCATCCCGGATTCCGTCATGAAGAAGGCCGACGTCGTTATTCAGTAGGTTCCATTTGTCCGTGCAGTGAGCGCCTTTTTCCCGATTGGCACCCAGGCCATCGACGAGGGCCTGCTGTATGGCTTCGTGGCCCTGGGGGTGTGGATCACCTTCCGGGTGCTGGACTTCCCGGACCTGACCGTCGAGGGCACCTTTCCCCTTGGGGGCGCCGTCGCCGCGGTGCTGATCGCCGCCGGCCTCAACCCCTTCCTGGCCACGGCCGTGGCCGGCGGCGCCGGCTTGCTGGCCGGCTTGTGCACCGGCTACATCAACACCAAGCTGCACATCAACGCGCTGCTTGCCGGCATTCTCATGATGTCCGGCCTGTATTCAGTGAACCTGGCGGTGATGGGCCGCTCCAACGTTGCCCTGCTCGACGTGAGCTCGGTTTTCGATCTCACCCAGCACGCGCTGGGCACCGACAAGCTGCTGAACAGCATCCTGTTCTGCGGTGTGCTCGCGCTAGCGGTGGTGCTGCTGTTCACCTGGTTCCTGCACACCCACCTGGGGCTGGCGCTGCGCGCCACCGGCGACAACGAGCAGATGATCCGCGGCCTGGGTGTGAACACGGACGCCATGAAGATGATCGGCCTCAGTCTCGGCAACGGCCTGGTGGCCCTGTCCGGCGGCTTGGTGGCGCAGGCGCAGGGGTTCGCCGACGTAGGCATGGGCCTGGGCATGATCGTCGCCGGCCTGGCGTCGATCATTCTGGGCGAGGCGCTGGTGCGCGTTCGCGGCGTGGGGCCGGCCATGGCCGCTGTGGTCTTCGGCTCGTTCGTCTACCGGCTCATCATCGCCCTGGCGCTGCGCGCCGGCCTCGGTCCCAGCAACCTCAAGCTCGTCACCGCCGCACTCGTGCTGATCGCGCTCAGCGTGCCGCTGCTCCAGGACCGTACCAGCCCGCTGCTGAAGCATTTCCACTGGATTCCCCGGCATGTTGCTCGTCCAGTCGCTGACTAAGACCTTCTTTCCGGGCACGGTCGACGAGGTCGTCGCCTTACGTGAGCTGAGCCTGGCCGTGCAGCCCGGCGAGTTCGTGACGCTCATCGGTTCCAATGGCGCCGGCAAGTCCACGCTGCTCAACGCCATCGCCGGCGTGTTCCGCTGCGACTCCGGCCGGATCAGCCTCAACGGCGAGGACGTCACCAGCCAGGCCGAACACCGCCGAGCCGGCTCCATCGCCCGTGTCTACCAGGATCCCAAGCTGGGCACCGCGCCCGGCATGTCCATCGAGGAGCACCTGGCCATGGCCGCGCTGCGGGGCCAGCCGCGCAGCCTGGCGCGAGGAGTCACGAACGCCGCGCGCGAGCGCTTCTGCGCCGAGCTGGAGCCGCTGGGCATCGGCCTCGATCAGCGCCTCAAAGCGCCGGTCGGCACCCTCTCCGGCGGCCAGCGCCAGGCGCTGACGCTGATCATGGCGGCCATCAAGAAGCCGTCGCTGCTGCTGCTGGACGAGCACACCGCCAGCCTCGACCCCAAGACCGCCGCGCGCATCATCGAGCTGACCGACTCCGTCGTGCGCGAGCACGAGCTCACCACGCTCATGGTCACCCACAATATGGAGCACGCCCTGCGCTACGGCAGCCGCCTGGTGATGATGCACCAGGGCCGTGTCGTCCTCGACGTCTCGGGCGCGGAGAAGGCGCGCTACACCGTTCTCGACCTCATCGCCGCCTTCGAACGCCAAGCCGGCGAAAAGTTCGTCGACGACACGGTGCTGCTGACGTAAGGGTTCCCGGCAGGTCAAGGGCTGCAAGCCCTTGCGGGGTTTGGGGTGTCCCCAAAATGTCCTTCAAAAGGTGGGGTGGGGCTATGTCGATTCCGCTGCCGCCCATTCGACATACCAACAGAGGCCGGAAATCCCGGAACCGTATGCCTAGTCTTCAGGAGCAACCTGTGATGCCGAACCAACAAACCTCGCGCTGGCTGTGCCTGGCGGTGCTGTGCACGGGCGTGCTGATGATCGTGCTCGACCAGACGATCGTGAATGTGGCCCTGCCGTCGATCCAGGCCGACCTGGGCTTTTCGCAGGCCGGCCTGGCGTGGGTCGTCAACGCCTACCTGATCGCCTTCGGCGGCATCCTGCTGCTGGCCGGCCGCCTGGGCGACCTGCTCGGCCGCCGGACGGTGTTCCTGGCTGGACTGGCCGTGTTCACCGGCGCATCGGCCGTGTGCGGGCTATCCGGCAGCCAGGCTATGCTCGTCGGCGCCCGCTTCGTCCAGGGCGTGGGCGGCGCCACCACGATGGCGCCTGTGCTGGGCATGATCGTCACCATGTTCGACGACGCCGCGGGCAAGGCGAAAGCCATCGGCGTTTACAGCTTCGTCGCCTCGGCCGGCGCCTCCATCGGCCTGCTGATGGGTGGCGTGCTGACGCAGGCCCTCAACTGGCACTGGATCTTCTTCGTCAACCTGCCCATCGGCCTGGCGGTAGGCCTCCTGACCGTGAGGCTGCTCGAGCCCGAGAAGGGGCTGGGCATGGCGGCGGGCGCAGACGGCCTGGGCGCGGCGCTGGTCACCGCCTCGCTGATGCTGGGCGTGTACGCCATCGTCGATTCGCCGGAGCTGGGCTCCGCGGGCGCGGCAGCGCTCGGCCTCGCCGCGGTGGCGCTGATGGCGGGCTTCCTGGTGCGCCAGGCAGTCGCCGAGAAGCCGCTGATGCCGCTGACCATCTTCCGCTCGCGCAGCATCTCGGCCGCCAACGCCGTCGAAGCGCTGACGGTAGCGGCGATGATCGGCATGTTCTTCCTGTGCTCCCTGTACCTGGAGCGCGTGCTGAACTTCTCGCCGCTGGAGTTAGGCATTTCCTTCCTGCCGGCCTCGCTGAGCATCAGCGCGCTCTCGCTGTGGCTGGCGCCCCGCCTGAACGTCCGCTTCGGCGAGCGGAACGTCCTGCTCGCGGGCCTGGCGATCTCCCTCGTCGGGCTGGTCCTGATCTCTCGCGCGCCGGCCGCCGGCCGATACCTGACGGATGTGCTGCCGGCGATGCTCCTGGTGGGGGTGGGCATCGGTGTGATGTTCCCGGCGCTGATGACGCTGGCGATGGCCGGGGTCGGACCGGAGGATGCCGGGCTCGCGTCGGGCCTGATCAACACCAGCGGCCAGGTGGGCGGCGCGCTGGGCCTGGCCGCACTCGCTACCCTTGCCGCCGGCCGGACTCAGGGGCTCCTCTCGGCAGGCGCCGGTTCGGCCGAGGCGCTGACGGCCGGCTACGACCTGGCCTTCGTCGGCTGCGCCATCCTCTTCGTCGCCGCTATCGCCATCGCACTGACGATGCTGCGCTCGACGTGCGAAGCGCCGGAGATGTGCCCTGAGATCCCCGCTGCCGCGTAGAAGCGAGGCCGAGATAGGCGAAGCCGGCCCAGGCGGCCCCACCGACGACGCTCGAACTGCTCGTCTGCCGATGGGCCGCCGATGGTTCTCGGCCTCGCTTCTAAGGGGCGCCAGGCCGGCCCGCCTAGCGGGCTTGCTCCCTCGTGAAACTCGGAGCCCTAAAACCGGGGGAGTCTCGCGGAGCGCCTTCCTGTCCGAGTTGCGGCATCGCTCCGCGGCAAGGACGAAGCCCTGTGCGGCTGGCCGGCCCGTCGTCTGGCGGCCATTCTCGCACGCGCGGTGCCAGGCTACCCTGAGAGCCACATGCTCCTGATCGAAGGCGGCCTGGCCATCACCATGGACTCCCAGCGCCGCATCGTCCGCGCCGACCTCGCCATCGACGGCGAGCGCATCCTCGAGCTGGGCAAGGACCTGCGCACCAAGTATCCTCAGGCCGAGCGCATCGACGCCGCCGAGTGCGTCGTCACCCCCGGGCTGATCGACGCCCACGTCCACCTGTCCGAGCACATCATCCGCGGGCTGGTCCCGGACGATGCGCCGGATACGGACTGGCTCCCCAAGTGGCTGCTGCCGGCCTACACCGCGCTCACCGAGGAGGAGGAGCAGGCCGCCATCACCCTGGCCTGCATCGAGATGATCCGCACCGGCACCACCACCTTCTGCGAGGCCGGCACGGTCATGCACCCGGCCGCCGCCATCGAGACGCTGCGCGAGATGGGCCTACGCGGCGTCCTGGCCACCTGGACCTGGGACCGCCCGCCGGAGCCGCTCTCCCTCCGGCGCACCGCCGAGCAGGCCCTGCGCCAGCTCGACGATCTGCTGGCGCTCGACTACCCCGCTTGGCCCATCATCCTGGGCATGGGCACCGCGTCGGACGAGCTCATCGCCGGCGCCCATGCGGTGGCCGCGAAGCACGGCCGAGGCTTCGGCATGATGCACCGCGGCTCCCTGCGCGAGCCGCCGCTGCCGCTGGCGCATCTGGCCGAGCTGGGCGTCCTCGACCGCCGCACGAAGCTCGCGCACGAGGTGTACGTCGAGGACGGCGAGCTGGAGCTGCTGGCCGGCAGCGGCGCCAGCGTGGTCCACGTGCCCACCGCGGCGCTGCACCATCCCAAGGGCATCCATCGCTACGGCAAGTTCCCCGAGATGCTGGACCTCGGCATTCCCGTGGCCCTGGGGGCCGACAGCAGCAATGGCTCCAACCACCTGGACATGACGCGGCTGATGTGGCTGGTCGCCCACCTCTACAAGGACTTCCGCATGGACGTGCGCATGGTCCCTGCCGAGACCGCCCTGGAGATGGCCACCTTCCACGGCGCCCGAGCCCTCCTATTAGAAGAGGAGATCGGCTCCATCGAGCCCGGCAAGCGCGCCGACCTGGTTCTTTGGAACCTGAACACGCCCGAGTGGCGCCCGCTGCTGAACCCCGTCAACAACCTGGTCCACGCAGCGGCCGGCAACAGCGTGGACACCGTCGTCGTGGGCGGCCGCGTGCTCCTTCAGAAGGGCCAGTTCGTGGCGCTCGACGAGCGTCGCGCCTACGCCCGAGTCGACGAGCTGGCGAGCGGCTTGCTTGCCCGGATTGGCCTCTCTGCGCCCAACCGCTGGCCCATCACCTGGTAAACCAGCTCCTCTCGCGGAGCCGGCCAGGTGTCACCTGTGGGTCGGGGCTGGCGTTTCACTAACCAGAGGATGAAGCATAGGTTCCTGCTCGCTGCAGCGCTGCTGGCGCTGGCGGCCATCCCTTCGCAGGCGCTCGCCGAGCTCAGCGCCGAGCCCAACGGCCCCAGCGTCGTCCAGGTGACTAAAGCGCCGGACGGCTCTTTCCAGTACGAGGTCGACGGCATCCCGCAGGTGTTCATCGGCGCCGGCTACAACCCCATCTACCGCTATCTGAGCGACGAGGATCGCGCCGCCAACTACGAGCGCGACTTCCGCATCCTTCGCGACGCGGGCGCGAACACCATCACCGGCTGGGACGCCGACAAGGGCTACGAGCAGGACAAGTTCGACGAGCTGACGCTGACCGTCGCCGGCGAATACGGCCTCGGCGTGATCATGCCGCTCAACCTGCCGCCCGACGGCAACTACGCCGATCCCGCGTTCGTCGACGACCTCCTCGATCAGGCCGAGGCCAAGGTCGAGCGCTTCAAGGACTATCCCGCCGTCCGGATGTGGGGCGTCGGCAACGAGGTCTTCTGGGGCATGGACCCCAGCATGTACCCGGCCTTCGAGCAAGCCTATGTCCGCATCGCCGACCGCTTTCACCAGCTCGACCCCAACCACCCGGTGATCTACCGCGGGGCCGAGGACCGCTATATCCCGCAGTTCGAGGCCATGCTGGCGGACGACGGGGTGAGCCGCCCCTGGCTGCTGTACGGCATGAACATCTACGACAAGGACCCAACCGTGCTGCTCCAGCGCTGGCCCTCCTACGGACTCGACCGCCCGCTGTTCGTCAGCGAGTTCGGCATGGAGGCCGCCACGCCCGACGCTCGCGCCGCCGGCTACGCCGGCATGTGGAAGTCCATCCGCTGCTTCCCGCAATACGTTCTCGGCGGCGCCCCCTACGCCTGGACCACCGACGGCCCGGAGCCGACCGACAAGATCTGGGGCCTCATGGATGGCAACAGCCAGCCCGTCGATGGCACCTTCGCCGCCCTCAGCCAGCTCTGGCAAGCCGAGCCCGCCCCGCCCGATCCGAGCTGCCCTGGCGCGGCCTCCGCAGCTGCGGTACCCGCTCCGCCGGTCCCAGATACCGGCCCCATCGTCCGCCGCACCCAGCCGCTGACCGCGCCCCCGGCACCCGTGCTCGCTTCGGTTGCGTCCGCTAGGCCGGCCGCAATGGCCCCGCCAGCTCCGGCGCCTTCGACCCAGCCGGCGTCCTCACCCAAGCCCAGGGCTGTCCCAACGCCGAGGCCGGTGACGACGCGACCCGTGTCAGTAGCTCGCACTCGGCGCCGCTCGCACTAGGCGCCGGCTCAGCGCTCGTTTCCCGTTTCCCGGATAGTGATAGCCTGTCCGCGCCATGTTGACGTCGGCTACGACCACCTCCGGCCAGGGCTTGATCCGGCGCTGGGACGAGCCAGCGGCGAGCGTGGCTTGGAACCAGGCCCTGGCGTTCCTGAAAGGCTACCTGGCGGCATGAAGCGGTTCCTGCTCGCATTCGTCCTGCTCGCGACCGCGCTTGCCGGCTGCGGGGGCGCTGCCGCGCCGGCTGCCAGTAGTCCGGCCGCGAAGCCAACCACCTGGGATGGCCTCGTCGCCGCGGCCAAAAAGGAGGGTACGGTCTCCGTCATCGTGCCCCCGGGTGACAACATCAAGGCGGCGCTGGTGGACGCCTTCGAGGCCAAGTACCCTGGCATCGCCGTGGACGCCCTGCCCAGCTCCGGCAGCGCCATCACCTCCCGCGTCATGTCGGAGCGCGGGGCCAACAAGTACCTCTGGGACGTGTTCGTGAACGGCATCACCGACCTGCTGACCACGTTCATTCCCGCCAATGCCCTCGAGCCTATCCCGCCCGCGCTGATGCTGCCCGAGGTCACCGACCCCAAGAACTGGCGCGACGGCGGCATCGAGTATCTGGACAAGGACAAGATGGTCCTCGTCACCACGAGGACCGTCTACCCCACGTTGTGGGTGAATCCCACCATGATCAAGCCCGACCAGATTACGTCCTACAAGGACTTCCTGGCGCCTGCCTGGAAGGGCAAATTCATCCTCGACGATCCGCGCAGGTCTGGCCCCGGCCAGGCGCTGCTGACGCTGTGGTACCTCACGCCCGGGCTCGGCCCGGACTTCGTCAAGGCGATCGCCGCGCAGCAGCCGCTCATCCTCACCGACTACACCCAGGAAGCCAACATGGTGGGCCAGGGCCGCTATGCTGCCCTGCTCGGCGGAAGCGACCAGACCCTCAGCCGGATGGTCAAGGAAGGCCTGCCGATAGCGGTCGTCCCGCCCGAGCAGTTGAAGGAGCCGGTGCAGGTCGCCGCGGGGGCCACGGGCGCGGCGCTCTTCACCCACGCGCCCCATCCCAACGCAGCCAAGGTGTACCTCAACTGGCTGCTGTCGAAAGATGGCCAGGCGGCTTTTGCGCCGACTCAACCGGCGGTCAGCAACCGCCTGGACGTGCCCGCGACGTATCTCGAATCCTGGCGGGTGCCGGTCCCCGGCGCCATCAAGACCTACGGGACGGACGTGCTGGCCGTCCGCGACAACGTTATCGCCCTGGCAAAGGAGGCATTCCAATGATCAGCCCGCAAGAGACCACCACCGCCATCCCGACACCGGTCGCTCTCAGCCACATCAGCGTGCCCTCGCGTGATCTCGAAGCCTCGAAGGCGTTCTACGTGGACGCGCTCGGCGGCGACCTGGTCCTCGACACGCCGGAGATCGGCCGCGTGCAGTTCGGCGAGTTTGGCGTGGAGTTCGGACGCCAGGATGGCGGCGCGACGCCTCGAGGCGCGGAGTACCCGCACTACGCGTTCACCGTCGATGCCGGCGAGTTCGTGGCCGTCAAGCAGCGCATCGAGGCGTTCGGCGTCCATACCCACGACCCCTGGACCCGCGCCGGCAAGTCCTACGCCCTGATGTACTTCCGAGATCCCTCGGGCAACCAGTTCGAGCTGTTCTGCCCGGATGCTCGCAACGCCTTCCCGCTGCGCCTGGGCAGCCGCGCTGGCGGCGTCTATGCCGTCGACTTCCCCTCGCTGTCCTACGACCGCCTCCGGCCGCCCACCACTGCCGTGCCGGCGGCGCGGCCGGCGGGCTACAACCACATGACGCTGCCGGTGCGCGACCTCCAGGAGGGCAAGCGCTTCTGGACCGAGGTGCTCGGCGGCTGGGTTTCGCTGGAGCACTCCGCCCACATCACCGTCGTGGTCGGCGGAGCCGAGGTCGGCATCTCGCCCGAGTCAGGCGGCTGGACTGCCCCCGACGCCGAGTACCCGCACTACACCTTCCGCGTGCAGCCCGAGGACTTGCTGCCGCTGAAGGACCGGCTCGCTGCCTACGGCGTCCCGACCAGCGACGTCTGGTCTCGCGATGGCGCCGACGCTCGCTTCTACTTCCGCGATCCCTCCGGGAACCTGTGGGAGCTGCTGTGCGACGCCGGCTACGCCGGCCCGCTTGCGGGCGCTGCCTACCGCCCGGACGCGGCCGCTCTCAACTACGACGCCTGGCGCCTGAAGTAGGCGCCGGCCAGCGTGAAGCGCAGCCTCGATCGCATCCTCACCACCCACGCCGGCGCCCTGGAGCAGCCCGAATGGCTGCGCCAGGCGCTCGCCGCCTCCGGCGACCGTCCCCATAATGACCCCACCTTTCGAAGTGAGCTCCGTCAAGCCGTCGCGGAAATCGTCCGCAAACAAGCCGACTGCGGAATCGACATCGTCAACGACGGCGAATTCGGGAAGGAGAACTTCCACCGCTACGTCGCGCGCCGTATAGCCGGCTACGAATGGCGGCCCATCGAGGGGGAGACCGAGCCGCCCTGGGCGTCCGTGCTGCGCGACGCGAACGACTTCCGGCCCTACTACGAAAAGCGCGGCAACACCCTGTTCGGCCGCGGCGCTGGCCTGCACACGGAGCGGCTGACCTGCGTCGCGCCCCTGAGCTACACCGGCCGGGCCGAGCTGCAGATCGAGCTCGATAACTTCCGCTCGGCGCTCGAAGGTGTGCAGTACGAGGAAGCTTTCCTGCCCGCCCCGGGCCCCAGCACCCTGTCGCAAGTCACGGTCAACGCCCACTACCAGCGAGAGGAGGACTTCCTGTTCGCCCTCGCTGAGGCCATTCGCCCCGAGTACCAGGCCATCGTCGAGGCCGGCTTCTGCCTCCAGGTCGACGATCCCCACCTGGCCATGGCCTGGCAGGAGCTCACCGACATGAGCGTGGCCCAGTACCAGGCCTACACCGAGGTGCGCGTCGAGGCGATAAACCGCGCCCTCCGCGGCATCCCGCCCGACCGTGTTCGCCTGCACACCTGTTGGGGCAGCTGGGTTGGCCCGCACACCGGCGACATTGCGCTGGAGGACATCATCCACATCCTCTACAAGGTCAACGCCGACGGCCTCTCCACCGAGGCCGCCAACCCGCGCCACGAGCACGAGTGGGAGGTTTTCGAGCGCGCGCCGCTGCCCGACGGCAAGATCCTCATCCCGGGCGTCCTCTCGCACTTCACCGACTTCGTCGAGCACCCCAAGCTGGTAGCCCAGCGCCTCGTCCGCTACGCCCGCATCGCCGGCCGCGAGAACGTCGTCGCCGGCACCGACTGCGGGCTCCGCCGTGTCGGCCATCCCGACATCGCCTGGGCCAAGTTCCGCGCCATGGCCGAAGGCGCCCGCCTAGCCTCGCAGGAGCTCTGGTCGTGACGGCCTCAGCCTCGCAAGGCCAGATTTAGCGGGCGGCGCCTACTGGCTCGGGGTGGCGGGTTTGGGCTGGTAGCTGCCGGGCACGGTCCGGAAGGCGATATTGATGCGGTTGTTGCCGTTGATGGCCACGATGGCCAGGGTCAGGTTGGCCAGCTCCTCTTCGGTGAACTGCTGCCGTACCTGCTCGTAGACGTTGTCGGGGACGCCGCCGGTCACCAGGGTGACGGCTTCAGTCCAGGCCAGGGCGGCACGCTCGCGGTCGCTGTACACCGGCGCCTCGCGCCAGGCGTCCAGCAGGTACAGCCGCTGTTCGGATTCGCCCGCCGCCCGCAGCTCCTTCCAGTGCATGTCCAGGCAGTGGCCGCAGCCGTTGATCTGCGACGCGCGCAGCTTCACCAGCTCTAGCAGCGTCTTCTCGAGCCCGCAGCGGTGGATGAACGCACTCAGCGCAGCCATCGCCTTGGCCCCCTCCGGCGAGGCCGATTTCAGGTCCATTCGAGCTTGCATCTTCACTCCTCAGACTAAGTATCACGCCGCTATTCGGTCGTGGCCCACGGCGCGGGCGATGAAGGCCATGCAGGCCGTCATGGCGGTGATGATGATCACCGTCACGGCCGCCGTCTCAGGGACGCCGTCGCGCACCAGCTCCAGGGTCAACAGCGAGAGCGTGCGCGTGGACGAGCTGGACAGGATGATGATGTTCGAGGTCGCGTTGGCGGTGAACAGGAACATCAGCGTGCCCACGGCCACCAGCGTCGGCGCCAGCAGCGGCAGCACGATCCGCACGTAGCTGCGCAGCCAGCCTGCCCCTGAGGTCCGGGCGGCCTCCTCCATCTCAGTCTTCATCTGCAGCAGCGCGGCCTTGAAGATCTGGGTGCCGAAGGTGATCATCACCAGCAGGCAGGCGACCACCAGCAGGAACAGGCTGCCGTAGAACGGCTTGAAGATGGGCGTCGTCAGGAACATCCACAGCAGGCCGAGGCCGGCCAGCGCGCCGGGGATCACGCTCGGCACCCAGGCGATCACGTCCAGCGAGCCGCGCCCGCGCACGTCCTTGGGCCGCACGATCACATAGGCGATCAGCGAGCACAGCAGCACGCCGGCCACGGCGACGCTCAGGGAGACCACGATGGTGTTCTTGAGCGACAGCAGGAACACCGAGTCCGTGAATGCCTGCTGCCAGTGCGCGGCCGTCCAGGGCAGGTTGAAGAAGCCGAAGCGCGTCATGAAGCTGGCCGCGATGACCGACAGCACCGGCACCACCGCCAGCAGCACCGCCAGCAGCGCCGTCAGCGCGAACACCGGCCAGCGCCAGATGCCCAGCTCGACGACCGCTGGCTTCATCCGCCCTCCGACCGTGGCGTAGGATCGCCGGCCCGTCAGCCAGCGCTGCAGCGGCGCGACGACGGCCAGCAGCACCAGCGTGAGGCTGCCCAGCGCGGCCGCCTGTCCCAGCTCGGGCGGGTCGCCGCGCACCAGCTGGACGATCTTGGTCGAGAACACGTAGAAGTTGAATGGCACGCCCAGCAATTGCTCGATCTCGAAGGACTCGAACAGCCGGACCACGCCCAGCAGGAACACGATGCTCAGCACCGGCGTCATCACCGGCAGCGTGACCTTGCGGAAGGTCGTCCACTGCCCTCCGCCCGAGGCGGTGCTGGCCTCCTCGAGCGTCGAGTCCATGTTGCGGAAGGCCGGCGTCAGCAGCATGACCTTGAACGAGATGGTGTGGGTCATGAGCTGGACCCAGACGATGCCCCAGAAGGAGTAGATGTTGAACATGCCCGGCGGCTGGTGGAGGATGCCGCCCACGATCTGGTTAATCAGCCCCGCGTGCGGGTCCAGCAGCAGCATCCAGCCGAGCGTCGTCGAGAGCGTGGGGATGAACATCGACAGCCAGAACACGAACTCCAGCTGCCGCGCCGCCGGCACGTCCGTCCGAGCCAGCACCCATGCCAGCCCGACCGCGAAGGCGAACGAGATGCACTGATAGGCCGCCGCCAGCGCCAGCGTATTGACGATCGACTGCGCGATGCCGTTGCCGCTCCAGGCCGCGATCCAGTTGGCCAGCCCGTACGCCGCGGGCTGTCCGACGCGCGCCACGTTGAACGAGTTCAGCAGGATGAGGAACAGTGGGTAGATGACGTAGAACCCGAGCGCCAGGCTCAGGATCACGAGCCCAATCTGCGCCCAGTTCCACCTGGGCAGCGCCGCCCGCTCGCGGACGATCGCCCGCGGCAGCGCTAGCGCCATGGCACCATCCCGCGCACGGCCCGAGTGTACGCCCTGTAGGCATGCGCGACCACTTACCAGCAATCAGCCGTCTAACAGATTCGGCTCACCGTGGAGCGCTTGCATGAGCTGGCGCTCGGCGAGGGTGCGCTACGCACCGCGGCCCCGCACCTGGGGCTCACCGAACTTCGGACTGGCTTAGGCCCCCTGAGCCGCGTCGATAGTCTGCTTGAAGAGGGGCTGGTTGTAGGCGAGCGCGATGTCCTCGGTGCCGACGTTGGTGTAGTTCACGCCCTGTTTAGGCACGAAGAGCGGGTTCACCCCATCCTTCGAGATGTCCGTGCGCAGGGAGTTGTCACCGACCTCGCGCTGCCAGACGGTCTGGCCCTCCTTGGAGAGCATCCAGTTCAGGTAGACGCGCGCGGCGTTCGGATGCGGCGCCTTGTCGATGATGGTCACGCCTCCGTTGTTCGGGCCGATGGCGGCGCCTTCCTTGAACTGGTCGGGCGGGACCATGGCCAGCGGCAGCCCCTGCTTGATGGCCACCGTCACCTCGCCGGGGTCGATGAACAGGCCAATGGGGTACGTCCCCTGCCCCAGCCAATCGATAAGCTGCTTCTGGTCCGTGCTCAGTTTCACACGTGAGGGGCTGAACAGCTGCTTCATGTAGTCGGCACCAAGATCGGGGCTCTTGAATAGCATCCGCGCCGGCGCGAAGCCCGGGCCCGGGTTGCGGATGTCGGTGCTCGCCATCTTGCCCTGCCACTTCGGGTCGAGCAGGTCCTTGTAGGACTTGAAGGTCGAGGGATCGACCAGCTTGGTGTTGACGAACACCATCGGGATGACGCTGCCGATGGGCAGGTTCCAGGTGAGGGGCGGGTCCTTGTCCACCCACCACAAGTGGTTCTGGAACCAGCCGGACGTGTCCTTCACCTCCGGCAGCACCAGCTCGGGCTGGAGGTCGTGGATGATGCCGACCTTCTTGAAGTCGGTCACCTGCGCGCCGGGGCTGGCCCAGATGTCGACGGTGTACTTGCCGGCCTGGCGCTCCAGGTTCAGGCGGCTCGTCCGCTCGGCCGGAGGGACGAACACGCCATCCACCTTGATGCCGGGGTAAGCCTTCTCGAACTCCGTAACCAGCACCTGCCGGTACGGCGTTCCCGGCGTGCCCCAAACGGAGACGGAGCCCTCCTTCTTGGCCGCTTCGACGAGCGCATTCCAATCCGACGAAACGGCGCCCGAAGCCGCGGCGCTAGCCGCCGGAGTGGCCGCCGCGCTGCTCGCTGGCTTGGCCGCTGCAGTCGAAGCTTGCGCAGCGCTTGAGCTTGCCACCGGCGCCGCCTGAGTTCCGCCGCAGGCGGCCAGCAGGAGAACGCACAGCAGGGTGGTCGCGCGGAGGCCCTCACCTAGCCTCTCCCCTCGCGAGGGGAGAGGAACAGCCCTCACGCTGCCGCCACTTTCACGCCGAACAGGCGCTCAACGCCGGACAGAATGAGGCGCCAGCTTTCACCGGCGTCGTCGCTCTCGTAGAGGCTGCCGTCGGTGTAGGTTACGAACACCATGTCGGGGTCCATGGGGTTGATGTCCACACCCGAGATCATGTAGGGGTTCGCCGAGGGCAGGCCGCCGGCCAGCTTGCGCCACGTCTCGCCGAAATCGTCGCTGCGCAGCACCTCCGACAGCGCCCCGCCCGTCTCGGCGAAGCGATCCAGGCTCCAGCGCGAGGCGGTGAAGGGGCCGGTCCGCGCCGCCTTCGCGCCCTTCCACGAGGTGGGGCCGTAGAAGCCGGCGCCCAGGAACAGCCGGTTCGGCTTCTCCGGATGCACCGCCATAGGCACCGCGTAGCCGCGCTCCATGCCGTAATCCAGCCGCGTCCACCAGTTGCCGCCGTCCTCCGTCCGGAAGGCGCCGAAGCCGGTCGCCGCGTAGATGCGGTCGAGGTTCGATGGATCGCGCACGACCCAATGCACGTCGCGGTAGACGCGGCCGTCGATGATCTTGCCGGGCTCGTAGGGCTGGATGCCGGCCGGGTCGTTCACCTTCGGGAAGGCCTCGTCAGTCCACGGGCCGCTGATGTCCTCCCACGTCGCGCCGTTGTCGCGGCTGCGCATCACGCCGCCCTCCTCCACGCCTACCAGGATCTCGTCGGGCACGCGGGCGTCGAGGGCAATGCAGCGGATGTTCGGCGCGTGCGGCGCGGGTGGGAAGGTCCATTTGCCGAAGCTCGGGATGTCGCGGAAGCTGGACAGCTCCTCGAAGGAACGCCCACCGTTCTCGCTGCGATAGACCATCGCCGGCAGCGTGCCGACGTACACCACGCTCGGGCGAGAGGGGTCGGCCGACATCGTCCATATCTCCCGGTAGTCCACGCCGCCGGCCGGCAGCCACTTCCAGCTGTCGCCGCCGTCCTCGCTGAGGTACGTGTCCGTCACGCTGGCGGCGTACAGCCGGCGCGGGTTGAACGGGTCCTGGCAGACCGAGCGCATGTTCTCGCCCTCGAGCTGCGAGCCCACCACCTCCGCCTTTTCGGCGCCGGGGCTCACGCGGCATTTCACCAGCCCGTTCCAGCTCAGCAGGTGCAGGTCCAACACACGAGTCGCAATGGCCATGGTCAGGAGTCTCCTTTCGACTTCATCTTCGTGACGAACGTGGTGTCCACGAACTGGTCCGGCTTGGCCGCTTTCGCGCCCGGAACCGTCGTAGTGTCGAGAATCTGCTGGATGCCCTCGAGAGATGGCGCCCCATCCTTGGTCCACAGTCCCGAGTAGTAGTCGATCGTCTCGTCGAGCGCCTTCCGGTCATCGATCTGGGCGTATTTCCCGATCGTCTTGACGGCGAATTCGCGGTCGGCGATCAACCTATTGGTACCCCTCACCGTGGCACGGACGAATCGTTCGACGACGTCGGGGTGAGCCTTGACGTACCCGCGCGTGGAGATCGCCGCGGATTGGAGTGTGGGTATGCCGAGCGCGCCGATATCGAAGAGCATGTGCAGGCCGGCGTCGCGGGCTCTGATGCTCTCGGGCGGCGTGAATGGCGCGCCGTGGATCGGCCCGGCCTGGATGGCCGCCAGCGTCTCAGGCGGCGCGCCGGTAGCGACGAAGCCAACTTGATCCTTTGGGATGCCGAGCTTGGCGAGCGCCGTCTGCGCCTGAATGTGGCTGGCGGATCCCAGCGCGGTCGTCCCCAGCGCTTTACCTTTCAGCTGCTCCGGCGTGGTAATCGACGGGATTGTCCAAATCTGGCCCGTCATGCGGTCGCCGAAGCCTGCCACCATCACGAAATCGCCGCCCTGCAGCGAGCCCTCGATTGGCGGCTGCCCCGAAACGAACGCCAGAGGAATGTCCGCGGTCTGCAGCGCCGCCAGCATCGCCGCAAGCGCCGTGATGCGCGTCAGGCTAACGTCCAGACCTTCGGCTTCGAAATAGCCGCCCTCCTTGGCCGCCCAGATCGGCGCCTGCGAAGCGCTCGTCGTCGTGTAGCCGGACTTCAGCGCCACCAGTTGCGCCGGCTTCGGGCTTGCCGCGCTCGAGATGGTTTGGGAAGCAGGAGCCGGCGCTCCCTGACAAGCCGCCAGCAGCAACGCCGCGGCAAGCCCACCCCCGACACGCGTCAGCCAAGCCATGACAAGCAAGTGCCGCCATTGTGCCACGCCACTCGCCGCACGAGGACTCACACCTTCCTTCGTAGAATGGGCCAAGCTCCTCGAGGGAGGCCCTGCTCGTGACGCTTCTGATCAACAACGACGAAGTCAGCCGTGTCCTGACCATGGACATGGCCATGGACGCGCTCGAGGACGCGTACCAGCAACTCGTTCGCAAGGATGCCGTCTGCCGGCCCAGGATCGACATCCGCATCCCAACCGGCGAGGACAACCACGTCTACCAGTGGGGCACGATGGAAGGCGGCTCGAGCGTCTCCGGCTACTTCGCCGTCCGCATGAAGTCGGACGTCGTTTACGAACGCGAGTACGAGGGCGTCCGGACACAGGAGAAGTACTGCTCCCGGCCGGGCAAGTTCTGCGGACTGATCCTGCTGAACGACGTGCGCACCGGCGAGCCGCTGGCCATCATCAACGATGGCGTGCTGCAGCACTTCCGCGTGGGAGCCGACTCGGGCATTGGCGTGAAGTACATGGCCAAGCAGGATGCCACGGTAGTGGGCATGCTTGGCTCGGGCGGGATGGCTCGCAGCCACATCGCCGCCTTCCTGCACGCCCGGCCCGGCATTCGCCGCGTGCAGGTGTTCAGCCCGACCAGGGAGCATCGCGAAGCCTATGCTCGCGAGATCGCGGACCGCTACGGCCTCGAGACCGAGGCTGTGGACCACCCCAGCGCTGTGTTCCGGGGCGCGGACATCGTGGCCGGCTGCACGGACTCAGCCATCCCGCTGCCCATGTCCGACTGGCTGGAGCCAGGCACGCACGTCACCTGCATCGGCGGCCGGCCCGACGACGCCACCTACCAGGAGCGCATCGACGTGTACCTGCGGCTCGGCACCGCGCCCGGCCCGGTAAGCCGTCCCGAATGGGAGGTTCCCGACGAGCACATCGGCTGGCATGCCCGGCCGGACAGCCCGGTCTTCCACCAGCACAAGCTCAACCAGACGGAGCTCCACCGCCGCGACCTGCCGATGCGGGCGCGGCGCGTATCCTTCGACGATCTGCTCACGGGTCGGGCACCAGGCCGCACCTCCGCCCAGGAGATCACCTTTTCCGAACGCGGCAACCTGCAGGGCAACCAATTCTGGGCTGTGGCCGGCAAGGTCTACGAAGCCGCGCGAGCTCAGGGCCTGGGCCACGAGCTGCCCACCGACTGGTTCCTTCAAGACATCCGCGACTGAATGTTCGCGGGCGCCAGCTCCCGAGGCTGGTGTATGCTCTTGGCCCACAATGAACACGCTCACACGGCGCGGCTTCTTGCGAGCGAGCATGGGTTGGGCGGCGCTCACGCTAGCAGCCTGCGGCCAGGCCGCGGCGCCAGCTTCCTCCGCGCCGGCTGCCAGCAAGCCGGCGGCCAGCCCGAGCGCCGCGACGCAGGCGAGCGCCAGCGCGCAGAAGCTGACCATCAAAGCGGCCTGGGGCCAGCAGACTGCGAACCAGATGACGTGGCCCGTGGCCAAGGAAGCCGGCTACTTCGACCAGTACGGCGTCAACGTCGATCTGCAGTACGTCGACGGCAGCGGCGCGGGCGTGCCGGCGCTGCTCTCGGGCGAGATGGACACCATCACCCTGGGCGGCTCGGCCGTGGTTGGCGCGCAAGCCAGCGGCTCCGACCTCGTCATGGCGGCCGGCTTCGTGAACAAGGGCGTCCTGCGTATCATGGGCCTGCCCGAGATCAAGGGCCTCGACGACGTCAAGGGCAAGACCATCGCCATCACCAAAGTGGGCCAGACGGACTACACCACCTGGAAGCTGGTGATGGCGCGCCAGGGCTGGAAGGAAAGCGACCTGAAGTTCGTGAACGGCAATACCGTGGCCGGCCAGGTGGCGCTCCTCCAGCGCGGAGATGCTCAGGCCACCGCCGTTTCGCCGCCCAACGATGTGCTGGCCGAGCGCGCCGGCGCCCACCTCGTGCTCGATACCCAGACCCTCAACCTTGCGTCACAGCAGAACGGGTTGGTAATCAGCAGGAAGGTGCTGGCCGCCAAGCGGCCCGCCATCGTGAACATGATCCAGGCCAGCATTGCCAGCTTTGTCCGGTGGGAAAAGGACCCGGCCTTCATCAAGGACGTGATCAAGAAGTACCTCAAAGAGACCGACCAGCAGTTCGTCGACGTGGGCTACGAAGCCTACAAGACCGTGTGGCCCAGGGCGCCCTATCCCAGCAAGGAGGGCTTTCAGGCCGTGCTGGACGAGATCGCAACCCAGAACCCCAAGGCCAAGGGTCTGACGCCCGACCAGCTCATGGACACCAGCCTGGTCAAAGAGCTCGAAGACAGCGGCTTCATCCAGCAAATCTGGTCGAGCTGACCGAAACGCAAGCCCCCTGGGCCGGCCCGGACTTGCCCGGCCTAAAATGGCCTGCGCTATGAGGCGCACGTACGTTGCTACCGAGATCGGGCTCGAGGTCCTGGCGGAGGACGGCGGCGAATGGAGGACGGAGCGCTCCACGCTCCAGGGCAAGACTGTCGACGCTATCGTCGCCGCCGATGAACTGGGCCTGGTCTACGCGGGCGTGGGTCACGACGGTGTGTATCGCACCGCCGACGCTGGCCAAACCTGGGAGCGCACGCTCGAGGCCGACGTGCGCAGCATGGTCGTCGATCCCGACGATCCGAGCACCGTCTATGCCGGCACCGAGCCCGTGCACCTGTGGCGGTCGCGCGACGCCGGCCGGACGTGGGCCGAGCTGGAGGGCCTCCAGCGGGTGCCCGAGGCCGTGCGCGAGCGCTGGTGGTTCCCCGTCTACCCGCACGAGCCGCATGTCCTCAGCATCTGCGTCAGCCCGCACGACAGCCGTCAGATCTACGTCGGCCTGGAGCACGGCGGGATTCTGCGCAGCGACGACGACGGCGCGACCTGGAAGGATGTCTCGGCCGGGATCGAGTATCTCGACATCCACATGGTGGCCGCTGATCCCAAGCGCCAGAACCTGGTCTACGCCGCCACTGCGCGCGGCTTCTACCGCAGCGAAGACTACGGGCGCGACTGGCTGCAGTACGACGCCGGCTTCGCCCGCGACTACATGCACGACTTCATCGTCCTGCCGGGCGAGCGCTCGCGGCTGTTCATGACCACGGCCAACGGCGTGCCGCCCAACTGGCTGCGCGACAGCCGCGCGGAATCCGCCATCTACCGCAGCGACGACGAGGGCCTCACCTGGCACCAGCTCGGCGGTGGCCTGCCCGCCCGCATGCCGCTGATGGTCTGGAACCTGGTCGGCGATCCGCTGGACGAGGCCCGCCTCTACGCCGGCGCGGGCGAGTACGTCCCCAACCTGCCCAAGGGCGACCCCGGCCGAGGCGAGCTGTGGGCCAGCACCGACCACGGCGACACCTGGACGCGCCTGGCTACCCTCGGCGGCTCCGTCAACAAAGTCTGCGCAGCCGCCGCATGAGTCCTACGCGGACGGCGAGTGCTGCGCGGGCGGCTTGCCCACGATGACGTCGGGCTCCCGCTGGCGGTCGCCGGCCGACGGCGAGCTGACCTGGTTTCGTCCGCCGGCTGGCCTGCTGCCCGCGAGGCCAAACCCGCACGAACTGCTGGACGCGCAAGCGTTCGCCTTCGGCGCATCCCGCGCGCTGGAGAGCCTCTACTTTCCCATGTCCGAAATCCGCGCCCGCCTGATCGACGGCGAGCTCCACCTAACCGTCGCGCCCTCCGGCACTGCCTCACGCGACCTCGAGCTCCACAAGAAGAACATGCGCGACTCCGCTCTGCGCTTCTCGCGCGGCGTGCGCGCCGCCTGGCAGCGCGTGCGCCCGCAAGTCGAGGAGTACAGCGCCTTCTTCGAAGCATTCGACCCGGGGAAATCGGACCTGTTCCGCCTTAAGCGCGTCCGAGCCAACCAGTGGTTCGCGCCCATGCGCGCCGTCGTCGCGCCCACGGCCCTGCTCTTATATGAAGGCATCGGCCAGACGCCGCGCGAGGACGCCCTCGCGGCCGTGGCCGAAGTCCGCCACGAGGTCATCGATCGCGGTCGCGCGCTCTTCTACCAAGCCCTCGATCGCGCGGGACCGTCGCAGGCGACACCGCCCAATGAGCCGCTTCCGACCGGCGATCCAAGTGGCCCGCAGATGTTCCTGATTCCCGAAATCCTGGCCCTCCTGGCCGACAAGTAGGAAGAGAGCATGAAACGCAGCGACAGCCGCATCATCACCACCCATGTTGGCAGCCTGCCGCGGCCGGCGGACCTCATCCCTGTGCTCCAGCTGAAGGATGACGGCCGCGATTACGACAAGGAGCTGTATGCCCGGCGCGTGGCTGAGTCGGTCCACGACGTGGTGCGCCGCCAGGCGGACCTGGGCGTCGACGTCATGAACGACGGCGAGCACTCCAAAGCCAGCTTCACCTCCTACCACCGCACGCGGCTGACCGGCTTCGAGGCCACGGACAAGAACTTCGGCGCCCGCCACGGCATGCGCGACGCGGTGGCCTTCGCCTACGTCTACGCCGACCTGCGAGCCATGTTCGCCGCCCGCACGGCTTACTACAAGGGCCAGCGGCGCCGGTCGATCATCTGCACCGGGCCTATCAAGTACGTGGGCCAGGCCGAGGTCGCGACGGACATCGAGAACCTGCGCTCGTCACTGCGCGCTGTGGGCGCCGAGGAAGG
>Ga0070738_10001712_pt1 | contig 40645 bp, 28 predicted proteins | sample Coa_R2_2_FD_66446 | JGI IMG/M metagenome (GOLD analysis project Ga0070738, IMG submission 66446) | Surface soil microbial communities from Centralia Pennsylvania, which are recovering from an underground coalmine fire - Coalmine... | ecosystem: Environmental > Terrestrial > Soil > Unclassified ...
GGAGTCCACTCGGGTGTGGACCGGTTGGATGCCGATGGCACAAGGGTTTTGGGCCAGGAGTCCACGAATCCACCGATTCTGTCCCAACTGAAAAACACCCCTCATCGGACCGCGCCACTCCAGTGGCGCTCATGACTCTGATTGCGCCACTGGAGCGGCGCGGTCCGATGAGGATGATCATGCGCGCGACTCTGCATGATCACGCGCCGAGCACCTATTAGGGACGATGGCTCCGGGGAAAAGCCGCCTTTTCCGAGCTCGAATCGCCCGCCATTGCCCATAGTGAGCTTGCTGCGCGCGTCAGAGTCCTGGCCTTTGACATTTCGGAGGAAGATTTCCCAACAAATCGCTCGCCGCCGCCCTGGAAATTTGTGCCTCGACCAAAAAGAAAAATCTGCGCGCCCGGGAAGTGGCACTGCCAGCGACGCCCCCGCCGCTCATCGCTTCCATCCAAAGCAACAGCGCCCTTGGTCGACCCATCACGAAGAGAGAAAACGGCGCGGGTTATCCTGGAAGATCAGCCGGCGCAGGCCGGGGTCGGTATCGGCCAGCTGCTTGTGCGGATCGGGCAGGCCCATCGAGAACGGCCAGTCGGAGCCGAACAGCACGTGCTCCGGCCCGTGCATCGCCGCCGCGGCCTGCAGGGCGCCGGCATCGTGGGCGATGCAGTCGATGCAGAAGCGCTTGAAGGCGAGCCGCGGCTTCTCCGCACCGGTGTCCGCCCCAGGCCGGCCGGTCAGCTGGCCCCGCTCCAGGCGCCCCGCGACCGCCGCCGAGGCGCCGCCGGCATGGGCGAGGCAGACCGTCATGTCGGGATGGCGCTCGAGGATGCCGGACATCGCGAGGTGCGCGGCCGCCAACGCCGTCTCGACCGGACTGCCCAGCAGATTGTGCAGATAGAACGGCTCATAGCGTGGGTCGCAGCCCTTGCAGGGGTGCAGGAACAGGAACCCGCGTGCGGCATTCAGCGCCGCCCACAAAGGCGTGAAGCCGGCATCCGACAGGATGACCTTGTGATCCTGCGAGCCCGCCGGCATGGCGAAGCGTGGCCGGCTGCTCTTCGCGCGTATCGCCACGATCTCGGCCGCGAGCGCCGCGTCCGTCACCGGCAGGTGGTAGAGCGGCGACAGGCGGTCGGGAAACTTCGCCGCCAAAACGTCGAGGCCGTCATTGACGTAGAGCACCCACGCGCGCATCGCCTTCGCATCGAGGCCGAGACGATAGAGCGGCGGCGGGATCGAGATCCAGGCGCGCTCCACGCGCTGCTCGTCCATCCAGGCAATCAGCGCCTCGGGGCGATAGACCGACTTGGCGGCCAAGGTGTAGCCGTCGATGGTCATCGTCGCGTCCGACTCGTTCCAGCTCACGCCAGCGACACCGGCCAGCCGGTCGGCCAGAACCGGTGCGAGATGGGCATGGATGTCGAGCGCGATGCGCTCCTCGGAAGACGTGCTCACGAGGCGGCCGCGCGCGGCGTGGTGGCGAGCACCGGATCGGTCTGCACGAACTCCAGACGGGCCTCGCGGACCTGCTCGGCCGCGCCGAACACCTCGCCATAGAGTCGGAGCCAGTTGCGGCTGGTGATCTTCTCGACCTCTTCGGCGTTGAAGCCGACCTCCTTGAGGCCGCCCGGCAACAGGCCGAGATCGTGTACCTCGGTGAACCAGGCCGGCGGCGGCGCCTTGCCCGGCCGCGCGGCGGAGGCCGCGCCGTAGTCGATGCCGCGTGTCCACCGGCCCATGCGCATCCAATCGTAGTCCGGCTTGGTGAAGTTGTGGCTGCGGTCGGTGCCGATGCCGACATGGTCGATTCCCATGATGTCGACCGACTTGGCGACCATCTCGCACCAGTTGCGCAGCGAGCTGCAGTAGTGGTCGCCGGTGATGTTGCGATAGGTGGCGCAGCCCAGCACGCCGCCCTTCTCGGCCAGCACCTTCAGCACGTCGTCGGTCTTGTTGCGCTTGTGCGGGAACAGGCTGTCGGGATTGGCATGGGTGACCGCCACCGGCTTCTCGGAATGGATGATCGCGTCCTTGGTGGTGCGGTTGCCGACATGGCTGAGGTCGACCAGGATGCCGGTGCGGTTCATCTCGCGCACGACCTCCTTGCCGGTGCGCGAAAGACCGGAGTCCTCGTCCTCATAGCAGCTGCCGCCCAGCTCATTCTGGTTGTTGTAGGTGAGCTGGATCGAGCGCACCCCGAGCTCGGCGAACAGCTCGACGAAGCGGATGCGGCCCTCGAGCAGGTTGGAGTTCTGGAAGCCGAGGATGATCGCCGTGCGGCCCGAAGCGGCGATCGCCTCGATCTCCTTCACGCTGGTCGCGATCGCCACCAGATCGTTGTTGGCGTTCACAAGGTCGCGCCAGCGGGCGATCGAATCGAGCGATTCGACCGTGCCCTCCCAGAATCCGCAGGTCACCGTAACGGCGCCGACATCGGCCTTGCGCAATTCACTGAAGGTTTCGCGGGTGAAATGGCCGCACTGCAGACCGTCGATCAACATGGACGTGCTCCTTTACGCGGATTGCCGCAGAACGAGGTTGGCTGGAATCACCCGGCGCTTGGCGGGCCGGCCGCCGCCTTCGCGGGCCTTGAAGAAATCACCGACGGCGCGGGCGATCGCGGCGGCATCGAGTGCCACGGTGCTCAGTGCCGGCCGCGAGAAGCCGACCCAGGCGAGGCCACCGAAGCCCATTACCGCCATGTCGGCGGGAATCGTAAGGCCCTGGTCGGCCGCCGCGGCCATGCAACCCAGCGCCAGCTCGTCGCTCGCCGCCATGACGGCGCGGAAACGCAAGCCCCCGGTCAACGCTTCGAACATCGCCTGGTAGCCCGCGTCGGCGCGATAGCCCTGCGAGATGTCCCATACCAGGCTTCGATCGAGCTTGTGGCCGCGTGCCCTCAGCGCCTTGCGGTACCCCTCGAATCGGGTACGGCCGACCGCCGAGGTGGCGATGCGGCCGACGAAGGCGACGGGTGTGCGGCGCTTGGCCAGCAGATGCGCCGTCGCCAGGGCGGCGCCTCCCGCATCGTCATGGACGATCGACGGAAAGCCGAAGCTGCTGAGATCCTGGCTGACCGACAGGATATCGATGCCGCTCTTGTTGGCGGCGCGCATGACCGGCGCCAGCTCCTCCATGTCCATGACGTGCGGCGAGGACAGCAGGATGCCGCGCAGGCCGAGCGACGGCGCGCGCTCGAGGAAATGGCGCAGCCGGTCCTGGCGATGGCCGAGGTTGAACAGCACCAGGTCGAGGCCGAGCGCCTCGAGCTCGCCCTGCACGTGCTTGGCCAAGGTAGCGTAGATGCCCTGCTCGATGTCGCCGGTGACCAGCGCCACCGAGCGGCCGCGGCCGACGCGCAGGCTGCGCGCCACCTCGTTGGGCCGGTACCCCAGCTGCTCGATCGCCTTCAGCACGCGCGCGCGGGTCTCGGTTGCGACCGGCACGCGGCCCGCCAGCACGCGCGATACGGTGGCCGGCGAGACGCCGGCGTGAGTGGCGACGGAAACGACGCTCACCATCAGCGCGCCGCCCTCTCGGTCGCCTGCCCGGCCTCGCGCAGGTCGCGCAACACGACTTGGGAGGCGTTGTGGCCGGAGATGCCGGAGATGTAGTTGCCGGGCCAGGTGCCGTTGCCGCTGAGATAGAGGCCGCGGGTCGGCGTGCGATAGGCGTGCAGGCCGGGCATCGGCCGCATCCAGAACATGTGGAACGGCAGCGTGTCCCCGTGGGTGATGTTGGCCTCGACGAGGCCGAACTCGCTCTCGAACTGGGTCGGATCGATGATGCGGTAGTCGGTGATCAGGCCCGGCAGGGTCGGCATGTATTCGCTGAGCTTGGCGATCGCGCGCTTGGCGAACACGTCGCGCTGCTCGGCCCACGTGCCGTCCCGCAGGCGGTAGGGCGCGTTGCCGATGTTGAGGCTGAGCACATGCTTGCCCGGCGGCGCCAGCACGGGCGAGGTCATCGAGGGGCAAAGGCCCCAGATCACCGGCTGATGCGACAGCCGGCCCTGCAGCATGTCGGTGTGAGCGGCCTCGATATAATCGAGGCTGGGCGCGATGCGGAATTGCGCCGAGGACAGCAAGGCCGCCTCCTCGTCCGATCTGGCGGCGGCGTAGCGAGGCATGCCGTCGAGGGCCAGCACCACCTTGAAGGCGCGCCCGCGCATCGGCTTGCGGTCCATCTTCGGCTTGAGGTCGCCCCAGAACGAGGTGTCGTCGACCAGCGATGTCACGGTGATCACCGGATTTGCCGCCGAGACCACGATCGGCGCCTCGTATTCCTCGCCGTCGCGGGTGACGACGCCACGGACCTGGCCATCGACGCTGCGGATGGTGGCGACCGGCTTGCCGACCATCACCTCGCCGCCATGCGCGCGCACGCTGGCCGACAGAGCATCGGTGATCGCGCCCATGCCGCCGACCGGCAGGCCGGTCGAGCCGCGCAACGGGATCAGCCTCGGGTCGGCGGCGCTTCCACTTTTCAGCGAAGCGAGCGACAGCGGCCGCATCATCAGGTTGAACGGCGAGCCCGGCGTCGAGGGCGCCACCTGGCCACCGACCACGGCCAGCGGCGCGATCAACGCCTGAGTCTGCGGCGCCAATTCGAACTCGTCCATCAGGTCGCGGATATTGCCGAACAGGATGCGGCTGAAGGCTTCCTGATCCTCGAGTCGCGTGAGGTTGCGGACCAGGTATTGCAGCGACGGCGGCGGTTCGAAGATCGAGATGCCGAGCCGGTCGGCGAAGCCCTGCAGGTAGGCGAAGAAGGCGTCGTAACGCGCCGCCTCACCCTTGGCGTAGGTCTCGAGCTGGGCGTGGTTGCGCTTGGGATCGCGCCAGCCGACGTAGATCCGGTCGCCGTCGAGCGGCTGGACCAGCGTCGGATCGGGCCGCACCCACTTGAGGCCGTAGCTCTCGAGCTCGAGGTCGTTGACGATCTTGGGCTCGAGCGAGCCGGGCGAATTGGCGATGGTCGTGAAATAGCCCGGCATGAATTCCAGCGTCGCCGCCGGCCCGCCGAGCCGCGGATTGGCCTCGATCACCAGCGTGCGCAACCCGGCCCGCCCGAGATAGGCCGCCGCGACCAGGCCGTTGTGGCCACCGCCGACGACGATAGCGTCGAACCGCCTTTTCTTGGACTCCACGCTCATTTCGGCACGAAGTCGTTGGTGTAGTAGGTCGTGAGCGGCTTGTCCCCGAACAGCTCGCCTGCGTCCTTCAGGGTGGCGAGCAGCTTGGTCCATTCCTCGCTCGACTGCTGGCCCCAGCTCCCGTCGGTCGGCGGCGTGGAGAGCGCAAGGATGCCCTGGTTGTAGTCGACGCAGCGCTCGATCGTGCCCGCGAGGTGGACCTTGGCCTGCATCAGCTCGCAGGCGGCCTTGTAGTCCCGCGCCGCCTCGACGAAACCCTTCCTGGTCGCCGCGAGGAACTTCCGCACCACCTCAGGATTCTTCGCCAGATAGGCGTTGTTGGCGGCAAAGCCGAAGCCGATCAGCGGCACGCCGAAGTCGCTGAGCTGCATCGTCTCCGGCTGCTGGTTGGTCGCACGCACATAGGCGTTGAAGGCCGGGCTGTCGCCGCTCACCGCGTCGATCGTGCCGCCGAACAGCGCCGCCGTCTTGGCATTGGCATCGAGCGCCACGACGTTGAGGTCGGTGAGCTTCATCTTGTTGGCGGCGGTGAAGACCTTGAGACTGAGGCCGTCGGAGCCGCCGGGCGTGCTTCCGATCTTGATGCCCTTCAGCGACTGCGGGCCGTCGAGCTTGACCTTGCCCTTGATGCCGATGAAGGCGGCGCCGGTCTTGTGCTGGTAGATGCCGACCACCTTGAGCGCGCCGCCCTTGCTGATCATCTGCGCGGCGTTGGTGACGTTGAGATGGGCGATGTCGAAGCCGCCCTGGCTCAGCATCAGCGCGGTCGTCGCCGAGCCCCGGCCTTGCTCCAGCTGAACGTCGAGGCCGGCTTCCTTGTAGTAGCCCTTCTCCTGCGCCACCAGGAACGTCGTGTGGTAGGGCAGCCATGCCCAGTCGAGCAGGACCTTCACCGGCGTCAGCGTCTGAGCCATCGCCGGCACGGCCAACCCGATCAGGCAGGAGGTCAAAGCCAGGGAACGGACAAGAGTGCGTCGGATCACGTCGGTCTCCTCAGGTCGTGGCGTCGCGCAGCATCAGGGTCTCGCGCTGGCTCGGGTGCCACGGCAGCACACGGCGCTCGACCCATTCGGCGGCGCGCCACAGCAGAACGCCGAACACCGAGAACACCGTCACGGCGGCAAAGGCGAGCGAGGTGTCGGTGTCGCCCACGGCGCGGATCAGCAGATGGCCGAGTCCGGCGTTGGAGGCGACGAACTCGCCGATCACCGCGCCGACCGGCGCCAGGGTGACGGCGAGCTTGATGCCGGCGCAGATGCTGGCGAGGGCGCTCGGGAACTGGATCTTGTGCAGCACCTGCAGGCGGCTCGCGCCCATCGCCCGCACCATCAGGACCTGCTCGGGATCGGCCGACTTCAGGCCCGTCACCGTGTTGACGATTACCGGGAAGAAGGTGAAGGCGACGACGAAGAACATCTCGCTCTGCAGGCCGAAGCCGAACCAGACGAGGAACAAGGGCGCGATCACTACCTTCGGGATCGCGTGCGCCACCACCAGCCAGGGCGTGAGGATGCGGTCGACGAAGCGCGAGCCGGCGATCGCCGCGCCCAGGGCGAGGCCCAGCGCGACCGACATCACCAGGCCAAGTCCCGCGGCCATCACCGTGATCCCGAGCTGGCCGATCAGGTACGACCATTGCGCCACGATCGTCGCGGCCACCGCGGTCGGCGCCGGCAGCAGGAACACCGGGATGTTGAAGCCGCGGACCAGCCCCTCCCACAACGCCAGCCCGCACAGGGCACTCAGCAGCGGCCAAGCCATGCCGGCGAGGAAGTTGCGACCGCTCATCCCACCAGCACTCCCGCCTTCTCGAAATGCTCGCGGATGCGCCGGCCGATCGCGGTGAACTCCGCCGTCTCGCGCACAGCCAGCCGCCGCGGCCGCTCGAACGGCACGCGGATGTCGTCCAGGATCGCGCCGGGCCGTCCCGACATGACCAAAACCCGATCGGCGCAGAAGATCGCCTCGCTGATGCTGTGGGTGATCAGCAAGGTCGTGACATGCTGCGTGGTCTGCAGCCGCTGCAGCAGCACGTTCATCTGGTCGCGCGTCAGTGCATCGAGGGCGCTGAACGGCTCGTCGAGGAACAGCAGCGCCGGCCGCGTCAGCAGGGCGCGGGCGATCGCCACGCGCTGGCGCATGCCGCCCGACAGCTGCCAGGGATAGGACTTGGCGAAGCCTGCGACGTCGAGCTCCTGCAACAGCTCGCTGGCGCGCGATTCGAGGCCGGCCAGCCGCTTGATCTCGGCCGGCAGCAGGACGTTGGCCAGCACGCTGCGCCATTCGAGCAGGAGGTCGCGCTGGAACACGATGCCGATGTCCGGCACGGGCCCCGTCACCGGCCTGCCGCCGATCCGGATGGTGCCGCGGGTCGGCGCATCGAGGCCGGCGATCAGGCGCAGCAGGGTGCTCTTGCCGCAGCCCGACGGCCCGACGATGCTGACCGCCTCGCCGGCCCTGAGCTCGACGCTCAGCGGCGCGATGGCCCGAACGCCGTTGGCGCCGCCATACCGCTTCTCGACTGCTTCGAGACGAATCGATTCGCCCGCCTTTGCCATAGGGCGATGTTTCCTCCAGACCCCTTATGAAATCGTTGTCATGGCCAGGTTCCGGAGTCAAGGCAGCGGTTGCTCCCACAGCGGCGTTCATGGCTGACTGACGGTCGGAGGAAACAATGACCGTTTCGCAGCTCGACAGCCTGATCACCCTGCTGCGTTCGCGCCCCGCGCCGGCGACGCAGGACGTCACCGAGGCCCGGGCGCGCTTCGAGAAGATGGGCGCCTTCCTGGGCGCCCCGGATGCGAAGTGCGAGAAGGTCGATGTCGACGGCGTGCCGGCCGAATGGGTCTCGGCGCGCGGCGTCGATGCCGGCCGCGCGGTGCTGTACCTGCACGGCGGCGGTTATGCGATCGGCTCGCTCAACACGCATCGGCGGCTGGCCTTCGATATTTCCGCCGCATCGGGGGCGCGCGTGCTGCTGCTCGACTACCGCCTGGCGCCGGAGCATCCCTTCCCGGCCGCGGTCGATGACGCCGCCAAGGCCTGGCGCTGGCTGCTGAAGCAGGGTCTCGCGGCGAACAAGCTCGCGATCGCCGGCGATTCCGCCGGAGGCGGGCTCACCATTGCGACGCTGGTCAACCTGCGCGACCAGAAGCTCGGCCTGCCGGCCTGCGCCGTGGCGATCTCGCCGTGGGTCGACCTCGAAGGGGTGGGCACCAGCATGACGGCGCGCTCGGCGCAGGATCCGATGGTGCAGAAGGCAGGCCTGACCTGGATGGCGGACATGTACCTCGGCGGCAAGGATGCACGCGCGCCGCTCGCGGCCCCCTTGCACGCCGATCTCAAGGGCCTGCCGCCCATCCTGGTCCAGGTCGGCACGGCCGAGACGCTGCTCGACGACGCCACACGCATCGCCGAACGGCTGCACAGCGCCGGCGGGGACGTGAAGCTCTCGGTCTGGCCGAACATGCTTCACGTCTTCCCATTGTTCGCGCCGATCCTGTCGGAGGGCCGCGACGGCTGCCTCGAGATCGGCCAGTTCATGCGCGCGCGGATGGCCTAGATGAAGTTCGGCGTCACTGTCGTTCCCAGCGTCTCCGACTGGAAGCTGTTCGTCGATATCGAGACCCTGGGCTACGACTGCGCCTGGGCGGCCGATTCGCAGATGCTCTACTCGGATGCCTACGCGGTCCTGGCGTTGGCCGCCGAGCACACGTCGCGCATCCGGCTCGGCACCGGCGTCGCCGTGGCGCCGACGCGGCTCGCGCCGGTGACCGCCCATTCGATCGCCTCGATCAACCAGCTGGCGCCCGGCCGCGTGTTCCTCGGCATCGGGACGGGCCACACCGCGATGCGCGTGATGGGCCAGGATCCGATGACGGCCGGCGCCTTCCGCGAGTACCTGCGCGTCCTGCGCGCGCTGCTGCACGGCGAGGAGGTCGAGTACGATCTCGCCGGCGAGCGCCGGCAGATCCGCTTCCTCCACGCCGACCGCGGCTTCATCGACGTCGAGCATCCGGTGCCGATCTACGTCGCCGCCGACGGACCGCTGGCGCTCAAGGCCGCCGGGGCCTACGGCGACGGCCGCGTGTGCTCGCACAACCAGACCCGCGCCCGCCTGCAGAAGAGCCTGGAGACGATGCGGCAGGGCGCTTCGGCGATCGGCCGCACGTTCCCGGACAGCTTCCACACCGCCGCCCTCACCTACGCCTGCGTCCTGAAGCCGGGCGAGAAGCCGACATCGGACCGCGTGATCGACGCGGTCGGGCCGATGGCGGCAGCGACACTGCACTACTGGTGGGAGCTCTACCAGAAGGACGGCGACACCAGCACGGTGGCTCAGCGCTGCCGCAATCTTTGGGACGAGTACCTCGCCTTCACCGAGAAGATGGAAACGCCGTTGGCCAAGCGCTACCAGCAGATCCACTTCGGCCATTGCGCCTTCCTGCCGCCGGAGGAGCGCCGCTTCATCACCGAGGACCTGATCCGCGCCACCGGCGGGCTGGTCGGCACGCCCGAGGAGATCATCGCCCTGTTGCGCGAACGCGAGGCGATGGGTCTCGACGAGGTGACCCTGCTGCCCGCCATGGCCGAGGCGCGCAGCAACCTCAAGGAATTCGCCGAGCAGGTGATCGCGCGCTACTGAAGGATCCGCGCGCGCGATTCGCGCACCATCTTCGCGGCGGCCGCGGCGTCGAAGTCGAGCAGCTTGCCGCCCTGCATCCGGAGCCTGCCGTCGACCATCACCGTGTCGATGTCGCGCGGGCTGGTCTGCAGCAGGACGTGGGCACAGGCGTCGTCGACGACGGAATCGCCGAACGGGCCCTTGCGCACCACCACGATGTCGGCGCGCTTGCCGGGTGTCAGCGAGCCGACAACTGAACCGAGGCCCAGGACGCGCGCGGCGGTGACCGTCGCCGTCTCGATCAGCTTGCGCGGCGTCAGCAAGGGCACGCCCGGCCGCACCGCCGGCCGCCGCCCCAGCACGGTCGAGAAATTGCGCTCCATCGCGCCGTCGAGAAAGCCCTGCACGTTGTACATAACACGCAGCTGGCCCAGCGTGTCGGAGGCGATCGAGCAGGGGATGTCGCAGCCGAAAACCACGTCGACGCCGCGATCGAAGGCGCGGCGGACCACGTCGGCCGGCGTGCCTTGCGTGTCGGCGGTCGGCGTGAAGCAGAGCGGCGTGCGCGTCTTCGCCATCATCTCGAGCTCGGGATTGCTGATCAGGTTGCCGTGGATCACCGACAGGTCCGGCCCGAGCAGGCCGGCGGCGTTCAGCTTGTCGATCGTGCCGGCCTCGTTGACGTGGATGCAGCTCGGCGCCTCGAGATCGCGCGCGAACTTCAGATGCACGTCGAGATTGGGACCGCCGATCGAATCGACGCCGAAGCCGATGGTCGTGATGCCGGCCGGATCGTGATAGCGGTCGTAGATGCGCCGCGCGTCGTCGAACCGGGCCGCGAGCGGAAAGGTATCCGGCTCGAACGTCATGAAGGAATATTCGAACAGGTGCCGGATGCCGGCCGTCTTCAGCGCCTCGAGCGAGCGTGGCGCGTAGTCGGGACTGCCGATGTTGTGGCAGTAGTCCACGACCGTCGTCGTGCCGTAGGACAGCATCTCGAACGCGCCGATATAGGCCGCGTTGAAATTGTCGTCCGGCGTGTAGTGCCGGCGCAGCGGCAGCAGGCCGGAATAGTACTTGCCGGGCCACAGGTCGGGCACATAGCCGCGCAGCACGGTCTGCCAGAGGCAGGTGTGCGCGTCGATGATGCCCGGCAGCGCGATCATGCCGGCCGCGTCGATGACCTCTGCGCCTGCAGCGTCGAGCGACCGCCCGACGGCCTTGATCGCGCCGTCCTCGACCAGGATATCGCCGACCAGGTCGCCCAGCGCCTGGTCCATGGTGACGATGTCGGCGCCGCGAATGACGGTTCTGTTCGCCATGCTCAGTCTCCCTTCCCGACCGCGAGCACCCGCTGCCGTTCGCTCCGCGCATAGCGCCGGGCAATGTTGGCGCAGGTCATGAACTGCATCTGGTGATAGACGATCATCGGCAGCACGACGAAGCCCAGCGTCGAGCCCGCGAACAGGGCATTGGCCATCGGGATGCCCATGATCAGGCTCTTCTGCGTGCCGCAGAAGGCGATCGCGATCTCGTCCTGCCGCGCGAAGCCCGCGCGGCGGGCGACGAAGACGTTGGCCGTCAGCATGATCGCCAGCAGGACGCCGTCGACCAGGATCAGGGCCAGGAAGCTGTACACCGGCAACAGCCGCCACATGCCGGACAGGGTCGCGGCGCTGATCGCGCCATAGACCATCAGCAGGACCGAGCCGAGATCGACCCGGCGCACGGTCTTCGCATTGCGCTTGATCCAGGGTTCGAGCCAGTGCTGCAGCGCCTGCCCGGCCACGAACGGCACCAGCACCTGCAGGGCGATCGACACCACGCCGCTCAGCGAGCTCTCGCCCTGGGTATGCAGCAGCAGGCCGATCAACAACGGCGTCAGCGCCATGCCGATGATGCTCGACAGCGAGGCGCTGCACAGCGCCGCCGCCACGTTGCCGCCGGCGATCGAGGTGAAGATCACCGAAGCCTGCACGGTCGACGGCAGGGTGCAGAGGAACAGGAGGCCGATATAGAGCGGCGGCGCGATCAGCGTTCCGGAGACCGGCTGCAGGGCGAGGCCCAGCAATGGGAAGACGATGAAGGTCGAGGTGAAGATCTGCAGATGCAGCCGCCAGTGCAGGATGCCGGCCAGCACCGCCGCGCGCGACAGCCGGGCACCCTGCAGGAAGAACAGCAGCGAGATCGCGATCTTGCTGGCGATGCCGACCCAATAGGCGAACACGCCGCTGCAGGGAAAGAACGCGCCAAGGATCACGATCGCCAGGATGGAGAGCGTGAAGCCATCGGGCAGGAACTGGGCGAGCTTACGCACTACCGTCGTCCCGAGCGGAGCGAAGCGTAGTCGAGGGACCTTCTCTCCACGAAAAAACAGCTAATCGCGGAGAGAAGGTCCCTCCACTACGCTTCGCTACGGTCGGGACGACGGGGGCGGTGATCGTCACGAGAATTTTGCCCTCAGCCGCGGCGCGACCTCGCGGGCGAAGCGTTCGAGGCTGGCGTTGGTCTGGTCGGGACGCATGCCGGGCGGGACGGCCCAGGTCACGAGATCGGTGAAGCCGAATTCCTCGATGAAGGCCGACAGCTCGGCGACGCAGTGATCGGCATCGCCGACCACCCAGGTCTGCGGCATGCGCTTGCCCTCGCTGATGCCGGCGACGCCGCCATGGCCACCTGCCTCCTCACGGAACTTGGTGTAGACCTCCATGCGCCGCCGCTCGGCCACCCGCACCGCCACCCAGTCACGCTCGCGATCGTCGGTCACCAGGCAGGACTTGATGATGCCGACGCGATGGTCGGCCGGATCGCGCCCCTCCTCCTTGAGCCTGGCGAGCCACGGATCGAGCGAACGTTCGCGCTCGCCCTGCGGCAGCAGGTTGGCGCCGAACCTCGCCGCACGCATCGCGCCGGCCTCCGCCATCGAGGCGATCCAGAGCGGCGGCCCGCCCGGCTGGACGTAGCCGGGCGTGATCTTCACATTGTCGAACTGGTAACGCTTGCCCGCGAAGCTGAAGGTCTCGCCGGTGAAAGCGCGTTTCAACACCTCGATGCCTTCGTCGGTCAGCGACACGCGGCGCGCCACCGGAATGCCGAAGCCGCGGAACTCGTGCGGCGCGTAGCCCATGCCGACGCCGATCTCGACCCGGCCGCCCGAGATGTTGTCCAGCACGGCCAGATCCTCGGCCAGCCGCACCGGGTGATTGAACGGCAGCAGGCAGACATCGCAGGAGAAGCGCACTTTCCTGGTGCGGGCCGCCATCGCCGCCGCGACCGGGATCCACGACGGCAGGTAGCCGTCCTCGACGAAATGGTGCTCGGTGAACCACACGAGGTCGAGCCCGAGGCCATCGAGCCACACGACCTGGTCCATGATCGCGGCATAGAGCTGCTGATGGGTGAGGCCGGACTCCGGCGTATTGCGGAAGTCGTAGGCGACGCCGAGGCGGAGCGGTTTGCGGGCCATGGTCAGAGGCTCAACTCGGGCACGTCGATCCAGCGCCGCTCGGCGACGCTCTTGTAGGCGAGGTCAGCGAGTTGCACGGCCTTGGCGCCTTCGACCAGGGTCGGCACCAGCGGCGCGTCTTCCCCGACATGGCGCAGGAAGTTCTCCCAGAGCTGGCGGAACGGCGGCTTGTAGTCGAACGTGTCCGGCACCTCTTCCCAGTGCGCCTCCAGGTCGACGCCGCCCGGCCGCGCCGCCTTGATGAAGGCCTCCGGCGTGTTGACTGCGGCCTGGGTGAAGCACTGGAAGCGGCCGGCCGAGGCCGAGCCGTTGGTGCCGTCGATATGCACCATCATCGTGTCGGCACGCCGAGGCCGGGTTGCCCAGCTGTTGGTGATCTGGCCGATCGCACCGTCTTTCGTCCGCAGCATCGCGTAGACCGTGTCCTCGGCATCGACCTTGTAGCGGTTGCCTTGCTCGTCGACGCGCTCGGGGATCGCCGTCTCCATCATCGCCGAGACCGCGGTGATCGGCGACACCAGGCGGTCGATCATGTAGCGCCAGTGCGCCATCATATCGAGCGCGAGCCCGCCTCCGTCCTTCTTGCGGTAGTTCCAGCTCGGCCGCTGGCAGTCCTGCGTCGTGCCGTCGAAGATCCACGAGCCGGCATCGATCCGCACCGACAGGATGCGGCCGAAGAAGCCCGCGTTCTTGACGAACAGCAGCTTGGCGTAGCCCGGCAGGTAGAGCTTGTCCTGGATCACGCCGTGCTTGAGCCCGGCCTTGTGGGCGAGCCGCGCCAGCTCCATCGCCTCCTCGACGGTGGGCGCGGTCGGCTTCTCGATATGGATGTGCTTGCCGGCCGCAATCGCCTTGCGCACGCGCTCGGGCCGTCCGCCGGTGGCCGAGCAGTCCATGAAGATCTTTTCCGGCCCAGCCAGTGCCTCGTCGAGGCTGGTCGTCGCGCGCTTGACGCCGTGCGCCGCCGCCAGCGCCTTGATGCTGTCGGCGTTGCGACCGACCAGAGTCAGCTCCGGGATCAGCCGGTCGCCATTCCCGAGCCTGAGCCCGCCTTCGTTGGCGATCGCCAGCAGGTGGGCCATGTGCTGCGTCGTGCCCATGCGGCCGGTCGCGCCGTTGATGATGACGCCGATATGGATGTTGGCCATCGTCTCCTCCGAACTTTCTTATTTCAGCGCCGCGCGCACGTCGGCCGCCGTTGCCGGCTCGCCGCCATTCTGGCGCACCAGCCGCACCGCCTCCTCGACCCAGCCGACATTGCCGGTCTGCGTGCCGAGCGGTGCATCCTCCAGCCCGACGCGGACATGTCCGCCACGCGCCACCGCGTCGGCGATCAGCGGCCGGACGTCGACCGAGAGGCCCGCGATCATCCAGGGTGCCGTAGCGTCCAGCTCCTGCAGCAGCGCCACGTGCGCGGCGAGGGCATAAGGCTTGGGCGGGAAGCCGAAGGCGAAGCTTTGCGAGAACATGAAGCGGTACATCGGTGTCTTGACTTTCGCCGCCCGTGCGAGCGCAGCGCCGGCGCGCGTGAAGCCCGGCTCGTAAATCGCGAAGGCCGGCGGCAGGCCGTGCCTGGCGGCGAAAGCCAGCGCGTGCCGCACGTGCGTCTCGGGATTGAGATAAGTGAAGGCGGGCTTCGACTCGGCCGTGGTGATGGCGGTGGTGAAGTTGACGCTGCCGGGATCAACCACGGCGAATTCCAGCAGGCCGCGCTCGGTGAGCTTCTCGACATGGGCGAAGCGCTGCTCGGCCGTCATGCCGGGCTCGCTCGCGGGATAGGAGGGATAGACCGGCACGTCGGTCGCGGCGCGAATGCCCTCGATGATGCGGGCATAGACCTGCCAGTCGAACGTGTGCCGTCCGTCCTGGTAGGCATGCGTGTGCACGATTGCAGCGCCAGCCCGAGCACAGGCGATGCCCTCGGCAACGATCGCCTCGACCGTGTCGGGGATGCGCGGCTGGAGCTTGCGACTCCATGCCCCGTTCAGCGCCACCTCGATCCAGACCTTGTGCATGCGAGCCTCCTTGCCCGATGGCCCGGCGATAATAGGATGGCGGCGTGGAAAACGAGTACGACTTCATCATCGTTGGCGGCGGTTCTGCAGGGGCGGTGCTGGCGGCCCGGCTGACCGAAGACCCCAGGATCCGTGCGCTGTTGCTCGAGGCGGGCCGCGACTTCCGCACCGCGGAGACTCCCGAGCACATCCGCATCCCCAATCCGCTGCGTGCGATTGCGGACGACGACTACCGGTACCCGAAGCTGCTGGCGCGGCGTACCGAGCGGCAGGAGCCTAAGCTGCTGTGGCGCGGCCGGGCGATCGGCGGCAGCTCGACCATCAACGGCCAGATTGCGATCCGCGGCATTCCCGAGGACTTCGCCGACTGGGTCCGCGAGGGGGCGGCGGGCTGGGGCTGGGACGAGGTCCTGCCCTACTTCCGAAAGCTCGAGAACGATGGCGATTTCGGCGACAAGCCCTATCACGGCAACAGCGGACCGATCCCGGTCTATCGCGCGCCGATCGAGAAGTGGGGCCATGTCGATCGCGCCGTGATGAAGGCCGGGCTGGCGCTGGGTTATGGCTGGTGCGAGGACCACAACGCACCCACGGGCACAGGCGTATCGCCCTACGCCATCAACAGCCGCGACGGCCTCCGCATCTCGACCAACGACGGCTATCTCGAGCCCGCGCGCGGACGGCCGAACCTGACGATCGTCGGCAATGCGGTTGTCGACACGCTGTCGTTCGAGGGCAACCGGCCGCACGCCAACGGCGTGGTCGTGCGCGTCGGCAATGGCGAGGCCCGCTCGGTGCGCGCCCGGCGCGAGGTGCTGCTGTGCGCCGGCGCGATCCATTCGCCGGCGGTGCTGCAGCGTTCGGGCATCGGCCCGCGGGCCTGGCTGGAGCCGCTCGGCATCAAGGTCGTGGCGGACCGGCCGGTCGGGCGGCACCTTACAGACCATCCGATCCTGAGCTCGCTGCTCGATCTCAAGCCGGAGGCGCATGCCAGCACGCTCGCGCATCGCCATACCAACTGCTGCATCCGCTACAGCTCGGGGCTCTCCGGCGCCGGACTCAACGACATGATCGTGATCGCGGGCAACCTGCGGCCGCCCGAGGATGGCGGCACGGCACGTGCCCGCATCGCCGTGTCGGTCTATGAGGCGCTGAGCGAGGGCACGGTGCGCATCACGACGCGCGATCCGGCGATCGATCCGCAGGTCGACGAGCGCATGCTGTCGAACGAGAGCGACCTCATCCGGATGCGCGACGGCGTGCAACGGCTGCGGGCGCTCAGCCTGCACCCCGAGGTCGCTGCCATCTCGACGCGCGCCGAGTACGGCTCCAGCGGCAGGTCGATGACCGACGAGCTGACCGGCGACGCGCTCGACGACTGGATGTTCGCCGAGTGCTACGACGCCCAGCACGCCAGCGGCACTTGCCGCATGGGCGCCGGCGACGATCCACGCTCGGTGGTCGATCCGCAATGCCGCGTGATCGGCGTGAGCGGCCTGCGGGTGATCGACGCCTCGGTGATGCCGACCGTCGTGCGGGCCAACACGCATTTCACCACGGTGATGATCGCCGAGAAAATGGCGGACGTGCTGAAGCGTTAGTCTTGCCGGACCGCGGGCGTCCCCGCCCGCTCAAACCTCATGAGGCGGGCGAGACGCCCGCGGTCCGGCGAGAAGATCTATCCCCGCAAAACCTTCCCGGCCTTGGCTTCGGTCAGCTTGCCCTGCTCCCAGGTCGGGGCGCCGTTGACGATCGTGTACTCGACGCCGGCCGAGGGCATGACGATGCGCTTGGCGCCGCCCGGCAGATCGTAGCGCCGCTCGCCGTGGTTCTTCGAGCCGATGCGGTCGGGATCGAAGATCGCCACGTCCGCCGGCGCGCCCTTGGCCAGCCGACCGCGATCCGATAGCCCGAACAGGTCGGCCGGGTCGGACGTCAGCCGCCGCACACCCTCTTCGAGCGTGATCGCCTGCTTCTCTCTCACCCACGTACCGAGCAGGTACGTCGGGTAGCCGGCATCGCACAGCATGTCGACATGCGCGCCGCCGTCGCCCAGCGCCATCAGGATCGACTTGTTGTTGAGCAGCTCGCGCATGCGGTCCTCGCGGGTGTTCCACGAGGCCATGGTGAGCTCGCACTGGAGATTGTCGGCCAGCACCAGGTCGAGGAACGTGTCGACGCCGTCCTTGCCCTGCTTCTGGGCGAGATCGGCGATCGAATGGCCCTCCATCGCCTTCAACGCCGGGTTCTTCACGGCATAGACGCCGATGCGGCCCCAGTTGCTGAAGCCGGTCGGATTCTTGAGGTCGTGGCGGAACTGGTCGCGGAAAGTCCTGTCGGCATAGACCTTCTTCTGCGCTTCCTTGTTGGTGTCGGCGAACACCCGCTTCCACGATGGAAAGGAGGCGAAGGAGAACGGGTTGTTCATGTCGACTTCGCGCGTCAGCGGCAGCGGCGAGGTCTGCGGCCGCGCGCCCTTGGCGATTTGCGGCGCGGCGAGGCGCAGCGTGTTGCGCACCGCGTCAGGGAGGTCGTCGCGATCGAACAGGGCGATGAAGGTGACCGGCCGTCCGCTCTCGGTCAGCAGGAAGTCGAGCAGGTCGCATTGGTCCTGCTCCAGCACGCCGACCTGGCGGGTCAGCGCAATCTCGATCGCGCCCTTGTTACGCTTCTTGAGCTCGCCCGCATAGGCCGCGAGTTCCTCGCGGCTGGCGTTGCGGCAGGCAAGCGGCTTGGCCTCGTAACCGATATGCTGGTTGAGCGTGGTCGAGGAGAAGCCCAGCGCACCGGCATCCATCGCCTCGCCAATCAGGCCGGCGATCTTCGCCGTTTCCTCCGCCGTGGCCGCCCGCTCCATCGATGCCTCGCCCATCACGTAATGGCGGAAGGGCGTCAGCGGCGCGATGAAGGCTAGGTTCAGCGACGGCTTTCGTGCGGCCGCCGCATCCATGAATTGCGGGAAAGTCTCCCAGTCCCAGGTGATGCCCTTGTTCAGCACGTCGAACGGGATGCCTTCGACGTTGACGAGGTCCTTCATGGCGATCTCGCGGGTCTGCGGCTTGCAGGGCGCGATGCCGACGCCGCAATTGCCCATCACCACGCTGGTGACGCCGTGCCACGACGAGGGCGTGACCGCGCCGTCCCAGCAAATCTGGGCATCGTAGTGGGTGTGCGGATCGACGAAACCCGGCGCCACGACCAGGCCGTGCGCATCGATGGTGCGCTTGGCGCCGTCCGTGACCTTACCGATCTCGGCGACCTTGCCATCGGCGATGGCGACGTCGGCCTGGTAGCGCTTCGCACCGGTACCATCGACCACGGTGCCATTCTTGATGACGAGGTCGTAGCTCATCGTTTCCTCCCGGAAAGCGGCTTTACGCTACTAGAACTCCAGCAGGTTGTCGCGGAGATGCTGGTGCGCGTAGGCCTTGCGGGTCAATCCGCGGCGCTGCAACTCCGGCACGAGCCCGTCGCAGATCTCCATGACATAGCGCCTGTCGAAATAGGTGTTGAAGATCAAGAACCCGTCGCCGTCGGTCTCCTGGATGATCTCCTCCATCTGGCTGGCGACGGTGTCGATCGAACCGACCATCTCGAAGCCCTGGCGGCGGCTGCCGATCGCAAGCTCGCGCGGAGTCTTGCCGATCCAGGTCGCCAGCGACGATTGGTGGCCATTGGTGGTGAGCCCCTCGGGCAGCGGCTGGTCGAGGTCGAATTTCGCGAAGTCGATGTTGGTGAGCCGCGACAGGCCGGACAGGTTGAGGTCGAGATGCTGGCCGTCCTGCTCCGCCAGCAGCCGCCGGCGCTCGCGCGCCGCCTCGTCGCTGATGTCGACCAGGGGATAGACGAGATACAGCACCTTGATGCGGTCAGGATCGCGACCGAACTTCGCCGCGAGCTGCCGCACCTCCGCGCGGAACTTCTTCATGCCCTCGATCGTGGTGGCGTTGGTGATGATGGTGTCGGCCCAGCGCGCGGCAAAGGCCTGGCCGCGAGGGCTACCGCCGGCCTGGCAGATCGGCACCCGCCCCTGCGGCGAGCGCGGCGCATTCAGCGGCCCACGGACCTTGAAGTACTTGCCGTCATGGTGGATCGCATGGACCTTGGCGCCGTCGGCGAACAGATGCCGGTCACGGTCGAGCACCACCGCATCGGGCTCCCATGCCTCCCACAGGCGCGTCACGACATCGGCGAACTCGTCGGCGACGTCGTAGCGCTCGTCGTGCGGCCGCTGCGCCTCGTTGCCGTAATTCTCCGCCGCGCCGTCGTTGCTGCTGGTGACGCAGTTCCAACCGATCCGCCCCTCGGTCACGTGGTCGAGCGTGTTGACCAGGCGGGCCATCAGGTAGGGCGGGTACTCACTGGTCGAGAGCGTCGGCACCAGGCCCAAGGTCTTCGTCGCCGGCGCGAGGTAGGACACCAGAACGGCGGGATCGAGCTTGGGCGTCGAGGCGGCGTACTTGAGATAGGTGTCGTGGCTGCCCTTGTAGGTGTAGGGTACCATCGAGCTGTCCTCGATGATCATGTAGTCGAAGCAGCAGCGGTCGAGCCCCTTGGCGAGGTCGATGAACAGGTCCGGCATCATCCAGCGCTTGAGGTCGCTGTCGCTGCCCGGCCACTGCGACCGCCAGGTCTTGGGCCCATAGCCCTGCGACAGGAACCAGGCGAGGTGGAAGCGGTCTTTTGCCACGGCTCAGAACTCCAGCAGGTTGTCGCGCAGGTGCTTGTGGGCATAGGCCTTGCGCGTCAGGCCACGCCGCTGCAATTCCGGGACCAGGCCGTCGCACACCTCGATCACGTAGCGGCGATCGAAGTAGCTGTTGAAGATCAGGAAGCCGTCGCCGCCGACCTCTTCCATCAGCTCCTGCATCATGCCGGCGACATGGTCGGCCGTGCCCGTAAAGTCGATGCCGTCCTTGCGGGCATAGCTGCGCACCAAGGCCCGCGGTGTCTTGCCGATCCACTTGGCGAGCGCCGACTGGTGCCCGTTGGTCGTGAGATGGGCGGGCAGCGGCTCGTCGAAATCGAACTGTGCGAAGTCGATGCCGGTCAGCCGCGACATGCTCGAGAGGATCATCTCGACATGCTCCTCGGCGGCGGCCGCCTCGCGCCGCTGGCGTTCACGGGCCGCCTCCATCGTGCTGTCGACGATCGGATGGGCGAGGAACAGCACCTTGATGTCATCCGGATCGCGGCCGAGCGCCTTCGCACGTTGGCGGATGCCCTCGCGATAGGCCTTCATGCTCGCCGCACTGCCGCCGCCCTCGGTGATGATCGTGTCGGCCCAGCGTGACGCGAACTCGAGGCCGCGGGGCGAGCCACCGGCCTGGCAGATCGGCACGCGGCCCTGCGGCGAGCGCGGCGCGTTCAGCGGACCGCGTACCTTGAAGTATTTGCCGTGGTGGTTGATCGGATGGACCTTGGCGCCGTCGGCGAAGAAGTGGTTCTCGCGGTCGATCACCACGGCATCCGGCTCCCATGCCTCCCACAGCCGCGTGACCACGTCAGCGAACTCGTCCGCGACGTCGTATCGCTCGTCGTGCTCGCGGTGCTTGTCGCGACCGTAATTCTGCGCCGCGCCGTCGTTGCTGCCGGTGACGCAGTTCCAGCCCACGCGGCCTTCGGTCGTGTGATCGAGCGTGTTGACCAGCCGCGCCAGCAGGTAGGGTGGGTACTCGCTGACCGAGAGCGTCGGGACGAGGCCGAGATGCGTCGTCGCCTGCGCCAGCCACGGCACCAGCACGGCCGGATCGAGCTTGGGCGTCGAGGCGGCATATTTCAGATAGGTGTCGTGGCTGCCCTTGTAGGTGTAGGGCACGTTCGAGCTGTCCTCGATGATCATGTAGTCGAAGCAGGCCCGCTCCATGCCCTGTGCGAGGTCGACGAACAGGTCGGGCATCATCCAGCGGGCGACATCGGTGCCGGGGAAGTCGGACCGCCAGTTCTTGGGGCCGTAGCCCTGGGACAGGAACCACGCCAGATGAAAGGGCTTCTTGCTGCTCATGGCGGCAGCGTAAGCCTTTTTGTCGTTTGCACGGAACTATTTGGCTCTTTCCGACTTCTATATGGATGGAGCGGCAGCCTGAGATTTCGGGGGCGATTCGTGCTGCCGGCACGGCCCTCTACTACATACCTGGTGCGCTGGCGGGGCAGATAACGGCTTGGCCTGCCCATTTCGAGCGCGCCCGCCGCCTCGGCTTCCGGTCGGTGTGCACCGCGCCCTTGGCCCGGCCGGGCCAGCGGGGCGACCTCTTTCTCACCGCCGACTTCGAGCGGCCCGACCCGCGGCTCGGCGACTACGACTCGATGGAAACCGCCATCGAGGCCGCCGCCGCGGTCGCGCGGAAGGCGGGCCTCGACCTGTTCGTCGACGTGGTCCTCGACCGCATCGCCATCGATGCCACGGACCGCACCGGATATGAGCCCCCGCGCGGCGTCGGAGCTCTCGATCCCCGCCGGCCCGGCATCGACATCGACGCGGCCCTGGCGCAGTTCGACCGCGCCGACCTGCTGGATCGCTGGTCCGCCCGTCTCCTCGCCTGGAAGAAGAAAGGTGTCGCCGGCTTCCGCCTGCTTGGCCTCGAGCACACGCCGGCCACGTTCGTGCGCCAGCTTGTCATCGCGACCGCCGGACGCTGCCTCGCCTGGACGCCGGGCGTGGAATGGCCGCGGCTCAAGGAGCTGGCCGGTCTCGGGCTCGACGGTGTGTTCTCCTCGACGCCGTGGTGGGACGGTCGCGCACCCTGGTACATCGAAGAGCACGAGCTGCTGCGCAGGATTGCACCGATCATCGCCCCGGTCGAGGCGCCGTTCGGCCCGCGGCTGGCGCAGCGCGCGCAGGGCGAGGAGCGGCGGCGACTCTATGAGCAGGCGCTGACTCTCGCCGGGACGACCGGCGACGGGTTGCTGATGCCGATGGGCTTCGAGTTCATGGCCGAGCAGCCGCTCGATGCCCGCTTCCCGACGGCGATGCCCAGGATGGACGGCCCGTCGCCGCTGGCCGGCGCGATCGCGCAGGCCCTCGCCCTGGTCGGCGGCGGCAAGATGCGCAGCCTCACCGGCCCCGCGAGCAAGGTGACGGCGCTGGAGATGAGCGAGCGCGGCCGGCTGGTCCTGCTCAACACCGATCTCGCGAACGACCGGCCGGCGCCGATCGCGATCGAGCCGGAGACCGGGCTGCTGAAGCCGGGCGAGGCGCGCATCGTTCCGTGGCCGGCGCTGCGTCCCATCACGGCCGGCGCGGCGCCCAAGTCCGCGGTGCTGGATGCGACCATGGCGCCGCGCACGGTCGTCGAGAACATCACGCCGCGTGTCGACGGCGGGCCGTTCCCCGCCAAGCGGATCGTCGGGCAGACCATCACCGTCGAAGCCGATGCCTATGCCGACGGGCACGACGTGCTGGCGGCCGAGCTGCTGTGGAAGGCGGCCGACGAAAGCGAATGGCAGCGCGCGCCGATGGCGTCGCTGGGCAATGCACGCTGGCAGGCGCGATTCACGCCTTTCCGCGTCGGCCGGTACCAGTACACGGTCGAGGCCTGGATCGACGAATACGCCACGCTGTGCCGGGCGATCCGGCTGAAGCGCGACGCCGGTGTCGACATCACGGTCGAGCTGGAAGAGGTGCGGCTGGCGCTGGAGCAGGCGATCGCGCGCAAACCCTGCACGCGCAGTGCCCTGTCGGACGTTCTCGCGACCCTGAAGCAGGGCGACGTCGAGGCGAGCGTGCAGGCACTGATCTCGCCCGAGACCCGCAACGTCGTCTCCGCCTCCGGCGAACGGCATTTCCTGGCGCGGCATGCGCCGCTCGATCTGGAGGTCGAGCGCGAAGCGGCGGGCTTTGCCTCCTGGTACGAGCTGTTTCCGCGCTCGCTGACGGAGGATCCCAAGCGTCACGGCACCTTCAAGGACGTGATCGCCCACCTCCCGCGGGTGCGCGACATGGGCTTCGACGTTCTGTACTTCCCGCCGATCCATCCGATCGGTACGACGGCGCGCAAGGGCAAGAACAACAGCCTGACCGCCGCGCCGGAGGATGTCGGCAGCCCCTATGCCATCGGCAGCCCCGAAGGCGGCCACGATGCGCTGCATCCCGCGCTCGGCACGTTCGAGGACTTCCGCCGCCTGGTCGATGCGGCGCGGGCGCATGGGCTCGAGATCGCCATCGACTTCGCGATCCAGTGCTCGCCCGACCATCCCTGGCTGAAGCAGCATCCGGAATGGTTCAAGCATCGGCCCGACGGCACGATCAAGTACGCCGAGAACCCGCCGAAGAAATACGAGGACATCGTCAACGTCGATTTCTATGCCCCGGGCGCGATACCGAGCCTGTGGGAGGCGTTGCGCGACAACGTCCTGTTCTGGATCGGTCACGGGGTGAAGATCTTCCGGGTCGACAATCCGCACACCAAGCCGTTGCCGTTCTGGGAATGGATGATCGCCGACGTGCGCGGGCGCCATCCCGATGCGATCTTCCTGTCGGAAGCCTTCACCCATCCCAAGATGATGTACCGGCTGGCGAAGGTCGGTTTCTCGCAATCCTACACCTACTTCACGTGGCGCAATTCCCGGCAGGAGCTCACCGAGTATCTGACCGAGCTCACCACCACCGCGCCCGCCGACTTCTTCCGGCCGAACTTCTTCGTCAACACGCCCGACATCAACCCGATCTTCCTGCAGAGCTCGGGCCGCGCGGGGTTCGTCATCCGAGCCGTGCTGGCGGCGACCCTGTCGGGCCTGTGGGGCGTCTATTCCGGCTTCGAACTGTGCGAGGGGGCGCCGTTGCCGGGTCGCGAGGAATATCTCGACTCGGAGAAATACGAGATCCGCGTCCGCGACTTCAACGCTCCGGGCAACATCGTGCGCGAGATCACGGCCCTCAACCGCATCCGCAGAGCGCATCCTGCGCTGCACACCCATCTCGGCGTGCGCTTCTACAATTCGAGCAACGACCAGGTGATGGCCTACGGCAAGGCGCTGCCGAGCCACGAGGACATGATCTTCACCGTCGTCAGCCTCGATCCGCACAACGTCCAGGAGACGAGCTTCGAGATTCCGTTGTGGGAATGGAACCTGCCTGACAGCGCCGCGATCGCCGTCGAGGACCTGATGACCGGCAACCGCTTCAGCCTGCACGGCAAGCGTCAATGGCTGCGGCTCGATCCCGGCCAGTCGCCCTTCGTGCTGTGGCGCCTGTTCCCCGAGAGCCTGGCATGAACGCACCGTCGCCCGAACTCGCCCGTCTGCTGGCCAACGAACAGCTCTGGTACAAGGACGCCGTCATCTACCAGCTGCACGTGAAGTCGTTCTTCGATTCGAACAACGACGGCATCGGCGACTTCCCCGGCCTGATCTCCAAGCTCGACTACATCGCCGACCTCGGCGTCAACGTGATCTGGCTGCTGCCGTTCTATCCCTCGCCGCGGCGCGACGACGGCTACGACATCGCCGACTACACCTCGGTGCATCCCGAGTACGGCAAACTGTCCGACGTCAAGAAGCTCATCGCCGCCGCCCACAAGCGCGGCATCCGGATCATCACCGAGCTCGTCATCAACCACACCTCCGACCAGCATCCGTGGTTCCAGCGCGCCCGAAAGGCCAAGCCCGGCTCGACCGCGCGCGACTTCTACGTCTGGTCCGACACCGACCAGAAATACCAGGGCACGCGCATCATCTTCGTCGACACCGAGCGCTCCAACTGGACGTGGGATCCCGAAGCCAACGCCTTCTACTGGCACCGCTTCTACTCGCACCAGCCCGACCTCAACTTCGACAATCCGAAGGTGATGGAGGCGGTGTTCGACGTGATGCGCTTCTGGCTCGACCTCGGGGTCGACGGGCTGCGGCTCGACGCCGTGCCCTACCTCGTCGAGCGAGAGGGCACCAACAACGAGAACCTGCCCGAGACGCACGAGGTGCTGAAGCGCATCCGTGCCGAGCTGGACGCCCACTATCCCGACCGCATGCTGCTCGCCGAGGCCAACCAGTGGCCCGAGGACACCAAGGACTATTTCGGCAACGGCGACGAATGCCACATGGCGTTCCACTTCCCGCTGATGCCGCGCATGTACATGGCGCTGGCGCGCGAGGACCGCTTCCCGATCACCGACATCATGCGCCAGACGCCGCCCATCCCGGAGAACTGCCAGTGGGCGATCTTCCTGCGCAATCACGACGAGCTCACGCTCGAGATGGTGACCGACTCGGAGCGCGATTACCTCTGGCAGACCTACGCCACCGACCGGCGTGCGCGCATCAACCTCGGCATCCGCCGCCGCCTCGCGCCATTGCTCGAGCGCGACCGCCGCCGCATCGAGCTGATGAACTGTCTGCTGCTCTCCATGCCCGGCACGCCGGTGATCTACTACGGAGACGAGATCGGCATGGGCGACAATGTCCGGCTCGGCGACCGCGACGGCGTGCGCACGCCGATGCAGTGGTCGCCCGACCGCAACGGCGGCTTCTCGCGGGCCGACTGGAACGCGCTGGCGCTGCCGACCATCCAGGACCCGCTCTACGGGTACGAGACGGTGAACGTCGAGGCGCAGTCGCGCGACCCCTACTCGCTGCTGCACTGGATGCGCCGCATGCTGACGGTGCGGCGCAGCCACGCCGCCTTCGGCCGGGGCGCCCTGCGCTTCCTCTACCCGAAGAACCGCAAGGTCCTGGCCTACCTGCGCGAATACCAGGACGAGACGATCCTCTGCGTCGCCAACGTCTCGCGCACGCCGCAGGCGGTCGAGCTCGACCTGTCGGAGTTCGTCGGCCGCGTTCCGATCGAGCTGAACGGCGGCTCGTTCTTCCCGCCGATCGGCCAGCTCACCTACCTGCTGACCCTGTCCCCCTACGGCTTCTACTGGTTCGTGCTGGCCAAGGAGAGCGAGGCGCCGTCATGGCACACGCCCGCTCCCGAGCCGCTGCCCGACTATGTCACCGTGGTGCTGCGCGACGGTCTCGGCGCCGGCCTGAAGCAGCCGGCCATCAGCAGCATGCTCGAGCGCGACGCGCTGCCCGTCTATCTCGCCAAGCGCCGCTGGTTCTCCGCCAAGGACCAGAAGATCGAGCAGGTGCACATCGCCTACACCGCCCCCCTGCCGGGCGGCGACCGCGAGCTGCTGATGGCCGAGATCGAGACCCGAATCGACGGCGCCACGCAGCGCTGGCAGATGCCGCTCTCGATCTTCTGGGAGGACGAGCCGCCGGCCCCCCTGCCGACCCAGCTTGCCCTGTCGCGCGTACGCCGCGTCCGTCGCGTCGGCCTGCTGACCGACGCCTTCGCCATGCCGTCCTTCGCGCTGCAGATGATGAAGGCGCTGGCCGATCGCTTGGAGATCGAGACCGACGCCGGCCGCATCGTCTTCCAGCCGATGCCCGGCAACGAAGAGGTCCTGACACCCAAGCCGGAGTCGACGGTGAGCTGGCTGAGCGCCGAGCAGTCCAACAGCTCGCTGATCGTCAGCGACCAGGTGATGCTCAAGATCTTCCGCCGAGTCACGGCGGGCGAGCATCCAGAGGCCGAGATGGGCCGCTATCTCACGGCGCACGGCTTCGCGAACTCGCCGACCCTGCTGGGCGAGGTGACGCGCTTCGACAAGGACGGCGAGCGCTATTCGCTGGCGGTGGCGCAGGGCTTCATCAGGAACCAGGGCGACGGCTGGACCTGGACCCTGAACATGTTCAAGCGTGCGGTCGACGACCTCGCGACCCACGAGGCGGCGGTCGAGGCGCGGGCCGACAATGTCGAGGACTATCAGACCTTCGCCGCCACCATCGGCCGCCAGCTCGCGGCAATGCATCTGGTGCTGGCGCGCGACACCGATGACGAGGCCTTCAAGCCTTGCACCGCGACCGTTGAGGACGTGCGGCGCTGGATCGAGCGGGCGAAGCGGCTGGTCGAACGAGCGTTCGATATCATCGCCAGCCTGAAGACCGGCGAGAACGAAGCGGACGATACCGCGATCGTCGCCCTCACCTCCAACAAGGACGCGCTGATCGGCTCCCTGGAAACTCTGGCGCAGACGGGAGTCGGAGGCCTGGTGACGCGCGTCCATGGCGACTTCCATCTCGGCCAGGTGCTGGTATCGAGCGGCGACGCCTACATCATCGACTTCGAGGGCGAGCCCGCCCGGCCGCTGGCCGAGCGCCGCGCCAAGATGAGCCCGATGGTCGACGTGGCGGGCCTGATGCGCTCGCTCGACTACGCCGTCGCCACCACCCTCGATCCGCGGACCCCGACGTCGGCGCCGCTGCCCGAGGCGACGCGCGCCAAGTTCGTCAAGCGCCTGCGCGACGGCGCGCAGGATGCGTTCCTCGAGGCGTACCACGCGGGCGCCAGCGGGCTGCCGGGCCTCGACAACACGGACCTGCTGAACTTCTTCATGTTGGAGAAGGCGGCGTACGAGCTGGGCTACGAGGCCTCCAACCGGCCGGCCTGGATCACCATTCCCTTGCACGGGCTGCAGCGCCTGATGGGCCGCATTCTCGGCGAAGAAACACGGAGCGTTGGCTGATGGCGCGTCCATCGACCCTATCCGACCTGCCGCGCACGGAGGCCGAAGCACTGGCCTATGGCCGGCATGGCGACCCGTTCAAGGTGCTGGGCCCACGTGACAGCTCGACCGGCCGCGTGATCCGCGCCTTCCTGCCCGGCGCGAACGGCGTCGAGGTCCTGCGGCGCAGCGACCGTTCGGTCATCGGAAGGCTCGAGCCGGCGCAGCCGGACGGCTTCTTCGAGGGCACCGTCACCGACCGCGCGCCGTATCTTCTGCGCATCCGCTGGCCCGCCGCAGTGCAGGAGACGGAGGACCCCTATTCCTTCGGGCCGGTGCTGGGCGATCTGGACCTGCATCTGTTCAACGAGGGTCGACACTTCGAGATGGCCAAGGTGCTGGGCGCCAACGCCATGACCTTCCAGGGCGTACCGGGTGTCGCCTTCGCGGTCTGGGCGCCCAATGCCACGCGCGTCGCAGTCGTCGGCGATTTCAACTCCTGGGATGCGCGCCGCCATCCGATGCGCCTGCGCTATCCGGCCGGCGTATGGGAGCTGTTCGTGCCGCGCGTCTCCCCGGGTGCGCGCTACAAGTTCGACATCGTCGGCGCGGGCGGCGTGCCGGTGGCGCAGAAGGCCGATCCGCTCGCCAAGCAGAGCGAGCCGCCTCCCGCCACGGCGTCGGTGGTCGCCTCACCGCAGCCGTTCGACTGGCACGATGCGGAATGGATGGCCAGGCGCGCGGAGCTGCAGCGTCCCGACGCGCCGATCTCGATCTACGAGGTGCATGCGGGCTCGTGGATGCGCGCCTGCCACACCTGGGACGACATGGCCGACCGGCTGATTCCCTACGCGGTCGACATGGGCTTCACCCATCTCGAGCTGCTGCCGATCACCGAGCATCCGTTCGGCGGCTCGTGGGGCTACCAGCCGCTCGGCCTGTTCGCGCCGACCGGGCGCTATGGCCCGCCCGAGGCGTTCGCGCGCTTCGTCGATCGGGCGCATGCGGCCGGCCTCGGCATCATCCTCGACTGGGTACCGGCGCATTTCCCGACCGACGCGCACGGCCTCGCCCGCTTCGACGGCACCGCACTCTACGAGCATCTCGACCCGCGCGAGGGCTTCCATCGCGACTGGAACACCTTCATCTACAATTTCGGACGGCGCGAGGTGCAGGGCTTCCTGATCGCGAGCGCGCTCCACTGGCTGAATCACTTCCATGTCGACGGGCTGCGCGTCGACGCCGTTGCCTCGATGCTCTACCGCGATTACAGCCGCAACCCGGGCGAGTGGATTCCCAACATCTACGGCGGCCGCGAGCATCTCGAGGCGATCGATTTCCTGCGCCATCTCAACGCCGTGGTGCAGGAGCGGCATGCCGGCGCCGTTGTGATCGCCGAGGAGTCGACGGCCTGGCCCGGCGTCACCCAGCCGGTCTCCGAGCTCGGACTCGGCTTCTCGTACAAATGGAACATGGGCTGGATGCACGACACGCTCCACTACATGGCGCGCGATCCGATCTATCGCTCCTACCACCATGACGGCCTGACGTTCGGGCTGATCTACGCCTTCTCCGAGCGGTTCATCCTGCCGCTCAGCCACGACGAGGTGGTGCACGGCAAGGGCTCGCTGCTCGGCCGCATGCCGGGCGACCGCTGGCAGAAGTTCGCCAACCTGCGCGCCTATTTCGGCTTCATGTGGAGCCATCCCGGCAAGAAGCTGCTGTTCATGGGCGGCGAGATCGCCCAGGAGCGCGAATGGAACCATGACGGCGAGGTCGACTGGTTCCTCCTCGACGATCCCAACCACGCCGGCATGCAGCGCCTGCTGCGCGACCTCAACGCCCTCTATCGGCGCGAGCCGGCGCTGCATCGGCGCGACGCCAGCGGCGAAGGCTTCCGCTGGGTGATCGGCGACGATCGCTCCAATTCCGTCTTCGCCTTCCTGCGCCTGGGCGCGGAAGGCGACCCGCCGGTCCTGGTCGTCTGCAACATGACTCCGGCGCCGCGGCACCACTATCGCGTCGGCGTGCCGCGGGCCGGTTACTGGCGCGAGATCGCCAACACCGATTCCCGGTTCTACGGCGGCAGCGACATGGGCAACGACGGCGGCGCCGCCACCACGGCGGATCCGGCGCACGGCGAGCCGCAGTCGCTCGACCTCACCCTGCCCCCCCTCGCCACCATCATGCTGCGGGCCGAAGGCTAACCGTGGCGGCCCCCGATAAACTGCTGCCGGGCAATCCCTACCCGCTCGGCGCAAGCTGGGACGGCCTCGGCATCAACTTCGCCGTCTTCTCCGCCAACGCCCATCGCATCGATCTCTGCCTGTTCGATCCGGCGGGCCGGCGCGAGATCGCACGCCACACCCTGCCCGAATGCACCGACGAGGTGTGGCATGGCTACCTGCCCGAGGCGCGGCCCGGTCTGATCTACGGCTATCGCGCACACGGTCCCTACGAGCCGCAGAACGGCCATCGCTTCAATCCGCACAAGCTGCTGCTCGATCCCTATGCGCGGCGGATCGTAGGCGACATCCGCACCTCCGATGCGATGTTCGGCTACCGCGTGAACTCGCCGCGCGGCGACCTCTCGCTCGACCGGCGCGACAGCGCGCCGGGCGTCAGCAAGGGCATGGTGCTGTCCGACGACTTCTACTGGGGCGACGACCGGCCACCCAACACCCCCTGGTCGGACACGGTGATCTACGAGGCGCATCTCAAGGGCCTCACCCATCTCTGGCCCGATCTGCGACCGCGCGAACGCGGCACTTTCGCAGCGCTGGCCAATCCCGGCGTGATCGACCATCTGCGCCGGCTCGGCGTCACCGCCGTCGAGCTGCTGCCGATCCATGCCTTCGTCCAGGACCGCCATCTGCTGCAGCAGGGGCTGCGCAACTACTGGGGCTACAACACCCTCAACTTCTTCTCGATCGAGCCGCGCTATCTCAGCGATAGCACGGTCGACGACATGCGCATCGCCGTGCGCCGCCTGCATGCGGCGGGCCTCGAGCTGATCCTGGACGTGGTCTACAACCACACCGCCGAGGGCAACGAGTTCGGCCCGACGCTGTCCTTTCGCGGGCTCGACAACGCCAGCTACTACCGCCTCGTCCCCGACAATCGGCGCCACTACATCAACGACACCGGCACCGGCAACACGGTGAACCTGTCGCATCCGCGCGTGCTGCAGATGGTGATGGATTCGCTGCGCCATTGGGTGATCGGCTTCCATGTCGACGGCTTCCGCTTCGACCTGGGACCTGTGCTCGGCCGGGAGGGCCACGGCTTCGATCCCGGGTCGGGCTTCTTCGACGCGATCCGCCAGGATCCAATCCTGTCGAAGGTGAAGCTGATCGCCGAGCCGTGGGATCCCGGGCCGGGCGGCTACCAGCTCGGCAACCATCCGCCGGGCTTCGCCGAATGGAACGACCGCTTCCGCGACGGCATCCGCCGCTTCTGGCGCGGCGACGAGGGCCAGCGCTCGGACTTCGCCGCGCGCCTTGCCGGCTCCAGCGACATCTTCGAGCATCGCCGCCGCCGGCCCTGGGCCTCGGTCAACTACGTCGCGAGCCACGACGGCTTCACCCTGCGGGACATCGTGAGCTACGCCGAGCGCCACAACGAAGCCAACGGCGAGGACAACAAGGACGGCCACGCCGAGAACTACTCGGCCAACTGGGGCGTCGAGGGGCCGAGCGACGATCCGGCGATCAACGCCACGCGGTTCCGCCTGCAATGCGCCCTGCTGGCCACCGTGTTCCTGGCGCAGGGCACGCCGATGCTGCTGGCGGGCGACGAATTCGGCCGCACCCAGAACGGCAACAACAACGCCTACTGCCAGGACAACGAGACCTCGTGGATCGACTGGCGTCTCGCCGAAAGCGACGAGGGGCGGCTGCTGACCGACTTCGCGGCGCGGGTCATCGCCCTGCGCCATCGCCATCCGGTGCTGCGGTGCCCGAGCTTCCTGCACGGCCGCGACAAGCCGGCGCCGGACGTGCTCGACATCGCCTGGTTCGACGAGCAGGGCCAGGTCGTCTCGCCGGAGGCGTGGAACAACCCGCATGAACGCACGCTGGTGCTGCGCCGCGCCGTCGCCGAGCTCGATGGCAAGGTCCCCATCCTGACCTGCCTGTTCAACCCGACGCCGGACGACCGCACTTTCAAGCTGCCGCCGCCGCATCTGCCAACCCGCCTCCTGCTCGACAGCGCCGATCCGGCAGGGGCGGAGCGCGACATCGTGGGCGCATCCGTACCCGTCAAGGCGCGCAGCGTGGTACTGGTCCGAAGCGTTTATCGGCCATGAATTTCGGTGCGACCTATCTCGGCGACAATCGCACGCGCTTTCGCCTGTGGGCGCCGAGCCAACCGCGCATGGCGGTGGAGATCGATGGCCGACCGATACTGATGACGCCGCAACCCGATGGCTGGTTCGAGGCCGAGGCGCAGTGTCGGCCGGGCGCGAGCTACCTCTACCGTCTGTCGACGGGCGAGGCCGTGCCCGATCCCGCTTCGCGAGCGCAGGCCAGCGACGTGCATGGACCGAGCCTCGTTGTCGATCCCGCGGCCTATCGTTGGCGCCATCCCGGATGGATCGGCCGGCCATGGCCCGAAACCGTACTGTACGAGCTGCATGTCGGCACCTACGGCGGCTTCGCCGGCGTCCAGGCCGATCTCGATCGGCTGGCGGGACTCGGCATCACCGCGATCGAGCTCATGCCCGTCAGCGATTTCCCCGGCACGCGCAACTGGGGCTATGACGGCGTGCTGCCCTACGCTCCCGATCGCGCGTACGGGACGCCGGACGAGTTGCGCGCCCTGGTCGACGCCGCGCACGAACGGCGGCTGATGATGTTCCTCGACGTCGTCTACAACCACTTCGGGCCCGACGGGAACTATCTCGGTCTTTACGCGCCGCAGTTCTTCCGGGAGGACATCAAGACGCCGTGGGGTGCGGCGATCGACTTCCGCCAGCCGCCGGTGCGCCGCTACTTCATCGAGAACGCGCTGTACTGGCTCACCGAGTACCGCTTCGACGGCCTGCGCTTCGACGCCGTCCACGCCATCGCCGACCAGCAGTGGCTCGACGAGATGGCGGACGAGATCCGGCGCACCGTCACGGGGCGGCACGTGCATCTCGTGCTGGAGCACGACGGCAACATTGCCGATCACCTGCGCCATGGCTACGACGCGCAGTGGAACGACGACGCGCATCACGCGCTGCACGTCCTGCTGACCGGCGAAGGCGACGGCTACTACAGCGACTACGCCCGGACGCCGGCTCAGCACCTCGCGCGCTGCCTTGCCGAGGGCTTCGCCTATCAGGGAGAGGCGTCGGCCTATCGCAAGGGCGAGACGCGCGGCACGCCGAGCGCCGATCTTCCGCCGACGGCGTTCATTCTGTTCCTGCAGAACCACGACCAGGTCGGCAACCGTCCTCTCGGTGACCGGCTGACCGCGATCGCCCACCCCGAGGCGCTGAAGGCCGCCGTCACCCTTCTGCTGCTCGCGCCGAACATCCCGCTGCTGTTCATGGGCGAGGAGCGCATGAGCCGCGCGCCGTTCCAGTTCTTCACCGACTTCCAGGGCGAACTCGCGGCCGCCGTGCGCAACGGCCGGCGAAAGGAGTTCGCCAGCTTCACCCGCTTCAGCGGCGAAGACATTCCCGATCCCAACGCGGTCGAGACCTTCGAGCGCAGCAAGGTGCCGCCGACAGGCGATGATGGATTTCACCGCACTCTCTTGAAGGTACGCGAGAAGGAGATCGTGCCGCGCTTGGCCGGTACGAAGTCCATCGAGGCCACGCCGATCGGCGACGCAGCGGTGACGGCGCGCTGGCGGCTGGGCGACGGAACCGTGCTGGCAATGGCGGCAAACTTCGACGAGCAGCCGCGCCGCATCGCTCCGCCCGGGGGGAAGTGCCTGTTCTCCAGCCGCGAGGGCGCGCTCGACGGGCAACGGCTCGCCGGCCGCAGCACGGTGGTCTTCCTCGAGGCGGCGCCATGAACGAGGACGCCATCCTGCGGCGCGCTCACGCCGCGGGCATCGCGGTCGACTGGATCGATGCGTCGGGCCGGCCGCAGCGTGTGTCGGCCGAGTCGCTCCAGCGCATCCTCGATGCGCTGCATCCGGGCCCGCGGCCCAAGGTCCCGCCGCTGCTGACGGCAATGGTGGGCGAGCCGATCGTCATTCCCGGCATGGCCCAGGAGGCGACGGGCGAGCTGCAGCTCGAAGGCGAGGCTGCGCGGCCCGTCACGATCTACACCTCCGTCCTGCCGGCCATCGATCGGCCGGGCTACCACACGCTGCGATTCGGACGCTACGAGGTCACCCTGGCGGTCGCACCGCCACGCTGCTTCACCGTCGGCGACGTGGCGCCGGGCGAGCGGCTGTGGGGGCTTGCCGCGCAGATCTATTCGCTGCGGCGACCGGGCGACCTCGGCATCGGCGACACCACCGCCGTGGCCATGCTGGCCAGATCCGCCGCCGGCTACGGCGCCGACGCGCTGGCGCTCAGCCCGGCGCACAGCCTCCTCCCCGACGATCTCAGCCGCTTCGGCCCCTACTCGCCGTCGAGCCGCCTGTTCTTCAATCCGCTGCTGATCGACGCCGGCATCGACGGGACTGATTCCGAATCGGCCCTGATCGATTGGCCGGCGGCCTCGGCGAAAAAGTATGCGTTGCTCCGCCGCCGGTACGAGGAGTTCCTCAAGGCCCCATCGCCCGCCTTCGATGCCTTCGTACGCGAGCGCGGTGCCAGCCTCGCCGGCCACATCCGCTTCGAAGGCCGCAACGGCGATCCGCGCTACTACGCTTTCCTGCAATGGCTGGCGGACAGCGCGTTCAGCACCACACAGAAGGCGGCGAAGGATGCCGGGATGCGAATTGGCCTGATCACCGACCTCGCGATCGGGCTCGATCGCGGCGGCGCACAGGTCGGCGCCGATCCCGAGGCGTTCCTGACCGATCTCAGCATCGGCGCACCGCCCGACTTCTTCAATCCGAACGGGCAGGACTGGGGCCTCACCTCGTTCTCGCCGCAGGGGCTGGTCGCACGCGGCTTCGCGCCGTTCATCGACACGCTGCGCGCCAACATGCGGCACGCGGGCGGCGTGCGGATCGATCATGCGATGGGCCTGAAGCGGCTGTGGCTGGTGCCGCGCGGCGGCTCGCCGGCGGAGGGGGCTTATCTCGCCTATCCGATCGACGACCTGATGCGCCTGCTGGCGCTGGAATCGCACCGGCACCGTGCCGTCGTGATCGGCGAGGATCTCGGCACCGTGCCCGCCGACTTCCGCGCCCGCTGCCGCGCCGCGGGCATTGCCGGCATGGACGTGCTGTGGTTCGAGCGCCACGGCGCACGCTTCAAGACGCCTGACGAATGGCGCGACGACGCCGTGGCGATGACCACGACTCACGACCTGCCCACGGTCGCCGGCTGGTGGAGCGGCGCCGACCTCGAGGTACGTCGTGACCTTGGCATCGCCAGCGAGGCCGAGCTGGCCGATCGCCCGAAGGAGCGCGCCGCGCTGTGGCAGGCCTTCACCGAGGCGGAGGTCGTCACGGGCGACGCGCCTTCGCCGGGCGACACCGATCCGGTCGTCGATGCCGCGATCGGCTTCGTCGCGCAGGCGCCAGGACCGCTCGCCATCGTCCCGCTGGAAGACATCGTCGGCACGACCGAGCAGCCCAATCTCCCGGGCACGACCGACCAACATCCCAACTGGCGCCGGCGCTTCAAGCTCCCGGCCGATCAGATCCTGAAGCAGCCCGCGGCCGAACGCCGGCTGCGCCTGCTGGATCGGCGCCGTACCGGGCGCGCGCCGTGACGCCGCGCGCGACCCAGCGGCTGCAGTTCCACAAAGGCTTCACCTTTGCCGATGCGCAAGCGCTGGTCCCCTATTTTTCGGCATTGGGCGTCAGTCATCTCTACGCCTCACCGATCACCACGGCGCGTGCGGGATCGATGCATGGCTACGACGTCATCGACCCGACGCAGGTGAACCCGGAGCTCGGCGGCGAAGACGCCTTGCGACGGCTGGTCGATGCGCTCAAGCGCGAGAAGATGGGCCTGATCGTCGACATCGTGCCGAACCATATGGCCGCCACGCTCGAGAATGCCTGGTGGGTCGACGTGCTGCGCGAGGGGCGCGGCAGCCGATACGCCCGCTGGTTCGACATCGATTGGGACAGCGAGGATCCGGAGCTGCACGGCAAGGTGTTCCTGCCCTGGCTGACCACGCCGCGGCGGGAAGCCGACACGGACGACCTCGGCCTGCCGGCGCCGGGCGCCTGGTATGCCGGCTGGTGGCGCACGGCCGGCGATCGCATCAACTGGCGGCGCTTCTTCGACATCAACGACCTCGTCTGCCTGCGCATGGAGGAGGACGAGGCGTTCGAGGCGGTGCACGCGATGATCGCGCGGCTCTACGCCGAAGGCCTGATCGACGGCGTACGGGTCGACCACATCGACGGCCTCGCCGATCCGGCCGGCTATTGCCACAAGCTGCGCCAGCGGCTCGATCCGCAGAATCCATCAGGGCCCTATCTCGTGGTCGAGAAGATCCTGTTGCGCGGCGAGACCTTGTCGGGCGACTGGGGCTGCGACGGCACCACCGGCTACGACTTCATGGACGAAGTGAGCGCGCTCCAGCATGATCCGGCGGCGCAGCCCGTGCTGGCCGAAGCGTGGGCGCGGCTGACCGGGCGCCCGGCCGACTTCGCGGCCGAGGAGCAGGCGGCGCGACGCGAGATCATTGCGCGGAGCTTCTCGGCACCGCTCGAAGCCTGCGTCGCCGCCTTCGACCGGCTGGAGCAGAGCGATCTCAACCGGCCGGCCCTGCGCCGCGCGCTCACCGAGATGCTGGTGAATTTCCCGGTCTATCGCGGCTACGGCAAGCCGGCCGACGTGCCGTGGCTGGAGCAGGCGGCGAAGGCGGCGAAGCGCACGGGACTCGCGAGCGACGGCTGGGTGATCGACTGGCTCGAGCGGCGGATGCTGGAGCCTCACAAGGCGACCACCCGCTTCCAGCAGCTGAGCGCGCCGATCGCCGCCAAGTCGGTCGAGGACACCGCGTTCTATCGCTACGGTCCGTTGCTGTCGCGCAACGATGTCGGCTTCGACACCGAGCGCTTCGGCTGGGCCGCGGCGGACTTCCATGCCCGCATGCAGCGCCGGCAGGCCATGCAGCCGCACGGGATGCTCGCCACCGCCACGCACGACCACAAGCGCGGCGAGGACGTGCGCGCGCGGCTCGCGGTGCTGAGCGAGGCCCCGAAGGCCTGGGCCGAACGGCTGGCGCGCTGGGTCGGCAAGACCGAGAAGCTCCGCACCTCCGGCATGCCGGGCAAGGCCGACATCGCCATGCTCCTGCAGACGATCGTCGGCGCCTGGCCGCTGGAGCTCGCGCTGGAGGACGCGGTCGGCCGTGCTGCCTTCGCCCAGCGCCTCGAAGGATGGCAGCAGAAAGCGCTGCGCGAGGCCAAGCTCGCGTCCGACTGGTCCGATCCGAACGAGGCGTACGAGACGGCCGCCCGCGATCTGCTGCACCGGCTGGTCGTCGAGGATCGCGCAGAGGCCCTGCGTGCCGACATCTTCGCCTTCATCCAGAAGATCGTTCCGGCCGGCATCACCAACAGTCTGGCGCAGGCTCTGCTGCGGCTGACGGTTCCCGGGGTGCCCGACCTCTTCCAAGGCACCGAGCTCTGGGACTTCAGCCTGGTCGACCCTGACAACCGGCGCCCGGTCGACTTCGCGCTGCGGGAAAGACTGCTGGGCACGGCGAGCTGGCAGAACGGAGCCATCAAGCAGGCGCTGATCGTTCAGGCGCTCGGCCTGCGCCAGGCCCTGCCCGGCCTGTTCGCCAACGGCAGCTATGAGCCGCTGTCGGCGAGGGGCCCGCTCGCGGACCACGTGGTCGCCTTCGTTCGGCGCCACGAAGGGAACGCCCTGCTGGTCGCGGTCCCGCGGCTGCCGACCCGTCTGACGGAAGAGGGCCTCGCGGCCACTTCGCTGGCCTTGCCGCCGGGGCTGAAGTTGTTCAGTGCGCTGGAAGAAGATGTCGTCTCCGTTCCGAATGTGGCACTGCAGCAATTGTGGAGGAGCTGGCCTGTGGCACTTTTGTCCACACGACGTCTTTCGACACCATTTCCCAAACACGATTTGCATCCTACATAGAAGGTTCTCGCGGCGGCGTGGAACGCAGACACGCAGCTCGACGCACGGGAGCCGAGGGGAGGGACAAGAAACAACCCGAAAGCGGAAATCCGTTGGCTAGCGGTCATGACCTCACGGTGCGTAGGTAGCCCAAACATGACCAGCCGGAGTGGCGCCCGGCCCGCGAGTAAAATCCTGCAGAACTGAGAGAGTCCGATGCTGGTGCTGCATCACGCCTGGGGTGCGGCAGACGACGTGGCTGGCCGGCAACGCCTTCTCCATCGCGGACATCGCCGTCGTGCCCTTCATCAAGCGCATCGACGAAGAGATCGCGCCCGACGAGATGCAGCCGGCCCGCCATCCCCGCGTCGCCGAATGGTGGGCCAAGGTCCAGGCGCGCCCGGCTTTCGCCAGGGCGGGCATCGAAAGCTTCCCGGACGAGCTGGCTAAGCGTTGACGATGAACGGCTTGGCGGCCGCGTCGTAGGCCGGATAGCCGAGCGTGGTGCGCAGCTCGGCCGGCGGCAGGGCGCTCTTGGCCTCCGCCTCGCCTGCTTTCAGCGCCGCGAGGCCCGCCTTCATGCCGGCCACGGCCGGCGACAGCATGCCGGTGGGATAGGTCGCGATCTTGAAGCCGAGCTTCTCCGCCTCGGCCTGCGAGGGCGTGGCGCGCGGCGCCCCCGGCGACAGCACGACGAAGCTCGGCCGGCCCTTGGCGGCGGCGATGCCGCGCTTGATCTCGGCATCGTCGGCCGGCGAATCCATGAACAGGATGTCGGCGCCTTCCTCGGTGAACATCTCGATGCGCGCCACCGCCTCGTCGATGCCGGCGGTCGGCCGGCAGTCGGTGCGCGCCATCACCAGGATCCCGGACGCCTTCGCCGCCTGCACGGCTGCCCGAATCTTCATGCGCGCCTCCTCGCGCGGCAAGCAGGGCTTGCCGGCCGCAGTCAGCGCGCGCGGCGTGATCTTGTCCTCGATCAGCACCGCGCCGGCACCGGCGCGGCCATAGGCGGCAACCGTCCGCTGCACATTCATCGCGTTGCCGTGCCCATGGTCGCCGTCGGCCAGCACGATCAGGTCGGGCGCCGCGCCGCGCACCATGTTGAAGGAGTCCATCATCTCGCCGAACGAGACGAGATCGAGGTCGGGACCGCCCAGCCGGCTCGCCGCAACGCAGGAGCCCGACAGGAACGCCGTCTTGAAGCCCGCCTCATGCGTCAGCTTCGCGGTCAGCCCGTCCCACACCGCCGGCATCACCACCAGGCCCGGCTCGGCCAGGATCTTCCGCAGACGTTCAGGTGCGCTCGACATCTTGGTACTCCCCTCTAAAGCGGCTTGTTCGCGCTGCTGTGCCAGCGCTTCATCATCTCGTTGCTGGGCAGGCTGTTGTCGACCACCTTGCGTGCGGTCTCGACACCGGCGGTCGGCAGCCCCTTGGGATCGAGCAGGCCGACCTGGACCAGCACCGATGCCTGGTCCCAGTAGATATGCTCGTGCGCCACCTTGTCTCCGACGAATCGAACGATCGCCACCAGGGGAATCTCGACCTTCCTGCCGGTAGGCGGAACGCCCGGCAGGAGCCAGTCGACCTCGGTCGTGTGGGTGAAGCTGAAGATCATCTCGTCGACGATCTGGTCGGCGCCGACCGTGCGGCTGACCGGTGTCATGCCCATGTCGGGCGGATTGCCGCCGATGAAATGGTACTTGTAGAAGCGCTTGAGTTGGTCATGCCCGACGCCGCCGGTCATGGTCGGCACGTGGTTGACGTAGGGTTTGGCCACCATGGTGGCCATGGTGGCGTCGACGTCGCGGGTCTCGAATTCGTAGCGGCAATGCGCTTCCCAGAGCGCGACCAGATCAGGACCGGGCATGCATTCCTCCCAAGAGGCGATCAGGATAGCCATTCGCCGGCCCGATTGCTAAGCCATGCGCATGGAAACGTTCGACTACGTGATCGTCGGCGCCGGTTCGGCCGGCAGCGTGCTGGCCAACCGGCTGACCGAGGACGGCAAAACGACGGTCTGTGTGCTCGAGGCGGGACCGCGGGACTGGCATCCGTTCATCCATATCCCGGCCGGCTTCATGTACACGCTGGTCAACCCCGCCGTGAACTGGCTCTACACGTCTGAGCCCAGCGAATGGACGGGCGGCCGCCGTATCGCGGCGCCCCGCGGCAAGACGCTGGGCGGCTCGAGCTCGATCAACGGCCACATCTACAATCGCGGCCAGCGGCTCGACTTCGACGGCTGGGCGCAGCGCGGCAACCGCGGCTGGGGCTATGCCGATGTGCTGCCCTACTTCCGGCGCAGCGAGCGGCGCATGGCCGACGCCGCACATGCCGACGACGAGATCTTCCGCGGCAAGGACGGCCATCTGCCGATCACCGACCTCGACTGGCGCGATCCGATCTGCGACGCCTTCATCGAAGGCGCGGTCGAGCAGGGCATCCCGCGCAACCGCGACTACAACGGCACCCAGCAGGCGGGCGTCAGCTACGTCCAGCGCATCATCCAGAACGGCCGCCGCGTCAGCGCGGCCCGCGGTTATCTCAAGCCGGCGATGAAGCGCCGCAATCTCGACGTGCGCACCAACGCCCATGCGACCTCTATCGTGTTCGAGGGCAAGCGCGCCGTCGGCATCCGCTACAACGCCGGCGGTGCGCACGGCTATGCCCGCGAGGTGCGCGCAGCCAGGGAAGTCATCCTGTGCGGCGGCGCGGTGAACAGCCCGCAGCTGC
>Ga0070738_10001713_pt1 | contig 40637 bp, 37 predicted proteins | sample Coa_R2_2_FD_66446 | JGI IMG/M metagenome (GOLD analysis project Ga0070738, IMG submission 66446) | Surface soil microbial communities from Centralia Pennsylvania, which are recovering from an underground coalmine fire - Coalmine... | ecosystem: Environmental > Terrestrial > Soil > Unclassified ...
GCGCGCGCATCAGCTCGATCCGCTGTCGTCGGTCATTACCAGCCAGGTCGGGGACGTGCATAACATGGCGCGTCGTTTCAACGAAGCCATCAACGTCTGTCAGAAATTAGCCGGCGACGACGCCACCTTTGCGCGGGCGCATCACTGCCTGGCGCTCGCGTATTGGGGCAAGCGGATGTATCCGCAGGTAATCGAAGAATGGAAAGCATTCGGCAAGCTCTCTGGTGATACGCGGGAAGCGGCCTTTGCCGCCGCACTCGATCAGGGGTTTCAATCCAGCGGCTGGAAAGGCGCGCTTGCCAAAGGCATAGAAATCCGGCAACAGCAGCGCAAGAACGGGTACTCGTCAGCATTCGGCATTGCCGCCTTGTACTCTGACTTGGGCGATAAAGATCGAGCCTTCGAGTGGCTCGATACCGCGTATCAAGAACGCGACTGGCTGCTGACCGCCTTGAAAACGGACTTTCTGCTGGATCCTCTTCGCTCCGATCCACGGTTTGAAGAACTGGTGCATAAAATCGGCTTGCCTTAAATCTCGTGATGGTAACCACTAGTTTGAAGAACTTCCTCCACATTTCGGACTTGCTTCAGGAACGCACCACCAGAGACAAGCGCTATCTCGAATTTCTCCGCATTCCAACCATGAGCGCGGGCGTGTACGTTCTGAAGACTGGAGAGAAAGACCTGCAATCTCCGCACCGTGAAGATGAGCTGTATTACGTCGTCAGCGGGCGGGCGCGCATGAAAGCCGGCGACGAAGATCAATCGGTTAGCGCGGGTAGTGTGATTTTTGTGGCCGCGAATGTTGAACATCGCTTCTACGACGTTCAAGAAGATTTGACCGTGCTCGTCTTTTTCGCCCCAGCGGAAACTTCCTAGCTTACGCGGGCACTTCTTTACCCGGAATCCAGTAAATCTCTTCCTTCATGTGGTCCTTGGTAAAGCCGATACGCTTTAGAATCCCCTTGCCATTTTCGATCATGTCAGGATGGCCGCATAGATAAGCGGTGCTGTTTGCAGGGTTCAGCCCCCACATGTCGGTGTATTTGCGGATCAATTCGTCCACGCGGCCTTTTTCACCGGTCCATTTTTCGTCGTCCCAGGGGCGGCTGACCGTCGGAATATAAGTCAGCCACGGAACCTCTGCCGCGAACTTCTGCATCTCCTCGACGTAACCCAACTCCCACGAGCGGCTGGCTCCGTTCAAACAAAACAGTTTATGCTCGCCAGTAAACTTGCCTTCCTTCCAATCTTTGTAAAGAGTGCGGACGTAGCTGACGTAAGGCGCGAGGCCGGTAACCGTAGAAACTAAAAAGTGGTTCGTGCGGCCGCTCTTTGTGTCCAAAGTGAAACGGCCCTTTGCGGCTTTGCGCATCCACATCTCATCGCCGACTTGCAGGGCATAGATTAACGGAGTCAATTCACCTTGCGGCACCAGCTCAAAGAAAAATTCGATTTCATCTTCATATGGCGAAGAAACGATGGAGTAGGGCTTCTCGTGGCGTTTCTGCGGCCCATCCACGCCGAGCGTGGCGTACTGGCCGGGACTAAAATTGAAGGCCCCGCCTGCCTGTACCCTAATCATCCAAAGGTCCGGCGCAAAATCCACCCGCTTGGTAATTTTGACCCGGTAAAACTTATCGTCGCCAGTGGTCATGATTCCTCACAAAGAGCCGTCATACCTTTAACCGCGCAAGCGCCTCAGTTTACAGCAAATTGAGATGTCCTGCTCACGAACACTGCCGGAAATTCGAGAAATGTTCTAAAAAATGCTCGTCCCTATTATGGCCCTTTAGTGACATGCGGAATGTCCCCGACGTAACTTTACGTACTTCGAACTCTCGTCGAATATGCCAATGTGGACCACTCGCAAAATCAGCCCGGAATGTCTTCGGATACAGATCTGCTTGAGAAGCCTTCACCGGCTTCCCAAGCAGAAGAATTGCCGCTGGGAATCAAGAATTGGGAAACATGGGCTGTAAGCGCAGCCGGCGCCTTCCTGGGCGCGCCTTATCTGGAGAGTGGTACGGCCCATGCCGCGTGGGCGGGTTTCGTCCACAGCCTGCGAATTCGTCTTACCCGCTAATGCACAAATCGCACGCTGGTGCGGTGCAACTGCCCGCGCTACGAGTATTTCGCCCGCAGAAGTTCGGAAGCATGTCACTGCAAAACCGAAACCGGCGGACAGCCGCACCACGTCTTTCTACTCATAATCAAGAACGGCAAAAAAGCAATCTCTTGCATCTGAAAAGTTGATAGCATCAGTGCGGCTGCATTGTTCATGCCAAAACTTTCAGGTCAATCCGCGCAGATTCCGGCGAGCCTTGCATCGCTGATGGCAGAGCTCTATGGCAAAAGCCGGGCGGCCGAGTTCGCTATCAGCAGCGCACAATTCTGCGAAATCCTGCAAACCGTTGCCTCGAAATACATAAGTGACAATGCGATCGAAAAAGAATTCCGCACTCTGTTGACCTCCCTCCGCCTTGAAGATCTGGCTTTAGCCCGCGCCTGTGCAGCGGGCAACGAACGCGCATGGGAAGTCTTTCTCACCCGTTTCCGCGAAAAGCTCTACGAAGTTGCGGCCTACATTGCGCGTGAACAATCCGCCGCGCGGGAATTGGCTGATTCGCTTTATGCCGATCTTTATGGGGTCAGCACCCGTGAGGGAGAGCGCGTATCGAAACTGACTTCATACACCGGAAGAGGTTCTCTCGAAGGATGGCTGCGCACTGTGCTGGCGCAAGAGTACGTCAATCGCTACCGCAAGCAGCGCCGATTGGTCAGTTTGGACGAAGAAAGCGAGGAAGGCGTCCAGTTCGCCGCGCCCGAAGTCACGCCACAAGTTACGGAATCGCGCCTTGACGCGGTGACCGACGAAGTCCTGGAAGAGCTTGCCCCCGAGGATCGTTTTGTTCTGGCAGCCTACTACCTCGACGATAGAACTTTGGCGCAGATTGCAAGGACGCTAGGCGTACACGAATCTACCATTAGCCGGAAGCTCGATAAGCTCGCCAAGTCTTTAAGGAAGAGCATTTTAGCCGCACTCATCAAGCGCGGAATGAGCCGCCGGCAGGCGCAGGAAGCGATGGAAGTGGACGTAAGGGATTTAAACGTGAATATTCGCAAGAGTTTGGCGCAAGAAACGGGCGCAACGGCGTTCCCAAAGAACAAGGGCTGAGATTCACAGATTCCATGGAGCAAATTCCAAAAATCGTGCAGCAGCGGTTGCAGATAGCGAAGGATACCGAAAACCATCCTGACGCGAATCTTCTAAGCGCCTTTGCTGAAAAAGCTCTAAGCGATGCCGAGAATGCTGGACTCCTGCGGCATTTGTCGCAATGCACCGATTGCCGCGACATCGCCATTCTGGCACAGCCCGAGATTGAATCTATTCTGGATGCACGTGTGCCGGTTACGTCCATACAGCGTTGGCGTGGCTTCCGCTGGGCAGTTTGGGCGGCATGTGTGGTTGTTGTCGGCGGAGCAATCGCGTTTTATCAACGCGAACAGCCTGCGACCAATCAGATGGCTACGGCGATTCCGCCGGTAACGACTGCACAACTTGCAAAGCCTTCGCCCGCAATTCAAAAAGATGTACTTCCGCCCGCCCCGGCTGTGGCCTCTTCCGCACCGGCAGAAACCGCACAGGCCGAGGAACAAAGCTCCAGCACACCAAGATTGGATGAAAAGAAAACCGTAGCCGCGGACGTCGCTCCTGCTTCAAGTCCGGCCTCTCACGATTCAATGGAAGCGAACACACCGACTTCTGGCGCCATGGCCAGCCGCATGGCCTTTGCTCCCGATGCGAAGGCAGAAAATCGCGCGGCTAATGCCATGGTCTTCTCCAAAACCGTTGGGCCGCGATGGACGTTGACTCCAGATGGCGTATTGCAGCGCTCTCTCGATGCGGGAAAAACCTGGCAGCCGATAACAGTCGCCAACGGGACAGTTTTTCGCGCCGTAACCGCCTTTGGCTCGGATATCTGGGTCGGTGGCGCGGCAGGCGCGCTCTACCACTCCGCAGATGCCGGTTCGCACTGGGAGCAGGTTACGCCCTCTTCCAACGGAGTGGCCTTGAACGCCGACATCACCGCGCTCGAATTCCGCGACGCCCAACATGGGACGATTTCAACCTCGACTGGAACCTGGGCAACAGCCGATGCCGGGCAGAGCTGGCAGAAGCAGTAACTTCGAACCGCTGTGCAAATTTTCAAACCACCCAAAAAACACCGATTCAGTAACCGATTCGCGCTCCAAAAGCTGTGATCACTCAGGCCCTTCCGTTTCAAACGCTTAGTCGTATCCATTCCTGTTATTCACTGGTTTTGTCCGGTTACTTCAGTCAATTTCCCCGAATGACTACCGGGAATTAACCCGTTACCTCCGTGACGTTTACAGGAAATGCACGCCGTCTTACCATCCACTCGTGGTTTGGCAGTTCTGGGGGAGGGCTGCCGGGGCGTCCTAAACATTGGTTTAGGGCGCTTTTTATTTTGCCCTCAGGTCAGAGTTTGACTCACACCTGGAATCTCGATTGCACCGAAAACACTCCTCACGCATCTATATCCAAGTGTTACGATTGAATAGCTGAAATGTACAGCTCGCAATCATAGAATCGCCGTTCGGAGATTTTCATATTGATTTATTTGCTCCCCGCGGCACAACCGGAGGAAGTATGGCAGGCAATGGAATTATGGAAGTAAACGACGCGAATTTTGACCAGGACGTGCTCAAGTCCGACACGCCGGTTCTCGTGGATTTCTGGGCGACCTGGTGCGGTCCTTGCCGCGCCATTGCTCCCATCGTCGAAGAACTCGCGAAGGACTATCAGGGCAAAGTGAAGGTCGGCAAAATGGATGTGGACGCAAACAGCGCCACGCCCATGCGTTATGGAGTTCGCGGCATTCCGACCCTTTTAGTTTTCAAGGGCGGGCAGGTGAAAGAGCAGATCGTCGGCTACGTGCCGAAAGAGAAGATCAAGCAGGCGCTCGACAAGCACCTAGTGTAAGCCTACCTAGCTTGTATATCAGTAAAATCGAATCTTTTACCGCTGAGGGCGCTGAGCCCGCAGAGAACGAATCACTTGCCCAGCGTACTCGGCGGTAAATCAAAGAGCAGAATCTTAGGCGTACTTCCTCAACACCCCAATTACTCTTCCCTGAATCTGCACATTCGCCGCGGGCACGATAATCGGTTTCATGGCCGCATTCGATGGCTGTAAACGAATGTTGTCTCCCTCGCGGTAAAAACGCTTGAGCGTTGCATCGGTTTCATCCACAATCGCAACGACGATATCGCCGTTATGCGCAGTTTTGGCTTTCTCGACTAAAACATAGTCTCCGCTCAGAATGGCTTCGTCCTGCATGGAATCGCCGCGCACTTCGAGGACATAAACTTCTTTAGACCGAACGAAGTCGGCCAGCGAAATCGTCTCCGGATTCTGCACGGCTTCGATCGGCTGGCCCGCGGCGATACGGCCAAGCAATGGCAGCACCATGGTCGTATTCACCGACATGGCTTGCTTGAGACGGCCTTTGGGGGGTAAAAGATCAATGGACCGGCTCTTGTTGTAGTCGCGCGTGAGCAAGCCTTTTTTCTCGAGGTTGGTGATGTGTTTGTGCACGGTAGCGAGCGAATTCAGTTCGAGCCCTTCGCCGATTTCTTCAAAAGATGGTGAATAACCGTGCTTCTGCACAAAGTCTGAAATGAAGTCATAGACTTGCCGTTGACGCCGGGTGATAGCCATGTCCGCCATTGTAAGCGAATAAAAGGCGAAGTCAAGAGTTTATGTGGTTTGCTCCCGCTGATGGAACCTTTTTCGCTAAGAATGATCTAACACTTAGACATCATAAAAAAGAAAGAGAGATTTCCTTATGAGCGAGAAAGTTCAAACTCAAGTTCAAAAGGTTCAAAAAAGTGACGCTGAGTGGAAACAGCAATTGTCCCCTGAGCAGTATCATGTGGCGCGCGAAGCCGGCACAGAGCGTGCCTTCACCGGCAAATACTGGAACACGAAAGATGCGGGCACGTACAACTGCGTGTGCTGCGGAGCGCCATTGTTTAGTTCGGAGACGAAGTTTGATTCCGGATGCGGCTGGCCCAGCTTCTACAAACCGCTGGATTCGGCGCCGATTGTTGAGAAAACTGACAAAACTTACGGGATGGTTCGGACGGAAACGCGCTGCGCGAATTGCGACGCGCATTTAGGACACGTATTTGATGACGGCCCGAATCCCACGGGGTTGCGTTATTGCATCAATTCAGCTTCGCTGGATTTAAAACCAAACAACGATTCGAAGTCGGAGAAGAAGTAATCATGGAGTGCGGGCGTCCCTCGCCCGCACGTTTTTGTCGAGTCCGGCCATTTTCTGGAATAGCCCGTATTGCGATTTCTATGCCCCCTGGCGCGTAAAGGAATCCATGGATATGGTTAAGGAATCTTCCGGCGAAAAGCGCGCTCCTGCGAGGAATTGAAACGTTTTAACAGCCATGCGTAACATGTTTATTATCAGCCTTTTACGTAGCGACTATTCCACAGGTTTTCGGGTGAAAAATGTTCATTCGTCACAAGGATTGGAACGATGTTTGTGGAAATTTTCTTGAGAGGATGCCGCTTTGAAAGCAGGCTAATCGCTCTTACAAAAAAATCAAGGGCGGACAAGAGAGTCCGCCCCGCACGAATATGAATCTGGTTTTATGCGTTGCCGGCTGTCGCAGCTGCCGCTTTCGGTGTTTCCACGATGCTCGGCCTTGACTGGTCTTTCTTGTTGTTCTTCTCTTCTGCACGAACCTGAACGCTGCCCTTCAGCAATGCGCCATCTTCCACGCTGATGCGGTGGGTGATGACGTCGCCGGTCAATGAGCCTTCGCTGCGGATATCCACGCGATCGCTACATTCCACGTTTCCCGTGACTTTGCCCATGATGACCACTTCTTTGGCATTGATGTTGGCGTGAATATTGCCGTTGCGGCCAACGGTGACACGATGGTCCGCGAGATTGATGGTGCCTTCAATGCGCCCATCCACATAGAGCGATTCCGCGCCGCTGACCTCGCCCTTGATTACGAGCGAGCGGCCGATGGTGGCTTGTTCTGTGGGGACGGTTACGGTTTTGGTGGGTGTAAAAGCGTTCTGGTTTGGAGAAAATTTGTTGGCGTTGTTTTCGGGTGCTTGCAGCATGGGCTCGTCCTCGTCATGGTCCGTGCGGCTTCGACTCCGTCAGGCAGCGCCGCAATCGGTGGATAATCTTGTGGCCAACCGGCCATTCCGACTATCGCATGGACTTTAGTGTCAGGACAGGTTACGGAAGAACAACGAACAACTGGTTTTGGGCAACTCTAGGCTTGTAATGCCTCAGAGAGCGCTTCCCATTCGGCGAGGCGTTTTTGGTGATCGGCCTGATGGTCTTTCAATTCGCGCGAAAGACGCTCAGTTTCTTCGGCGCTGACGAAAGTGAGCAGAGAAGTTTCATGTTCGGCAATGACGGTTTCTAATTCGGCGATTTCTGTTTCCAACTCCTGCACCCGTTCTTCCATTTGTTTGCGCTTGATGGGATTCATGCGCTTGCCCTTGGCTTCTGAAGAGGCTGATGGGCGATTTCCGTTGGAGGGTTCCGCTACAGAAGGCTTGGCGACGGATTTTGCGATGGTTTCCTGAAGGACTTCGGCGCCCCCTTGCTTGCGCCACATGAAGTCTTCGTAGTTGCCGGGATAGACTTCGACGCGGCCATCGCCGACTTCAAAAACCCGCGTCGCCAGCTTGTCAATAAAGTAACGGTCATGAGAAACGAAGACGACGGTCCCGGTATAAGCTGCGAGCGCGTCGAGCAGAACATCTTTCGCGCGCATGTCCAGGTGATTTGTCGGTTCGTCGAGAAGAAGAAAATTGGCGGGATCGAGTAACATGCGCAAGAGCGCGTAGCGGTTGCGTTCTCCACCGGAGAGCACGCCTATCTTTTTGAAAGCATCGTCGCCGGAAAAAAGAAAACATCCGAGCAGGCTGCGAAGTTCCGTTTCCCCGGACTTTGGCGCCGCCCGACCCAAATCATCCATTACGCGGGCGCTAACATCGAGTTCTTTGTATTGGTCCTGAGCGAAATATCCCACTTGAACATTGTGGCCGAGCTTGTATTCGCCTTCAGTCAGCTTTTCTTCTCCGGCCAACAACTTGATTAACGTTGACTTGCCAGCGCCGTTGACGCCCACAAGCGCGATGCGATCTCCGCGTTCGATCATGAAGTTGACGCCGCGAAAAACCAGTTTTTCGCCGTAAGCCTTGGCAACATTTTGAAATTCGGCCACGATCCGCCCACTCTGCTTGGGCTGCGGAAAGGAAAAGTGAATCGTCCGTTCTTCTTCCGGTATTTCGATACGCTCGATGCGCTCAAGTTCCTTAATTCGGCTTTGCACCTGCTTGGCTTTGGTCGCCTGATAGCGGAAGCGATTGATGAACATCTCCAACTGCTCGATGCGATCACGCTGGTTGCGGTAGGCGGCTTCCAGTTGCTCGAGACGCTGCGTCTTCTGCGACAGATATTTTTCGTAGTTGCCGGGATAGACCGTGATGCGCTTGTTCCAGATTTCGGCGATGCGGTTGACGGTTATGTCGAGAAAGTAGCGATCGTGGGAAATCAACACGAAGGCATTGGGATAATGCGTCAAATATTCTTCCAGCCAGTTGCGGGCTTCGAGGTCGAGATGATTCGTGGGTTCGTCGAGCAAGAGTAAGTTGGGCTGTTGCAAAAGCAGTTTGGCGAGGGCAAGCCGCATTTGCCATCCACCGGAAAATTCGTCGGTGAGACGGTTCCAGTCTTCTTTGCGAAAACCCAGCCCGCCGAGAACGTTGCCAACCTGCGCTTCGATCGCATAGCCATCACGGGCCTGAAATTCGTGCTCCAGGCGATGGTAGCGATCTGCCACCTGCATATATTCACTGGAAGTACTGTCCAACTCGGACATGCTCGCAGTGAGTTGTTCCATCTCCTGCTCCATGGAACGCAACTCTGAGAACACCGACATACATTCGGCAAAGACCGTTTTGCCAGAGAGAGTCAGGCCATCCTGCGGCAAATAGCCGGCAGAGATTCCTTTGCCGATACTGACGGACCCGTAGTCCAGGGTCTCGAGTCCAGCCAGGACCTTCATCAAAGTGGACTTCCCCGTTCCGTTGGCGCCAACCAGGCCAATGCGGTCGCGGGAGGTAATCATCCAGTCCACTCCCTCAAAGAGGAGCTTATGGCCAAAGCGTTTTCCGGCTGACGACAACTGAATCATGCTGCTTCAATCGTCTCATGAGCGGGGATTTCGTTGAAGAGAGCTACAGAATAGGCGCGGAAAAAAGATCGTCAGTCCCGCGTTTTACGCGGCCAGCCGAGTGAGGAGGTGAAATCAATTCCAGGGCTCGGTCAATCACCGACTGAATTTCCTTGGCGTATTTGACTTCTCGGCCCTTGGCCAAAATTTTCCGGGCATTCTCGGGCAAGAACCAGGTCGGATTGCGATCGTTTTCGTGGGGATGCCCGTTTTCCGTCACTTCCATCAAGAACGACTTGACGACGAATTCGCGCACGCCGGGCGGCTTCCAGAAAACGCCTTTGGAATGTAAGTAAAGATGAAAATGGCGGGTTTCAATACGTCCGCGCACGCCCGCCTCTTCCCAGGCTTCTTTCTCGGCGGCCCGGCTGTGAGACATGGTTGTTTCCGGAGATCCTTTGGGGAAGGTCCACTTATTCCCGCCGTTGCTGTTGACCAGCAAGAATTCAACTCCGTTTCCACGGCGGCGGTAGCACACAGCGGCGACTTGCATGGGCAGTGCAAAACGCAGCAATTTCGGCGTTGCCATCCAGCCTCCCCGGAAAATACAACCTTAACGATTCTATCCATAAGATATTTCACGAATGTGAAAACAGACAGTAAATAAGACTTTAGTAATCAAGAGAGTTTATGGCGCGGCGGACGCTTCTAGGCGAAAACGGGCTTCCATAGTTGATTTCTTGTGATTGAACTTTTTTCTATCCGATGACATGAACCAGAAGAAAATGTGACTCGCGCATGACCCAATTTTGACGAACGACTGACAAGTGCCCTCTGTCATCCACAGTACGCTGTGCGCGGATGGCAAGCATGTTTTTCCAAAAGACATCTGTACACGAAAAGTCGAACGGGAAATTATTGGTAGCGCTATTACTGGTCACTTTTACAGCGCTGCACGCGCAGACTTCTCCTAAAACCAATTCCATCGTCACGCCCGTTTCAGGACCGAGCTGGTTGAAACATCTGAATCGCAGCTTTGATCAGACCAGCATGGGACGGTCGAGCTGGCAGTTGGGGCCGGCGGATTCACAGATTTTGCCTTCGTCTAATTCGCAGTACGAAATGGCGCTGCCGCAGCGGTCCGTTTCGAACCGCGCGGACGTGATCTCTGGCTTCGATCTCTATCGCATGAATTGCCAGGGATGCCATGGCGCATCCGGGCAAGGCGCGCCACCGGAAATCAATTCCGTCATCAATCCCGTGCGAGCCACATCTGCTCCGCTCACCCTGCAACGCATGAGAAGTGTAGGCATGGAGATGAGCAAAACCGATGCATACAAAATGGCACGCGAGGCCAACGCTGCGTTATTGCAACGCTTGCATAACGGCGGTGAGAGCATGCCTGCTTTTAATTACTTAAGCGACGCAGAAATTCGCGCTCTGATTGCATACCTAAAGCAACTCGCGGACATGCCGGGCGCGGAGAAAGCGCAGACTTCCATCAGTGAGCTTCACACCCGTAAAGGAGAAATGATTGTTAAATCCACCTGCCATATTTGCCACGATGCGACCGGAATAAATCCAAGTTCCGAAGATCTGCTACGCGGAGCCATCCCGCCACTAAGCACACTCAGGGCAAGAACCACGCAAGCAGGCTTGATCCGGAAAGTGACGCATGGTGCGCCGATCGCCATGGGGCCATTGCACACGATTTCCAGCGGCAGGATGCCCGTTTTTCGTTACCTCACAGAAGAGGAAGCTGCGGATGTGTACCTATATCTGACGCAGTTTCCTCCGGAAGATTCTCCTTCGCTGGAATCACCGGTTGTTGAACGCGCTCAGGCTTCATCTGCGGCCGTTATTGGGAATACGCGCACTTCGAATGGCCCGCAGCGCGGAAACGGCGGTTTCAGCAGGATGACTTCCGTCGTCTTTTCGCTCGCGACAGCTTTTTCCCTCGGGCTCGTATTCGCGGGATTCGTTTTCACCGTACGCGAATTTTCCCGGCTCACGCGAAAGCCCGCAGTCGTGATCCCTGCCATCGCACATGAACACGCTGAAGCATTCGAGCTTGTGGAGGATGAACGTAAACGCGCCTGAACACTCCAGTTTACAAGGTCTAATTTTTTCTAAATTACACAATCTGAGGACAGAGATGATGAAGCACTCAAATAAAGCATTCCATACAGCACTTGCGACAGTTCCAGTTTTACTTTTGCTTTTTTTGGCGGTGGTGAATCCGCCCAGTGCATTGGCGGTCCCAAGTTTTGCGCGGCAGACAGGCTTGCCGTGCAGCGGCTGCCACTACAACCCTCCGGAACTCAACCCTGCCGGACGAAGATTCAAGCTGCTCGGATACGTGGATAGAGCAGTTGACACTAAAACCATCACGGCGGATGGAAGCGGAACGCATGCAGCGCTTGATCTTCTTGCTTCGCTGCCGCTTGCCGTAATGTTCGAAACTTCGTTTACCTCGACCAAATCACCGGTGCCAGCTACCCAAAATGGAAACTTCGAATTTCCTCAGGATATATCGCTGTTTCTTTCCGGAGCTTGGACAAGCCATGTCGGCAGCTTTGTTCAATTGACGTACGACGCCCAAGGCGACCATTTCAGCATTGATAACACGGATGTCCGCTATGCGAATAAGACAAAGCTCAATGGGAAGGAACTGGTTTACGGCCTGGACATCAACAACAACCCGACCGTAGAAGATCTTTGGAATAGCACACCGGCATGGGGATATCCCTGGGTCGCAAGCGATGTTGCACCCACCCCTGGCGCTGCTGCCATCATTAATGGGACTTTAGGGCAGGATGTTGCAGGAATTGGCGCCTATGCGATGTGGAACAACCATCTGTATTTAGACGCAGCGATTTACCGCTCTGACCACGTGGGCGGGACACAGCCGAATCCTGGAGTTGGGTCTGCATTTAACATCCGTGGCGTTGCTCCCTACTGGCGCGTCGCCTGGCAGGAATTAACCGCGAAGACGCAGTATGAAATCGGCGGTTATGGAATGCACATGCGGAGTACCCCTAATGCGGTCAGCGGCCTCGAAGATGATTACACCGACTGGGCCCTGGATACTCAGGTTGACCGGACGTTATTCCGCAAAGACGTGCTGTCATTCCGGGCCACATACATTCGTGAAAACTCTGATTTGCTGGCGAGCGTGGCTGCGGGCGCGGCATCGCAGAGCGCGCATCACCTAAACACCTTTCAACCCAATGTTGAATATCACTTCGGCAATCGCTACTCAGGCACGTTCGGTTGGTTCAATACGAGCGGCACTGCCGATGCGCTGTTGTTTGCACCTGCTGCGGTATCAGGCTTCGCCAATGCCAGCCCAAGAAGCGCCGGGTACATTGCGACCGTCTCGTATTGGCCGTGGCAGAACTTGCAACTCGCGGCGCAATACACCGGTTACACGCGCTTCAACGGCGCCGCGACCAACTACGACGGTTCAGGCCGCAACGCGAACGCCAACAACACGATTTATCTGGATGCAAAAATCCTTTTCTGATGCGCAGGGAAGAAATCACAAATAGGAAATGACGAGGAGAGAAAAATGATACGCAGTTTAATTTTAATAGTGGCGATGGCGATAGCGGCAATGATGAGCTTGCCTGCCAGCGCCGCCACACTTAGCGGCAAGGTCACGGGAGTTTCGGGAGCGTCGGTCGTTTACGTGGATGCGATCAGCGGAAAAACTTTTTCCGCTACGGAGGAGCACCCGGTGATGGCACAAAGGCGATTGATGTTCCAGCCGCACATTCTTCCGGTACAGCAGGGCAGCACCGTGGAATTTCTGAACAGCGACAGTGTCGCGCACAACGTTTTCTGGCCCTCCATCGGGGGCAACAAGAAGCTTGCGCATAATCTCGGTACCTGGCCGCAAAACGAGAAGCGCGCCTTCAAGTTCGACACTGTGGGTGCGGTCCCGCTGTTATGCAATGTGCACCCAGAGATGACTGGCTACATCGTTGTGGTGCCGACACCCTATTTCGCCCTGACCGATGATGAGGGGAATTACAAGATCGACAACGTCCCGGATGGCGCTTATAGCGTGGTCGCATGGCACGAAGGTGCGAAGTCACAAACCAAGCCCGTCAACGTCGCGGGGAGCGGCAAGGCTGATTTCACACTCACGAAATGAAATTTACACGCTGGCTTGTTCGCCCTGGTGGGGGAAACTGGTCAGGGTTTGCGTCGGTTTGCGCTCGAGCGAACGCATGGCTTCGAGAATTGTTGTAATAACAATTTCGTCGCCAACCGCCGTATTCACCATCAAGTGATAGAGCGAACGCGTGGGCCAGTCCGCATTGAAATAGCGCTTCACAAAGGCAATGCGGTCGCGGTCCACGGTATTTAGTAGAGTTTCAGGATTGCCCGGAATCCGGCTGCCGTTTTCGCGCAGCCGGCGTAATTTTTCGGCGTAAGGGGCATACAAAAAAACGTGGAAGGCGTCAGGATGCTCCCGCAAAAAATAAGGCGCGCCGCGTCCGACAATTACACACTTTCCTTCGGCCGCCGCCCTTTGCATGACCTGCCCACCCATTTCTACCATGCAGTCCGCGTCGAAGAACTCGGCTCCGGTCTTTACCGCGCCTTCATAGCTGCCGCGCCAGAAGATTTTCGCCAAGCGATGGAAGGTGCTGTCAATCTTTTCCTGTTTTTTTTCCACCGCTGCGCAATCCACGTCAGCGAGCTTGGCGATCTCTTCGGTCAGGGCCTGGTCCCAGAGTTTCCATTGCAAACGCTGGGCGAGCTTTGCCGCGATCTCGCCGCCGCCGCAGCCAAATTCCCGTTCGACCGTGATTACGCTATACATGCCGCCCCTATTTTAATCAAAAGAAATGTCTAATGGACAGCGATGCTTCCGCCTGCCTGTGGCCGCTTCATGAGGAACACGAGGGGAACCATGCATAGGATCCCAATTGCCAACATCCAGAAATTATCAATGTAGGCGAGCATGGCAGCTTGGCGGAAAACGGTATTCTGCATGAGCATGTAAGCGCGGTGCATGGCATCCGGCGATGAAAAGCCGCGAGCCTGAAGCGCTTGCGACATGCCTTGCAACGTGCGCTGCATATTCGGATTGGCAGGAGAAAGATGGCTCGACATGTTCACCAGATGATGCTGGGTGCGCCGTTCCAGCATGGTGGTAACCACAGAAATTCCGACGCTGCCGCCAATGTTGCGCGAAAGGTTGATCAAACCAGAAGCGTTGTTGTTTTTATTTCGCGGCAAATAACTGTAAGCCATGGTGTTGATGGGCACGAACAAGAAACCCAAGCCGCCGGCCTGGAGCATACGGGCAATCGTCAGCGTGCGGAAATCCACATCAAGATTGAAGTGCGTCATAAAAAACAATGATGTAGAGACCGAAATGAATCCAAATACAACCAGGCGCCGCGGATCATAGCGCGTGAGCAAAAAGCCGACGAGCGGCATCAGCACCACCAACGTCAAGCCGCCAGGAGTAAGCGCTTCGCCTGCGCGTTCAGCTGTGTAGCCGAGCAATGTCTGCGTGAATTGCGGCAACAACAACGTACTCGAGAGAAGCGTAAAACCAACCATAAACATCATCAGGTTGGCCATCGCGAAAGTCCGATCTTTGAACAGGTGCAAATCAATGATCGGATCTTTGTGCTTCCACTCCCAGAAAAGCGTGAAAATCAATGCCGCAGCCGAAATAACTGCGAGCGTCAGAATAAAGTGGGACTCAAACCAGTCGTCGCGCTGGCCCTTATCGAGGATGACTTGCAAGGTTCCAAGGCCAAGCGCGAGGAAGCCCAGGCCAACATAGTCCACTTTCATTTCTGAGAATTTTTTTCTTACGACATTCGCCGGATCTTGAATCAGGCGTGACGTCAACAGCAGGGAGAGCATTCCCACGGGGATGTTGATAAAGAAAATCCAGCGCCAGTTGTAGTTATCGGTAATCCACCCACCGAGAGTGGGCCCGATGGCTGGGGCCATGACAACTGCAAGACCGTACACCGCAAAAGCCATGCCACGTTTTGCTGGAGGAAATGTATCGGCAAGAATGGATTGTTCGCTGGGCTGTAACCCGCCTCCGCCCGCACCTTGCAGCACGCGGAAAAAAATCAACATGCCGAGATTAGGAGCAATGCCGCAAAGAAATGAGCTAATTGTAAAAATGGCAACGCAAGTCATGTAAAAACGCTTGCGGCCAATGATGGATGAGATCCATCCGCTGAGCGGAAGCACGATGGCGTTAGAAACGAGATATGACGTGAGCACCCATGTGCTTTCGTCGGTTCCGGCAGAAAGATTGCCGGCGATGTGGGGTAAGGCAACGTTGGCGATGCTGGTATCCAGCACCTCCATAAACGTAGCCATGGTGACGACGACGGCAATAATCCAGGGATTGATTGCTGGACGCGATTCAGGCATCGCGTCCATGGTCAGGCTTGCCGAACTCATTTAATCTGGACCTTGGGTTCCACTGACATGCCGGGACGCAGCACGTGCTCGCGGGTTTCACCCGCGTCAAAAATAATTTTCACTGGAATTCTCTGCACAACTTTGACGTAGTTGCCTGTCGCATTTTCCGGCGGCAGCAGACTAGTCACGGCGCCGCTCGCTCCGGAAATGCTCTGCACGTGGCCTTTGTAGGTCTTGCCATTGGAATCCACGTAGATTTCCACCGGCTGCCCGGCTTGCATATGCCGGAGTTGAGTTTCCTTAAAGTTGGCCGTGACCCAGATATCGTCGAGATTGATAAGCTTCATCATCTCCTGACCGATGGAGACGTTTTGCCCCACTTCCACCGTGCGATTGGTAACGATTCCGCTGACCGGCGCGAGGATTTGCGTGTATTGCAGATTGAGTTGCGCCTGATCCAAGGCTGCTTTCTTGCTCAGTACCTCCGCCTGGGCGGCGTCGGCACGGGCACGGACAGCAGTCACTTGCTGGGGCGCAGTTTGCGCAGAACGCAAATTTGCCTCTGAAGACGCCAAGCGGCTTTGCGCCTGCACGACCTGCTGCTCGGCGGCAGCAGCCGAAGCGCGGGCCGCTTCTACGGCGGCCGCATCCGCTTGCGCCGAAGCTACGGCCTGATCATACTGCTGCTGTGAAATTTCTTGTTTGTCCACGAGTTGCTTGTAGCGGACAAGATCATTCTGCGCCTTCACATTGTTGGCTTGGGCCTGGACTAGCTGCGCTTTGGCCGCATCGTATTGTTGTTTTGCAGCGCCGATGCCCGCCTGAGAATTTTGAACATCCGCAGAAGCTCCGGAAATCTGGCTGCCGGTGCTCACCGTCGTGACGGGAACATTGGCTTGGGCGGCGCGAGCATTGGCCAGCGCGTCTTCGTATTCTGCTTTTGCGTTGTCGAGCGCGACTTGATAATCGGTGGGATCGATTTGAATCAGTGGCGTACCTGCATCCACATATTGATTGTCATTGACCAATAACTTTGTCACGTGGCCGTTTACCCGCGTACTGATCGGGTTGAGGTGTCCGTCAATCTGCGCATCGTCGGTGGATTCATAACTCGAGAGGTGTAACCAGAGCAGTATTCCTCCCACAACCAAAACCACCGCGCCGATGATCAGAAACAAGCGCAATCGTGGATTTGCAGCTTTGGGTGGAGTCCGGCGCAGATCGCGCTCGGAGGATGGTAGTGGCGTCTGTTGGCCGGTTGTTGGAGCTTCTTGTGTCGGTGTTTCTGTCGTCTGGGCCATATTATTTGCCTTGTTGTGCGCTTTGCAGATAAAGTCTCACACCCTCTTCGGCAAAACCGGTGGCACGCGCCAACGCGACTTTTGCCAGATTGTGTGCGTACAAACTTGAGATATAAGCTTCATTTGCCGAGGCAACCGAGTCCTGCGCTTGCACGACTTCCAGGTTGTCGGTGACGCCCGCGGCAAACCGGTCGCGGGCCTGCGCCAAAGTTTCCTTTGCCAAGTCCACCGAGCTACGTGCCACTTCTACTTGCTCGGCAGCGGATTGCAGATCGAGCATGGTGGAGCGAACATCGTAGTCAATTTGCGCGCGGAGATTTTCCAGCTGCTGCCGGCTTTGTCGCAATGCAGCTTCGGCTTCAAGTACATCTCCATGCGTCTTTCCGCCGGCAAAAATAGGGATGGTAAGCGTCGCGCCGACCTGGAACACTCCGTGGGAGTTGCCCACATTCACACCGGCATCCCCGTAATCTCCAGCAATTCCCAGAGTGGGGTAATGCTCTTCGGTCGCTGCCCGCCGCGCCAACTGCGCCGCCCGCAGTTGCTGCACCGCAGCCAGATAGTCAGAGCGGGAAGTGTAAGCGCGCTGTAACGCCTGATCGAGCGTGTCCGGGGTCAGGGGAGAATACGGCGCTTTGTCCGTCAGCTCAAATTCCTGCCCGCTGGGCAATCCAATCACCCGTGCCAACGTCAGTTTCTGCTTGGCAAAATTATTTTTGGCAGCGATCAGCCGCTGTTGCCGGGTTTGCAGTTCGACCCGCGCACGCAAAGTGTCAATTGCCGGACTAACCCCGGCCTTTTGCTGATCGGCCGCTTTGTCGTAGAGGGCTTGCGCAGTATCTACGTCCGCTTGCGAAGTCTCCACCGTCGCTTCGTAGGAGACTGACTGCAAATACGCATTCAATGTCGCCAGAACCACCAAGTCGCGTGCATCTTTGTAATTCAGTTTGGCCACTTCTTCATTGGCCCGCGCGCTGCGTGTTTTATCAAACTGGTGAAGATCGAAGACTGTTTGTTGGAGATATATGCCGCTCTGGAAAACTCCGATGGGACCAATCACGGATGGAAAACCCGGCGCCTTGATGCGAAAACCTAATGCCGCCAAGTCAATCTGCTCTGCGCTTTGCGTGACCGAAGCGGAAACATTCGGCAGCAGATTGCTCAACTCTTTCCACTTTTCGCCGCGAGCATTCAAGGTGTTGTCGCTTTGAATGAGCAAGCCCAGGTTGTTGCGCAGCCCACGTTCCATTGCGTCCAGAAAGGACAACTGCAATACCTGGCCAGTTGCCTTCCCTTCGGGTACGCTGCCCGTATATTGGCCGAGATTGAAGCTATTGCTGGCCGGCAAGCCTGATGCGCTGGGCGCATTTGGCATAGACTGCCCGGCGGCGAAAGAAGCGCCTAAGCCTGTAAAAATCAGTAATTTCCGTAAGATCAACAATGAATTTCTGAGTTTCAAATTGGTTTTCTCGAACGAAATCTTCGTCTGTTGCTCTTTGTGGGCGATGACGCCAAAAATATATGGATTACAACAAGTTGCCGCCGGATGCAAACCATTCGCGAGAAGCACGCGAATAGGATGAATTCATTCATCTTAAGGCAATTTGATGAGGAAATCGGGGTTGGCGGTTGAGAACCTGAAAATCAGCTCAGGCCGTTGGATTGTCCGGCAACGGCTGCCCTGGCATTGGGTGATGCAGAATTACGAGTTCGAGCGTCCTGCACTTCGCGTATCTTTTGCGCCAGCACTTCTGAAGCGAATGGCTTGTTGAGCAAGCAGGCATCCGGGGCGATCATGGCATTTTCGAGCGCGGCTGTTTCTGTATATCCGGACATAAATATCACGCCAAACCCATCTTTTTTCTCGCGCAGCTTTTCTATTAGTTCGGGACCGCCCATTCTTGGCATGACTACGTCCGTTACCACGACATCAATCTGGCCGGGATGTTGGTCCGTCACTTTCAGGGCCTCAACTCCATCCTTGGCAGATAAAACTTCATACCCAAGCCTCTTCAGTGACTCCATCGCCAGTACGCGAAGCGCCGGTTCGTCTTCCACCAACAAAATGGTGCCTGCGCCTTTGGGCGCCGAACTCGTCTTTGCTGGCGCAGTGACTTGCGTCGAATTCGCGAGCGCCGGCAAATAAACCTTAAAGGTCGTGCCGCGCCCTAACTCGCTATAAACCGAGATGTGCCCCTTGCTCTGTTTAACGATTCCGTAAACCGTGGCGAGTCCCAAGCCAGTTCCTTTGCCCGCTTCTTTCGTAGTAAAGAATGGCTCAAAAATATGCGCCAGAATATCTTTGCTCATGCCACAGCCCGTGTCGGTCACTGCAATCATGACGGCGGGACCCGGCGTAACTTCGGTATGAGTGGCAGCATATTGCTCGTCAAGCGTGCAGGGCTGCGTTTCGAGGATGAGTTTCCCGCCATCGGGCATGGCATCGCGTGCATTGACGGCAAGGTTCATGACGACCTGCTCAAGTTGTCCGGGATCGGCGAGCACCCGCCCAATCTGCTCGGAGAAATTCGTGACCAGTTCGATGTCTTCACCAATCAAAATGCGAAGCATTTTCACCATGTTGCAGACAGATTGATTCGGATCAAGAACTTGCGGTTCCAGCACCTGTTTACGGCTAAAAGCGAGGAGCTGGCGCGTTAGAGCACTTGCCCGGTCTCCGGCATTCTTGATTTCTTCGATATGGCCTCGTGCTTCCGGCGTTGCGGTATCGAGCAGGAGATCGCTATAACCTTTAATAATCATCACCAGATTGTTGAAGTCGTGGGCCACGCCACCCGCCAATCTGCCCACAGCTTCCAAACGAGCAGAGCGTAGCAAGCTGTCGCGTGATTGACGCAAGCTGTTCCGCATTTCATCGAAGGCGCGCGTGAGTTCGGCGACCTCGTCCGCGCCCTGGACCGGAATCTGAAACTCGAAATCCCCTTGCTTCAAGCGCTGCGTGCCCGAGGCCAGTCGTTCCAGAGGCCGCGTAATCTGCCGTGAGATGACAAACGCCAATAGCGCTCCAGCAATCACCGCCAGTGCGCCAAGAATCGCCAATGCCTGATGCAAAGACCGCAAGAAGGTTGTCGCCTGATCAAATGATTCCAGGCAATACAACCGGACCGGATGATCTCCGGCCAATTCGACATAGTTTGCCAGATAGCGTTCGCCACCTAGATCGAGATCGCGAACCTCGCCTTGAATCCAGGTCCCATCTTGCAGAAAAGAAGTAAAGTCGTGGGTTGAGTCCGGCTTTAAAGAACTGAGCCACACCGTTCCATGGCGTTCGACGGCATACTCAGCCTCTCCAAAGGCCATATTGTGCAAGAGTGATTGCCCGCCCAGATCGCGTCCCAGAGCGAGTCTTCCCAATACGCGGTTGTGAGAACCCGCGCCCGCGATAATCGGCACAAAACTTACGTCGTAAAGATGACCGCCGGTAAACCACCAATCCTGCTCACCTCGCGAAACCTGCATTAAGCCTTCGGAGGCTTCCATGGGAGTGCCAATGCGCGAGTGAGAAGCAAGAATTTTTCCACCGGCATTTTCAAGAATCAGCAAATCAGCGCCGCTTGATTCCAGAAAAGGTTCGGAGCCGTCCTGGACGGTCAGCGGATCGTTGGTGGACATCAGCGCCTTGAGGCTGGGCTGGTCAGCAATCATGGCGGCACTTTGCTGCGTCTGTTCTCTGCGCATGCGCACAAAATCGGCATTGACCGCGGATTCTGCACGCAGATCGGAGACTAGATCTTCGCGGACGTGCGCCCGCATTTTCGCCTGTACCATGACGAGCACGGCGGCCGTGAGCAGACAGACTACTCCTAGCATGGACACGAGTAGTTTGGTCCGCAGATGATGGAAAAGGATTCGCGGCACTACCCCTAAAGCTTATGAGAGCCTTTTAACCTGCACCAGACACGCAGGTAACCAGATCAGGAGTGTCTTAGGTCACTGATTTTCAAGACTAGGCGTTTGTTTGATACTCTCGAAGAAAAAATGTTGACTGAGGCACGATCCAAAACTATAGTTGCGATACTTATCTAGTCATTCCTTGCCGTCAAGAATGACTTGTCCCAATCAGAATCCGTCTCTCCAAAATGCCATAGGGGGAGATTCTCGTGAAAAAGTTGAATTTATCGAAGCGAATGCTTCCGATTCTGTTCTGGTTGACAATCGCACAATGTGCCCTCGCCCAAACTTTTACAACATTGGTAACCTTTGATGGAACTAATGGCTTTACTCCGAGCACCTCGCTCGTGCAAGGCATCGATGGAAATTATTATGGAACAACCGAAGAAGGAGGCACGGGGAGCTGCAAAATAGGTTGTGGAACCATTTTCAGAATCACGTCTACGGGTTCTTTATCGACGCTTTATAACTTTTGCGAATCGCCTAATTGTCTTGACGGCTCATACCCCATAGCGGGATTAATTTTAGGGTTTGATGGAAATTTTTACGGAGTTACGACTACGGGCGGAACCTACAACAGCGGTACCATCTTTAAGTTCAGTCAGAGTGGTGCGTTAACAACAATTTACAGTTTTTGCGCACTGGACCGCTGCGCTGACGGAAATTGGCCCGAGGGGCCGCTATTAGAAGCTAGCGATGGTGCGTTATACGGCGTTACTGCTTTTGGCGGTAATCTCCGATGCAGCGGAGGGTGCGGTACGATTTTTAGAATTAACCCAGACGGCAGTTTTGCTACGCTTTATACGTTTTGTTCCCAATCCGGTTGTCCAGACGGAGCGGCCCCAGTTGGAGCACTCGTCCAAGCGACGAATGGCAATTTTTACGGTACTACCACGAACGGAGGCATGTATACGTGCAGTGGAAACCTATACTCTCAGACCTGTGGAACGATCTTCCAAATAACATCCAAAGGCGAGCTAACCACTCTTCATAATTTCAGATCGATCGAGGGATATTACCCTTATGCTGGATTAACTCAAGGCATGAATGGCAATTTCTACGGCACAACTTATCAAGGCGGAAGAGGCATATGCAACGACTACGGATGCGGAGTTGGAACGATCTTTGGAATCACGCGAGGTGGGGTGTTCCATACGTTGTATATCTTTGGTAAAAACGACGATACCAGTGACGGCGCTTATCCGTCTGGAAATTTGATTCTAGCGAATGATGGGGATTTATACGGAACTACTCAGTCGGGGGGCGCCGATACATGCCAAGCCGGTTGTGGCACGATTTTTAGTCTGAGTCGATCCGGATTGACAACCTTGCACGACTTTGATGGTACAGATGAGAATCCAGATGGTGCACTCTTCCAAGCGACGACCGGCATTTTTTATGGTACGACCCCTGGGACGGTGTTCTCGTTTGATCTTGGACTGCAACCATTCGTCACACTAATACGCGATGCAGCCAAGGCTAATGAGATGGATGGCATATTGGGGCAGGGTTTGACGGGAACGACTAATGTTTCATTTAACGGGACTTCGGCGAGTTTTAAGGTTGTTTCCGATACCTTATTAAAAGTGCAAATTCCCGGCGGCGTCACGACAGGATATGTCACTGTAACGACTCCGACCGGATCGCTGACCAGCAACATACCGTTTTATGTAATTCCGTAACTATGAAAGAAGATTGGTCGGGGCGATAGGATTTGAACCTACGACCCCCTGCGCCCAAGGCAGGTGCGCTACCAGGCTGCGCTACGCCCCGACTCTGTGGAGAAACAACTTTTCAATTATAGCTGACTGATTCCGTGTAAAATTCTTCTCGCCCGCAAATCGCGGTAAATCAATAGCATAAGGAAACAATCATGTCCCGGCTTCCGCTTCTTTTCGCTCTTATCAGCTTCTTCTTTACGTTGTCCCTAGCGGCACAGGAAATTCAGCGACCCCTTTGGGCGTCCAAACCCGATGTCGCCGCTTTCGAGAAGATTGAGAACGATCATCTCGCCGCCGCCGATAAGGCAATCGCAGCGCTCACCGGCGTAAAAGAGAAACGCACCATCGGGAACACGCTCGCCGTCTACGATCAGGCGATTCGCGAACTCAACTCAGCAGGTTATTTTGCTGGACTGATGCAGCAGGTTCATCCGGATTCGGCTTTCCGCGATCGCGCAACTGCGATGGTCAGCAAGGTCAGCGCCGCCACGTCGGCTTTGTCGCTGAATCGCGATGTTTACAACGCGCTTTCCGCGCTGGATGTTTCCAAAGCCGACGCGGCCACACGTTACTACGTGCAGCGGCAATTGCTCGAATTCCGTCTTGCGGGCGTGGACAAAGATGACGCCACGCGCGCCAAGCTGCAAAAGCTGAATGTGCAGCTCACCGAGGAACAATCCACCTTCGATAGAAATATCTCCGACGATCAGAAAAGCGTGACCGCCGATCCTGCCGAACTCGCCGGATTGCCGCAAGACTACATCACCGCGCACAAGCCGGGCGCTGATGGCAAAGTCACGATTACTACGAATTACCCCGATTTAATCCCTGCGATGACGTTCGCAAAAAGCGGTGACCTGCGGAAGCGGCTGATGCTGGCTTTCAACACCCGCGCTTATCCAAAGAATGGCGACGTGTTGCGCAGCATGATGCAGACGCGGTACGACATTGCGCAAACACTCGGCTACGCTTCATGGGCCGACTACAACGCCGCCGACAAAATGATCGGCAAGGGCAGCAACATCGCCGATTTCATTCAGCAGGTTTATGACGCTTCGCATCCGCTGGCCCTGCGCGAATTCGCCATGATTTTGAAAGAAAAACAGAAAGACATGCCAGGGGCAACCGCGATTTACGACTACGAAGGCGGTTATTATTCGGAGCAACTGCGCCGTTCACAATACGATTTCGATTCGCAATCGGTACGTCCCTACTTTCCCTTCAATCAAGTCAAGCAGGGCATTCTCGACACCGCCGCTGATTTGTTTCATGTGACCTTCAAGCAGGAAGCCAACGTCCCTTCTTGGGACCCTGCCGTAGAAACGTGGCTGGTGTACGACCACGACAAAGCGATCGGGCGAATTTATCTCGACCTGCATCCGCGTGCAGGCAAATTTAGCCATGCGGAAATGGCCCCTGTGCTCGACGGTATTAAAGGAAAGCAACTGCCGGAGGCAATTCTGGTCTGCAACTTCGCCGCTCCGACGGCAACTGATCCGGGATTGATGGAATATGGCGATGTGCAGACCTTCTTCCATGAATTTGGCCATCTTATGCACCACATTCTTGGAGGCCAGCAGGAGTGGGCCGGTATCGCGGGCATCAGCATGGAATCAGATTTCGTCGAAGCACCTTCACAGATGCTTGAAGAGTGGATTCGCAGCCCGCAGGTGCTGGCAAAATTTGCCAAGAATTACAAGACCGGCGAACCGATTCCGGCTGATCTCGTGGCGCGCATGAATCGCGCGTCGGCGTTTGGACGCGGGAACTGGGTTTCACGGCAGAATGGCTTCACCGCAATTTCTTACAACTTATATAAAAGCAATCCGGCGAATATTGATATCGATGCCGTCACCAACGATGCGACACATCGCTATGCTTTGTTTCAGCCCATAGACGGTGAACACTTCTGGGCTTCATTCGGCCATTTGGGCGGATATTCGTCGGCTTACTACACCTATCTGTGGGACAAAGTCATCGCCGAAGATTTCTTTCTACAGTTCGACCAAACGAATTTGCTGGCGGGTGATGCGCCCATGCGCTACCGGCGTGTCGTGCTCGAGCCAGGCGGTTCGATGTCTGCGAACGATCTGGTGAAGAACTTCCTCGGACGTCCTCAGAACATGACGGCGTTGCAGAAGTGGATGGGAGAAGAATTCGCTGGGAATCCAGCCACGTCTGGGGAAAATTAGTAACCGCTGAAACATAATAAAAGCCCGCCGAGGCGGGCTTTTATTTTTCGGTATTTCTTACTTCGTGGCAAGAGCTGGCTCGCGCGTTACCGGCAGCCCGGCTTTTTCCCAGGCATCGAAACCGCCGGTGACGTTGAGCAGGTTATGAAACCCTGCCCGCTCCAGCAGGCTGCATGCAATCACGCTGCGATAGCCGCCTTTGCAGTGCACTGCGAGCGGCGCGCTGTCATCCACCTCCGGCGGCGATACGCGGAAGTTGTCGAGGGGCCACCATGCAGCATTTTCGATGTGACCTGCCTGCCACTCCGGTTCGCGTCGCACATCCAACACATTCACGCTCTGCAAGCGATCATTCAATTCCGACACGGAAATTTGTTTCAGCCGGGCCAGTTCGTAACCTGCACTTTTCCATCCCGCAATACCGCCTTCTAAATATCCTGCGGGATGCTCGATTCCAACTCTTGCCAGCCGCAATCTCGCTTCAGAGATTTGATCCATATTTTCTGCAATCAAGACCGGATTCGAAGACACGCCAAGAATTATTCCTGCCCATGAAGCAAATTGCCCCGACAAAGCAATGTTGATCGAACCCGGAACATGACCTTCGGCAAACAACTCAGGAGATCGCACATCGAGCGCGATCTCACCTTTTTCCATTCTCATTTTCAAGTCCGAAGCTGAGATTGCCGGCAAATCACTCAAGTCGAGGGCTCCGGCGCCCGTGCGGTTGATCTCTGCATCCTGTGAGAAGTATTCCGGACGCGCGGGAAGGTTCGATGTAAGTTGCCGCACAAATTCATCACGGCTCGGAATCTGCAATGCGTAATTCGTCAGCCGCTCCGTGCCGATGGTGGACGAACGTTCCGCACGCATATTTCGCCCACACAAGGAACCTGCGCCATGTGCCGGATATACGAGTGTTGCATCTGGCAGCTTCATTAGCTTGTTATGCAAGCTGTCATAAAGCATCCCCGCGAGCTGAGCAGGAGTGTGTGTTTTCGACAAATCCGGGCGGCCCACATCTCCAATGAATAATGTGTCTCCCGTGAGTACCGCATAGGGTTGGGAGGATTTTTCAGAATCGGTCAGTACCAGAGAAATGCCCTCCGGAGTGTGTCCTGGAGTTTCCAACGCGGCAATATTTAGACTGCCCATTTTCAAGGTGAATCCATCATGCAAATCCACATGTGGATAAGTAGCACCCGCGCTCGCTCCCACATAAACTTTCGCACCAGTCCGCGCGGCTAGTTCTTGATGCCCGGAAACAAAATCTGCATGCAAATGGGTTTCAAAGATGTGCCTGATTTTTAATCCATGTTCGGCGGCAGTGTTGAGATAAATCTCTACATCGCGCTGCGGATCCACTACTGCTGCCTCGCCTTCGGAGCCAATCAAGTAAGAGGCATGCGCCAGACATCCGAGATAAAACTGTTCGAAATACATTGCTTACCTCTCCATAACAAAACAATCATAAACCTCGCGCATTTTGAGTCAAAATTGCGCGGTGGAAAATTTGCTTGTTTCGTGACACGCATTTTGCGTTAGAATCTTGCCTCAGCCACTAGCCTCCGGCCGAGACTTGTGGTGCTCCAGTTTTGGTCTTAAGGAGGCAGTGTGATGTACCGGCCCACAGCCGTCAGCCCTTCCCCAAGCTTTCTTGATGTTGAATCTACAATTCGCGGTCTAGCTCAGGATTACTGCACCGCTTTCAATACCGGCAATTACGACCAGGTTGGCGCGCTTTATGCCAGCAACGGGGTATATATGGCGCCGAACCGGCAACTGGCGCAAGGCCCCAGAGCCATTGAACTTTGTTTGCGTGGTTTGGGCGACTCAGGTTACGCAGACCTTCGCTTCGAAACTCAGCGTGTGGATCCATCCGGGGACATGGCCGTTGAAATCGGCCGCTATACGCTGACCATCAGTCTGGAAAATGGCGCGAGCGTTGTGGATCGCGGCAAATATGTTCACGTGTGGCGGCGTTTGGGAGCATGGCTCCTGCAAGCCAACGCCTGGAACAGCGACTTGCCTGCCATCCGCTAAACGCCAGGAATGTAACAAGGTAATTGTGCATATTGCGGCTGGCGAAAATAATGCATGTATGCCAGCCCCCATTTTGAATCAGTCTGGTTCTGATCACGAGCCAAAAGCTCCAGGTGTGGGCAAGGTCAGTCCTGATCCGTCGCGGTTTTGCCCGAACTGTTCTGCACTTTTGAGCGAAAAACGCTGCAAACTGAGTTGTTCACAATGCGGCTTCTACTTGAGTTGTTCTGACTTTTACTGAGACAATCAAAACAGAACCTTTCACTTTTATTGAGTCGGAACCACAATTTCGCAATCCAATTCCCATTACATAGGAGAGTTTATGCAACGCAAGGCCAGCGCAGTTTGGAAAGGCGGACTAAAAGACGGCAAGGGCGTCATTTCTTCCGCAAGCGGCATTCTCAACAATACACCCTACTCATTCAGCACACGCTTTGAGAACGTTCCGGGAACCAATCCCGAAGAATTGATTGCAGCAGCTCATGCTGCCTGTTTTTCGATGGCGCTCTCGGCGCAACTAAGTGGCGCAAATTTGCCGCCTGCGAGCATTGAGACTGCGGCAACGCTCACCATGGAAAAACAAGAGGCAGGTTGGACCATCACTGCGGTGCATCTCGATGTTGTGGGTCGCGTACCCGGAGCGGATGCAGCGACATTTCAAAAGTTTGCAGAGGCGGCGGAAAAAGGATGCCCGGTTTCCAAAGTTTTGAAGGCTGACATCAGCATGAATGCCAAGCTGGAAGGCTAAAAGCAAACTTTAGGCACTTGCACAGGGCCGCTGGTCGCGCTACCATAGTGGTGTTCCCAACGGCCATGCGCCTAGCAGGCCCTGTACCCATCGGCTTCAAACAGTGAAACGGAAAAGTCATTCCTGAAAATGTTCAGCCGCGTTGGGTTTTATGAACATCAAGCATTTCGGTTGCGATCATCGGATCGAAATCTAAGAAATATGTAGTGCAAATCCCCCTTGGGTGATTTGCAGCAGTTCACTTCACTAACGAGAAAAATATGAATGCAGGACCCGGACGTCCCTCCGGTGGTGGTGGAGGGAGAAACAGGCGGCGCCGAGGTCGGCGTCCGTCAAACCGTGGCGGCCAACCATCCGGCCGCGACCGTCAATCTTTGGCTGGCGGCGTTTACAGCGCGCCCATGGATCATAGCTACCGCGCTGCGCTAAACGGCAACAACGGCTCAAAACCTGGCCGTCAGCGGCCCGGCTTCGCGACGTCTTATCCCCAACCTGAGCCCGAGCCTTTGCCCCAACTTGATGAGGCAGCCCATTCGCGGATTTTTGCTTTTGTGGACGACTTGTTCTTCCAGGCGAAAATTAACGAAACTGCGCGCAAGCTAAACGTCAAAGTGGAATTCGTAAAAGAAGAGAAAGATCTGAACGAGCGCTTAAAGCACAATGGCGAGGAGAAGCCGTCGCTCATTATTTTCGATCTCAACAACTCGAATGCCAAACCATTAACACTCATTCCCAAGCTCAAAACCAAGCTCAAGCGCGGAACTTCCATCATCGGATTCCTGTCTCATGTGCAAGGCGACTTGAAGCAAAAAGCGCATGAGGTGGGTTGCGATATGGTATTGCCGCGGTCAGCGTTCTCGCAGAACTTGCCGCAGTTGCTGCGGCGGCACGGCGCTCCCGATGAGCTTGAAGAAAAACAACCTGCAATTTAATAAGCGCTTCTGATTTTGTTTCGATCCGCTGAGCTAACCCGGCGGCCAATTCAAAGGGCGTCCGCCCAGTAAATGAACGTGCAGGTGGAAAACCGACTGGCCTGCGCCGGGACCGACATTCGACACAGTTCGATATCCGTTTTCGATGTTGCGCTCGCGGGCGATACGCGCGGCTGCGACATGGCAGCGTCCAATGATTTCCGCATCTTGCTCCGTCGCCTCTTTTACTCCGCGAATATGCTTCTTTGGAACAATGAGAACATGCGTGGGCGCTTTCGGATCAATATCATCGAAAGCATAGACATAGTCATCTTCGTAGACTTTCTTCGACGGAATCTCACCAGCAATAATTTTGCAAAATAAACAATCGCTCATAAGTTGTCAGTTTGGAATTGAAACAGCCTAGTTGTCAATCGAGGCGAACCAGAAAAACTCCGCCTTCCGGCGACTCGGTTTTGTGGGCTATTTCTTCAGCGCGTTTCTTTTCATCGTCGGGCACCCGCACGCGAACCCACCACTCGCCCACTGGACTGCTAAAGCATAAGACTTTCGCTGTTTGATAGCGCTTTGAAAGATGACTGGCCAGCTTGTTCGCCGTGTGTTCTTCTTCAAATCCGCCAATCTGCACGGCCCACTTGCCACCGGAATCGATCGGTGCAGGAGTTCGCAACACATCCATTTTTACGGGCGCAACACCCGCACGCCACACACCAGTTTTCTTTGCAGCTGCGAGTGAAAGATCGAGAATCCGTCCTTCGACAAATGGCCCGCGGTCGGTAATTTCTACAACAGCCGAATCTCCGGTTTTTGTGTTGGTCACGCGCACAATTGAACCTAACGGCAATGTACGGTGGGCAGCTGTCATCCCATTCATGTTGTAGATTTTTCCATTGGCTCCCCGGCGGTTGTGATAAGGCGGCCCATACCAACTGGCGAGTCCACTTTCAACAAGCAAAGATTTGGAGTTTGAGGGAACGTCGAGGCTGCCGGCTTCCTCGTCGTCATTTTCATCTTCATCACTGCGCGGCTTTTTCGGCGATGCAGTTCGCGGTGATGTTGTCCGGGCTGATTGCGCCGGATGATCTACTTCCGGTGAAGAACTGGCGTTTTCAGCGCTTGGGGAAATTGGGGGGGCCGGGGGGATATTGTTCTGCGAAGTGTTGTGATGCCCACATGCACCCAAAAATAACATTGCGAACACCAGTGCGGAAATGGTTGCGACTACTTGTGCACTGGCGTGTGCTTTTCCATGTACTCTGCTAGCTCGTTCATTTTCTCGGCGGCTGTTCGCAGCGCCTTGCTCGAATGTTCGCGAACTTTGGGAACGACCTGATCGTTCAGGTGCGTAATCAAGTCGGCAGATTCTTTCTCCAGACGAGCTGTCACTTCGGCGATGGTCTGATTCAGACGCGCAGAAGCTTCCTCGACTTTGCGATTGAAGTCGTTCATGGCTATTCCTCGACATGGGTAACGCGAAAAGTGGCACGCGTTGCCGCGGATAACAGAGCACTTTGATTATTCGTGAATCAAAGACTCAGGTCAATCTCTTTGCGTGGCGTGGGCACCCATGTGACAACGCCAGAGCTTGTTAGAATTTGGCAGACTCATGAGCTCAGCCGCAAAAAAGAAACTCGCTCCAGCAACTATTCCACATTTTCGGAAAAGGCTGCTGAGCTGGTTCGATCGGAACAAGCGCGATCTCCCATGGCGAGAAAATCGTGACCCTTATCGGGTCTGGATTTCGGAGATCATGCTGCAACAGACGCGCGTAGCAGCAGTCATCGAGTACTATCAGCGTTTTCTTAAAAAATTTCCCAATGTCCAAAAACTCGCCGCTGCCCGTGAAGCATCAGTACTCGCCGCCTGGAGTGGTTTGGGCTACTACCGTCGCGCCCGAATGTTGCATGCTGCGGCGAAGCAAGTTGTGAAAGAACACAATAGTCAGTTCCCTTCCACCGCAGAAGAACTATGCCAGCTCTCCGGAGTTGGACGCTATACCTCGGCTGCCATCGCCAGCATTGCCTTCAATCAGCCTGTTGCCGTCGTGGATGGCAATGTGGAACGAGTTATTCAGCGTCTGCTTGGAAAGAATCTCGCCGACGAAACGATCTGGCGGGAAGCTACAAATCTTCTCAGCACAAAACGGCCCGGTGACTTCAACCAAGCCATGATGGAGCTCGGCGCCACCGTCTGCACGCCGCGCCAGCCGCTCTGTCTTTTATGCCCAGTCGAACAATTCTGTGCTACGCGTGGAGAAATTAAGTCTGACACGTCCAAAGTCTCTCAGCGTAAACGAGAAGCTTTCTATACATTGAATCGCCGCCATGGCAATGTTCTTCTGACACAACGCCCGCGCACGGCTTCGCTTATGCCCGGCATGTGGGAGCTGCCCGCGGTCACAAATCCCAACGGGGCAAAAGTCTGGCTTACATTGAAACACTCCATCACAGTAACCGACTACACTGTGCGGGTTCTGGAAAACGTAGCCTTACAAAACGCCGAAGCGAAATGGATTTCCCCATCCAAACTTGATCGAATCCCACTCACTGGACTAACCAGAAAGATATTAAAAGCGGGCAGATTTCTGCAATAAAAGCCCGGCGCTAATCCGTTAAAATCAATGTAGGCCTAATTTATGTGGCTGCGAAATATCTTCGGAGGGCGGGACATGGCAGCGTTAACCGTGGGCACATCGGCACCTGACTTCAAATTGAACTCCCTTCGGGGCGCGTCATCCTCATTGTCTGATGCACTGAAAAAAGGCCCAGTAGTCGCAGCGTTCTTCAAAGTCTCCTGCCCGGTATGCCAGTTCGCCTTTCCCTACTTGGAACGGATTTACAAGACTCAAGATGGAAGCCGGATAACAATTGTCGGAATTTCGCAGAACGACGCCAAAGACACGGAAAAATTCGTCAAGCAATTCGGAGTGACATTCCCAGTTCTCCTGGATGAAGCCAAATCCTATCCCGTGTCGAATGCGTACGGCCTAACCAACGTTCCCACAATTTTCTGGATCGCCCCTGACGGCACAATCGAAGTTTCCAGTGTCGGATGGGTGAAGAAAGAAATCGAAGAGATTTATGAAAAAGTCCGCGGCATTTACACTCAGCCGCCAGCGGCTTTATTCCGACCTGACGAGAAAATTGCGGAATTCCGCGCCGGTTGAGGGTCGAAAAATTAGCCTGCGGTCGCAGGCTGCAAAAAAATCAGGAACGCTCGGCACCTTCTCTGTTACCTCGGTTAGCAGCTCAACGCTCTGTACTCTCATACAATAATCAGTTCCAGTCATCTTTCCGAGGAGTAGCAACCTAATGCGCCGTTGGTTGACCTTTTTTCTTCCTCTTACATTCGCGCTCACAATTTTGGGTCATTCACAGTCGAAAAAACGTTCGTCACCCGTGAAGCTCTCGGGGCCGGCATTCTCGGCAATGCAAAAAGTCAACCCGGAAAATATCCGCGCCCATGTCCGCTTTCTTTCGCACGATTTACTCGAAGGCCGCGGCACGGGCCAGCGTGGCGGCGACATCGCGGCGGAATACATTGCGACCCAGTTCGCGCTTTACGGATTGAAGCCCGCGGGCGAAAACGGAAGTTATTTGCAGAAAGTCCCTATGGTCGGCATTACACCCGGCGATGCAACGACATTTTCTCTGGTAACGAATTCCCACTCCACCGATCTCAAGCCTCTTGATCAATATGTTGCCTATGACGAGACCCAAAAACCGCAATCTGATGTAGATGCGCCGATTGTTTATGTCGGCTATGGCATCGAGGCTCCGGAATATAACTGGAATGACTACAAAGGCGTGGACGTTAAAGGTAAAGTTCTCTTGATGCTCGTAAACGAGCCGCCCTCCGACGATGTGAAGTTCTTCAAGGGTAAAGCTCTCACTTATTACGGTCGCTGGACCTACAAATATGAAGAAGCTGCACGCAAAGGCGCCGTCGGCGTGATCCTAATTCACAAAACAGAAATGGCGAGTTATCCCTGGGAAGTTGTGCGTAACTCAAATTCTGGTGAAAAATCTTTCCTGCAACTCGATGGCTCGCCTAAGTTGCAGGTCGCATCCTGGGTGCAACTCGACGTAGCGCGGCAAATCGCTCAAGACTCCAGCTTAAACATTGACAAGCTAATCCAGGACGCACGCTCACGCGACTTTCATCCCATCGCTCTTCCGGTGAGGCTCAAAGCTCACATGGTCAGTAAAGTTCGGCCCTTCACTTCCAATAACGTCATTGCCATGTTGCCCGGTCGCGACACAAAAATAAAAGACGAAGCGGTTCTCTATACCGCGCATTATGATCACCTTGGCATTCGCCCCGATATGCCCGGAGACAATATTTACAACGGCGCGGACGACAACGCGACCGGCTGTGGCGTGATCCTTGAAATCGCTCGAGTCTTCAGTGAATCCGCCGCGAAACCAAAGCGTTCAGTTTTATTTGCTGCCGTGACCGCCGAAGAGCAAGGCTTGCTCGGCTCGGAATATCTCGGCAAACATCCGCCCATCCCTGCCAATAAAATTTCTCTGGATCTCAACTTCGACGACCTACCGCCTCTTGGCGCGCCCGAAGAAGTCGAAGTCTCCGGCGCCGAGCGGACAGATTTCTACCCCACAGTCGAGGCCATGGCCAAAGATTTCCGGCTGGCGATTCGCCCCGATTCGCGTCCCGAGGCCGGCCACTACTACCGTTCCGACCATTTCAGCCTCGCGCGCGTCGGCATCCCTTCATTCTCCATAAGCGAAGGAATGAAGTTCAAAGGACACGACCTCGCTTGGGGAATGAAGCAGGCCGAAGAGTACACCGAGCATCGCTATCATCAGCCCAGCGACGAATACAGCCCGAGCATGGACTTCACCGCCGACGCCGCTATGGCACGCTTCGGATTCGCTCTCGGCTGGGCCGCCGCCGAGCAAAGCAAGCTGATTCAATGGGAACAGGGCGATGAGTTTGAAAAGGCGAGAATGGGAGCAACAGGTAAAAACTAAACCCTAAAGCATTGTCATCCTGAGCGAAGCGAAGGATCTATGCATTTGCCGGAGAGACTGGAACGTTACCTAGCATAGATACACAGTCAGAGGGACATAGGTTTTAGCTTCGCACTCACAATCAGCTTCGGCTCGGTTACTTTCTGCACATCTTCCGGAGTAAGTTCCGGCGCGATCTCTTCCAGCACCAAACCTTGCGGCGTCACCTGAATCACCGCCATCTCGGTGACGATCATGTTCACAACTTTTACTCCAGTCAGCGGCAGCGTGCACTTCTTCAAAATCTTGGGCTGATTGTCCTTCGTCGTGTGCTCCATGGCAACGACTACGCGCCGCGCGCTCGCCACCAAATCCATGGCGCCACCCATGCCCTTTACCATTTTCCCCGGAATCATCCAGTTGGCGATGTCCCCCTGCTCGTCCACTTCCATCGCGCCCAGCACGCTCAGATCGATGTGTCCGCCGCGAATCATGGCAAACGAATCCGCGCTGGAAAAATACGCCGTGCCCTTGATTTCGCTGACGGTCTCCTTGCCGGCATTGATCAAGTCGCAGTCCACTTCGTGTTCCTGCGGATACGGCCCAATTCCCAACATGCCATTTTCCGATTGCAAAATTACATCCATGCCGGCCGGCACATGATTAGCGACCAGCGTCGGCATGCCGATGCCGAGGTTCACATAGAACCCATCGCGCAGTTCCTGCGCAATGCGTCGAACAATGCGTTCGCGTTTTTCGTGATCTTTTTCTTTACCGGGATTAGGTGCCGTCGTCATAGATGCTCGCGTGGGGACGGCCGCCTTCGGCCGTCCGTGCGGGCGAAGCCCGCAAGTTATGCTTTTCTCACCGTTCTTCTTTCAATCTTCTTTTCGTACGTCTCGCCCACCAAAATCCGCTTCACATAAATTCCCGGCGTGTGAACTAAATCAGGATCCAACTCTCCCGGCTCAACCAGGTGCTCGACTTCTGCAATCGTAATCTTCGCCGCCGCGGCCATCATCGGATTAAAATTCCTAGCCGTCTTGCGATAGACCAGATTGCCCAGCCGGTCGCCCTTCCACGCTTTTACCAGCGCAAAATCAGCTTTCAGAGCGCGTTCCATCAGATAGGTGCGCCCATCGAACTCACGAACTTCTTTCCCTTCGGCGACCACTGTTCCCACTCCCGCAGGAGTAAAAAACGCCGGAATGCCCGCCCCGCCCGCACGGATGCGCTCCGAAAAAGTTCCCTGCGGAACCAAACTCAACTGAATCGTGCCCTGTAGAACCATTTGCTCGAGCAGTTTGTTTTCGCCCACGTAGCTGCCAATGTGTGAGCGTATCTGCCCGTTGGCCAGCAGCAGCCCCATGCCCAGACCATCGACTCCGACGTTATTGCTGATGGTGTTGAGATTTTTTGTGCCTTTCTTCGCCAGCGCGCGGATGAGATTTTCCGGCATCCCACACAATCCAAAGCCGCCGACCATAATCGTCGCGCCATCAGGAATGTCGGCGATTGTCTGCTCCGCGCTCGAATAGACCTTGTTCATCGCTTATGAATTTTAAATGAAAGAAGACGATAACGCCCAAAACGCAGGACGTCTAATTTTAAAAAATATTTAGGGATGGTAGGCCCGAATGGATTCGAACCATCGACCTCTTCCGTGTCAAGGAAGCGCTCTGGACCAGCTGAGCTACGGGCCTGCTTACGCTTTATTGTACCGGGACATACATTCTCCGGCAAACCCGCCTTGCAATCCCTACTTCATCCGGCGACAATCATCCCGTGCCGTCTCCCGCTCAACAAAACCTCAAGGTCATCAAAAAAGAAGCCGCGCTCAAGCTCTCGCAACTGCTCACCTTCCCTAACCAGCTCACGCTTCTCCGCATGATGTTTCTTCCCTTCATCATCAACTACCTCGTGGACGGCAAATACAAATGGGCGCTCATCCTCTTTGTCATCGCCGGATGCAGCGACGGCCTCGACGGCTTCCTCGCCCGCACCCTCGATCAAAAGACCCTCCTCGGCCAATATCTCGACCCCATCGCCGACAAGCTTCTGCTCAGCACGACTTTCATGGTGCTCTCCATTCTGCACAAAATTCCCTGGAAGTTCACCGTGCTCGTCTTCAGCCGCGACATCTCCATTCTCGCCGCCAGCGCCGTGCTCTACGCCATTGCCGGACTCCGCGACTTCCGCCCCAGCATTTTCGGCAAAGCCAACACCTTCGCCCAGGTCGCCGCCGTATTCTTCGTCATGCTCTTGCAGATCTACCCCATCCGCTGGATCTACATCGCCCGCCAGACATTTCTCCGCGCCGTCTTCGCCTTCACGATTATTTCCGCGATTCACTATGTGATTTTGGTGGGAAAAAGGCTAAGGGCAATTGGATCGTAGCGTAAGCGGTAATCAAGAATTTCTGGAAATCCAAGATAGGCTACAATATTCGCTGCCTGGGCACCCGTAATGCCAAGAGGCACGAGGCGAAAGAGCTGACGATCGCCGCTTGAGGTTGTTTACTCGTGCAGCGGTCAGACGCATCTCCTTGGGGGATGTATTGCCGTGGGTGGTAATTAACTTGTCGGCATACAGAAAAACCTAATTTTCGGCTTGAACGCCGTGGGAGCTCAGGCAGTTTGTATGCGCGCCCTTCTTCACAATTTCCTCAGCCAAGATTGCGAAAAGCACATCGCTAGGCATTTTGACTATTTGCAAGAACTCCATGACAACGTAAGGCGTCGAAGTACTAGAACACTTGCTCCCTACGTTAAACATGTCAGGCGTCCATACTATTGGCAGTTAAACCCGGCATTTAACCCATTCAAAGTTCGAGAAGGGAAAAAGCTGAGCAGCTACAGCTTCACACTTGCACGGAAAATCAGTGCATTCTCCTATCGGCCATCCACAGCTCTGCAATTCCCAATAACGAAAGAGAATGGCAGCATTCGCACGCTAAATATTTTCCCGTTGCCCGATGCAGCAGTTTCCCGGCTTGTTTACAAGTCGTTATTGCATAAAAATTTGACGAAGTTGAGTAATTACGCTTATGCCTATCGCGAAGATCGCACCGCACACCATGCAGTCAACGAGATCTTTTTAGAATGGCGACGGCTCGAGAGAGTTTATGTCGCCGAATATGATTTTTCAGGCTTCTTCGACAATATTGCCCATGAATACCTCTGGAAGATACTTGATGAACACGGATTTATATACACAAAGAGCGAGAAAGTCGTAATCCAGAGTTTCCTAAACTCACGATCCGCTCGAAGTGCAAACTATCCCAATGGAGCAAAGTCGCGAAGCAAAGGCATTCCACAGGGCACCTCCATTTCGTTATTTTTGGCTAATGTTGCTTGTTGGGAACTTGACAGGAGTCTGGAGCGTCTTGGTGTTGGCTTTGCCAGATACGCGGACGATACAGTTATATGGTGCGAAGATTATGAGAGAGTTGTAGTCGCGTACCAAACAATTGAAGACTTCTCGAGACGCATGGGTGTAAAAATTAATCGAGCGAAATCCCCCGGGATACATTTGCTAACTGAACACGGTGTTACCGGAGAAATGGCCGTAAAACACGCCATCGACTTCCTTGGATACACAATTTCACTGAATTCGTTAGCTATCAAGACTAAGAAAATTGCAAAGATAAAAAGCTATATCGCTTACTTGATCTACCAAAATCTCATACAACCTCTTCGCAAAGGAATCTTTAATTCAAATCGTCTTACCACAACAACGGATCTTGATTACATTACAGCCCTAAGACAGGTACGGGCTTATTTGTATGGTGGCTTGAACGATGAGAAACTACGTGCCTTCGTTGCTGGGAGAATTCCAGATCTCCAATTTCGTGGAGCTATGAGCTACTATCCCATGGTTAATGATGCCAAACAACTTGCCGTACTCGATGCGTGGATGCTTCACACCTTTAAACAAAGCCTCAAGCTGCGCCAGCAACTGTGGTTCCAATATGACGGGACAAATCTTCCAGGACCGAAACCCAATTGGATTGAGGAACTAAAAGATCTACAGATTGAATCAGACGGCCAAGGAGGAAAATTGGATTTCAAAATACCAAGCTTCACACTCATAAATAAAGCGATGCAATTAGCCATTAAGCGAAAAGGCATCAGCGGTGTCGTAAAAGCCGGAACTGAGTATTATTAAAACTGCTGAACGTCCGAGTCACATAAACAAAGCCGGCCCAGATTTCTACGCGCCCTTCAGCAACCCCAACCCCACCAAACTCTCCGCCGTCGCCACCACCGCATCTTCCCTCGTTCGCGGATTCCATCCCAGCACGCGCTGCGCCTTTTCACTGGTCGCGTTCTTCCATTTCCCCAGCTCCGGCAAAATGAACTTCACCGCCGGATCGCGCAGCGCCGCCAGCCGCACCAGAAAATCCGGTAGCTGTCGCGTCGGCACCCGCTTTGCCGCCGCGCCCATCCGGCCCTTCAATATCTTGGCAATCTCGACGAATGATAGAAAATCTCCCGCGACCGCCAGAAACCGTTCTCCCCGCGCCGCCGGATTCGTCATCGCCCGCACGTGCAAGTCCGCGACATCACGCACATCCACGGCGCCAAAATACAGCCGCGGACAGCCCGGGATCGCGCCATCCATCAACCGCTGCACCATCAGAATCGACGCCGAATAATCCGGCCCCAGAACCGGCCCAAACACGCCCACTGGATTCACTACCGCCAGCTCCAACCCGCCGCCTTCTTTCGCAATGAACTCCCACGCCGCGTGCTCCGCAAATGTTTTCGATTTCGGATAGGCGCTCAAATCGTCGCCATTCGGATCGGTCCAGTCTTTTTCCGTGAACGGCTCTTTCCGCACCGGATGTCCATATCCAATCGCCGCAAACGATGACGTCAGCACCACACGCCTCACGCCCGCATCCCGCGCCGCGCGCAACACGCGCAGCGTCCCCTCACGCGCCGGAACAATCAACTCATCTTCATGCTTCGGAACCCCCGGCGGCAGCGGCGACGCCACATGCAGCACGTACTCGCATCCCGCAACCGCTTGCGCCCACCCCGCGTCTTGCGTCAGATCAGCCGCCGCAAATGTCAGCCGCCCTCCCGCATCCACTCCACCCTGCTTCAACATCGCGCGGACATCGCCCTCGCGCTTCAGCGAACGCACCGTCGTCCGCACCCGATAACCCGCGTTCAGCAATGCCAAAATGCAATGCGCGCCAATAAATCCCGACCCACCCGTTACCAGAACCAGTTCATCGCTCATGGTCGGATTAGATTCGAGGTCGTCGGAAAAAGATAGGATTTTCCTTCAGAGAAGGCGTACGAGAATGGGTGCCCCATCCTTGTCGCGTGCTTTTGCGAGAGGATGGGGATTTTCAGGACATTACAGATCTACTTCTTGATTTCATACACCACACCGCAGCCGGTGTAGTAATGGTCCAGGCTGCAATTCGCGATATCGCCGCCTTGCGTGGTTGTCCCATAAAGTGCGCCCGCGGCTTCATCCAGCAGGACGCTCCCCGCGGGAAACAGCCCGTCATTGCCCGTGAATTCATGCAGCACGGTTTGTTTGCCGGCGGAACTGAGGCGGAATACGACGCCGCAACCCAGTGTGTAGTATGTGCAATTTCCACCGTTGGCCGTCGCTCCGTAAAGATTGCCGGCACTGTCACGCGCAAGCGGACTGATGGGCTCGTCACCATCGCCGCCGCTGAACTCGTAAAGGACCGTCTTCATCCATTTTCCGTTCGACAGCGAAAGTTTGAAGATTGTGCCGCATCCTCCTGCGCCGCAGGAAACGTTCCCGCCATTAGGAGTCGTCCCATAAATGCTTCCATCCGAAGCATTGAAGAAACTCACTGCGGGATAACTCCCGTCAGCGCCGCCTTGAAAGCGATAAAGTACAGTCTCCGTCCAAGTTCCATTGCTGTTCGGGCTCAGTTCAAAGATCGTTCCGCAACCCGCGTCTGGCGAGCACAAATTGTTGTTGACTGTCCCGCCGAAAACCGTACTGCCGTAGAGATTACCGGCTGCATCCTGCACCACCGCTGAAAATGGGTTCGCGCCATCCGAACTGTTATCCGGTCCTAAAAAGCTGTAAATCACTTTTTCTGACCCGTTCGCGTCCACTTCATACACGGTGCCGCAACCCGCCGAATTAAACGGACAATCCAGCGTCCCGCCATATTCGGTCGTTCCATACATCCCGCCGTCCGCAGCTTTCAGCAGTGACGAGAATGGTTGTTGCCCATCGGGAGCTCCCGTGAAGCCGTAAACTACGGAGAACTTACCGTCCCTGCCCATCTCATAAACCGTGCCGCAGCCACCGTCAGGACAGAACCCGCCAGTAAAAATCCCGCCAAACGACGCAGCCCCAAAGCCATTGCCACCCGGCCCGGCAATCAATCCTGTTTCAGGGTTCGACCCATCCGATCCGTCGGAAAATTGATACAGAACCGATTCCTTCCAGCCTCCACTGCCTTTCGCAAGCTTGAAAATCACTCCATAGCCAATGCTGTCTTGGGTGACTTCACCGCCGAACAACGTCGTGCCGTACAGATTTCCCGCCGAGTCTTCTGCCAGTACGCCCTCTGGATTTTGCCCGTCGGTTAATTCAAAGTTATGCAGAACGCTAAAGGTCTGAGCGAAACCCACCATTGTCAGAGTGCAAACAAGACTTACCAGTAATGAAGACCGAATGGAATTCACGAACGCCTCCCTGGAAAAACAGAAATCGACGGCCACGCTAAAATATTTAAGAGGTTGAGCCTTGAAAATCGGAAGCAATCTGTATTGGGTAGACTTTTTCTACCTAAAGGAAACAACTTAGTTTCCCGTACCCATTTGACCCCACCCCTCATCCCTCCCGTAGAATGAACATTCTTTAATCCCTGTAAATAAATGCCCTTTCGCCTCTACAACACGCTTTCCAACACCGTCGAAGACTTTCGCACCATCGATTCTGGCAAAGTCCGCATGTACGCCTGCGGCCCAACGGTTTACGACTACGGCCACATCGGCAACTTCCGTACCTTCGTCGCCGTGGACATCCTCTTCCGCTTTCTCAAGCTCAGCGGCTACAGCGTCCACTACGTCATGAACATCACCGACGTCGACGACAAAATCATCCACAACGCCGGTTCGCCTGACATCGCTGCCGTTCGCC
>Ga0070738_10001724_pt1 | contig 40234 bp, 36 predicted proteins | sample Coa_R2_2_FD_66446 | JGI IMG/M metagenome (GOLD analysis project Ga0070738, IMG submission 66446) | Surface soil microbial communities from Centralia Pennsylvania, which are recovering from an underground coalmine fire - Coalmine... | ecosystem: Environmental > Terrestrial > Soil > Unclassified ...
AGACCTTTTCCTGTTTCTTTATACGCGCTAGTAGTGGCATTAAGCATATAATTCCACAACCAACGAGTATTACCAAAGCATTGAGCTAAATAAGATTCTTGCTCGTCAGTCGGATAAATTCTAACTTTAAGTGTTCTATACATGGTATCGACCTTACCGTGTTTACATATTCATGGTAACATATAATTTCGTTTTTGTGCCGACCAAACAAAATATTTTGTTCGTCTCCTCGTCCTAGCCTTCCCGGTTTTCTCTACGGAGCCTGATCCTGACAAAAAGGGGCAGGCTTCATACCCAACGAATAAATTAGGGGGCGACACGATCAACCAAGAAAAGCCTGCCCCTTTTTGTTGCGGCAAATTCGATACGCTTAAACATGGTCAGACTACACTCCTCACCTCACTCGCAATTCATGAGGGCAGTGCGCTCTTGCAGCTCTGCCGACTTCAAGCAACTGCCCGTCTCAACACTGACCTGAGTACAGGTGAGCGTGTGAGCCTTCTTGCTGTTTCAGGTAAATCCTTGGGATTGGGTGTGGGATCTGAGTAAACCCCATAATGACACGGGTACTTTTTTACCTCACACCCTCTTGCGTTGCAGGATACTTAAGAATGCCTGAATTGGGCTTAATGTTGGGATTATGGCAAGGGTCATTTCGAGATATTGAGCGGTTGTGGTTAAGATGGTTCACTCTTGAAGGAAAGTTGATTCCGGTCCCAGAAGAAGAAGCGATTGCTGCCACTAAAAGAGCTTCAATTACTGAACAGGAAGCGGCTCAAGCAAGAAAAAGAGCAGAACAATTGGCTGAGCGATTGCGTCAGTTGGGAGTCAATCCTGAGGAGTTAGGATAGCTTTTATTTACAATATTTTCTGGTAACTGCAACACTTCCTTTGGGAAAAATAAAGTTTTGCTAGTGATTAATATAGTAAGTGCTTGAAATCGCGATAATCAAGGATACCTTGATCCATAACTTAATTTTATTGACTAATGAAAAGGACGGATTGGCAGTGGTTACTGCTTCCAATACTAGTACTTATAACGCTACTAGGAGTCGGATGCGGTTCAAAAAAACAAAACAACAACACAGAAAGACTGACTATAGGTGTAGTCAGCTACGGTGAGGGCGCAGTTTCACTAGAAAAATATGAGCGCTTCAAAGATTATATGGCAGCACAAACGCACTCAATTGTAGAGTTAGAGCCTGCTTATAATGAATTACAAGCCCTAGAGCAAATTCATCGCAAAAAATGGGATATAGTGTTTGCGTCTCCTGGTTTAGCAGCGATCGCGATCGGGAATGATCTCTACATTCCGTTATTTTCACTGGAGGGAATTAGTAGTAGACAACGCTCCTTACTTGTAGTGCGGGATGATAAACCAATTCAAAAAATATCAGACTTAGCTAATAAGACCATTGCTTTAGGAGAGGAGGGTTCTGCTGCTGGGTACTATGTTCCTTTGTACGATCTCTATGGTTTAACCCTTGCGCAAATTCGTTTTGCTCCCACACCTAAAACATTACTGCAGTGGCTAAGTGATGAAAAAGTTGATGCAGGTGCTTTATCTGAGAAGGATTTTGAGCTTTATAAACGGGATTTTGGAGGAACTAAATTTAGAGTATTACACGTAAGTCGGTGGATTCCGCCTGGAGTTGTCTTGCTTGGACCAACTATAGAGCGCAACCGACAGCAGCAAATTCAAAAAGCAATGAGTGAAGTATCAGCAGATATTGCAGCAGATGCTGGTTATATCCCTACTGCTCCAGTCCCTAACTACGATGAGTTTATTAAACTGGTAGAAAAAGTCAAACCTCTTGAGGCACGGCTTAAACAAACACCCGTTATACTAAGCCAAGCTGCACCTGAGAATACTAAGAACTCGAGCAAATAGTTTGTGCATGCTAGTTTATATAAATTTACAATTTTTATGCGTTTTTAGCTAAAACTGTACTGATAATTAATCGGGATCTCTAGAGTTAAACAATTCTCTCAAGAGAAATTGACTATTCTGTAACAGATTCTTAATAAAAGAATATAAAATTTTATTGTTTATCCTAGTAAAAAATAGTTACTAAGGTAGTATGAGGATTTTCTAACTATGAAAACGTAAAATATGCTTATAGCAATTTTGTAGATAATTTTACTATTTGCTGCATAGATATTCAACTTATATTTGCTTAATTTTAACACAATAAAAGATCTATCAACAAGATCTTTAGGAGTGCATAATATGTCTCAAGCTCCCCTAGTAAAACCCGAAATACCTGCCGGGACTTTGATTGATAACCGCTATATTATCCAAGCACTTCTAGGACAGGGTGGTCTGGGAAGAACTTATTTAGCATTTGATACACGTCGCTTCAATGAACCTTGTGTTCTCAAGGAATTCGCTCCCATTGGAACAGGAGAGAATGGCCTAGAAAAATGTCGGACTTTGTTCAGAAGAGAGGCAAAAATTCTCCATCAATTAGAACACCCTCAAATTCCTAAATTTTTAGCATGCTTTGAGGGCGATGGACGTTTGTTCTTAGTTCAAGAATTTGTCAATGGTAAAACATATTCAACCCTGTTACATGAATACCAAAAACAAGGACGAGCTTTTTCTGAAGACGAAATTATACTTTGGCTAAAACATCTGCTACCTGTTTTGGAATATATTCATCAGCATAATATTATTCATCGAGATATTTCTCCTGATAATATTATGCTGCTTGAAAGTAAGGATATACCTGTGCTGATCGACTTTGGTGTTGGTAAGCAAATAGCCGACGTTAACGAGGCTAGAACTTTAGAGCATGTGCCTTTTGTTGGCAAAATGTCGCTAGTAGGAAAAGTAGGATACGCTCCCCGAGAACAGATTAGCTTAGGATTATGTTCTCCCAGCAGTGACCTTTATGCGCTAGGTGTGACTGCAATTGTCTTACTAACAGGTAGAGACCCATCATTTCTGATGGATCAATACTCTTTGGAGTGGAATTGGCATCAATACACTAATGTTAGCCATGAGTTTGCTCAAATACTAGATCAGATGTTAGCAGATACGCCTAAACAGCGATACAAAACATCAAGAGACGTGCTGATGGATCTTGAGCATCTTCAACAATCTGAAACAGCAGACGAGCAATCAACAATTATTGAAATACCTCCTACTGTAATAACCCCTGAATTTGGCTCTATAAGAACAATAGGACAAACAATCTCAAGCTTTGTTAATTCCCCTCAAGACACAACTGGGAAATCCTATAATCAGCAAACTTCTCAAATTTTTAATCAGCAAACTTCTCAAATTCAACAACCATCGTCGTCGATAGATCCAGCTTTTATAAAGCGTTGTCAGCAAGAGCTAGCTTACCATATTGGACCAATGGCAGATCTCATTGTGGAAGAAACTCTGGCTGAGACTCCTAATCTGTCACCTTACGAATTTGTTGAAATTTTAGCAAGAGAAATTCCTGAAGTACAAGCGGCATTTGAATTTAGACGTAGTCTATTTTTATGATTTCTAACTCGTAACTCTCCTAAAACTCCGTATTTCCATGAGTACGTTTGATTCTTTTCATTGCCATTTGCAAACTTAACTGCATCCGTTTGAATGCTCGTGCTAGTTTCCCAATTTCATCATTCGATAGCTGTTCAAATTCAGCTTCCATATGACCTGTACTCACTTCCTCTGCAATGCGAGTTATATGTTTAAGAGGGCGTACAACTTGTGTGTTCAAGAAAAAGTTGACTAACAAGATGACGACAACAAAAATAGCGGATACAAGTCCTACAATCAGAAACGAGGATTGAGAGGCTTGAGCAAGGACTTTACTAGCTGGAATCGCAATAATCTGAGCAGCGACAATTTCATTCATCTGCCACCCAAATCCATTAGCTGTACCATATTGGTCAATCATAGTTTTAGGCGCATTCTCAGGCTTGCCATGACATTCTAGACAGGTTGTCTTAGAAACTGGCAGTGGACGAGCAATATAGAAAATATCACCACCAGGAGTTGAGCGAAATCCACTCAATTGCTTTAAATCTTTTTCATTTCTGAAACGATTTACAACTGTTGACTCAAAACTGTCAGCTTTGTCCCGAAGATTAGTAGGGTTAAGAGTTGCTTCTTTATAAAAGAAGTCACGATATTCAGGTTTTTGTCGTAAGATATCAAACACCTCTCGTGCAGAATAGCCTGCTACAGTTTGCGGCAAAAACTTAGTTTGCAATTTATCAGATAACTCGGGAGTGATTTGGGTAACAGTGTACTGACGGACAGAACTCATGGTGTCGATGAGAGCTAAAGCTTTTGAGGCAACTTCATTTGTAGCGTTTTGCCTCAACAGAGAAGATAAAATCAATCCACTCAAGCTCAGACCTACCACTAGAATTATGAGTAGTAGAACTGTAAATTTTTGTTTCAAACTAAAATTTTTAAACATAATTCCAGCTTAGCGATTATAGAAAGATGAATGGCTTGTAAGAGGGTGACTTTGTTGTTAGTTTCTTCTAAAAATAGTATGATATTTGCTGCCTATTTTTCATTTGTCCAGATGCTAGATTGACTTGAAAATAAAATGAAAGGTGATTGAACCCATAAGCTCTTATGCATATAAATTGCGCATTAGCTCGCGCGGATTTAATACCTGCAACCTTTAATAGTTAGCAGTTAATGGCCATCGCGATTGGTTTAACCATTTAACTTAATTTATCCCTAGCATGAGATATAAGAATTTAGTTAGCTACAAGAGCGCTTCGCAATATTCCGAATTATATCTAAATACAATTGTTAAAATTTAATTTAACTAGATCTACTTCATCAAAACCTCCATTTGATAAACACTTCAAACCTTGTGTAAATGGTGGGTAGCACAACAAGTCTAGGGACTGGCGATCGCCCAAGGCAATCTGATGCCAGCAAATTTAAATGATATAATCTACTAACCACTATCAATCTCCCAAATTTATCCTGTGGGGATTTAGGAAAAGCAACTTAGGATTGAGAGAGATCAAGCACACACGACCAAACCAATATTTAGTCATTACTCCGCTAAGAGAAGTTATTTCTCTGTCTGCTACCTCTTACTCTGTTCCCAAAGCGCTATTCTGATAGCTGGCTCAAACAAATAGCAGCAGTGGCAATTTTTACTAATGGTCTGGAATGCGGGATATCTGCTGTTTGGAGGACGATACATTATCGAAAGAAAACTAGGTGAAGGTGGAATTGGTATCACCTACCTAGCTAGAACCCAAAGAGGTGAACGGCGGGTCATAAAAACCCTTAAAGAAAATATCCTCAACAACCCCGCTTGGAAACCACACCAAGCCAAATTAAAGCAAGACTTCCGAGATGAAGCTGTTCGGTTGGCTGTATGTCGTCATCCCCATATAGTGCAGATAGAGACCATCTTTGATGAGTTCGATTTGCCTTGTATGGTGATGGAGTATATAGAAGGCGAGGATTTAGGCAAGTGCCTTGAACGTATGGGAGTGCTGCCAGAAGCGGACGCATTGCTCTACATGCGCCAAATTGGTGATGCTTTAAAAGTTATTCACCGCAAAGGTTTACTCCATAGAGATATCAAACCGCGCAACATCATGATCCGCAACGGTAAATCGGAAGCAGTACTCATTGACTTTGGAATTGCTAGAGAATTTATTCCTAATGTTGTCCAAAGGCACACTGTATATCGGACACCTGGTTTTGCACCTCCAGAACAATATGAATTAGAAGCACCAAGGGGAGAATATATTGATGTTTATGGCTTAGCTGCTACCTTATATAGTTTATTGACCAACTTTATTCCCACAAGTGCGGATGACAGACGCAACAATATTCCCCTCATCCCACCACAACATTTCAATCCCAACATCAGCGACAGAGTCAATAAAGCAATTCTTCTAGGAATGGAGCTCCAGCCAATTTATCGTCCCCAGTCCATACAGCAGTGGTTGGATCTATTGGGTGTCGGCGATAGTTTAACATCATTGTCCCCAACACTCACAAGCACACCTCAACAGAAATTCTCCACACCAATTGCTTTACCAGAGAGGTGGCAATGCGTACACACGCTTAAAAGTCATTCTAGTATGGTTCACTCTGTGGTCATCAGTCCAGATGGACAGTTGATTGCCAGTGGTAGTGGTAACAACACTATTAAGTTGTGGCAACCAGACACAGGAAGATTGCTTCGTACTCTGGGTCGCTGGTTTGATGGTCATTCCAGCATGGTACAGACCCTTAGCTTTAGCCCAGATGGGCAGTTACTTGCTAGTGGCAGTTGGGATGATACCATTAAGCTCTGGATGTTAAGTACAGGTAGAGCAATCCGCACAATCATAGCTCATTCTAGCTGGGTGAATTCTATTGCCTTTAGTCCCGATGGAAATTTACTTGCTAGTGGTGGTGCCAACAGCACAATTAAGATATGGCAAGTACATACAGGTCAAGAAATTCGAACTCTTACAGGTCATTCTGATTCAGTTTGCTCAGTCACCTTTAGCCCAGATGGAGAAATCTTGGTAAGTGGTAGTGCTGACTACACGATCAAATTCTGGCAAGTAAGTACTGGTAGAGAGATTCGTACGCTTACAGGTCATTCCTTCTTTGTCAATTCCGTTACTCTTAGTTGGGATGGCAAAATTCTTGCTAGTGGCAGTAGTGACAACAAGATAAAACTGTGGCAAGTCAGTACAGGGAAAGAAATACGTACTTTGACTGGTCATACTAACCCAGTTTCCTCACTCGCTTTCAACCCAATTCCTCCAATTGCCTTTGATACAGGAGGACTTAGAGGAACCATGGCTAGTGGCAGTTGGGATAACACTATCAAAATCTGGGAACTAAATACAGGTAATGAAATATCTACTCTTAACGAGCATTCTAACTATGTAAGATCCATCGCCTTTAGTCCAGATGGACAAACTTTAGTCAGTGCTAGTGATGATGACACTATTAAAATTTGGCAACGAGGATGATCAATACAGAGTATGACTCTCCAGATAGAACTGTGTTTTCTCAAAAATTGGGACAATCATGACCATAGTGATTTAGTTGTCAACAATAACTGTTATGGGTTTTGGTATTGGTGATTTATTTTGGATTTTCCTGCTCCTTTCTTCTCTGCAACCCTTGTGGCAGAAAAGGCAGATAGAGTTTCGGCGTTTCCGTGCCCTACAAGAATTTCAACAGGAACGAAAAAGTCGAGTCATTTTGCTCATTCATCGTCAGGAGTCTATCAGTTTATTAGGAATTCCCATATCGCGCTACATCACCATCGAAGACTCAGAACAAATTCTGCGGGCAATTCGCCTAACTCCCCCAGACGTGCCCATTGACTTAATTTTGCATACTCCTGGTGGTCTGGTTTTGGCAACCGAACAAATCGCTAGAGCATTAATTCGCCATCAGGCAAAAGTGACGGTCTTTGTTCCACACTATGCCATGAGTGGTGGCACAATGTTGGCTTTAGCGGCTGATGAAATCGTGATGGATGCCAACGCTGTTCTTGGACCAGTTGATCCCCAACTTGGTAACTTTCCTGCGTCAAGTCTTTTGAAAGTTGTTGAAGACAAGCCTATCAGTGAAATTGATGATCAAACCCTCATCATGGCAGACCTAGCGCGTAAAGCTATTGCTCAAGTGCAGCGTTTTGTGAGGACTTTGCTTAAAGACGATGTGCCTAATCAAAAAGTGAAACTGGAAAACATTGAAAAAATTGTTGACAGCCTAACAACTGGACGTGTCACTCACGATTATCCCATCACTGTTGAGGAGGCAACAGAAATGGGGCTGCCCATAACAGTTGGGCTACCCCGTGTTGTTTATGACCTCATGGATTTATACCCACAACCGCAAGGTGGACGACCCACAGTACAGTACATTCCTATGCCGTATGATGATCGTCGTCCAATATTACCAGTGCCCAAGGGAAGACCCTTAGAAAAACCATCCCAAGATACACTCAGGTAATATTCTTCACATGATTAAGACTTCGTTTTGGGTTTAGCGGTTGGTTTAGTTGTTGGTTTGGTTGTTGGTTTGGTCTTAGGTGTAGATGTAGGCGTTGCCGTCGGTGTTGGTGTTGAAGTTTCTGTAGGAGAAGTTGTTGGTGTTGAAGTTTCTGTAGGAGAAGCTGTTGGTGTTGAAGTTTCTGTAGGAGAAGCCTTTGGTTTTGTTGAGGGCTTCTTTGTTGGTGTGGATGTCGGACTTGAGATGAGGTTTTCTGCCTCTTTATCCAACTTCTGGCGCAATGCTAAATCAGCAATTCCTGTTTCTGTTAGCTGATTTTTTTTCTGATACTCCTTCACGGCTGCTTCTGTCTGGGCACCATAATATTGATTGCGAGGTAGAGGAGTTTTGGGCTTCAGCACCAAATTCAAGTTAGATTGCAGAATCTCAACGATTTGTCCCGCATAATTTTCCGTCTTTGGTCCTGCTACCCCATCAGCAGGTTTTAGCTTATAACCCTGCTGAAATTCCTTGATTGCTGCTTTTGTTTCGGCATCTGTTAAGGGTGTATCTGACACCTTGACCTTATAGCCTAGTCCATGCAACACAGCACGAAATTGCCTCGGGGTGTATTTTTGGGCGGCAAATGCTGTATTGGACATGATCATACCAGCTGTTATAAAACAAACAGCAGCTACACTAGCTCTTGATTTTTCAAACCCACACCACATAATCTAAACTCCATTTTTTAGACAAATCAATAGAATATTGACGTTAAGAGATGCATTCTCAGTTTCCTTAACATCTTTTTTCTTGATGATTGTAGATTTTTGATTAGATTATTTTAAGTTATGTGGTTTAATTTAACTAGTGTATATAATATTATTTTTTTCATCTATCAGTAGAGATATTTATTTTTGAACATAAAAGTAGAAAGTAGACTAGAAAAACTTCAAACCACATTATCTAACTGTCAGGAATGGAATGAGCGCGAATTTACCCAAGCAGCGTAACTTATGGTTTGAAAAAATGATGGCAATTATTGCCACAGTCAACTTGGGCCTAGTTTTATTTGATTTAAGTTACATTCCTTGGCGGAATTTCTACTTACGTAGGTTGCCACAAATAACCCACCTCTATGATTCAGTCAAAGGGATTGAACCTCATCGGGAAACAGACAACTATCTTGTAACCGTAAATACACTGAAACATCAAGTCAGTCAAACAGGATTGCGATCGCCACAAGTAGAAACTCAGCTCGCAGAATTGCGGCGTCTAAGTAGCGATCTGATTGAGACTAATCCTTTTGCAGCAGTGGGTAAGAGTGGGACCTTAGAAAAAATTAAAAATCGGATGCGTGATCACATCCACCAAGAATCTGCAAAGCGTTCCTTTGCCACTTTTTGGAGTCAGGCTTATTTATCCCAAAAAGGTTGGTATAAGGAGATCAATTTCTTTGATAAAGACATTGCACCTTTAATTGCAACCAACTATTATCGCCACATCGGTGAAAATGGCGAATTTATTGATAATTTTTGGATTATTGATTTACCCTTTGTCATTTTATTTAGTTTAGATTTACTAGCGCGTAGCTTCTACATCAAACGCCGCCATCCTGGGTTTAGCTGGTTAAACATAATTCTCTGGCGCTGGTATGACCTTTTATTACTGATACCCTTTTGTAGGTGGTTAAGAATTATACCTGTAGTGATACGTCTTGATCAAGCACAATTGATAGATCTCAAATCTGTAAGGCAGCAAGCTAACCTGGGGATAGTCACAAATTTTGCAGGAGAACTTACAGAAGTTGTTGTAGTTCGGGTGATTAACCAACTTCAAAGTTCAATTCAACGAGGAGAGTTAACCCACTGGCTGTCACAAAAACCGAAACAGCAATCCTACATAGATATCAATAATCTGAATGAACTAGAGGCGATCGCAGGTATTTTGGTTCAAACAATCATTTACCAAGTTTTACCCAAAGTTGAACCAGAAATCACCGCCATCATACATCACACTATCGACAGTGCTCTCAATCAATCCCCAATTTACCGTAGCTTGCAAGGTTTACCCATGGTAGGAGACATGCAAACCGAGTTAAGCAAGCAATTAACAAATCAGATAGTGACAAATCTTTACAATGCTTTGGTTAAGACGTCACAAGACCCCGTTTTAGCAAAACTTTCTAGTGAATTCATGACAAGCTTTAGTGCAGCCTTGGGATCACAGATAAAGAACACAAATATACTTCCAGAAATTCAGAGCCTACTGTTGGACTTTTTAGAGGAAGTTAAACTTAACTACGTTCAGAACTTATCCACCGAAGAGAGGTCACAAATATTAGAGCAAATAAGGAAACCCAGAACCCAGGTAACCGTTGAGCCAGTAGTCAGTAGCAAAAGCTCTTCTGTGATATCACTGAGAGAAAAAAGGTAGTTAAAAATATCTGCAGTTTAGAGCAACGAACTGTATTCACCGAGATGAATTCCATTAAGGATTGAAAACATGTGCTTGGTGACTTCTCGACCCAGAAGAAATGCGCTAAACTCAAATTAAGGGCGAACCTTCACTGGTTCGTCGCAAGACTTCTTGGAAGATATCCCTATCGCAGGAAGTGGGTCAACGCCCACTTTTTTTGTTGAATTGCAGCATGACTCATCCTATAGTCCCACAAATTATCGAATTAGCAACACCAGTGGCAGAAGAACTGGACTTGGAAATTGTCGGCGTGGTTTTTCACACCAACCAACGTCCCCCAGTTTTGCGGGTAGACATCCGCAATCCACACCAAGATACTGGATTAGATGATTGTGAGCGGATGAGCCGTGCTTTAGAAGCCTCTCTAGATGCGGCAGCAGTCATCCCAGATGCCTATGTACTGGAAGTGTCCAGTCCAGGTATCTCACGCCAACTGGTAACTGACCGCGAGTTTATTGCCTTTAAAGGATTTCCTGTAATCGTCTGGACTTCCCCATCTTATGAAGGACAACAGGAATGGACTGGGCAATTAATTCGTCGGGATGAGACAACAGTTTTCTTAAACCAAAAAGGTCGTGTCGTCGAAATTCCCCGCACCTTGATTACTAAGGTGCAGTTGGATGAACGCCGTTAAGAGTTAGGAGGAGCCAGTGCGTTGGGCGGCTGTGCCGACTTGAAGCAACTGGCGTTTAGGAATTAGGAGTTAGGAATTAGGAGTTAGGAATTATAACTCCTAATTGTTATGGCTACTTGTATAAAAATTTAGGAGATTGCTTATGTCAATGGTTACTTTAGCAGGATTAAAAGATTTAATTGAAAATATTAGTCGCGAGCGTAATTTACCTCGAATGGCAGTTCAAGCAGCAATTCGAGAAGCACTGCTGAAAGGATATGAACGTTATCGCCGTGCCCAAAACATAGAGCGAAAGCAGTTCGATGAAGATTACTTTGATAATTTTGATGTACAGCTTGATGTTGAAGAAGAAGGCTTTCGCGTCGTCGCTACTAAAACTATAGTTGAAGAAATTGCTAACATTGACCACGAAATTTCTCTTAAACAAGTTCAGGATATGGGAGGAGACGAAGCACAATTAGGACAAGAAGTTGTGCTAGATGTGACTCCAGATCAAGGAGATTTTGGTCGCATGGCGGCGATGCAAACTAAGCAGGTATTAGCGCAGAAGCTTCGCGATCAACAACGCCAGATGGTACAGGAAGAATTCCAAGACCTAGAAGGAACAGTTCTGCAAGCAAGAGTTCTGCGGTTTGAAAGGCAATCTGTGATCATGGCAGTTAGCAGTGGTTTTGGTCAGCCAGAAGTAGAAGCGGAATTGCCCAAGCGTGAGCAACTGCCTAATGATAATTACCGAGCAAATGCCACCTTTAAGGTATATCTTAAAAAAGTTTCCCAAGGTCAGCAACGAGGACCACAGTTGTTGGTGTCTCGGGCTGATGCAGGTCTGGTAGTGTATCTATTTGCCAACGAAGTGCCAGAAATCGAAGATGAAGTTGTCAGAATTGTAGCAGTAGCACGGGAAGCAAACCCTCCATCTCGGCACGTTGGTCCTCGAACCAAAATTGCTGTTGACACTCTTGATCGTGATGTAGATCCAGTTGGTGCTTGTATTGGTGCGAGGGGATCACGTATTCAAGTGGTCGTTAATGAATTGCGCGGAGAAAAAATAGATGTGATTCGTTGGTCTCCAGATCCAGCAACATATATAGCGAATGCGCTCAGTCCTGCACGTGTGGATGAGGTGCGCTTGATGGACCCCGAAACAAGACAAACCCACGTCCTAGTCGCTGACGATCAACTCAGTTTGGCTATTGGTAAAGAAGGACAAAATGTTCGTTTAGCCGCTCGTTTAACAGGCTGGAAAATTGACATTAAAGATAAAGCTAAATACGATCATGCAGCAGAAGATGCTAAGTTTATAGCTTCACGAGCAAAATACTTACAAGAACAAGCACAAGCAGAAGAAGATGAAGATGTTGTTGAGAATGATGACATTGATGATGTTGATTTACAACTAGAGGAAGATGAGCTTCAAGAATTAGACGATTACGAAGAAGTACAAACAAACCACAGATATCAAGCACAGGAAGATAATTATCAAGCTGAAGAAGAGGAAGAGGAAGAGGAAGAAGAAGATGACGAGGATTATCAAGCTGAGATCATAGAAGCAGCTCAAAACAAGATTGAGACAGCCGTAAAGTCTTTTCAGGCTTTTCCCTCCGAACTGAAAAATGCTTTAACAGCCTTAACAGAAGAAAATACTGAAGCAGCAGAACTGTTGAATTTGCTGATTTTTCAAGCTTCGCTCAATACACTAAAGCAGTTTTTGGAACGCTTAGTGTCCCTATCTAACGCGTCTGGAACAACTGCTGCCATTGCTAAACTTGCTGATGCTTTAGAAAACGAGGATGTAACACTCAAAACCATATTAGATTCTCTGGAGGTCTAAATTTTAAGCAAGATGGTAGTGTGTTTGACTTATTGCCATACACTTGTGTCGCCAAAATGTTAAGGAATCTAACTTTACGCAAAAAATATACGCCACAAGCAGATGACATTTATCAGGAGGGACAAGAGAATAAATAATGAGGAGTCGCTGGAGGCTAAAATTTTTGAAAATATGGATAATGAATAGGTAAAGTTTGAAGAATACTTGTTTTGAGCAGACTCCGACGGCTCTTGATCAAAGAGCTACCAACCCAATGAAGCCGAATTATCGACGCTGCATTAGTTGTCGTAGCGTTAAATCAAAGCAAGAGTTTTGGCGGATTGTCCGCGTCTTCCCGTCTGGACAGGTACAATTAGATAAGGGCATGGGGCGTTCTGCCTATATTTGTCCGCAAACGAGCTGTCTTCAAACAGCTCAGAAAAAAAACCGTTTAGGGCGATCGCTACGTGCATCAGTGCCAGAAACACTGTATGAAGCATTGTGGCAACGTTTAGCCCAAAGCAATTCTCAAAATCAAACCTAGTTAGAACCACTTTATATATCGGGAATCTCCAGAGGCATTGTGGTAACAGCCGAACTAATTGTGCTATCATCACCCCCTCTGCGGTTATCCTTATCTGCCAAAATAGTAAATAGGGGTTGTTGGCATTCCTCTCTAAAAAATTTAAAAGGGCGAAACAACACTCCAAATAAGTTTTACTCGATTGTGTCGTGGAAGACTCAGAATCAGCAAAACCAAAAAGTACAAAATGGCAACCTGGTAGCGCCCGCGCGCAGATCGGCGTCGCCCATCACTTCCGGTGGGGATGCCAGCAATGAACCGAAACATCTCTCTTTCCTGATTGGAGGCACCGGCAAAACCAGAACGGCAACCTAACACAGTAATCGAAGGATGGAGATGTCACAAACCAGGCAACCATCCGCTAAAACTGTAAATTAAAGGGGAAAGAGTGGATGAACAACGGCAAAGTTAGAATCTACGAATTATCAAAGGAATTGAATTTGGATAACAAAGAGCTATTAGCAATTTGCGACCAGCTCAATATTGCGGTCAAAAGCCATAGCAGCACGATCACAGAATCTGAGGCTGAACAAATCCGTTTACAAGCGGAAAAGCTTGCCACAACAAGTGTGACGACGAAAAAGGATAATGGCGCACTCATAAGCCATAAACCAAATTCACCACAACCTGGCGGACGAAACCGACCTGCTGCACCTAATAAACAACAAATTTTGGAGATTCGTAAACCCAAAATATTGAGAAATACTAATAACTTCAACGCCTCAGAGGCGTCTATTGCTACCAATAACCAACTTGCTTCTTCTGAAGTTTCTCCTCCTTCACCTCCTCGACCTTTCGCGACACCAGTCTCACCCATGAAGCCGACGGCACCAATTCGACCTGTACCCCGGAATCAGTCTGAGACCCCTCAAGAACTTGTTGTTACAGACACTGCGGAAAAAACGCCTGATAATAACAACCAGCCAGGGGATAAAATAGCAGCAGAAAAACCGGAAAAAGTCGCTGCACAAAATAAAACCAGACAAGAAAGACCCCAAAAGCCACAATTAGCGGCTCCACCAACAAGACCATCTGAGCAGGATAATGCTGATTCCCCAACAAGTATCAGTGAGCGCCCTATACTGAAACGCGATCGCGATCAATCACGCGATCAGCCAAGGGGAAGAGGGAAGGCGCAAACAAACCCCGCAGAAACATCACAACAGCCTCAGACTGGACCACAAAAAGCTTCGCGTTCTCCAGCGCCACCAGTAAAACCAGAGCAGAAGGGCAACAGACCATCTGCTCCAGGGCAAGTCGTGGACATGCCACGACCAAGACCAGCACGTCCAGAGCAATCTCCAGCAGCTGCAGTGGCTTCAGTCTCTAGTCCAGCAAGACCAACAGCCCCAGGGACAGTAAAAGCAGCACCGACGATAGATGATGAAGATATCGCCGCCCCAGCCGAAATCATTGAACTCAAGCGCCCAACACCACCCCGTCCAGCTAAAGGTGGGAAAAAGTGGCAAGAAGAGGAAATTGATGAGGTCAAAGAATCAAGCAAGCTTGGTAAAGGCGTCGCCAAAGGAAAACGGGTCAAGCCAATACTTGATGACGATCTGCTGGAAGAAGACGACCTCTTAGATGAAGAGGGACTAGAAATACCAGCTACAGTCCAAGTTAGCCTCTCCATTGCCCGTCCTCCCAAACCTAAAGCAGCCAAGGCGGCACAGCCTTCTATAGCTACGGCTACTATGAGCCCAATAGCTAGAGGTAAAAAGTCGACTGCCTCCCGCGAGCAAAACCGTCGCCGAGAACCTGATCAAAAGCAAGAACGTCCAGAAAAAATCGCAATTACAGGTGCGATGACAGTCCAAGAATTGGCTGACCTTCTGGCAATTGCTGATACAGAGATTGTCAAGATCCTGTTCATTAAAGGTATGGCTGTGAGTATCACCCAAAACCTCGATATTCCTACCATCACCCTGATTGCAAATGAACTGGGTGTGGAAGTTGAAACCACTGAACCAGAAGCGGAAGCACGTAAAGTCACTGAAATGATTGACGTGGCAGACTTAGAAAACCTCCACCGTCGTCCACCTGTAGTGACAATTATGGGGCACGTAGACCACGGGAAAACCACCCTGCTCGACTCGATTCGGAAAACAAAAGTTGCAGCAGGTGAAGCTGGCGGTATTACCCAACATATTGGTGCTTACCACGTAGATGTAGAACACGATGGTAAAGTGCAGCAAGTGGTGTTCCTAGATACTCCTGGACACGAAGCTTTCACAGCTATGCGGGCGAGGGGTTCACGCGTTGGCGACATAGCTATTTTGGTAGTAGCCGCTGATGATGGTGTACGTCCTCAAACAGTTGAAGCCATTAGGCATGCTCAAGCCGCAGAGGTGCCAATTATTGTGGCGATTAACAAAATCGACAAAGAAGGGGCACAGCCAGACCGTGTGAAGCAAGAACTCACTCAGTATGGTTTAACAGCAGAAGAATGGGGTGGTGATACAATCATGGTCCCCGTAAGCGCCATCAAAGGCGAAAATCTGGATACCCTTTTAGAGATGATTCTTTTGGTAGCAGAAGTAGAAGAACTCTCTGCCAACCCAGATCGTTCCGCTAAAGGAACGGTAATTGAAGCACATCTGGATAAGGCGAAAGGAGCAGTTGCTACCCTTCTCATCCAGAATGGCAGTCTACACGTCGGCGATATGTTGGTTGCTGGCTCTGCCTTTGGTAAGGTCCGCGCAATGGTAGATGATAGAGGCGCAAGAGTAGAAGCTGCTACTCCTTCTTTTGCCGTCGAGGTGTTGGGTTTAAGTGATGTGCCAGCCGCAGGTGATGAGTTTGAGGCTTTCGAAAACGAAAAAGAAGCACGGGTACTTGCAAGCGATCGCGCCGACAAACAGCGCCAGTCTCGTTTGATGCAGGGACGTGTTACCCTCACAACTCTCTCTGCTCAAGCCCAAGAAGGCGAGTTGAAAGAACTCAACTTGATCCTCAAAGGCGATGTGCAAGGTTCTGTCGAAGCCATTGTGGGCGCACTCAAACAAATCCCGCAAAACGAAGTACAAATTCGCTTGCTATTGGCAGCGGCTGGGGAAATTACCCAGACAGATATTGACTTGGCCGCAGCCAGTGGTGCTGTCATCATTGGGTTCAATACCACCTACGCTAGTGGCGCAAGACAAGCTGCCGATGAAGCTGGTGTGGATGTGCGGGAATACAATATCATCTACAAACTTCTAGAAGATATTCAAGGAGCCTTGGAAGGTCTTCTGGAACCAGAACTGGTGGAAGAACCCCTTGGACAAGCTGAAGTACGGGCAATATTCCCTGTTGGTCGTGGAGCAGTTGCCGGGTGTTACATTCAGTCGGGCAAGCTAGTTCGCAACTGCAAACTGCGGGTGCGTCGTGGTGGTAAGGTGATCTACGAAGGTGTTCTCGACTCCCTCAAGCGTATGAAAGAGGATGCGCGCGAAATCAATGCCGGCTATGAATGTGGTGTAGGTATTGATAAATTCAATGATTGGGCAGAAGGTGACATCATCGAAGCCTTCCAAATGGTGACAAAGCGTCGCACACTCTCAGTAGCAAAATAAGTCAGTGAACAGTCAACAATCAGTGAACGGTTAACAGTGAACAGTTATCACTTATACTCCAAAGCTATAATTGATAACTGATAACTGGTAACTGATAACTGATTTGCTTTTAAAGTTAAAACTTAGGACTGAGAAACTATGGCTAAAATTCATGCTTCCAACACGCGCCAATTCTCTGGTGATGCCGAAATGTGGAATAATCTGAAGGACGCGATCGCCGCGAGTTCAGGTTTTCAACGCTGGCTCTACGAGTGTGATTCTCAATTCCAACAGTTCAGCCTTGAGCAACAAGTACAACGCTATTTACGGGAAACTTTAGAAACTTTAGCTTACTAAACCAATTGATTCCAATTTAAAATAATTTCTACTGTTGTGGAAATAAGGCATGGAGTAGTGGGTTTCATGCCTAATTGTTGTATTTTATTCTCAAAGTCAGTAACGTCACAAATTTTAACTAAATGAAGGCACACAAACCCGGTTTCTTGAAGAAACCGGGTTTGTGTGCTTTTCTGAATCATGATCCCGAAAGTATTGTGTTAGTCGCGACTTAGCAGCGGCTCTTGAGGGTGCAGAAAGTGAGTTATTAAGCAGGATTAACCATATTTTCACTTAGGGAACCCAAGTGTTATAGTGCAGGTCATGCAGTACAGTTTTGCATGGGTTTGACAGCAAGGTGACGGGTAAGACCTAGTCTCTAGTCTTGAGAGAAAAGTCGCCCAACCTATTAATAGCTGATAACTGATAACTGTTAACTGATAACTGAATAAACGAGCACATCATAAACGCAAACTCAACATGATACGTCAGGGACTACATACTCCGCAATTGAAACCTTATCCAATTCCTTTTGGGAATCTCGCATCTAGCCTCGCTTTGCCAGCTAGTCTCAGCACTTTCTTCCTTGTCACAACTGGTTTACTATCGCCCATGCAGGTAAATGCAGGTCTTGTCCATCAACAAGGAAACGCTCGAAATTTAGTGGCGCAAGTTAGAGCAACGACAGCCAGCGTCATTTACGTCAATCCCCAAACCGGTCAAGACAATACTGGTGCCGGTACCACAGAAGCACAACCTTATAAAACCATTACTTTCGCTCTCAATCAAGCGCAACCTGGTACAGTCATTCAACTATCTCCTGGCACCTATAACAAAGACAGTGGTGAACAATTCCCACTACTGATCAAACAAGGTGTCACGCTACGAGGTGATGACTCTAGTAAAGGTCAGTCGGTATTAATTACAGGTAGTGGTATTTATATCAGTCCCACCTTTGCCCGACAAAATGTTGCCATCCTAGCTGAGAACGACAGCACAATCACTGGGATAACCGTTACCAACTCAGACAGCCGTGGAACTGGTATATGGGTTGAATCTGCTAATCCCACAATCACAAACAGCACTTTTACTAACAGTGTCCGCGAGGGAGTTTTTGTCACCGGTACAGCTAATCCAAAAATTGAAAATAACGTATTTATTCAAAATAAGGGTAATGGAGTTTCTGTAGCAAAATCTGCTCAAGGCGAAATTCGGAATAACCTGTTTGAGAATACTGGGTTTGGACTGGCTATCGGTGGCACTTCTACACCTCTGGTATCGGAAAACCAGATAATCAAAAATAAAGATGGTATTTATATCTCAGAGTCAGCCAAGCCTGTGCTACGTAGGAATGTGATTCAGAACAATACACAGGATGGCATCGTGGTGACTATCAATGCTCTCCCCGATCTTGGTACAAATGACAATCAGGGTGGGAATTTGATCAGCAAAAACGCTCGCTATGACCTGAATAATTCCACCAAAACCAACAAAATTCTTGCGATCGGCAACGAGATGGACGCTAAGCGGATTCTCGGTCAAGTAGACTTTGTCTTCGCCAAAGCTCCACCTCTTTCTGGAGGAGCGGTTGCTTTCAAAGATGTGCCAACAGGTTACTGGGCAAAAACATATATTGAAGCTCTCGCATCTAAAAATATTATCGCTGGCTTCCCGGATGGAAGTTTTAGACCTGATGACCCTGTGACTCGTGCCCAATTTGCCGCCATCGTTGCCAAAGCTTTTCAACCACAAGACAAACGTCAGAGCACACAGTTTTCTGATGTCCCATCTAATTTCTGGGCGTATCAAGTGATTGAATCAGCATACAAGAGTGGTTTTGTTTCTGGTTATCCGGATCATACTTTTAAACCACAAGAGCAGATTCCACGAGTTCAGGCATTAGTCTCTTTAGCTAGTGGTCTCGGGTTAAGTGCTGACAATCAAAATGTCCTTTCATTTTACAGCGATGCTTCCCAGATTCCTCAGTATGCTATTAACTCAGTTGCAGCAGCTACTGCACGGCAATTAGTTGTTAATTATCCTACAGTCAAGCAACTAAACCCTAACCGTCAGGCAACAAGAGCAGATGTGGCGGCTTTTGTCTATCAGGCAATGGTTAATGCGGGACGTGCCAAAGTCATTCCTTCACCATATTTAGTAAAGGCTCCTTAATATTTTGAGATAAAAATTAAAAGCGCCAGATTCTTAATTTAAGAGGCTGGCGCTAAAAAATTCATTTTATTTGGTTGGGGTGTTTATATTTGACTTACCCCTTTTAAAGAATTGTAATTTATAGTCAAGGTCTTTATGTAAGCTGACCTCGTTTGAACATTTTTTAGTTTCGCAGAAATTTAAGAGTTTTCAGATTTTATAACAATTTTTTTATTTTTTCTGTTTTTGTAAGCAACTGTGTATAAATGTAAAGTGAAGCGCTCCAAGACAAAACAAGCCTCTGTCCCGTGATAGAGGCCTAAAAAAATTAAAATATTAAAACAAAAATTAAAGTTGATTTTAATTTTTACGTTGTTCCCGACGTTGCTCCCAACCCCAGAGAAAAACCATCAAGACAACAACTCCTATTTGGAGAGCTAAGTTGGGAAGAGCACTGTTAACATCCTTGCCAGCAAGTAACTGAGAGAAAAAGACGAGTGCACCGATAAAGCCGGAAGCACCACAACCAACATAGATAAATTTCCGTAAGCCCCGATAAGGAGCTGCAATTTCAGCCCTAAGACGGGCATATTGTTGAGGGTTAACCCGATTTTTCGGATTTTGTTCTACCATGACTTTAAATAGTGCTATACTTTTAGACTGTATATGCCGATGTGGCTCAGTGGTAGAGCAGCTGATTCGTAATCAGCAGGCCACGGGTTCAAATCCCGTCATCGGCTTGTTTGAAGAATTGCTTCTTCTGCGACAAACCCGGCTAACTGGGTTTCTATTTCGTCACGCACAATTTGGCGATACTCAATGAAGTGTTCAATTAGGGCACAATTACTCAGATACGGCACAAGTACACTTGGATTATGCCAGATAATTAAGAACAGCTGACGCCAAAATTGAAAGCGTGTATTGCGCTTTAGCCCTTGTCGCCAACAAATGAGTAGCAATGCCTTAAACTCAACTAATTCTGGCATCTTGAATTTCCGTTTGTGGAGGTTGGGTCGCATCTGTTGGTAATGCCGATAAATCCGTGCCAGATAGCGAGTAGGCTCATACAGTTCCCAAAAGCACCTAACATACTCGCGGGCGAGTTCTGGTAAAGGTCGAGTAGGAATAAAGTTGCTGAGAGTTGTTTGGTGGATGTTCGCCTCTTGCTTCCCATTAATCAGACGTCCTTCCTTTTCGAGTCGATTCCACAAAGCTGTATTCGGCAAGGCTTGAAGCATACTGAAAAGTGCTTGAGGAATTGCAGTTGCTTCTACAAAATCAATGATGCGATCGCCCGCCCCTGCTTTCTCGCCATCAAAGCCAATAATAAATCCTGCCATCACGCGTAAACCTGCCCGATTAATAGTCTGAACAGATTCCACCAGAGAGTTGCGTGTATTTTGGAACTTCTTAGTTAAAGAGAGACTATCCGTATCCGGTGTTTCAATACCTAGAAAGACAGCGCCGAAGTTAGCAGCAACCATCATCTCCAGCAGTTCCTGATCTTGTGCTAGATCCACAGAAGCTTCAGTCGTGAAGCGGAAGGGGTAATCATGAGCTGCCATCCAGGGAATAAGTTCGTGCAGCATGAGCTTCACATTGCGCTTATTACCGATAAAGTTGTCATCCACGACAAAAACTGAGCGTCGCCAGCCCAGATCATAGAGAGTCTGTAACTCAGCCAGCAACTGAGCAGGTGTTTTGGTGCGTGGCTTGCGCCCATATAAGACGATAATGTCGCAGAACTCGCACTGGAAAGGACAACCACGGGAAAACTGTACTGACATCTCGTTGTATACACCTAAATCCAACAAGTCAAATCTTGGGATTGGGGTGCTGGTAACATCAGGTTTTTCACCTTTGGCAGTGAATATTCCTGAAGTTTCGCCTCGGTTTAGAGCTTCGACCAACAATGGTAGAGTGATCTCGCCCTCATCCAAAACTAGAAAATCTGCCCCAGCTGCCTGCACTGCTTCAGGAGAGGATGTCACATAGGGACCACCCACTGCTACAGGTACACCACGCCGCTTTGCCTCAGCGACTAGGTGCAGCATATCAGGTTTTTGAACAATCATACCTGATATAATCACCAAATCGGCCCAAGCCCATTCGGCTTCAGTTTCGAAGCGAACATTACGGTCTACTAAGCGGAATTCCCAAGTCTGTGGCAGAATAGCCGCAACTGTGATCAAGCCTAGGGGAGGGAGCGAAACCTTACGCCCGATGAGTTCTAGTGCTTTGTCAAACGACCAAAAAGATTTAGGAAATAGGGGATATAGGAGCAAAACTCGCATTCGAAACCAATCCTCACACAAAAGGATAAAGGAAACTTAAATTTCTTCACCAAACCTGCTAAAAAATGACTGTAATCAGCAGGTGTGATTAGAATAGCGGAAAACTCAGGAATCACAACGTCAAATAACTTAACAATATTCAGCAATACGTCCTCGCCTATACCGAAAATCAGAATTTTCTCCCGCACCATCAAAATTTAAAACGATATTAACTAATTAATAATTTGTACGACGGACACTAACACATCAGGGAATGCAAGCGGTTGAATTGTTCCTTCAGTCAGAGTCAGTTTTGTAGCATACTCTCCATCTAAAGGTTCTCGAAACACGACGAGGGTTGACCTTTTGAGATTAACAACCCAGTATTCTGGAATACCAACTTCCGCGTAAATCTTGCTTTTTATTTCCAAATCTTTCTCTAAACTGGAGTTACCATACTCAATCAGCCAAAAAATATTTTCTGGATAGGGGTGATGTTCTCGATACTCACGTCCTAAACGTTGGACAATAGCAATATCAGGTTCGGGTTCCGAATCGTTGGGTAAAGTGATGGGCTTAGCTTGGCGTATTGTCGCGAGATTGCCTAGGAAATTCGTTAAATAGTCACTTGCTTCGTGACTACAGTAAGCGTGAGGTTCACCTTCCGGCGACATTTCGACAATTTCCCCTTTCAGTAATTCAACTTTGCGCGAGTCTAAAATGCCAGCCTCGATCATGTGATGATATTCGTCAATCGTCCACTTGGCAGCAATCAGGGTCATGGCGATTGGTTCCTTTCAATAATTCTTTTAATATTTCCATAGTAAAGGCACTGCCAGTGTGACACCCTCGAGTATTTTCCACTTCTTGGCAGAAATTTAATTCCGTTAAGATCGAAGATATAGATCGCAAGAGAAATTCAGCAACCAATGACAACGCACAAAGTCACGGTTGAGCTTCCACAAGCCATGTTTCAGCTTAGTAAAGGTTAGGGGTTTGATTTTCCATGACCCCTTAACCTATTAAGCAACTTCTACTAAGAAGTCTATTCAGCAATACTACTGAGACTCAACGCCTGGGTTTGCAGTTCAGTAGGTAGAGATTGGCGTAGGCGATCGCCATACAGAGACAAAGCATTACCACCTAGCAAAAGTGCTAAATGTTCTTGGTCGTAATCTGTGACTGTAGCCGCATCCTGGACACAGTTATGAAGTACACCATCCCAGTGGCCATAATCGCCAGAGAAGCAAGCCAGACGCTTACCCACTTCACCCATTGCTGTTGGAAGGTAAGCAGGACCTGGGTCATCTGATTCAAAAGAGGTGAAGATTTGGCCTCGTTCGAAGTACTCCATTGGGTCACGATGACGAAGATCATAATGTTCGTAGAGACTAGCATCATCGATTTTAGTGGGGTCATGCTGTTGATTCCACATAAGATCGAAGAGGTTTTTCGCCTGGCTAATCAGGTTAATATTGTTGTGGGTGCCTCGTTCCTGAATCATCAATTTAGTGAATTCCATCAGGGAGGGGCGATAAGGATTTTTGGGGTCAAAATCGCGAATGCGTTTTTCCCAATGCTCATGGAAAGCATGGGCAAGATCTGGTAACCAACCACAACCACCTTCTAAAAAGCCTACCCGAAGAGTTGGGAATTGCTCAAACGCACCATCAAAAACCATCCGCGCCAAAGCCAGTTGTTGCTGGTTGCGCTGAACAAAAATGTGTGTGAGGACAAAGGTTTCCGTATGGTCTGAAATACCACCTACCATATAAGAACCGGGACCACCGTGAATTCCCAGACCAATGTTCAGGTCTACGGCTGCTTGAAGGATAGGACGGAAGTCAGGATGGCTGATAGCTTTACAGGTACGGATATCTGGGAATGCCTCAGGTGCTTTGGGGTGAGGAATTGGTAAGTTTGGTGCAACCGCAACACTAATCAAACCCAGTTCATTCACACAGCGGTACATTTCTGCTACTGCTGCATCTACATCTTGTAGTGGTATCACACCAATCGCTTTGAGCCGATTATTGTATCCTCGGCAGTCATCAGCGATGTAACTATTGTAACCACGGCAAAGTGCTATAGCTAGATCTTTATCTAAAATGCTGGAGAAAATTAAGTTGAGCGTGCCGTAAATAACTTGGACATCAATACCTTCTTGATCCATATGTTCAATCCGTACACGATTGAACATTGCACCTAGGGTTGTGTCTGGGTGGAGGTTGCGAAAACCACCTTTACCCAGTCCTTGAGGTTGCGGGAACATACGCATGAAGTCGTTTTTGCCCGTAGCTGGATTAAAGTCCATGATTCGCGCTCGTTGATCGCCCAGACTGTCAATGACTAAACCGATGCGATCGCGATACTCTGGCTCGATATAATCCCGCATAACAAGAGGGTTTTCGAGCTTATGGGCATCAGCATCAATGACCAGTAAACCTTGATACATGTATGTTGTTCCTCCGATTAAACTTAGACACTCTGGCGTTTAAAATAAAGCCAAGCTTGACGTAAACCAAACCAGTTCTCAAAAGACCACATCATTGAAGCTAAGATTGTGATCCCTGGGTACTTGACAAAAGCGGGCTCATTTTTCTCAAAAAAAGCATGTCCGCCGAGGGCAAAAATCTGGGTGAGCACTAAGCATAGTAGTGTCCACCGCCAATCGTAGAACAGTGAGACCACAGCGGCGATCGCCAAGATATTTGTTAGGTGATGCAAAACCTGGTTGATGGGATGCTGATGACTTGCCACAAAATGGGCTTTAGCGTCCTGAAAATAGCTCAAATTGATTCTCCTGTCATGAACCCTTATTTCGTGAAACTCAAATATTTTTGTTTGGCAAAATAAAGAGATGGTAATATTTTTTGCCTATCCATGCTTACTAAGGTGCTTCTACCACCACCGGAGTTCTAAATAACTCCGGGGTTGTTGACTCAGTTCTTCTTCACCCAGCCATTCTACAGGCTTGTATGTGCCAAACACATGATCCCACCAATCGACTGCCAGACCAAAATTATGATGCCACATACCATATTTGTGATGTACATAGTGGACTGGCATCTTCATCCAGAAGCATTTAGTTGGGTTTTCGTGCTGTAGCTGATGGGCATAAGCTGAAAACGCTGCGTATATTAGTCCGCCAAGAAACCAACCGACTCCAGCCTCCCAGGAAAAGAAAAACATCAAGCACATAACGATAAAGCTACCCCTGATGTAGTCTCGAAACTCCCACAATACTCCCTGTCCTTCATTGCGACGGTGATGGTCACGGTGACGTTCACCTATCCGAGGAGAGATGTGCATTAAGCGATGTAGCCAGTACTCTACTAGACTTGCAAAAACAAACGCTAGGGTAAAAAAGATGATTTCCAATCCTAAAGAGGCAGGTTCAATGGAAAGCTTTGCCAATGCGAGCATAAACTCTCATTTTTCACACTTTGCTTTTGTATAGTAACGCACACCAGACGATTTTCCTATAGTATTTTATGGCTGCTAGTTGCTCTGTTTTATCAAATTTCAATGACAAATTTATTACTGTCACTTCTAACTACTGTTGCTAGCCATAGCAAAGCAAATTTTGTAAAGAAAACTCGCCGTACCAGTGCAGTACAAGAGCAATTTTTACAATCTGTGTTATCAGCCCATAAAGATACGGAATGGGGTCGCAAATACAGGCTAGGCGAGATCAAAACAATAGATCAATTTCGAGAACGAATGCCGATTTTACCCTATAGCAGCTATGAACCCTACACAGAGCGAATTGCGAAAGGGGAAACAAACATTCTCACAGCAGAGCCTGTTGTCTACTTGACCCTCACGAGCGGCTCAACTGGAAAAAAGAAACTTATTCCCACCACAAGGCGATCGCAGAACGCTTTCCGCAGTGCAACTCTCACTGGTATTGGTTTTTTATCTGAAGCCCTCAAGGCAAGAAAGCTGGAGTTTGGCAAACTGCTGGTGACAAATTCAGTACAAGCCTGGGGTCGTACAGATGGCGGTATTGAGTATGGACCATCTAGTGCTGGCGCACTCCGCATGGACAAATCTCTCTACAAACAATTTTTTGCCCACCCTTATGAAGTTTTACAAGTAGGCGATAGCTTAGCACGCCATTATGTTTGTCTGCTCTTTGCTTTACGCGAATCGGCTACGCGAGGAATGATCGCCAATTTTCCCATGCTGATCCTGCGAACCTGCAACTATTTAGAACAATACGCTGAGAATCTCATTCGAGATTTAGACAAAGGAACAATTGCGCCTTGGTTAGAACTAGAACCAGAGATTCGGCTCAAATTAGAGCAGCAATTGTCTCCAATTCCTAAGCGAGCAGATCAATTGCGCTCTATTCTCACCTCAGAAGGCAAGCTCACCCCTAAACTGGCTTGGCCAGAATTATCATTTGTTGCGAATGCGCGGGGAGGAACATCAGATTTCTACTTTGAACGATTCCCAACATACTTCGGGGATACCCCTGTATTTGGTGCAGTCTATTCATCAGCAGAAGGGATGTTTAGCATTTATCCCGACGTCAATCAGGATGGGAGTATTCTCGCGATAGAAAGTAGTTTTTTTGAGTTTATTCCAGAAGACCAATGGGAGGTAGAGCATCCGAAAACACTACTTGCCAGTGAAGTTAAGCCAGGAGAACGCTACCGTATATTGATCACTAATTTTGGTGGCTTTTACCGTTATGACATTGGTGATGTTGTAGAAGTGCTGGGTTTTTATGAAACAGCTCCCCTCATCGTATTTCGCTATCGTCGGGGTGGGTTTATTTCTTCAACAACAGAAAAAACAACTGAATTTCATGTCACTCAAGTGATGCAGGCTTTACAACAGGAATTTAACTTGCCCTTAGAAGATTTCTGTATCACCTTATCAGAGAATGATTTTCCTGCACGCTATTTGGCGAGTATCGAGTTGGCTCCTGGGTATTACCTTGAGAATCCCCAATCTTTCTTAGAAAGTTTTGACCGTAAGCTCCAAGAAGTGAACACTCACTATGAAATTAGTCGCCGTGATGCAATTCCCCCTCCACGATTGCGGATTTTGTCTTCTGGAAGCTTCGCAATCCTTCGCCAACGTCAACTTGCCAAGGGAATTCCAGATTCACAACTCAAATTTCCCCATATCAGTGAAGACCGGAATTTTCTTAATGGACTGAAAGTCGAACAAGAAATTGTGTTGTCGAATTGAGAAAAATCATTTGCCAACATGCAGAAACCCGGTTTTTTAAAGAAACCGGGTTTGGTGAAACTAACAAATTTTTTTACTTAATCTGTTCCCTGTTACCGCTCCCGTTGCGGGCTGGGTGAACTCAATCTCATGTTAACTTTTGTCTGCCTCAAGATAGTTATGTACAAGATTATATTTCTATAATATTCATGATTGACTCGACAGCGTAATGCGTCATTATTATGAATAACAACTACACTCAATTGAGACAGAAGTTTCAATCGGAATTCAATTTCACACTTGATACCATAAAGCGTGTAGATATATCATCTTTAACTCCTGAAATATTCGTTGAACAATACCAAAAAACTGGTACTCCAGTCGTGATTACTGGATTACTTGAAGAGTGCGACTGGAATTTGGATTATTTATGTGACAATTTGGGCGATCAAAAGTTTCTTCTCAGGTTTTATGGACATGAAAGATATAAGCAGGACAAACGTAAATGGAAAAATATAGGCAGTGGAATTGAAGCACAAGCCCTTCCTTTTACAGAATATGCTGCTATGCTGCGTAACCATCAAGCTCACGAGAATGATGTGTAGCTAAATGTTCACTGCAAAATACCAGTCTTGCAAATACGAGCAACTTACAAAATATTGGGAATCAACTGGGTTTTAAAAAACCTGTCAGTGATTTTAATATCTGGATTGGACCAGGAGGTCATATAGAATCTTTACACTATGATGCAGTAGACGGAACACTTATGCAATTACATGGTGCAAAAAAAGTTGTCATGTTCCCACCTTCACAAACATATAATCTGTATCCATTTCCAGTGTATATTCACTTGCGCAATGGGTTCAAATTACGTTCTTGGTTTAGTCAAGTTTATCCAGAAAAGCCAGATTTTCATTCATTTCCTAAATTAAGACAGGCACTTGAATATAAATGTGAATTGATTCTCAATCAGGGTGAAGTTCTTTATATTCCTGCGGGTTGGTGGCATGAAGTCACAGCATTGGGTGATGAGATGGTATGTTCGGTAAATCGATTTTGGAAGGTGTCTCCAGTCTCACGAATAATGTTGTCTTGGAGTATATGGCGTACATACCTGGGAATTTTATGCGCTTTACCATATACTTTACTGAGTTTGGCGATCGCCTTATTTAGCAAACAAAGAAAGCAAAAAATTAAGAAGATTTTGCAGATGTTATAACCGAGTTATTTATTGCTTAAAATTACCACTTTGGTAAAAACAACAAAAATCCCGCCAAAGCTGCCACACCAGCTGCTGCATAAAAAACTCCTTCCATGCCACTAAAGGCTAGCACTGGTCCTAACAGGATTGGGGAGAGAAATTGGCCTAGAAAACCAGCGCCCGTGCCAGCTGCTAAAATGCTAGAGCCCAATTCCTTAGGTGCGAGATTAGCAAGACTGTCATAGAGGTTAGGCAGTGTAATTCCAAATCCTACACCGAAGAGAATTGCAGTGAGTAACAGCCAGCCGATTTGGGTTAAAAAAGGTATAGTTCCCAAAGTTACTGCCATCAGGGCAAATCCTACAGCAATAGCTCTAGTCATGCCGAGGGATTGAGCCAAATATCTGGAACCTACGGCAGAAACAACAGCAGCCCCGACAGCACGAGAAGCTAAGACAATGCCATTGAGAATGGTTCCAGCACCAATGGTTTTTTTGAGGTAAAGAGGGGCGTAGATAACCACAGCATACATAGCTACTGAGGTTAAGCCAATGATTAGCAGTAGCATCCAGATTTGAGGATACCGTAATACTTGGGTTAGGTTATTTTTGGTATTAGTTGTAATAGATGATACCTGTTTAGTTGACTGCTTTTGATTGAAAAGTAAGTTGACCAGCAGTGCCACAGGTAGTCCTAACCCATAGAGCAAAAAGGCAAATCTCCAATTCATAGCCCCAACCAAACCTCCCAAAAGTGGGAAGGCAATGCCAGTGAGTGTTAGAGCGCTGGTAGCATAACCTAGTGCTTGCGATCGCGCCTTACCTTCATACATACTTCCCAACAAACCAAGGCTTGCCGCTGCTATACCACCACTAGCTGCTCCCAATAACCCCCGTGACACTAATAGAGGTCCCAAACTATTCATTAAGGCTCCTGCCATGCCAAATAACGCGAAGAGGATCAACGAGGGAATGAGCACACGTACCCGACCAATCCTGTCTGCTAAGATACCTAGCAAAGGGCTAAAGATCGCAATTGTTAAGCAATGCAGGCTAACTAGGTTACCAGCTAATCTTGGATCAAGATGGAGTTGTTGTACCATCTCTGGCAAAATTGGAGCAACAACTCCCCCTGCCATTGTGGTGAGGGAGCCTGCCACTAGTAACACTAACAATCTGTAATCACTTAACATAAGCTAGAAAACTGAAATTTTAAGTAACTATAGCGCAGGCGGAGTGCTGTAGCTAAGTAAACCGAAAACTGTAAACTGTCCTACTTGTGTTCATAGGAACAAGTTGATGAACTTATGGGAGACTAAAAGACTAAATACACAAATAAACTACAGAGGCACAAGCACATGGAACTGGCTACGACTTTAACAAGCCAGACAGTTCAAAATGCTGTCCGACAGGTGGGCATCAACGCCAACCACTGGTACGCTGTTGGTTGGGCAAACCAATTGAAGCCTGGTAACATTATGCCAGTCATGATTTGGCAACAGGCTATTGCCGTTTACCGTGATGATAGTGGTCAGTTACATGCCTTAGAGGATGTATGCCCTCATAAAGGCGTTGCACTGCACAAAGGCAAAGTACAAGGCTGCAATTTGGCTTGTGCTTATCATGGTTGGGAATTTAATTCTCAAGGTCATTGTGTTAGTATTCCTTACCTGCCAAAAGAACAAAAGCTTCCCCGTGCCCAAGCCCACAGTTATCCAATTCTAGAAAGATATAGTCTGATCTGGATCTTTCCTGGTGACCCTACTCTGGCTGCAGAAAGCGAACCACCCCACATCCCGGAATTTGACCAACCCGACTGGTTTATGGTTCCTGTTTCTGCCAAAATCAAGGCACATTTTACTATTTGTAATGAAAACTCAATGGATGTTTTCCATGGTTTTCTACACGAAAAGTTGCAGGGCTGGTTTGATCCAGTCTTGATTAATTTACGAGAGACTGATACATCAATAGGTACCGAATATAAGGTCTCCTATAAAGGTCAGATGGCAAAGTTTTTGGGATTGAGCGAAAAGGCCAACCAAGTCACAACCTTACCTGTCTCAACAGAGTATCGCTACCCTCACTTTTACAGTTCTCTTCAGGGAATTTCCACTTTATACTTAATGCGGTTACCAGTGGGACCAACTGAAACTCATTCTATTGCTTTCTTCTTCTTTAAAATCCGTCTTCCCAAATGGATACTCAACCCAATTAAGCCATTGCTAGGGATACTGATCCAACGTTTTGTGTTGTTGAGATTTCTCGCCCAAGATATTGAAATGGTTGAAAGTGAGCAACAAACCTATTTGAAGAATCCTCATCGGCGCTATGTAGAAATTAATCCGGCAATTATCGCAGTTCAGCGACTGGCTATCCGACAGTATGAACAATACACTCAAAACTCTAGCCATTCACAAAATAAGCGGAACCGGAATTAGGAAAAGTCCATCTTTTGATCTGAAACTATGGTATTAACGTAAGCTTTTGGAATCCAAGAAAATGTAATCTGATGAGAGTTACGATAGATGATCCATCGATGGCTCTTCTCAGAAGATTGCTACACAAGCATACCACCAACATTATTGAGTATAAATAATCGCTGATGAACTGGATGAATATATTATTAGACACCATCAAGTCTTCTCTCATTCAGCGTTTGGCTAGACCAGGATAGTATATACCGAGCCTGTAAAAATGTGAAAATATACTGTTGAGAACGAAGCAATACGCTAGCTAGGAAAAGGTGAGGAAAGATTATTGTGCAAATTGTCAAAGAGTATGTCCAGCGCTGGTACGAAAGCGGGCTTGATCCTGATGAATATGTGTGTCACAACAAGCAGGGGAATTTAGTTGAAATTGAAGAGGTCGCAACTGGTAAACGTCGCACCGTTCTTACCTTTTGCACAAATGATGTCTTGGGTTTAGTTCAAGAAGAAGCAGTTAAGCAAGCTGCCATTAATGCTATTTTGCAATACGGAACGTCTAACAGTTCTACTTCTGTTTTGAGTGGTCGTATTGATTTACATCGGCAGTTAGAAGCTGAGATTTCTGCTTTCAAGCACCTTCCCTATACGCAGCTATTCCTGAATGCCTGGATGGCAATGCAAGCGTTGATGGATGCCTTCTGTCACCTAGCAATTCCAGTACCAGGATTTCAAAATACTCGCGAGACATTAATTCTCACTGACGTTCTCAATCATGGCTGCATTGTCTCAGCAGTTGTTAATGCTGGTACTCGTTCTGGAAAGGTTTTTGGGCATAGTCCTCGTGTTCGTGTCAAAGCCTACCGACACTGTGATGCAGAGGACTTGGCTCGTAAGCTCCGTCGGTATGCCTTACCAAATGACCGGATTATGGTAGTTTCGGACGCAGTGTTTTCAATGGATGGAGATATTGCGCCTTTACCCGATATGCTGGACGTATTGCAAAATTACCCCGGCAGTGTCTTGCTAATGGACGAGGCTCACGCAAGTGGTGCAATTGGTGCAACCGGAAGAGGAATCTACGAACATTTTGGTCTTCTACCGATGCAGGCCGTTGAGCGTGGTGTTGTGCCACTCAATATGACAACTTTCTCTAAGTTTGGCGCTTCAGCCGGAGCAGGTATCAGCACTCATGTAGCGGAACTCATACCACTCTTGAATGTCTCGCCTACTTCAATTGGTACAGTTTCTTTGTCCCCACCATTAACTGCCGCTGCGCTAGAGAGTATCCGTCAGGTACGTAAGTATCCAGAACGTGTACAAAGGCTTCAGGAAAATACCCAGTACTTGCGATCGCGCTTAGCTGAGCATGATTTTGTTGCACTTGGTGAGACAAATGTTATACCAGTGATTTTACCTCCAGAGCTGAATCCGAAGCTGTTTGCTAGAGAATTGATGGAAACTCATGGTATATGGGTTTCTCCTATCTGGTTTATTGCTAAACCTCGCCTTCGAATTACGGTGACTGCTCTACAAACTCAAGCCGAAATGGATCGTCTCGTTTCTAGTATGGTAGCTAGCCGCAACTTAATGTATAAACCAACAATTAGTGCATAGCAATTTTGGATTTTAAACCGCACCCTGTAGCAGATAGACGCAGATAGAATCAGCAGATGATCTACGTTTATCTGCTATGGGATGTGTCTGTAATTTTGGAATCTAAAATGTTACTAAAATGACAAAGCAAAGCTCAGCATTTAAAATCCAATCTGTGACAACCACAGCCGAACGGGAAATGTTTCTCGATGTCCCAGCACGAGTTTATGCCAATGACCGGAACTGGGTACCACGCATCAGGAGTGAAGTTGCTAAGCAATTTGCACCGACGAATCCCTTTTTTCAGTATGGAAAATTACAACAGTTTATAGCCTTATCTCAACAAGCAAAGAGTTCTCAGCCTGTAGGACGCATTGTGGCTGCAATTAATCATCGATTGATTGAGCGAGAAGGGAAGAATATCGGTCTAGTTGGTTTTTTTGAATGCATTTCGGATTTCGCAATTGCTCAAGCTCTGCTGAAGACTGCTTGTGAATGGCTACGAGAACAAGGTATGACTCTTGCTCGTGGTCCTATAGATTTATCGACACACAATAGCTGTCTATTTTTAGTTGATGGATTTGACTCACCACCAATAGTGATGACGTCATATAACCCACCCTACTATCCACAATTTATGGAACAGGATGGATGGTATAAAGCTAAAGATGCTTATGCTTATGACTTCCCTTTAGATAAACCTTTAGCAGCAGAATTTGAGAAAGCTTATCGAATTGCTTGTAAATCCGGCATCAGTTTCCGTCCCATCAACACGAAGGGCAAGGCTTTTGAGCAAGATTGCATTAGTCTGTATCATCTTCTGAATTCCACCTTTGCCAATAACTGGAGTTATACACCACGAACAGAGGCAGAGTTTCTTGAAGAAGCTAAATCTTTACAGAGCCTTGTAGACCCAGACGTCTTTCCAGTTGCGGAATATAACGGTGAAATGGTTGGCTGTTTTATGGGGTTACCAGATTACAATATTCCACTCAAACATGTTGGCGGCAAGTTGAACTGGTTAGGTATTCTCAAGTTTCTGTGGTATCGCCGTCAGATTGATCAAGGACGAGTCATCGTCATCTGTTCATTACCAGAGTATCGTCGAAAAATGGTACCCCTCGCTTTGATTTATCTGGGTATGCGGGGTGGAACACAAAAGAATAAACCTTATAAACGGGCAGAATTGTCTTGGGTCTATGAGGATAATTATCCCTCCCGTAAACTGATTGAAGCCGCAGGTGGCAAAATTTATAAGACATATCGAATTTACGAAAAAGTTTTATGAAGGCGTTAGTGACTGGAGCCAATGGATTTACAGGCTCTCACTTGGTGAGAGCTTTGGAACAACGAGGTGACTCTGTTATTGCTTTGGTGCGCAAATCAAGCAATTTGGCTCGTCTTGCCGATTGCCGTGCTCAATTGGTTTATGGCGACATCACTGACATAGACGCACTGCACACGGCAATGAATGGGGTAGACACTGTTTTCCATACCGCTGCTTACGTGGAGTTAGGACTCGTCAATGAAGCTGAGATGGATCGGGTCAATGTGCACGGAACTCAAGCAGTACTGAAAGTTGCTCAGGCGACTGGTGTTTCCAAATTGGTGTATTGCAGCACAATAGGTGTGTTTGGGGATACGAAAGGACAGGTAGTTAATGAAACATTTAAAAGAACACAAACTAGCTTTTCTTCTGCCTATGACCGCACCAAATACCAAGCTCAGCAATTGGTAAATCAATATGCTCAACAAGGATTACCAGTTGTTAGTGTTCTCCCTTCAGGAATTTATGGTTCTGATGATCCTCATTTTGGTCCCGTGATTCAGCAATTTCTCAAAGGACGGCTCAAACTTTGGGCTGGTGGCGATCGCATGACTGGTATTGTTCATGTGGATGACTTGGCGGCTGCTATGATTTTGGCAGCAGAAAAAGGTCCACCCAACGAACACTACATCATCTCGGCTGGTGAATTAACAACACGTGAAATGTTTGAAATTCTTAGTCAGCAAACAGGCATTCCAGTTCCCTATGAAGCTCCCAAGCCTCTCGTCAGGCTTGTGGGTAACTTACTCGATCCTGTTGGACATCTCTTCAAATGGCAACCTCCCTTAAGCCGTGAACGGGTTCACTACATCTATGACCGTTGTGTTCGTGTGGATGCTAGTAAAGCGCGTGAGGAACTCGGTTGGCATCACCGTTCTGTGTCAGAAATCCTACTCGATCTCATTCGACGTTAATTGTGTGTGTGAAGGGAGTGAGGGAGTTGGGAGTTAAGAGTTAAGAGTTAGGAGTTACTATTGACTATTTTGCTTGAGAACTCCATCTTCAATGTAGGCAACTCGGTCGGCTACATCTATCACACGAGGGTCGTGTGTCACAATTAATACTGTACTGCCCTGTTCTTTTGCCAATTTGCGTAGTAAGTTGATGGCTGCATGCCCGCTATGAGAGTCTAATGCTGCTGTTGGCTCATCAGCCATAATTATTGGAGGATTACCAGCCAAAGCACGGGCGATCGCCACTCTCTGTTTCTGTCCACCAGATAGTTCACTCGGCTTCTGATTTGCTTTATCACCTAATCCAACTTGTTCTAGCAACACTTGCGCTTGATGTTTTGCTAAATGTCGGTTAATACCTTTAATATTCAAAACGACTTCAACATTCTCTGATGCTGTCAGTGCTGGAAATAGGTTGAAACTTTGAAAAATAAAGCCAATGTTTTGCAATCGAAACTTTGCTAGCTGAGGACGTGACATGCGTGTAATTTCTTGTCCTAGAAGATAGACACTCCCTTCTGTTGGCGTCAGCAGTCCAGCTAAAATCGATAGTAGCGTGGTTTTTCCCGAACCAGATGGTCCCATTAACAGTTGAATACTGCCTTTTGGAACTTCCCAATCAACTCCTTTGAGAACTTGATAAGACTCTTTCCCTGACTCGAATGTCATTGCAATACCTTTAGCAAGGATCGCTTTTGTTGCTATATGAGTTGAGTTTGGTGTAAAAGCAACTTGGTTTCTGATTGTCGTAGACACATTGGGGTCTATTTGTATAGGACTCATTTGCTTTGGTTATTAGCTTTGGTTAGGTTAAAGATTAAAAACTACGTATTTAAGTTTCTTCGAAAACATGGTTCAAATTATTAAAAACTAAAGTCATGTTTCAGTCTATTCATTATCTCTATTTAACGTCTCATTTTATTCAACTTGTGTCTATTTTAACTACTGAAATTGTTGAATTGTCTTACTTCATCTATAATTCATTAGCGTTGTCAGTAGTTTGTCGTTGGAGCAAAGAAGGCTAAAACTGAAAGCCTAAAACTTGCTTTCTGTACCCATTCTTAAAATATCCTTAAATATCCTTAAATAATGGTGAAACTATGCTTTAAAAACAATTGCTGGATCAACACGGGTCACTTTTTGAATAGCAAAGACTGCTGCACCGATACACATGATAACTGTGAGCCCAAAAACAGAAATTGCAGTTACTGGTGTAATTAAAATCAAGATTCCCTGACTTGCCAATGTCCAAGCTGCAATTCCTAAACAAAGAATTGTACCGGGAACATAACCTAGAACCGCCATCCACATTGCTTGTTCAATAATCACACCATATATAACCCAATCAGACGCGCCCATTGCTTTGAGTGTTCCAAACTCTTTAATGTGGTCTGACACTGAAGAGTATAGAATTTGCCCAACAATAATCACTCCAACAATAACACCCACTGTTGCGCCAAGACCCAGAAGGTATCCAATTCCAGTTCGCTCTTGCCAGTAAGTTTGTGTTTTTTTGATCATTTCAGCACGAGTATAGGCACGGGAGCCTGGTATGGCGGCATCTAATTTTTGTTTAAGTGCTTGTAGATTCTCACCTGGTTTGGCTCGAATCAGTATATAGGTAATGGGGTCTGATGAGGCTAAGGGTTTGGGTGTAGAAGTAGAATTTTGATTAGATTGCTCATAAACATTGGTACACTGAATATCCCTAGAACCTGTTCTTGTTTTGCAAGACAAGGTAGCAGTTTTACCAGAACTTAAGTAAGAACTGGCACTCTCCAGGGAGGTGAACATATAGGGATTCGACGCAACGGATCGGTTTCCTTGCGTTAAGCCTACCAATCGTACCGGTAAGGAATTAACCTCAGCTTGTTCGCCTACGTGTTTTACGTGAAGAGCGCCATAATTATTTGTATCCACTATGACAGTGTAAGGCTCTTTTAAGGCGTTCACACTTCCTTGGATGAGATTTTGTGGTGTAAACAATTCTCCCTGTGGATCGAAACCAATAACTCTAACTGGAGCAATTTCTCCTCCTGGGTGACGCCACATCCCTCCACTAGCAATTAAGGCTTCCGCTCGATCTACACCGGGTACTTTTTGAGCAAGATTGACATCTGCTAGAGGAAGTGGCAGTGTTAGATCAAGGTACACCATGCTGTCTGATGCTACCCATATGTCAGCTGTTGAATTGTTGATTAACTTAGCAGAAGAGCGGGTAAACCCCTGAAAAATCCCAGTCTGAATTGTCACTAGGCTAACAGCAAACATAATCCCTGCCTGTGCTACCAGGAAGCGAGGAATGTCTTCAAGCAGGTTTTTACGAGCAATTGAAACCATAGTAGTGTTCTGAGAATCGTCTTCTTCAAGCGTAACTTCTGTTAGTTGTGCATAACTATCACCTCGGCTAGAAATGCAATAGGGTATTAAGAGCTATGTATAATGCCCATGACATAAGCATAGAAGTTTGAGCCAAAAGTCACTAGAGCGAATAGTCACGATGACTAGAGAAAAAAGTCACGGATTTAACTATGACTAAAATCCTATTTTGGATTGCCATTAGTAAGCGCTGCACTGGAGATTAGATTCAACCCAACAATTTATCGTACTCATCATGTGAGCCAATCCAAATCCAGTAATAATCTTCTTCTTCCTTGATAGCCAGAGCACGATAGTCGATGTTGATACGAACAGACCACAGATTGTTACTAACTTTTTTGAAATGAAGTGATGGATGAAATTGATTACTCAGCCACAGTTGATAAGTTTTCTTGGCTTGTTCTTTTATTTGAGGTGGTAGGGCTGCATATGAGCGCCAAAAGTCAGGAGTCGTTAAGGATTTCATTAAGACTCTTGACTTGATTAGCCGCAATATCTGCTCTAGCTTGTTGGACTAACTTATCCAATTTGCCAGACTTAGCGTCTACTTTCAATTGTCTGTCCCATTCATCATCTACGTATTCTTGGAGCCAGCACAGAAGCTCGTTCACTTCTTCCTGTGACAAGCGTGTAATTACTGATTTAATTTCTAGAAGTAGGCTCATAATAAATTCAACATATATCTACAGAAAATCCTAGCATGAGTTGACTAACAGGAGTGTTAAAAGCCACACTAGCAGTGAACTCTAGACTTTTAGGGAACATTCTCTCTTCGACTCACTTGTTTTTTACTCTCACGCCGCCACTTTCCTCTTACCAACCGAATTTCGTCATAACTGTAGCTTTCACCAAGATATTCTTTAATTGGGGTGAGAGCAATATCGCCAAGGGTGTCTAACACTTGCCAAATTTTTTGCTGGTGCTCTAAGGAAACCAACTGATTTAAATCTACCTGCTGATTTTTCTCGATTAAATCACAAAGGTGACGGACAACTGTCGTAGGACGGATACTACGTTTTTTGGCAATTTCTGTAATAGAAAAACCTTGTTGATGTAGCTGTAATGTGTATAATTCAGTTTCTGAAGGTAAGCCTACAGAGGGTGTAAAATTATCTTCTTTTGTGGGTTTTGTTGGTAAACCTTGTTCTTGACGGTAAGCACGAATTTCCGCAAGGAACTTGTCTCCATATTGGGTGAGTTTGTGACTGCCAACACCAGAAAGTTTACTAAATTCTGCTTTTGTTTGCGGTTGTACTTGAGCCATCAATTTCAAAGTAGAATCTTGAAAGATAACGTACGGTGGAACAGATTGCTCATCAGCTAGTTGTTTGCGGAGCGATCGCAACCTTTGCATGAGTACTTCCACTTCTGCTGCTTTCGGACTTTCCACCTGGTCTACTACAGTCACCTTTTGTACTGTGGGAACGGCTAGAGAAACTGTGCGCTGTCGCCGCATGACTTCCCAACTCAGGGCATTAAGTTTCAATACTGAATAACCATCGCTAGTCTGTTCTAATAACCCTTGATGCAATAGCGATCGCCCCAGGATTCTCCACTCATCTACACTTCTATCTTTGCCAATACCGTAGGTTGAAAGCTTGTCATGTTCGTTCTGGAGAATTTTCTGATTTTTTGCTCCCCGCAACACATCGATAATATAAAGCATGCCAAATCTTTCTTTGGTCCGCGCTACGCAAGATAAAAACTTCATCGCTTCAATTGTCCAGTCTTGCACTGGTTTTGGTGAACGGCAGTTGTCACAGTTACCACAATTGCCTGGAAACCGTTCCCCAAAATAACCGAGCTGAATTGTGCGGCGGCAATCTGTACCATCAGCATAATCTATCATTTGCCGTAGCTGTTGCTTGGCAATCAACTGTTCTTGAGAGTCTGGTTTTTGATTGATGAGAAATTCTATTGTCTTGACATCACTGTAGCCGAAAAAAAGAGTACACCGAGAAGGTTCTCCATCCCTACCTGCTCTACCGGATTCCTGATAATAACTCTCTAAATTGCGGGATATGTCAAAGTGAACGACAAACCGCACATCGGGTTTATTGATTCCCATGCCAAAGGCAATTGTTGCTACCATCACTCGGACATCATCTCGAATAAACCGAGTTTGATTTTTTGTCCGTTCTTCATCCGTTAAGCCGGCATGATAAGGCAAAGCTGAAATTTTATCGTGTTCTAATTTAAACGTAAGTTCATCAACTTTTTTGCGTGTCAAGCAATAGACAATTCCTGAACCTTCGTTTTCGCGGATGATCTCTAATAGCTCAGCATAAGCATTTTTTGTCTTTGGGCGAACTTCGTAGTAAAGGTTTTGGCGGTTGAAGCTGGCAATATGGATAGTAGGCTGCTTAAGACCTAATTGTTGGATGATATCACTGCGAACACGATCAGTGGCTGTGGCCGTCAGTGCCAAGGTAGGGATATCGGGATAACGTTTGCGTAGGGATTTGAGTTGGCGGTATTCTGGACGAAAGTCATGTCCCCACTCAGAGACGCAGTGCGCTTCGTCTATTGCAAAGGTCGAAATACCAACTTGGTGGTGTACTAAATCTAGAAACGGCAGAAAGCGATCGCTGAGTAATCGTTCTGGTGCGACATAAAGTAGTTTGACTTTACCATTCAAGATGGCTTCTTCACGCGATCGTACCTGATAGGAATTGAGACTGCTATTGAGAAACGTTGCAGCTATCCCATTATCTCGTAGTGCCTCCACTTGGTCTTGCATTAAGGCTATCAGTGGCGACACAACTATAGTAATACCTTGTTTGAGAAGTGCTGGAAGTTGAAAACACAATGATTTTCCCCCTCCGGTAGGCATGACAATCAGTAAATCCCGATTTTGTAGCGCTTGTTCAATAATTTGCCGTTGTCCGGGGCGGAAGTTGTCGTAACCGAAGTAGTATTTTAGCGCTTGTTCTAAGTTAGAATACTGGGACATAGGTGACTGTCAGACAAAGGAGGCGTATTAACCTTGCCATACATGATAACCAATTGCATGTCTGAGGCAGAGTTATCTTTTTTATAATATTAATTGTAAAGTTTATTTACATTTGTGAGTTATGCCAAAAGCAACTTGGAATGGCGCAACTTTAGCTGAAAGCAATAACACTGTTGTTGTGGAAAATAATCATTACTTTCCTCCTGACTCAATTAACAAGCAGTACTTTAAGGAAAGCGACACCCACACCACTTGTCCGTGGAAAGGTCTTGCCAGTTACTACAACATTGAAGTTGATGGACAAGTTAACAAAGATGCTGCTTGGTACTATCCCAACACCAAGGAAAAAGCAAAGCAGATTGAGGGCTATATTGCCTTCTGGAAAGGTGTCAAAGTAGAATCCTAGAACCTAAAAACCGGGAAGCAAGGGAGCAACCCAATCTCCCTTCCCTTCCCTTCCCTTCCCTTCCCTTGTCTCCCTTGTC
>Ga0070738_10001726_pt1 | contig 40220 bp, 44 predicted proteins | sample Coa_R2_2_FD_66446 | JGI IMG/M metagenome (GOLD analysis project Ga0070738, IMG submission 66446) | Surface soil microbial communities from Centralia Pennsylvania, which are recovering from an underground coalmine fire - Coalmine... | ecosystem: Environmental > Terrestrial > Soil > Unclassified ...
GTGCGGCCGGTGCCGTTCGGCAGGTTGACGACGCCGCGCACCATTTGGTCGGCGTGTTTGGGATCGACGCCGAGGTTCATGGCGATCTCGACGGTCTCGTCGAATTTCGCCTTGGCGCGTTCTTTCACGAGCTTCACGGCTTCCTCGAGCGGATAGAGCTTGACCCGATCGACCCCCTCGCGCGCTTTCACAATGCGTTTTCCAACGTGGGTCATGGGCCTACTCCACCACTTCGAGGCCGATCGACCGGGCCGAGCCCTCGATCATGTTCATTGCCGCTTCGACGCTCGCGCAATTGAGATCGGGCAATTTCTTGGCGGCGATCTCCTTGATCTGCTCCTTGGTGACCCTGCCGACGAAGCCGCGACCGGTGGTCTTGGCGCCCGTCTCGATTCCCGCCGCCTTCTTCAGAAAATAGGTGACCGGCGGCAGCTTCATTTCGAAAGTGAAGGAACGGTCCTGATAGGCCGTGATGATGACCGGGATAGGCGTCCCCTTCTCCATCTGCGCGGTGCGCGCATTGAAGGCCTTGCAGAATTCCATGATGTTGAGGCCGCGCTGGCCGAGCGCGGGACCGATCGGCGGCGACGGATTCGCCGCGCCGGCCGGCACCTGCAGTTTTACATAGCCGGTGATCTTCTTTGCCATAGTTCACTCCACGAGCCCGGCTCGCCGGGCGGTTGCGGTTGCGTGGTCGGACGAAAGCGCCGGTTGGCGGCCGGAGCCCGTCTCCCACGCGGTCGATGCGAAGAAAGGCTCTTCGCATATCACTCTTTCGAGGGCTCCTGCGGAGCGCCTCCAAACATCAGACTTTCTCTACCTGCCCATATTCCAATTCGACCGGCGTGGCGCGGCCGAAGATCGACACGGCGACCTTGACCCGCGAACGGGCCTCATCGACTTCCTCGACCGTTCCGTTGAACGAGGCGAAGGGCCCATCGGCCACGCGGACCGTCTCGCCGATCTCGTAGGAGACGGAAGACTTCGGCCGCTCGACGCCTTCCGCCACCTGCCCCTTGATGCGATCCGCCTCGGCATCCGAGATGGGCATGGGCTTTTTGTCGGCGCCGAGAAAGCCGGTCACCTTCGGCGTGTTCTTGATGAGATGATAGATCTCATCGGTCAGGTCGCATTTGACGAGCACGTAGCCCGGGAAGAACTTGCGCTCCGAATTCACCTTGCGGCCCTTGCGGACCTCGACGACCTGTTCGGTCGGCACGAGGATCTCTTCGAACTTTTCGGAGAGACCGCGCTGGGCCGCCTGTTCGCGGATCGATTCGGCGACCTTCTTCTCGAAATTGGAATAGGCGTGGACGATGTACCAGCGCATGCTCATGGCTGGGAATGCTCCTGGATCAATGGCCGAGGTTCAAGATCAACTGAACCAAAAGGTGCAGGATCTCATCGACGGCAAGAAAAAACAGGCTGGCAAAAATCACCAAAAGAATCACGAGCCCGGTGGTGATCAGCGTCTCGCGCCGCGTCGGCCAGGTCACCTTGCTCGCTTCCTGGCGCACCTCTTGAATGAATTGCAATGGATTGACCATTGTTCACACGTCCGATGAATTTGCCGGCTGAAGGATGGTCTGCGGCTCTGCCGGCATTCGTCCGGATCGCTCAGGCCAAAAAAGTCGCGGCGCGGAGCCAGGGGCCGCGCGCCACAAGCCCATATAGTCGATAAGACCAGCGCCGCCAAGTATTTTTGCGGCCCAAGAGCTTGGCAAGTAAAATTTCAGTCGAAGCCCCGGCGCGCCGCTCTGGTCTTCAGATTGCGTAATCCTCGTAGAAAGAATGGGGGTTGCGCAGCTTGATGAATACTTCCTGATCGACTTTCAGCGCCAGGTCTCGGTAGGCCTGGGTCGTCAGCGCCGCATCGACCTGTTGATGATCGTCGAGCTTGATGAGCTCGACGTTCACCGCCGAGCCGAGGAATCCGATGTGCGTGACCTTGGCCGCAATTCCCGAACCGTCGGCATTGTCTCGCAGGATCTCGATGTCGTGCGGCCGCACGAAAGTCGCGGGCGTGGAAGGCGTCTCCGATCTCGGAGCGCCGTCGCGCCGGCCGTGGAACAGATTGAAATTGCCGAGGAAGCCATAGACGAAAGGATTGGCGGGGCGCTCATAAACCTCTTCCGGCGGCGCGAATTGCTCGATCCGGCCTGCGTTCATGACGGCGACGCGGTCGGCGACTTCGAGCGCCTCCTCCTGGTCGTGGGTGACGAAGATCGAGGTGACGTGAATGCGGTCGTGGAGCTTGCGAAGCCAGCGGCGCAATTCGCGCCGCACTGTGGCATCGAGCGCGCCGAAGGGCTCATCGAGCAGGAGGACCCGCGGCTCGACGGCGAGCGCGCGGGCGAGCGCCACGCGCTGGCGCTGACCGCCCGAGAGTTGCGAAGGATATCGCGGAGCGAAATTCTGCAATTGAACGAGCGCAAGGAGCTCCTCGACTTTCGCTTTGATGGCGGCATTCGAGGGCCGTTCTTGCCGCGGCTTGGAACGCAGACCGAAGGCAATGTTCTCGAAGACGCTCATATGTTTGAACAGGGCATAGTGCTGGAACACAAAGCCGATGCGGCGCTTGCCGAGATCGGTTGCCGACACGTCGGTGCCGTCGAAGAAGATCCTGCCGCCCGGGTCTGGGGACTCGATCCCCGCGATGATCCGCAGCAGCGTGGTCTTGCCGGAACCGCTCGGCCCGAGGAGCGCGATGAGCTCGCCCGTACTGACCTTAAGGTTCACGTCCCTGAGTGCCTGGGAGGAGCCGTAGGACTTGTTGATCCCCCGCACTTCTATGCTCATCCGACTTCAACTCCAGTTCGCGCGGTTCCGGCGCCCGCGTATGGCCCGTTTTCCATTCGACCACGCTCTTGACGATCAGCGTCAAGACCGCAAGTCCCGAAAGCAAGGTCGCGACGCTGAAGGCCGCTTGCATGTCATAGGCATCCCAAAGCTTCTCGATCCGCAGTGGCATCGTATCGTTCGAATCGATATGGCCGGAAACGACCGAGACGGCGCCGAATTCGCCGAAGGTGCGCGCCGTGCACAGGATCGCACCATAAAGGAGCGCCCATTTGATATTGGCGAGGGTCACGGTTCGGAAAGTCCGCCATCCGCCGGCGCCGAGCGAGAGCGCCGCAATCTCCTCTTCCGATCCTTGCGCTTCCATGAGCGGAATGACCGATCGCGCAACGAAGGGAAATGTCACGAAGATCGTCGCCAGGATGATGGCGAGCGGCGTGAACATGATGCCGGACTCGCTGCGGGTGAAGGCGAACGGCCACCAATGGCCCTCGAAGCCCTGCCAGGCGATCGAGGTCGGATCGGGCCAGGTCAGGTTCGTTGCCCAATCGCCGAAAATACCGGTCCGGCCGAAGAGCAGAACGAACATCATTCCGGCGATCACCGGCGAGATGGAAAAGGGAAGATCGATCAAGGTGAGAAGGAAAACGCGCCCTCTGAAACGGAATTTGGCGATCGCCCAAGCCGCCGCGAGGCCGAAAATCATGTTGAGCGGAACGACGCAGGCAGCGACAAAGCAACTGAGCCTTATCGCGCTCCAGGTCCGCTCCGCCCGAGCCGCCTTGGCGACGATCCGGTGCCGCTCGCGAAAAGACAAATTCGCATTTTGCGCCGGCTTCTCGACGTAGAACGTCTCGACATAGGCGCCGACCCCCTTCGATAAAGCTTCGGTGAAGACATTCGCCACCGGCAGGATGACGAAGAGGGTCAAGAACAGGATCGTGCCGGCAACGAGCAGCCGGCTGGCGAGAGAACGCTTCTTGCGCGTCCGTTGCTTGGCCGGTTGCGCGGCGCCTTTGATGGCCGAGACTTCCGCCATTACGCCACCTGCTCGCGGCGCCGCGCCCAGACTTCGATGCCGTTGATGGCGAGCAGAATGAGGAGCGAGGCGAAAAGAAGGACGACGCCGATCGCGGTTGCTTCCGAATATTGGAATTCATCGAGCTTGGTGACGATCTGCAGCGGCACGATCTGCGACTTGCCGGGAATATTGCTGGCGATGAAAATAACCGACCCGTATTCGCCGATGGCGCGGGCGAAGGCGAGCGTCATGCCGCTGAGCCAAGCCGGAAAAATCTCCGGGAAGATGACGCGCCGAAACGTCGTCCAGCCGTTCGCGCCGAGGCTTTCGGCCGCCTGTTCCTGTTCGAGGTCCCATTCCTGCAAGACCGGCTGAACGGTGCGCACGACGAAAGGCAGCCCGACGAAAATCAGAACGACGACGATGCCGGCATTCGTATTACTCAAAGGAAAATCGAGAAAGCTCAAGGCGCCGGAAGGGATGAAGTCGGGATGGCCGAGGCGAGCCGCGACCCAGTTCGTCCCGGATACGAGATGATCGCCGAACCCGCCGATCCAGCCGCTGCCGATATAAAGCGTGCTGAACGCGATGCCGGCGACCGCCGTCGGCAGAGCGAAGGGAAAATCGATCAGCGCATCGAAAAGCTTGCGCCCGGGGAAAGGCTCGCGCACGAGAACCCAGGCGACCATCAGCCCGCAGATGCCGTTGATGAGCGCAGCGAGCGCAGAAGCGCCGAAGGTCAGCCGGAATGCGGCGACGACGACCGGATCGGTGATCGTGTGCCAGAACTCGCCCCAAGTCAGCTGCGTCGTCTTGAAGACGAGACCGGCAAGCGGGATCAGCACGAAGAGCGAGAGGTAGAAAAGCGTATAGCCGAGGGTGAGCGAGAAGCCCGGAATGACGGGAGTGGCGCGACCCATGACTAGTCTTTCACTGAACGCGAGACTGAATTTCGCGAGAATATGACGCGAACAGGCCGCAACGCAAATCGCCTAGTTCGTCGGCTTGTAGATCTGATCGAATATCCCGCCGTCGGCGAAGAAAGTCTTCTGCGCCCGCGCCCAGCCGCCGAACGTCTCGTCGACGGTGAAGAGCTTCAGCGGCGGAAGCTCGGCGCTATATTTCTTCAGCGTCTCGATGTCGCGCGGGCGATAATGCCATTGCCCGATCACGTCCTGCGCGGCCTTCGAATAGAGGAAGTCGAGATAGGCTTGCGCGACCGCGCGGGTTTTCTTCTTGTCGACGACCGAATCGACGATTGCCACGGGCGGCTCGCCGAGAATGCTCGTCGAAGGATAGACGATGTCGAACTTGTCGCCGCCGAATTCGTCCTGGGCGAGATAGAGCTCGTTCTCCCAGTTGAGGAGAACGTCGCCGATGCCCTTTTGTGCAAACGTAACGGTTGCGCCGCGCGAACCGGTATCGAGCACCGGCACGTGTTTATAGAGTTCGGTCACCGCGGCCAGCGCGGCCGCATTCTTGTAAGCGGGAAAATCCTTCGCCGCCTTGCCGGCCGCGATCGAAGCAGCAAGACCCTCGGGCGTCGAGAGATCGTAAGTCTTGGCGCCGGCCGTCGCGCCCCAGAGCGCAAGGAAGGACCAGCGAGCCGCCCCGCTCGTCTTCGGATTGGCGACGATAACCTGCACGTCCGAGCGCAGCAGGTCCTTCCAGTCCTTGATATGTTTCGGATTGCCTTTGCGCACCAGAAAAGCGACGGTCGAAGTATAAGGCGAGGCATTGTCGGGGAAACGGTCCTGCCAGCCGGGCTTGATCAGCCCCGCCTTCTCGATCGCAAGAATGTCGGAGCCGACGCCGAGCGTCACGACATCGGCCTGCAACCCGTCGATGACGGCGCGCGCCTGTTTGCTCGAGCCGCCATGCGATTGTTCGACCGTAACGTTGACGCCGGTCTTGGCCTTATAGGCTTCGGTGAAGAGATCATTGATCGCGGAATAGAGCTCGCGGGTCGGATCATAGGAGACGTTGAGCAGCGTGACGTCCTGCCCGCTCCTTGCCTGACGGGCAGGCCCGACAGCGAGTGCCGCCGCCGCAACAACAAGACCGATGACCGCAATCTTCGACCTGAACATATCCATCCCCGAAAGCGCGAACTATCTGTCGCACCTAAGATTTCGGGGCGAATTCTGTCAATCCTAAATTCCACCAATTTAGTAGAAAGTTAATTCGGAACAGTCGCTGAATTGCAGGCTCAAACCTGTTTGGCCCGCCCCAGCAATTCGTCCCGTTCCTTCAAAAGAGAGGCGAGAAGCTGTTCCTGTTCGGCGATACGTTCCGAAGCGAAACTGTCGTCTTCGGCGCCGGAAAAGGCGGCCGCCTGTTCCGTCAGCTCCTGAAGATTTTCGCGCACGAGCGCGATGCGTTCTTCAAGCTCGGTGAGGGTTTTTGCGCCGGACATCGCGGCCTCCCGAGTCTATGCGCCAAAATCTGCCGCGCCGCTGGCAGGAGAGGAGGGACTCGAACCCCCAACCCCCGGTTTTGGAGACCGGTGCTCTAACCAATTGAGCTACACTCCTACGCTCTCGGCTTTTAGCCGGATGGCGCTCGGCAAAGCAAGCCTCGAAGCCTTACCTCGCCCCATCGGAAACCCTGCGCTTTTCGCGCAGCGCCGCCGACAAGCGAAAATAATCGACGATGACTTCGGCAAGGCTCTCGGCGGCGGCCGAGGCGCCATGCTTGCGGAGCAATATATATTCGAAATCGGGCAGGTCCGGGAGACCATCGGTCTCGCCGAGCGCCTTGAGCGAGCCGCTGAGATTGTTCTGCGCCAAGACCGATACGGCAAGCCCGGCTTCGACCGCGGCGAGAAGGCCCGCCAGGCCCGCGCTCTCGACAACAAGCCGCCAGGGGCGCCCCCGCCCATCGAGCTTTGCCAGCGCCATTTGCCTCCAGCCGCAATATGCAGGGAAAAGGGCGAGCGGCACGGCCGCGTTGAGGTCGAGCGAAAAGCTTTGCGCCGCGGCCCAGAGGCGGCGTTCGCGACGCAGCACGATTCCCTCCCCTTCGCCTAGTTCGCGGTAGACGACCGCAAGATCGAGCCGACCCTTCTCGAACTGCCGGAAAATGTCGGGGCCAATGCTGATCTCGACCTCCACCGCCGGATTGCGGATCGAGAACTGCCCGAGCAAGGAGGCGAGCGTCGCCGGATCGAAATATTCGGGCGCACCGAGCCGCACCAAACCGCTCGGCTGGCGGCCGAGCCGGTCTCCGACCTCCTGGTGCAGAGCGAGGATGCGCCGCGCGTAAGAGAGAAGCAGTTCGCCGTCTTCCGTGAGCCCAAGATGGGGCGTGCGCGTCAGCAGCCGGCGGCCGACCTGGTCCTCCAGCCGCTTGATGTGCAGGCTGACCGCCGAGCGCGTGAGATTCACCCGCTGCGCCGCCAAGGTAAAGCTTCGCGTCTCGGAAATCGCGATGAAGCTTCTGAGCAAGCTCGGGTCGTAGAGCATGGGACCTCGGGGTTCTAAGACCAGTATAGAATTGCTAGGACCCGTCCGCCACGGGCTCGTGATGAGGCTTTGTCACCGCTGCGGTCAGACATCTTCACTCGGGGTCCGCAGCAATGTCTGATATAAATCAGCCGAAGAATTCGAACCCCAGGGTTCGAGCTCCAATGGGAGGGCTAAATGAATCTTCGGGCCAAACTTGTCGCTGCGCTCGCCTTGACCGGCTCCCTCGTCGCCGCCGAGGCCTTCGCCCAATCCTCGGTGCTGCCCGGCGCGATCAATCAGGATCCCCGCTCGACCGCCTCACTCCAGGCCGGAACCGGAATTTGGAAAGCCGTCGTGCCGCCCACGAGAATGGCGGGCGCTTTTGATGATAATGATCCGATCGGCGTGATCACCGGCCGCAGGATCCCCGCCGATTGCTCGATCAATTGGACGGATCCCGACAGCCATCGGCTCTTCTGTTTCTCGAGCGCGACATCGCTTGTCTATTTTTTGACGGCGCCCAAGGCAAACACGGCGCGCGCCGAAAAGTCCTGGCGCATGCTCAAGGGCACGCCGACCGGCTAGGTGCGGCCGACGCAGCTCTCCCGCGAACGCGGTGTCGTTGCGAGCGAAGCGATCCAGATTGAAGCAACGGCTTCCCGGATGCTTCGTCGCTCGCTGCTCGCAATGGCGTATTGGGAGCCTTGTCGCGATACAGTCGAAAGACGAAGATTAAGCCGGCTCGACCCAGACCGCTGTGCCATAGGCCAGCACTTCGGTAATGCCGTCCATGATTTCGTTTGCGTCATAGCGCATGCAGACCACGGCATTGGCGCCGCCCTGCGCCGCATGTTCGCACATGTGGTCATAGGCTTCTTGGCGTGCCGTTTCGGCCAGTTGCACGAATGCGCTCAACTTGCCACCGAAGATCGATTGAATTCCGCCGACGAGATTTCCGACGACGCTGCGCGAACGCACGGTTATTCCGCGCACGAGGCCGAGATGGCGGACGATCCGGTAGCCTGCGATTTCATTGCTTGTCGCGACGATCATTTCCCCTCCCGCGCGAAAGCGCGCCGCGGAGGAGCCTGAAGACCGCGTCCGATCTCCAGGCCCGCTTTATTGCTTACCAGCAGCGACGGCGCACCCAGCAGCGCCCGTAACGGCACCAGCGATGCACGCGGCACCAGGCCTTCTCGACCGGCGCGCTGTAATGCGCCGTCTGACCGACGAAGGCGCCTTCGGACATCGGAGCGGCCGAAGCCGTGGAGATTCCGGCAAAGCCCAACCCGAGCGCGGCGACCCCTGCCAAGAGCATCATCTTCATCTCTCTCCCCTTTTTCGATTGGAGCGGGTGAAGGGAATCGAACCCTCGTATTCAGCTTGGAAGGCTGCTGCTCTACCATTGAGCTACACCCGCAAACGCCGCGACTATGCTATGGACGAAAGCCCATTGCAACCGATGCGCCGTGCTCGCGATTTCATTCGCCGAGCAGACAGGAATTTAGAAAATTACGGAGGAAATAAACCTTCGCGCGGGCCTCGTCAAAAATATGTAATCTCGTTCTCCACACCCGCACGATCAAGCAATCCCGCGCCGTCGAGGCGAGCCATCGACCCTCGAACGTTCGAGAATATTGCCCTGCGCGTCGACGACGAGCCGGAAGCTTCTGCCCGGCGAAAGGAACGTGAGCCGATAGCGGCCCTCGTCCGCATCGATCCCTCGTTCGCACAAGCTCGTGATCCCACCCTCCCGCATGCGCTCTTGGAGCCGCGCGGGCGACAATCCCAGGCCCTCGGCAATGATTGCCGCATCGACCTCGATCGACTCTCCGAGAAATGTGATGCTCGGCATCTTCCCTGAGCTTTCCGCTTGCCTGAGCTTTCCGCCGATTCGGCACGGTTCACATGCAAAGTGCCGGCCTAAATAGATGTATTTTTAATACATCTTATTATTTGCCCTCCGCCCAGGCAAGGGCTAGGATGAATTGCCTATCGGAGACAGGCGCATGCGGCTGACCCGCTATACCGATTATTCCTTGCGCGTCCTCATCTATCTTGGCTTGCAACAGGACCGACTGAGCTCGATCCGGGAGATCGCGGAGGTCTATGGCATATCGGAAAGCCATTTGATGAAAGTCGTCCAAGCGCTCGGCCAATTCGGTTATGTCGCGACGCTACGCGGCCGCAACGGCGGCTTGAAACTCGCGAGAGCGCCGAGCGAGATCAATCTGGGCGAGGTGGTCCGCAATACGGAAGAGGATTTCACTCTCGTCGATTGTTTCGCGCAGGCGCCGGACTGCCGGATCGCAGGCCCATGCCGGCTGGAACATGCGCTCCGAAAAGCACTCGAAGCCTTCTTCCAGGTTCTCGATGATTATACCCTGGCCGATCTGCTGCGGCCGAAATTCGCCTCCCTAAAAGCCAGCCTCGGGCTTGCTGCGTCCTGAAGCCGCGCGCGAGCGGCTTGAAACGCTGGCCACGCGATAATATTCATTTTGTATGCATCTTTATCCGCCGAAGACTGCGATCGCCCAATGACAGACATTTCTACGCCGGTTACCGCAGCCGAGCGCCGTGCCGCGCTCAGCGCCGAAATCCAAGCCGCGACGGGCATTGACGAGCCGATGATCGAGCGTCTCGTGCGGGCCTTCTATGCGCGCGTGCAGAAAGATGCGCTGATCGGCCCGATATTCGCGGCGCGGATTACGGATTGGGAACCGCATCTCGCCCGCATGTGCGCCTTCTGGTCGTCCGTCGCGCTGATGACCGGACGCTACCACGGCCAACCCATGCGCATGCATCTGCCGCTGCCGATCGGCGCGCAACATTTCGATCGCTGGCTCGAACTCTTCGAGGCAACCGCGAAGGAAATCTGCCCGCCGAAAGCGGCAGAACATTTCGTTGCGCTTTCCCGGCGCATCGGCGAGAGCCTGGAACTCGGAATTGCGGGCGCCAATGGCGTCATTCTCGGCAAAGGCGAGCGCTACCGCCCCCAATAGGCATCGGAATCCGCATCTGCGCTGCGAGAGGCCTTGTCCGAATCGCGAGCTTGGAACGAGTCCGTACGTCGCGCTGTTGTCTTGGCAGTTGCGTGAGCCGACAAGTGGGGCCTGCCGTCATGAAATGGTGGCTTCTCTTCCTCTTTGACCTAGCGGTCATCGTCACCGGCATTCGGGCTTGCTACTTGACCTATGCGGCGAGCAAAGGCGTCCAAGATCGTGCTTGGGTCGCCTCCGAAGCTGCCGGTTGGATGGCCGTCGCCTGCGTCGTCGCATTCGCAGCCTTCGTTGCTGCCGCGGTGCCCGGATGAAAGATCCGCCAACTCCTATTGCGGCGGGACGCGCTGCAACCTGCTGAACCCGGGTCCCGGGGCCGTATCCGTGTTGGTGCCGACGACGTGCCCTTGCGCGTCGGTCCAATAGTAATTTTCCGTGTTCGAGACGACATATTGCTGGCCGGTTGCCGGGTCTGAATAATAATCGATGCCGAGGCGCTCGCGTGAGCCTTCGTCCATCACCCGGTCGATCGTCGCCTCGCGATTCTCGTAGGATTCCATGATGTCCTGCGAGATGGCGTTTTCGGTCTGAGTCGCGATCTGCGAGACTTTCATGGCGACTTGCTGCTGGCCCTGGAGCCAAGCCGGATTGAGTTCCACCGACTTGATCATGTGCGAGAACATGCCGGCGACCGTTCCGGCAAGCGGCGTCGGCGTCAAAAAGGCGAGCACCGGATAGGGATACCAGATCGCGCCGAGCTGGCCGCTGATCGTGTTCGATTGCGCGAAAACGTAAGCCGTCATCGGCAGGCCATCCTTGCTGCAGGTGAACGTGGCTTCGCCGGCATCGGCGCCGAGCCCGAAAGATCGCGCGAGCTGGCTCAGCTGCTGATTGACGTCGGGCCGCGCGCCGCTGCTTACGAGCGCGATGTTCGTGCAGAAGCTCGGCAGAGTGACCTGCCCATACCAAGACGCGAATTGCTGGCCGTTCTGATAAGGCGCAACCACGTATCTTGTGCCGCCTCCCCCATCGTAGATGCTGCCGATCTTGAAGCCGGCATAGGCCATAAGCGCTGTCGGCACGACATAGCTCACGAGCCGTGCGTCGTTGAGGGCGATGATCGTATTGCCGTTCGGCGAGACCGTCATCTCGGCGCCGAAGACTTGCAGCGCATTGCGCCGGACCGTGCCGCCCGCGTTCTTCCAGCCTGCCGGCACATCGAGGCTGAACGCGCCCTCGACGGGATCGCTGAATCTCGTCCATTTGACGAGCGGGAGCGCCGCAATCGGCTGATATTGGACTTGGCCGACGGCCCCGAGGGGACAAGCCGCGACCAGAAGAAATGCTGCCGCTGTGAGTCTCGGCTTCATGGCGTCACCCTATTGGATGCGTTTTGCCGTCGCGGTGCTCGTCTTGATCGTATTGGCATCGACCACTTGCAATTGCTCGGTCTGCGGCGTGAGGTTGAGCGCCACGCATTGATTGGTCTGGAGATTGCAGATCTCATTGGGATTGGGTCCGTTGGAGACCTGCCCGCCGGTCGGCCTCTCGGTCAGAGTCGCGCCCTGCACCGTGTAATTGCCCCAGACCTGCACGACCTGATTTCCGAGCTGCGGTGTCTGCGGAAAGCGCAGAAATTCGTTGTAGACGCCACTCGCCTGGAAAACGAGAATTCCATCCTCCGGGATGCCTTCCGAATTGGCCTGGAAACTCCATTTGCCGACAAGATTGATGTTCGGCACCGGGCTCGCGCCCCAGCCCTCCGGGAGCGGCATGGCGCCCGGGCTCGTGGATGGCGCAGCGCTCGGCGCGGCGCTCGGGGAAGCAGATGGCGGGGCGCTCGGCGCCGGCGATGCGCTTGGCGCTTGCTGGAGCGGCGGGAGCGGTAAACCCGGCGTCGGCAAGGCGTTGGTTTGCGCCAAGACCGGAGCGGCGAAAAACAATGCCGCCGTAAAAATCGGGCCGCGTTTCATTATCGCCTCCCAATAAACTTATTTTCAAAATTCGTGGGGAGCTCGGAGCGCCCGAACTCCCGAAATATAGCTCGAACTATACTGCAGATATCCGGCAATGAAAATCAAGCGCCAAGCGCACTTACCGGCATGCGCCGCGCGAAGCATGCGGCAAGGATGCCTTGCGAAAGAACGCGTCCGGATCGTCTCGCCGGTGCGAGATCAGTCCGCGGCGATCACGAGCTTGGATCGCGCCCAATGCTTCCATCTCAATTCGAAATCCGGCTCGCGAAGGCATAGATGAAAGCCGATCGCATTATCCTCGGGTCAGAGGTCGACATGGAAAAGGTGTTTTACCAGACACGCCCGAAAGGCAGGGCGAGAGAGTATGAGCGCTGGACGCTCTTTACGGATGCCGCCGGCGCACATGTAAAGCATGAGGTCGTCATCTATAACGAGACCCTCGCTTTGGAGCCCTTTACTCCGACGACCGATATTTGCGAGGTCGAGCATTTCCTTTCGAGCGACCAGGACAGCCGCGCCAAGGATGAACTGCGTAAAATCCTCGCCGAGATGAAACCGGATCCAAAATAACGGGCATGTGCTGCAGGTTTCTTCAGCTGGCGGCTTTGTGTGACGACAGGCGGAGCATGATTGCGAAGAGCCGGCGTCCAAATGTTCCAGAAGCAGACGGCGGCTCTGTGCCTTTGGAAGCGGTGGTGGGGGAGGTAGGACTCGAACCTACGAAGGCATAGCCAGCGGATTTACAGTCCGCCCCCTTTGCCGCTCGGGACACTCCCCCGCAAGATGTTGCGGTTGATCGCCGGGCGCTTATGGAAAGAGCCGCCCCGATCTGTCAATCCCAAAGGCGCCGCGGCACTCGGACCGCTGCGCCGCCTCTGCGAGGCTTGGAGAGGTCAGCCCCATGAAGAACCGGCAGCCCTGGCCGAAACATCGCGGCAAAGCGCAGAAGCCAGAGGCCAAAGCTGCGCCCCGCGGCCGCGAGCCGGTCTTTCATCGCCCGGCGGGTGATGTCGTCGTCATTTATGGCTTTCATGCGGTGCGGGAAGCCCTGCGGGCCAAACGCCGCGATCTCCTGGCGCTCTCAGCGACGGAGACGGCTGCCGCGCGGCTCGAGGCGGAGGCCGCTGAGGCCGGCCTCAAGCCACGCATCGTCGCGCCGGAAGACCTCGACCGCCGCCTGGGACCCGACGCCGTGCATCAGGGCGTGCTCCTCGAAGCACGCCCTCTGCCCCCGATGACCATCGAGGACATCGCCGCAAAGGGCGGCCTCGTCCTCATGCTCGACCAAATCACAGATCCGCATAATGTCGGCGCGATCCTGCGGACTGCGGCGGCCTTTGCCGTCGATGCCTTGATCACGACCGAGCGCCATGCGCCGGCGCTTTCCGGCGTCCTCGCCAAGGCGGCCTCGGGCGGACTCGAACTCGTCCCGATCGTCGAAGTCGTGAACCTCGCCCGCGCGCTCGATGATCTCGGCGACTTCGGCTATCTCCGCGTCGGACTCGACTCAGAGGCGCCGGTAAGCCTCACCGAGGCGCCGCTCACGCGCCCGCTCGCCCTTGTGCTCGGCGCCGAAGGCAAGGGCCTGCGCCGCCTCAGCCGGGAGAAATGCGATGTCCTGGCAAAGCTCGATATGCCTGGCGCGATCAAGAGCCTCAACGTTTCGAATGCCTGCGCCGTCGCGCTCGCGCTTGTCCACACGAAGCTCAAAGGAGGTGCGTGAGCGCAAATCGACGGCAGCGCGGCAGTGAGAAATTAGCTGCAGGTGAAAGGCGTCCCGTAGACGACGCGCGGCAATTTGGTGTGGTGTTGTGGCGGCGCGACATGAATGAGCAGCGGCTTGACGCAAGGCTGCGGCATGTCCGGCATGCCATAGGCATAATAAGGTGGCGGGCCGCCATAGGGTCCGTAATAGGGCAGCGGTCCGTAATCCGGCCCTTGCCCCTGCTCCGGCGTGCCAGAGATGAATGTGCCCGACCAGAGAGTCGAATAAGGCCCACCCCATCCGGCGAAGCCGCCGTGGCGGTCGTGCCCCGCGAGGACCTGTGGATGCGCCTCCCGATTCTGCCCATGAAAGCCAGAAGCGTGCGTTTGTCGGACGGCAAAGCCTTGGACCGCGTGGATCCCGCCTGACGCCGCAAGCGCCGGACCGCCGAGGCCGAGCGCTAAAATCGCGAGGAACACCCGACCCTTCATCGCAGAACCTCATGGTTTACGAAAAGTAAACCGAACCTAGCGCGCGAAAGCCGGACGGTCCAGCGGGCGATTTCCCAAGGGCCAAGCCTGCGCTTTCAATCGGCAGCCGGCGCGCCTTCCGACGGGGCTTCAGCCGGCGCTTTCGGCGGGATGCGCAGGGCCGCAAAAAGCCGCTCGATGCGGCGATGCTCCTCCATATCGGGCGCCCGTAAGACTCCCGCGACGACATAGACGAGCAGGTTCACGCCGAGCGCGATGAGCCCGGCGTTCAGTCCGAATGCCCAAGGTATTGCGAGGGGCCAGCGCAAATCGAGCACGGCAAGGGTCGCGATGCCGGCAATCAGGCCACCGGCCGCGCCCGTCGAATTTCCGAAACGCGTGAAAATGCCCAGGTACAGAGGAACCGAGAGTTGGATCACGGCCTGCAGTCCGAAGAGAACGAGCGTGAAGAGTTGCGGCAAAGGCAGACAGGCGATCGCCGCCGTCGCAATCGTGAGAATGGCGATCGTCGCCCGCGCGATGCGCGTGAGCTGGCGGCTCGATAATTTGAGGCAGGCGCCGAGCACGTCATTGGCGAGCTGCGTTGCGCAGGACTGAACCGTCGCATCGAAATTTCCCATCGACGCCGCGAACACCATCGTTCCAGCGAGCGCGAGCGCGAACGGCCCTCCGGCTCGGCCGGCAAGCGCAAACCAAGCGTCCTGAGGTTTGCCGGCAACGCCCGGAAGCGCCGTGCTCAGCAGCGCCAGCAAATTGAGGCCGCCCAGAAAAACGAGCGCGATCGGCGCGCCGAGCGCCGCACCCTGTTTGACGCTGCGCACGCCGTCGGCTGTGTAGAGCCGGATGAAGAGGTCAGGAAAGCAGAGAGAGCCCAGAACGAGCGTGAGTTCCAGGGAAAAGAAGGCCAGCGGAACCGGACTTGCCGGACCCGGGAAAACGTAGAGCCGCGGCTCGACAGACGTGAAGCCGATGCCTTGTGCGCCGAGCCACGCAATCAAGCCGATAATCAGCAAAGTACCGATCCCATAGGCCACGATGCCCTGAAAGAAATCGGAGATCACGATGCCGCGCATACCCATGTTCATGGTCCAGATCTGGCGCACAGCCATGGCGGCGACGCCGATGACGACCGCGCTCGTATAGCCGATCCGACCGAACGAGAGCGCGCTGAACACGGCGCCTAACGATTGCATGCCGAGGACCAGAAACGGCAAGAGCGCAAGAACGCCGACGAGAGAGGCAAGAATCCGTACCGCGCGGCTGCCGAACCGCAGCCCCAAGAGATCGGCCTGCGTGCGCAGGTCGTAGGTCGAACCCCATGTCCACACACGCCGGGCCATGACGTACATCGTGAGCTGCCCGATAAGGCAGGCGGGGAGCTGATAGAAGCCGATCACGCCCTTGCTTGCGATGAACCCGACGCCGGCGATGAATATGGTTCCGGGCAGATAAGTGTTGAGAAAAGCCATCGCCTGATAGGCGCCGCCGAACGAGCGCCCGGCGACCGCAAATTCGGTGAAATTGCGGTCCTTGATATGCGCCACTTGCAGGATCAGGACGACGATCGCGAAGAAGACAGCAAGAGTTCCGTAGGTAATGAGGATGGCGCTGGTCATGAGGTTCAGGCCTTCGTGCCGTCCAGCAGCCACGCCAGCGCGAGTCCGGCGGTCAGGAGCGCGCTGAAGCCGAAAAGATAGAAAAGCGACCGCGGCAAACCGAAGATCGGATAGGATCCGCTGGCGAGCCAATGGAGCGGCGGGAACAAGACGAGGAAGAGACCTGCGATCAGCAGCAGGCCTGCTCCGTCCAGTCGCGATTTTGTGCCAGTAAGAGAGCGCGGTTTCATCGAGCCTTGCCACACGCGATGCGGATTTGACGGAAGGCGATGTAGCCTGCGATGGCACCTGGCGCTTGTATGAACGTGCTGCGAGGAACAAAGCTTGGAAAGGCTATGGCATATCGGCGAGGGCTTGAGCTTTCTCGTTGCGCCCGCCGGGCGGCTCACCAGTCACAAGGGCGGTGCACCGGTCTATCTTCTCGGGCTCTACGGCAAATTCCGTTTGCGCGTGGAGGAAGGAGAATGGCACTCCTGCCGCGCGGCCGTCATTCCGCCGGGGCTGCGTCACGAACTCGATTTCGGCGGCGAGCCGGTTGCGGCGCTTTACCTCGAGCCGCAGACCGGCGGGATTGAAACACTGGCGAGGTTACTTCCCGGTTCGCGTGATCTTGGTGGCGCACGCATCGGCAACGGCGGCAATATCTCCTTCCTCCGGACGCTCTATGAAACGCGTCCAGAGGAACTCGGCGCGGCGCTGGCAGACTTGATCGGCTATTCAAGGCGCCTGGCTTTGCCGGACGGAAGCGATCCGCGCCTCAATCGCATATTCGAATATTTGCATCTCCACGCCGGCGAGCTTGCGCCGGCGGCACACATCGCCGAGAGCGTGCGGCTTTCAAGCTCGCGTTTGCAGCATCTTTTTACGCAGCATGCGGGCGTGCCCTTCCGCTATTACCGCGCCTGGACCAGGCTGCGGGCAGCGATGCGCGAGATCGCGAAAGGCACCACTTTCACCTCGGCCGCACATGAAAGCGGATATGTGGACTCGGCGCATTTTGCGCATGATTTTCGCCGCATGTTCGGATCGACCGCGACGCTCACCTTGCGGCCGCACCTCCCGGTCCGACGCAGTGGTAACCCGCCCGTGGCTAGGGCTGTTTGTCCGGTTCGTTCCGCCGCTGCGCGAAAAATACCGTGAGATCCCAGGTGTTGCGGATATTCACGAGCAGAGAAAAGATCAGTGCGCCGGCCAAGAGCGGCGGCCCGATTCTCGAATGTCGATAGACGAGGACCGCCGCAACCAGCGTCGCCGCATAGGAAAGCGGCGGGCATATGCCATAGCCGAGATGGTCGTCGATATCGGTGACGGAGCTCGACAGAACCCGGCGCAGGATGAAGATCGAATAGCCGAGTGCGCCGGCCGCACTGAACCCAACGATCAGACCAATCGATATGTCGCTCGTGTCCGGCATCAGCGCGATCAAGCTGACGAACAGCACGTAAGTGTAGTGAAACAGCACCGGGCTCGTGAACGTGCGCGTCGGGCCGCCGCGCTGCGCACTCATGAAGCCGGTCCCGATCGAGGCGGCGACGAAGAGCAGCGCCGCGAGTGCCGCCGCCGCGGTGCCGAGCAGGGAATAAAATTCGTGCCAGGTTTCGAGCATAAAATACCTACGCAGGAAGCGAGCCGAGTTCTGCCATGGCGGCGAGCGAGGCGTCCCTGGCGCGTTGCAGAAAGTCGAGCAGCAGCGCGAGCTCTTTGTCCGAATAGGACGAGAGCGACGCGATAGCCGCCTTTTGCATAGGCTCGAAGAGCGGCGCGATCTTCTTCTCGATTGCCGGCAACGCACGGACCAGAACCTTGCGCCTATCGTTGGCGTCGCGTTCGCGGGCGGCGAAACCGGCGCGCTCGAGCCGGTCGATCACGCCGGTGATCGCTCCGCTGGTCAGTCCCGTTGCGGCAGCCAACGCGCCGGCCGTGAGCGGGCCGCGCAGAGCGATATGGTCGAGACATTCGAGATCGGTGCTGTTGATCCCGAGCCGTTGGGCCACCGCCTGGCTGTAGAGCACCCCCTGCCCGCTCGCCTCGCGCATGGCCGTGTTCAGTGCGGCAATCAAATCCTGCCGGGTCTTGCTTGACTTCATCCGCAATATCCCTTAGCAACAAATTATCTTAGCAACTAAGATAATGAGGTGCGACATGCAGTTCCAAGCGAAAAAGGCAAGGCCGTATCGAGGGATGCCCATGGAGGGGCTGCTCGCGACTTGGTATGCCCGAAATACGCTCAAGAGCCTTGCCGATTATCGCGCAACGGCGCAACGCATTGCTGCGAATCTGCCGCCGCATGCTGCCGTCCTCGAAGTTGCGCCCGGACCCGGCTATTTGGCCATCGAGCTCGCCAAGCTCGGGGCTTATCGGATCACGGGGCTCGATATCAGCCAGTCTTTCGTACGGATTGCGACGGAAAATGCGGCGCGCGCCGGTGCCGTTGTGGATTTCCGGCAAGGTGAGGCTGCCGCCCTGCCCTTTGCCGGCGACAGCTTCGATCTCGTCGTCTGCCGCGCCGCTTTCAAGAATTTCACCGACCCGCTCGGGGCATTGCGCGAGATGCACCGCGTGCTGCGGCCGGGCGGCCGCGCGCTCGTCATCGATCTGCGCAACGATGCCTCGGACGAGGCGATCGACGATATCGTCGATCAGATGAATCTCAGCGCGTTCGATTCCTTCATGACCCGCGTGATCTTCAAACACAGTTTGCGAAAACGGGCCTATTCGCGAGAAGAACTCGCGCAGATGTTTGCCGCGACGCCTTTCGGCGCGGGCCATTTCGACGAGACATCGCTCGGCTTTGAAATTCGCCTGGTGAAGCGGCCATGAACGCGCAGGGCCCGCGAACGGGCCCTGTGGAGATCTGCGAAGCGAAACTTAATTGCAGACGCGCACGCGGCGCACGACATAGGCGCCGGCATAGCCGTCCCAGACTTGCTCGGGCTCATACCAGCAACGCGGGCCATAATAGGGGCCGGGCGCATAAGCCGGCGCGTAATAGCCGGGCGGCGGAGGCGGCGGGGCAGCAGCTGCTGCAGCACTGCCCGCGATGAAGCCGAGCGCTGTTCCGCCAAGGATGCCGGCGGCGATGGCGCCGCCATCGCCAGCCTGCGCCGGGGCGCTCGCGGCCAGAACGACGCTGCCGGCCAATGCCAGAGCGAGGCCAGATTTTACTGCTGATCCGAACGTCATCGACATTGGTCCCCTCCAGGCGCCCCTTGGCGCAATTGCTTTGGTCGATTCGGCGTCTTTTCGGCTTCGCATTTGCTGGCGAGCGAACAAGACCGGCTCGACCGCGCATCTTAGTAGGCATTACGGCAAGGTTGCGGCCAAAGTCAGGGGTTGCGGGAGCCGCGCGACGCCGGCCGTACTCGGCCTTCCTAGCGTCAATCTTGGCGAGACATGGATAATAAAGATTTAAAGCGCGCCGACCCCGAATGCAAAGAAGCCCGGCATCACCGGCATCTTCGAGCTTGCCGATCTCGCGCGGGACCTATTGACCTGTTACCAGCGCATACACGGCGACGGCGAAGCAGAAAGTCCAGAGGATCGCGTAAATGGTCGTTTGGACCGGATCCATGTTTTCTTTCCCCTCATGTTGCGCCGCACCAAACCAAATTTTCGGCCCATGGAGATTTCGCGAAAAATCGGCGATTTCTGCGTTTGATAGGGCAAAAATTCAATTTCGTTCGCCTCGAACGCCCTAGAATAGCCGAAAGTTTCCAGATTTCGAGCAGAATCTGCTCGATTTCAGAATTTTTGCATCGCATCAATATTGCTGGAAACCGAGCCGGCGGACGGTTGGCGCGACGGTTGCAAGTCACCTCTCGCGCTGCTAGCTGAGCCGCGTTAGCTTGCTTGAGGCGCCGCGGCGGATTTTAGCGGCGATTCGCGTGCCGGTTTAGCTCAGTTGGTAGAGCAACTGATTTGTAATCAGTAGGTCGCGGGTTCGACTCCTGCAACCGGCACCAGCAATCAGTAAGTTAGCTGTAATTTCTATATACAAATCGATGTCCAGAATGGCGCCGGGTAAAGCATGGGTCGCGTCTCGCCGCCCCTTGGAAAGCTCGCGTCCGCGAGTTCGCTTGGCGTGCCAAAGAGAGCCGCCGGGCAACCCTAGTAAATCCGAGCTAGCCCGGCGCAGGTACGCCTATACAGGCCCTTGCCCGGCTCGCCGCCAGCGGCAAAAGCGCCAATCTCATTGATCGATACGGCTGGGATCGCGCTGTTGGATTGTTGAATACGCTCTCGTGCCGGTGCGCTGAACGGCAGAAGTGGAATGCTTCGCTGCCGCGTGCGGCGCCTAGTTCGTGGATCTCGATCAGCCTGACTGAGAGGCGTGTCTCAAGGTCGTGAACCGGTATATCGAATGACCGAAAATGGTGGATACTGGCCCACAACCGAGGGGCGTAGCCGCTTTGCGCTAGCGCCTTAGCGATGGTGCCCTGTATCTTAGCCCGCATGGCAAGATGCACAGCGCCAGTAAGAGGCCATCGCACAGCGAGCGCTGAAGCGGACTGCCCCGCATGTGGTAGCCGCTATGGGCGCTATAGCAGCTCCAGCTACGGGTCGTACTCGTCCCCGTCCCCGTTTTACTCCGCCTCATGGAGCAGCGGCGGCGGGTCCGGCAGAAGCAGCGGCGGGTCCAGCAGAAGCGTAAGGCCAAGATGGTCGCGCGCCGGCTCGGTAGTGTTGTACACGCCTGAAGAAGTGCGGGCGCTCACGCCGGTCCGCGAGAACGTGGAGAAGCAAGCGTCCCTTGACCTTCGTGACGTCTTCCTCTGCCATGCGGGGGCGACCGGCAGGGCGCCGCCAAGCAGCTGCACGATCTGCTCGAGTCGCTCGGTGTCTCGGTCTGGTTCAGCGAGAAGGACGTCGCCCTCGGCACGCCGTTGCTCCGCGCCATCGACAAGGGCTTGGCGAACTCGCGGATTGGGATCGTGCTGGTGACCCCCGCGCTACTGCGCCGCCTCCCAGCAGAGGGTATCGCCGACAAAGAGCTATCAGTACTCCTCGCGCGTGAGCGGCTCGTCCCCGTCGTGCACGGCACGACGTACGACGCTCTCCGCGACGTCAGCCCCATGCTGGCCTCGCGAACCGGCCTGAGCACTGCAGAAGAGTCGATGGCAGACGTCGCGGCCAAGCTCGCCGATCTGGTCGCCCTCTAGCTCTATGTCTATCCAACTCCTGCTCCAACCCGTTTTGTCGCTCATCGGCGGCTGGCTTGCCGCAACATTCGCGTTGCGAAATTTCCGTAGTCAAAAAGTTTGGGAGCGGAAGGCCGAAGCGTACACCTCAATCTTCGACGCGTTGTACGACATGGCTCGATGGTATGATGAGCATTACGACGCGGAAATCAGCGGTCGCAAGATGACGGAAGACAAGGTAAGCGAACTATCGAAAGCCTACACGGCGGCGAAAGAAAAGCTCAAACGGCGGGTCGCTTCCGAGACGTGGCTCCTTGCAGAAGCGGCCTCAAAAAGGCTCGAAGAGCTCTTCAAATGCCTCTCAATCGAGAGAAACGATTGGTTTCGGATGCTCGATGAGGACAGTTACTCTATCTCCGAGGCAACCCGTGATTTGCGCGTAATGGTTCGGAAAGATTTGAGGCTCGAAGGTCCTCTGTGGCCCCTCCTGGCGAAGCAGTTATCCACTCGATTCAGGGAGCTCTCATCGCGCTCGGCACAATCGGAAAAGCAAAAGTCGTGACGGATGTGAATGCACGCCCTCGTGGGACGATGAAGTCGGCCAAATGGGTCGCCTGAAATCTTAATCAAGATCGAGATAGATAAGGCTGCTTGGCGTCTGCCTAATTTTGTTTCCGTTCGCCTGGGCGAGCCGATGCCCGTCCTTGTCATACGAAATGAAACCTTGCAGGCAGACTGGAAGAAGATTGGGATATTCCTCGGTAAGCCAGCGGAAATTCCGCTTCGTCCAATGCAGGACGACGCATTGAAGCGGGTAATCCCACCTGTGCAGGTAATTCTTGTGTCTATTGATCAGTTGCAGGCCTAGAACGTTGAGGCAGAAGCCGAGAATGCGAGCTCCCACAAAATTTGGAAAGCGGTCCATTTCGCGAATTTTATCGTAGAGTTTGCGTCGAATTTTGAATTTCAGCGCGGCTAGGGCCTTGGACGGCTGATAGAAATTCAGAGCTCCCGCCCAGACCACATTGTGCTGTATGTCCCAGCATCTGAACTCTGGCTGCGCAACGAATGCAGCGTGCAACACCGCCTCGTAAAACAACGCGGCAAGGCCATCGTAAGGATCAAGAGGGAGATCTTTTCGCTCGCGCAACGAGGTAGGCGCGATTTGGAGCTTGTCCATGACTTTGACGGCGAACTCAATAAAACGAATCGAATGGCTTAGCCCGGCATAGGCCGGAGACCGGTACCAGCTCTCGCCCATGCTTTCCACCGTCGACATTTGCGACGTCATGCTCTCGAACGATCCAAGAAGCCGCGCGAAGGCATAGGAGTGAATCCGACCTCTTGTCTTTTCCAGATAGACTGTGACGAAAGATGTGGCAGCGCGGTAGAACCCCTCGATTGTCTCTTCGTCGAATCTGCCGATCTTCCGATAGTCCACGTCCAGCGGCGACCAGCGCTTCGAAGCACATCGCTCGACGAGTTCGTAGTTGCCGAAAACGGCATTGGAAATCGGCTTGGCATAACGTGAGTAGCCCGATCCGAACACGTCCTCCCGATAGAATGCCGAGTTCGTGTTGGCGATAAACTCCTGTCCGATAAAGTGTGCGAAATCTGCGAAGGGCACGGTGGGATAAGTCGAGGCTAAGCGAAAGCATCGCAATGCTAGACCGGGAACCCGGTCGACGACAACATGACAGAACCGGCGGTCCGCTAGAATAAGCATAACGTCGTGAGCGAGGAGCGATGTCAACGACGGATTGTCGTCAATCTGTATCTTCGATGCATAAACAAAGATGTCTTCGATTGCTGACGAAAGCTCCTCCGCTATCGCCTGGAGGCGGTCGGTGTTGCCCTGATGAACATAGTAATTTGTCACTTCGTAAAACCGGCGCGCGTTCATCTGCCAAAAGCGCGGCGGCCACACGAAACAGGCGGCGACAAACACATAGACGATTGCGGCGAAGAAGGTCGCTAGAACAAGTTTGAGGTTGGCATAGCTGTTGAGAAAGTGGGGCAACAAAAAATGATTTTGAAACCAGAACTCGGTCAAGATTAAAATTAGACTGATCGAAATGATGGCCCCAAGACCAATCGTTCGGACATTCAGCGGCCAGACGGATGCTCGGTAGCGATAACGAAAATCCGAGACGTTAAAAATCGTCACGAACAGAGCGAGGATCGCGAAGAATTCCGCCAGCCCGAAAATACCAGTCGCGTCTCCCTCGACATGGGCTGGCTCAAGCGCAAGCCAGTCCGAAAGGTGCAAGATAGGGGCCGATCCAGTTCCAAAAAGAACGATAGCTACAATGACGGCGAGCGTCGCGACAACGATTGCGCGGAAAATGAGATCTTTTGGCAAGGCTCTTGAACTTTCCGTCCCGCTTCTCCGTAGAGCAAGCCCTCCACGCTGCCTTTCGACAAGTTTTTCGAAATCGGGCTACACATAAGCAATCCTCGCCACGCCGAAACGAAAGGTCCGCCAGCGATAGCCGGCCGGAGCCAGCTTGGAGGTAAAGCCGCACTGGCTGGCGCCTCTCGCGACCCCTCACCGCACGAAATTGCTCCGCCTCCGCGCATGGGGATCTTCGCTGGCCGCGCGTAGCCGAAAACAAGACTTTTCTGGATGCGGGAATTTCATGGAAGACCCATCCTGAGGTTTTCCATAGCGTTTCAGCTTAACCTCATGCGGCGAAATGAGATTTTGTCCGGGCATAGGTGCAGTTCCTGGGGAATCCCTATTCCGACCCTTTTCTCCGCAGGAGGTTTGAGCCCGGCTGTCACTCACCAGCTGCCAAGCTAGCAACTTCGATAATTCGAATGCGGGAGGAAGGAATGGGACGCCATCTTTCGGGAAGTACTTTGTTGCGCGCGGCGCTCGTCGCACTGGCTTTAACGCCGATCGGCGCAGCCGCGCAGGAATTTCGCGATCTTAAACCCTCGCCGCCACTCCTTCTCGCAGGCGAAGGGAGCTTCTTCATCGACGGATATACCCAGCCGATCGCGTCCAAATACATTTCCCCGTCAGCCTTCGCGAGCGACGCCGGAAATTCAATGGTCAATCAAATGTATGTCCAATATCAGAAGCCATTGATCAGAAATGGTAGATTTCCTCTGATCATTGTGCACGGCTGTTGCCTGAGTTCCAAGTCATGGCAGACGACCCCGGACGGCCGTATGGGGTGGGACGAATATTTCGTGCGCAAAGGATTCGATACTTACCTCGCCGAACAGGTCAGCCGTGGCCGTTCGGGATTCAATGCCCTTCAATATCAAAAGGTGCTCGTCGGCGACGCACCGCCAAGCTCGAATCCGCCGATTCTCATTGCGACGGATGCTTTTGCCTGGAACGTATTCCGGTGGGGGAATTACGCGACCCTCACACCCTATCCGGACGAGCAGTTCCCGATGAATACGGTTGGGGTGGGCCCGGGATCCACGCTCACGTTCTACAATCAAGTCATACCCGACCTGAATTCCACTTTGCCCAATGTTCCCGCTGGCTGCGCCGACGGGACATGCACGCCGACCGATCCGAACACTATCTACAGCACACCGGCTGCAATGGCCCAGCTCGCAAACGATCTCGATGGCGCGATCCTGATGGGTCACTCGCAATCGAGCGGATATCCCACAATGGCCGCCCTTCAGCCGGGCTCAAAAGGCGTTCGCGGGATCATCCAGCTCGAGACCGGCTGCTTTTCCAACCTTACGCCAGCCGACGTCCAGATCCTGAAGCACATCCCGATTCTTATCGTCGTGGCCGATCACTTCTCGACTCCGCAACCCTCCCCGACCTGCGTTCAGGAAATGCAGCAGATCAACAATGCGGGGGGCGATATGACATTCATCTCGCTGCCGGCGATCGGCATTCACGGCAACAGCCATATGATGATGCTCGATCACAATAATCTGCAAGTGGCGGACGTGATCATCCATTGGATCTTCACTCATGTGAAAGGTGGACACGTCTGACGTTTGGTCTTCACGAGTGATCTCCCAGCGTGGGAGATCACTCTCTTATCTTGCTTGTCTTGATCCGAAACGAAGGCCGACCGACATGTCAGGAACATGGAAATACGCTCTGCCTACGATAGCCCTTGCGGCGGCATCGCAGATGCTTTTTGACGCCAAAGTCGCGAGCTTTGGCTGCGGCTCGAAAGAAGAGATTGCGGAACTCCAGCATATTCGACCGAACAATGCGGAGTTTCAAAAGAAGCTTTACGAGCAGATCTTCTTGGGTCAATGCGTCGAGATTTCGAAGGGCACGGTGGTAGAAGGCATAGCCGACGAGGCTAATCCCTCCATGTTACTCGTCGACCGGCAGATACAACCGCCAGGCTATCTCGCCCCTCGAGACGACTTCGAAATCAAGCGGTCAGCGGAAGGCAAATGACTCGCCTGAGGCCGACGAGCCGGGCCAAGTTTGTTCCAGGCCGGAAAGGGAGCGGGCTCGACTGCCCACCCGGTGTCAATCGATAGAGATATCTTTTGAATTTCAACGTTTGGGGAATGGACCTGCTCCGTTTACGTCTCGGACGGCCTGCGGGGGCTTTCGGCCTCCAGAACCGATTGTCGTCGAAGATGGCCGCGAGCTTTGTACTCGCTGCTAAACTTTCTTCTCTACGCCGGCTAGACTCCTCCGGCACCAAACGTGCCTCTTTCCGCAAACGGAGGAACTCATGAAAAAATGGATCTTGGTTGCCGTATTCGCCGGTTTTTCGGCGACTTCGGCACTGGCGGCTGCCGAGAGCTATTACCTGGTAAAGGATTCGGTCGGGAACTGCTCCGCCGTTTTTTCCTCCGGTGGTCGACACTACCCCGGCATGAAAGTTATCAGCCAGGCATATTCATCCCAAGCAGCTGCAAGAGAGGCGGCGGGCAGCAAGGGCGAATGCAAAGAGAGCGCAAAGCCTTTCTAAAGGATGTCGCGATCTCAGCCGCCGACCTTTCAGGAATCGGCGGCTTTCACGGTCAACGACCGGGGCGCCGGCAGCATTGAAAACCGGCTTTGGGTGCGCCAACTTGAAGCCTATAGGCCATGCAACGTTTCCTCTCGGCCATCGCATTGGCAAGTACGATCCCAGCGCTCCTCGCCGCGCCTGCATCGGCGCGCGATCCCACGGGACAATGGCGCAACAGCCCCCACCACGACTGGTTCTCCAGGGCAGAGAACAGATTGGGCGAGCCATGCTGCGCCAAGAGCGATGCGCACGTGCTGGAAAACGGCGACTGGCGCATGAACAAGAACGGATATGAAGCGCGTATAGATTCGCGCTGGTATGCGGTCGATCAGAGTCAGCTCGTCTTCGGCAATCTGACCGGCCATGCCGTACTCTGGTATACGCCTACGAGCAGAGGCCCGGTCATTTCCTGCTTCAGCCCCGGCTCGGAATATTGAAGAGCCGCTTTGCCCCGCCGATGACGCGCAGCCCCGCCCAAATATCTTGTTAAAGACCCGAGCTTAGCACTTTACCAGTTTTGTGGATGTGATTCGATTGGTTCCAGCCCCTATCGATCGAGACTCAGGGGTTAGAGCCGCTTAGTGGCGCCCCCCGCGACTGGGCGGCTCGCCGATTTGACGCGCTCGAGCCTGCGCTTGCGTTGTAGAGCCCGCAGCCGCTTCCGCATGCGCCTCACCGGCGCCCGCCGCTCACATAAAGGCAACTTCGAGCCGCGTATCTCTCTTGCTTACGACGCTGCAGAATCGCGACAGATTGTCGGAATTGATGCGCAGCTTGAATCGATCCGGAACGCCGGCTGAGCTGATGACATCGAGACAGGCGCCCGCATCGGAGAGGCCGCGCACGGTGCAATCGATCACTGAATTTCCGGCATTGAACGCAATTTGCCCTGCCTTGAAGACCTTTTGCATGACATTGGGCCGCGTCGCGCCGCTCGCCCGCCATTCCGCGCATTGATTGCGCCCGGCTTCCTTGGCCGCATAGAGCGCTTCGTCCGCGCGCCTCAAGAGTTCGTCGACATCCGCTGCGCCGCGGTCGAGCTCGGCGACACCGAAACTCGCGCTGACTTTGACGCGGCCTTCCGGCCTCGCAACCGAGACTTTGGCGATCGCGCGCCGAGCCTTTTCCGCGACCCGCGTCGCGGGCGCGGCGGCCGTGTGAGGCAATATAACGGCGAATTCTTCGCCGCCGATCCGGCCGAGAACATCCGATTTGCGCAAGCTCGCCCGGCAGGCTTCGACCGCACCCCTCAAAACGAAATCACCGACGGAATGGCCATAACGGTCGTTGATGTCTTTGAAATGGTCCAGATCGAAAATCATGCAGCTCAAAGCATGTCCGTGGCGCACGGCGAGCAGTTTCGCGCGTTCTGCTTCGTCCTTGAAAGCGCGCCGCGAGAGTGCGCCGGTCAGGGGATCCGTGCTGGCCAGAAGCCGCAGATCGAGCTCGGTCATGACCGCTTTGGCGAGATCGGCGAGGATCGCAGTCTGCTCGGGGCCGAATTTATGCGGCTTGGTATCCATGACGCAGAGCACGCCTACCTTGTGCCCGTCGCGAGTTAGCAGCGGCGCGCCGGCATAAAAGCGCAGATGCGGATCATCGAGGACATAGGGGTTCGAGCACAGGCGAGCGTCTTCTTTGGTATCTTCGATAACCAATGGTTCATCCTGCTCGATCGCGACGTTGCAGATGGCGTCGCGTCTTTTCCCTTCCTTGATTGTCAGGCCCTGCTTTGATTTGAGCCAGTGCCGGTGGCCGTCGATGAAGTTGATCGCCGCCATCGGCATACGAAAGATCTTCCGCGTCATATTGGTGATGCGGTCGAACGCCTCTTCGGGCGGCGTGTCGAGGATGTCGTAGCGATCGAGGGCGCTAAGTCGCTCATCTTCTTGAACAGGATCCATTGCCAAGCAATCCATTGCACAAGCAAAGCCTTAATTCCGATTAGCAAAATCGGATTGCCGAAGAATTGAATCGTTTCCTAGAATTCTAGCGAGCGTAATTGGCGGCGGCCCTGCCGTGGGCGGTTGCGGCAGGGTTAAGGGATCCGAAGCGGGAGGTCCTTCGTCGCCTCGTCTGCCTTTTCGATCTGCGCAAGGCATTCGGCGCGTGCCGACCCCGAGGTCGCCGAACATTGGCGCATGGCATCGGCGATCTGGCGGAGCTGCGCGCTCGCGTCACTCATTCTGACCGCAAGCTGAACCAGAAACAGCATGGATACGAAGAGAAAACATGCGGCCAGGAAATCGAAATAGGCCACGCGGCCGGCCAGTTTCGAGGCCCAATTGCGCATGTTGGCAAAAATGCTCAAGGTGCGTCGCGGCTTGCTATCCGCACGAGGTCCGGCCGAGCGCCACGCTTCGATCGTAAGGCCGACGAGATAGCCGAGCTGGAGGCTCACGATTATGACGACGAGCGTAAGGGCAGCGGAAGAAATGTTTGCGGAATGGACAACGACCGCGCCGAGAACAAAGACGCCCGCCAGGATAAATGCATAAACGAGAATCACGATCGTGAACCGGCCGAGGAGTGCACCTAGGCCGAATCCAATGAGCGCTGAGAGGATCGCGAACATCATGCCAATTCCTCATCCAATATACACAACTCAGAGACGAGAAAGTAAGTGCCAATATCAATAGTTTGCAGTGCAGCATGCATTTTCGCAGAATGCCTTGACTATAAAGCGACACTTACCTTCGTTGAACGCGCTGCAGCATTGCCGTTTTCCGCCGGGGATTTCCGGAGGCATCTTTTCTCGAACCGCAAGGGTCAGCGTGAAATCAGGGCCATGAACGTTCTCATCATCGTCGACATCCAGAACGACTTTTGCGCCGGCGGCGCGCTGGCGGTGCCGCAAGCCAACGACGTCATTCCTGTCGTCAATCGCCTCGCCCGCCGATTCGCCAACGTCGTCCTCACGCAGGATTGGCACCCGCCGGACCATCTGTCCTTTGCCTCGGCGCATCGAGGCCGCAGACCCTACGAGACCGTCGAGCTCGATTATGGACCACAGATCCTCTGGCCCGATCATTGCGTGCAAGGCAGCCATGGTGCCGAATTTCACCAAGACCTCGAAGTTCCGCATGCCGCTTTGATCTTGCGCAAAGGATTTCGCCGCGAGATCGATTCCTATTCGGCCTTTTACGAGAACGATCGTCGGACGCCGACGGGCCTTACCGGCTATTTGCGCGAGCGCGGCTTGAATCACATATTTCTGGCAGGCCTCGCCTTCGATTTCTGCGTGCGCTATTCGGCCGAAGATGCGCGGGCCGAAGGCTTCGATGTCACGGTGATCGAAGAGGCCTGTCGCGGCATCGACGTCGACGGCTCGATCGCAGAGACACGCGCGAGCTTCACCCGCAATGGCATCGAGCTCGTTGGCTGATCATGCTTACAATCCAAGGCGGCGATCGCATTCGGCCGCAAGGTCCTTGAGCGCCTGCGAAACTTCGACCGGATAGGCGAACGGCTCGCGCCGGCGCAACGGCTCGGGCAGATGGGCGAGCTCGTTCTGCGCATGCGCCCGGATATCGGCGAGCGAGGACCGTCCGCAAGCCATTCCGTTCCGCATCGCGGGTTTCAAAAGCTCGTCTCCGGCTTGGCGCTCGTCGACGAGCCCGATGATGTCGCCGGCGAAGACGCCATCTGCGGCGCGCCGGCGCCAGACCTGTTTGCGGCCCGGGTAAGTCGCCTTGCCTTCCGAGCGCTTACGCCGTGCAATCCCGGCATATTCCTGCAGTTTATAGGCGCAATCGAGCGCCGGCGCGTCGGACGACACGTCGAGGCTCGTGCCGATTCCATAGCCGGCGATGGGCACCCCGGCGCGGGTGAACTCGGCGAGATCCTCTTCATCGATGCCGCCGCTCGCAAAGATCGTGACCTCGGTGAGCCCGCCCTCGTCGAGAATGGCGCGCACGTTTCGCGCATGCGCAGCGAGGTCCCCGCTATCGATGCGCACCGCTTGAATTACGATGCCGGCGCCGGCAAGCCGCTTTGCCAGATCGACCAGTCTTTTGGCGGCGCGCTCCGTGTCGTAAGTATCGATCAGAAGGACGATGCCCCGCGGCCGGGCGTGCGCGAAATTTTCGAAAGCGGCGATCTCGTCTTCATGCGCTTCTATGTAAGAATGCGCCATTGTACCGAAGAGCGGAATGCCGAAGCGCGGCGCAGCGAGAACGGTCGCCGTTCCGGCAAATCCGGCGATGTAGCTCGCGCGCGCCGCGAGCAGTGCGGCTTCGGCCCCGTGCGCGCGTCGTGCGCCGAAATCGACCAGCTGCTTGCCGGGCGCCGCCAGGACCATTCGCGCCGCTTTCGAGGCGATGATCGTCTCGACGTTCAAAAGATTCATCAGCCGCGTCTCGACGAGCTGCGCCTGTGGCATCGGCGCCGTGAGGCGCAGGATCGGCTCGCCCGCGAAAAACGCGGTGCCTTCCGGCACGGCATCGACGTGGCCGGTGAAGCGGAAATCCGCGAGATAATCGACGAGCCGCGAGGAAAATCGCCCGGATTGCGCGATCCAGGCGAGCACCTCGCTGTCGAAACGAAGGGACGCAAGATAATCGATCACCTGTTCGAGCCCCGCCGCGAGCAGAAAGCCGCGCCGCTCCGGCAATTTGCGCACGAAAAATTCGAAGACGGCCGGCTCGTTCATCCCCTCCGCGAGATAGGCGTCCGCCATGGTGAGCTCATAGAGGTCGATGAGCAGCGGCTTTTCGGAATCGAGCCGGGGCATTGAGGTGTCCTTGATCGTATCTCAGCCGATCTTTCCGGCTCGTGCAAGAATGCGGTCTTCGATTCCGCCCGGAGCCGCGCTCTGATATAATCTCCGTCTTCTCAGGTTCAGCCCATGTCGCATCGCGCCGTCTGTTTCGTCATCATGCCTTTCGGCCGCAAGCCGGATGCGTCGGGGCGCGAGATCGATTTCGACCTCGTTTACAAGGAGATTATCGAGCCGGGCGTTGGCGACGCCGGCTTCGAGCCGGTGCGCGCCGACGAGGAATTGCACGCCGGGCTCATTCACAAGGCGATGTACGAGCGCCTGATGCTCAGCGAATATGCGGTGGCCGATCTCACGATTTTCAATCCGAACGTCTATTACGAGCTGGGCGTTCGCCATGCGGTGCGGCCGCAAACGACCGTGCTGATGGCGGCGGACGCGAGCCGCCTGCCGTTCGATGTGGGCCATCTGCGCACCCTGCCCTATAGGCTGGACGAGAAGGGCCGGCCGAAAGAAGCGGCCGCGGCGCGTGCGGCCCTCGCCAAGCGGCTCGACGATTGCAAGCGCCACGGCGAAGCGGATAGTCCGCTCTTCAAATTGCTCGACGGTTTCAAGCCGGCCGAGATCGAACATGCCAAGACGGATACGTTTCGTCAGCAGGTCACCTATTCGCGCGAATTGAAGGCGAAGCTCGCCGCGGCTCGCGCTCTGAAAAAGAACGAGGGCGTCGCGGCACTCGATTTGATCCGCGCCGAGCTCGGCGACATCAGTACGGTCGAAGCCGGAGTCGCCATCGACCTTTATCTCTCGTACCGCGCCGCGAGCGCCTGGGAGAGGATGATCGAGCTCTATAACGCTTTCGACCCCGTGTTGCGTCATTCGGCCATGGCACGCGAACAATATGCGATGGCGCTCAACCGCATCGGGCATCGCGACGAGGCGGAAAAGGTTCTGAGCGACTTGATCGAAGAACGCGGCGCTTCGAGCGAGACCTATGGGCTGCTCGGCCGCGTCTACAAGGATCGCTGGGACGCGGCAAAGAAGACCGAAGATTTCGCCGCACCGGCCTGGGCCGAGAAGGCAATCGAAGCCTATCTGAGGGGCTTCGAAGCCGATTGGCGCGACGCCTATCCCGGCGTGAACGCGGTCACGCTCATCGCGCTCACCGATCCCGAGAATCCGCGCATCGCGCAGCTTGCCCCCGTCGTGCGCTATTCGGTCGAGCGCAAGATCGCACGCGGCCAAGCCGATTACTGGGACTATGCCACGCTCGTCGAACTTGCGGTCATCGCCGGCCAACTCAACGAGGCCATGAAATTGCTGCCCAACGCGCTTGTGCATCTGAAAGAGGGCTGGAACGCGGAAACGACCGCGCGCAATCTCTCGTTGATCCGCGACGCCTGGCGCGATGCCGGCAAGCCGGACGCGCAACTCTCGAAGATCATCGCGGCGCTCGAGGCACGGGCGGGGTAATTTCTCTCCCCATGGCGAAGCGAATGGGGAGAGGCAGATCAAATCTCGCGCTTTGCCGCCGCGAAAGCCGTGGCGACATCTTGCGCCGACGACGGGCGGTATTGCGGCGAAACCGCGAGAAGCCGCGTCACGAGCGCCGCGATCGCCGGGGGCACGCGGAGGCTGCCGAGCTCCTGCGCAACAGCCTTGCTGCGGCGTGCGCCACTGACAATTCCGAGAAGTCCGGGCTCCGGCGCCTCGGGCAAGCGGCCCGCGAGAATTTCGTAGGCAATGAGGCCGAGAGAATAGAGGTCGCTGCGCGCATCGGCCCAGCCGGCCTTGGTCTGTTCCGGCGCGGAATAGACGAGCGTCCGCGCTGCATCCTTTCCCTGCCAGACTCGGCCGATCGCGCTAATTCCGAAATCGATGATCACCGGCGCCTCGGCGCGATTGTCGCGTAAAATCACATTCTCCGGCTTGAGATCGCGATGAACGACGGAGCCGGCGTGGATCGCCGCCAAGGCGAACGAAAGATTGGCGAGGAGCGCGAGCTTCTCGGAAAAATCGAGCTTGCTTTGCGAAATCGCGTCGCGCAGCGTCTTGCCTTCTATGAATTCGCGCACCAGCAACGCCTCCCCGTTCGGCTCGCGCAGCAAGCCGAAGACGCGACCGACGCCAGGATGTCTGACGCGTGAGGCGGCGGCGACTTCCATTTCGGCGGCATGCAGCCGGTCGGCCTGTTCGGCGACATCATAGATGGCCTCGAGGCGCAAATGTTTGAGCGCGACCTTGCTGCCGTTCTGTGCATCGTAAGCGCTCTCGACCGAGCCGAAGCCTCCCCCGCCGAGCGTTTCGCGCCCGTAATAGAGGTCCTTCGAATTGGCCGTCGTTATTGCCGGCGCCGCGCCCGGCATCCAGGCGCCGGGCGTGCGCCCGCTGGCGGCAAATTGTTCGAGAACCATGCCCCGGTAAGAGGAGAGCTGCCGCTCGATCGCCTGTTGCAAGGCGGCCGCGAGCGTGGCGTCCGCCTCTTCGCGGCGGCCCAATTGATCGAGACTCTTGGCCTGCAAAATGCGGGCGCCGACTTCGCGCCCAGGCAGATCGTCGGCGAAATAGCGCGCAATCACTTTGCCGATGCGCTCCAAAGCGGCGGCATAATCTTTCTTCGCGAAATGCGCCTCCGCCTCGGCATGGGCTTGCTCGATCCAGCTGAAATTCTCGGAATCGTCCGCCGGGAGAAGCGCGCGCGCCTCGGCAAGGGTTTGTTCCGCGTCTTCGATTCGTCCTTTTGCCAGAGCGATACGGGCGCGTTCGAGCAGAGCAAGGTGGCGCAGGCGCGGTGTCGCGAAATTAGGATCGATCTCGGCCAAAGCGGATTCGGCCTTCTCGGTCTCGCCCACTGCGACGAGTGCCTGAAGCGCATTGACGCGCGCCTTGCAGGTTTCGAGAGGCTTGAGCTCCGTGGCACCAATGGCCAGCCCGCGCGCAAGAAAGCGATACGCCTCTTCGGGCCTGCCGATCTCGATACCTAGCCGTCCGGTTTCCAGCATCGCGCGCGCGAGGCTAGGCCGATCGTCGTTCGCCTCGGCAATCGTCCTTAAGAGCGCGAGCGAGGCCTCGCGCGCATTGGCCCTCCAATTGTGCACGAGGGCAATGGCGCGCCAGGTTTCCGCGAGCGCCGGACGATCCTCGAGCCTCTCGAAAATATCGGCGGCGGTTCTCAGATCGTCGAGCGCATCGAAGCCGAGCCGGTTGAGCGCCAATCCGCGCGCGTGCAGAAGCCGCGCACGATCGCGCGGATCCGTGCATGAGGATTCGAGGTCGCGCAGGCGCGCGATGATTTCTTCCGCGCGCACATTGGCATCGAGGTCGTGAAAAGCCTGGTCGAGCGATGCGGTCGTTTCGGACATGGCATTCCCTCGCATTCCTGATGGCCGCATCGGACCTAATGCCGCGACCTTAAGGCTCGATCGACTTGCCGATGAAAAGGCGCGCCCATCCTTCGAGATCTTGCAGCATCAGCATCGCCAAAGCATGGATATCGGCGGCGAGATCGTCCGACAGGAAGGGGCGGCGCGGCATCCCGCGTTCGGCGCGCTGCTTCATCTGCTCGATTCCCACCTTTGCGAGGAGCAGTTCTTCGCGCATCTGGCTCGATTGTTCGACGAGGAGCTGCAGTTCCGTATAGCTTCTGATTCCGAAAGCCGCGGCCGAAATTGCGGGAAGTACGATGGTCAACCAGGTCAGGAAACCAAACCCTGCTTCGGAAATGACGTGCAGCGCCGAGAGGCCGGAAGCCACGTGTGACGCGACCGTCGGAGCATGACCCAACAGGACGAGGGCGAACTTCACAATCACCAAAATAAAGACCAAGGTGAAACTGCCGTTGCCGATGTGGAAAAAGGTCTCGTCGGCGTGGCTCGCCATTTCGGCACGATCGCGATGATATTGCAATTGTTCTTCGATCAGGCCTTCGAGCACGTCCTTCTGGATGACGCCCGAGAGCGCCTCGGAAATATTGCCGCGCGGCATGGGCGCGGCGCGTTCCCAGGACGCGAAAATCCAGGTCACCCAACCAGTGCGGTCGACGATGGCAGCGGCTTCGGAGCCTGAGATATCGAGCTTCTGTCTTTCGCTCTCCCGTTTCCGCAGCATGACGCGGCGCAGTGCGCCGAGCGAGACCGCCTGGCCCAACAGGGCGAGCACCTGCTGCTTGCGGCAGAGTTCAGCCAGAAGCCGATAATCGATCGAGCGCTCGTGCCATTCGCCGCGAATTGCGAATGCGACGGAAAGCCCGATCAGAAGCAAGGTGACCGCTTCGAGGAATATGGCGGGTAACGCGAATACGGTTCCATGGGAGACTGCCGCGGCGGCGCCGAACACGACGGCCGCCGTCGCAAGGAGGAAGAGCCAGACATAAGTCGAGCGGTAGAGCGCCGCATATTCGGACGCGCGCGTGTCGGTCGGCTGATAAAGCGAGAACCAATAGCCGGCGACGGGATCGCTCGGCTGACGCGGCGGCGTCCATGGCGGATTGCACCCGGAAGCCCAGCGCATCACGTGAATATAGGTTTTGGCGTAATTATTGCGCAAAGACTCGTTCAGGAACCCGGGACTCGTCGCGAAATATTCCGCCTCGAACGAGGTCTCCCTGCCCTGGCCGAGCCGTGCCAGCCGTTCGAGCCAGCTATGGGATTGGCGCGCAATGGGGCGCGGCGGCTCGAACTGCCGCCTGAGATAGGTTTTGAGATCGTGCGCGGCGGTTCCGGAAACGGCCGCTTCTTCCGATAGCCGGCGCTGCGTGCCGATCACCGGCTTTGCGCCGTCGAGGTCGGCGCGCAGACCCTGGACGCTGGCGATCCATACAGGCGGCCTTTCTTCGACCGCATGGATCCACCAAACCGGCACGCCATTGGCCGCCGCATATTCGATGATTTCCGCCGTGCCACCGCGTCCTGCCGCGGGCTTGCCGTTCCAGATCGCGATCAAAAAATCGCAATTGCGGACCACGAAACGCCCGACATTCTCATAAGCGCGGTTCTCGTCCTCGCGATCGCCATCGAGCGCGAACCAATCCTCGCCGGCGCGCGCGAGCAAGGATCTGAATTCTCCAAGATCTTCTTGCGCCGAAAGCCGCACCGCTTCGGGAGCCTTGGCGGGATCGATGCCGGTGAAATCCCTCTCATATTCCTCTTGCCCGAAAGGCATCGGAACGTAGAGGCTGAAATTGCGATCGAGCGCACTATGCGCGACCAGTCGATCGGCGCCCCGCGCGAGGGGCGAAAGCAGGCGCAAGATCGGCACCGCGTCGGCGCCGTAGAATTTGGCGACGGCGTCTCGTTTCGCGAGCTCCGCCAGCTCGGTTCGAACGAAGTCGAGGACTTCGTCCACCTCGGCGCGCAATCTGCCGATCCTGCCCGCATTCAGCGTGCGTGCGCCCGTAACGGCGACGCGCAAGGCGAGCCGCGGGCGCGTATCCTCCGACTGGCGCTTCGGTTCGAACAAAAATGCCTCGCCGCTGCTTTGGCAGCTCTACTTGCCATGAAGGCGCGTCATGAACAAGAAGCCGGCGAGGCGTTGGGATCAATGCCGCGAAACGGAAAAAGAAGCCCGCAGCAGGGCTGCGGGCCGGACGAGTTTCGGAATCGCGTTCGCGACTCCGTTAGCATCTTGTTTCGCTCTTCGAATAAGTATCGCCCGTATCTTCATTATGGACCGTTTTGCTGCGGTGTTCGCAGCCATGGTCGCTCGGACCCGGGCCGACCTGAACGCCGGCGACGCCTGGGACGCCGACATAGGCGCCGGGCGGGGATGCCGGCCGGTCGCGGGTGACGGTGGTGCTGGTCTCGGTATCCTGCGCCACTGCGGCCGTGATCCAGAAGATCGCACTCGCCGCGATGGCCAATTTGCCGATCGCTTTCATCTTGGCCTCCTTTCAGCTTGCGGCCGCTCAAGTTGCGGTCCGTCAGGAAAGGAACGGCCGCCACCGAATAGGGTTCCGCGGAGGCTTCGTCAGCCTTCGCCTTGATTTATAAGATGAATCTTGGCCGCGCAAATTTCTCTAGCGGGCCTTTGACGCGGCCGCGGCCAGCTCAGATTCCGGAACCGTCCACCTCGGGTGGGTCGGGAAGGCGCCGCGCAAGACCGGGCGTCCGGAAGGGCGGCGACCAGGACGGAAGCGGCATCCAGTTCGCCACTTCCCAGTCGTCATAGATAATGGCGCAGTCTTGGTCCGATTCCGTCGACATCCAGCAATATTCGCCATGCGACGGCGGCTTCGCCCAGCGCACGACATCGACGTCCGACGATCCCTGCTCGCTCGCCCGGATCACGACAATGATGCGCGTCCCATCCCTTGGCGCGCTCGTCATGGATCGCCATTGTTCCGGCTCAGGTGCGGGCATCGGTCTGCCTCACTTCGGCGCATCGTCCTTTCTTCGACGCATCATTCACGTCCAGAATGACGACAATAATAAGATTCGCGAACTCGGTAGCAAGCCTCGCGCCAATTTGAGGCCTCAATTTGAAGAGAGCAGCCCGGGGTGCGCCTGTTCGACATGGGCTTTCGTCATCTCGGCGCGCACCTGGTTGGCAAAGGCCGTGGGGTGACCATCGCCCGGGATCTTTAGATCCTTGCCAGGAAACTTCACAGCCTGCAGCGTCACGTCGAGCACGTCGAGGCCAGATTTGCGCATCGACCGAATAATGTCTTCGTCGGTATAGCCGGAGCGCTGCAGATAGGGTTCGTCCTCGCGAATATAGAGGATCAGCGTCGGCGCGTCATATTTCTCCCGCGCCAATTGCGCCGCGCGCGCGAGGACCGCGACGTAAAGATCGACGTCCGCATGAGAGGGGCCGCCGAAGACCGGTTCGATGAACATTCGATAGAGAGACGTATTGGCGAAGAGCTGGATCGGTGCCGTCCAATGCTGGTAGCAGGCCCCGCGATAAATCGGGCGGCCGCCAACCAGCTCGTAGCGCGGCGCGCGCAACATGAAGCCTGCCTGACAAGACGTGCGCCCGGCGTGAAACGCAGCCGTCTCGTAAACGAACAGGCGCGCGCGTCCGCGCAGCAGCGAATCGTAGATGCCGGTCTCGAGCGCACGCAGGAATTGCTGCGGGCCATAACCGGGAAAGCCGAAATCGAGCACGCCTATCTTGCGCTGATAGAGATCAGCAAAGATCTGCGGCAATGTTTCCGAATCCTGCAGGCCAGTGCCGAACGTGAAGGAATCGCCGAAGAAGGCGACCGCCGGCCCGCTCTCGGCCGAAATCACTTTGCGATTGAGATGCGCATCGATCGTATAGGTCGCGTCGTAGATTACGCTGTGCGTGCGGGCCGCATATTTCACATTGCGGAAGGCGCCCGGGTGCTGCGGGCCCCAGCCGAGAACCGGCCTCGAGACCGAATAGCCCTCGGCGCGCGTCTCGACCGGCCGTGCCTGGGTGAGTACCGAATAGGCTTCTATCCCGGCAAGCCCGATCAAGATCGTCGCGGCAACGATGCTGACATCGCGCAGACGGCCCACGAAAATGACGGCGAGATAAATGGCGAGCGCCGCTGCGAGCAGGAAATATTCGGCGCCGCCCCAATTGCTGTAGGGCGCCTCGTAGAGGAAGAGGATTGCACTGATGATCGCCAGCGGCACAAGAATTTTCGCCGCGCGCCTCAACTGGCTCTTGCGGCCTGAGGATCGAGCGCGCTGCGAAACATCCTCTTTCATGCGCGGCCTTAAGCCTTTGGTTCAGGCAGATTGAGCCTAATGTGAAGTTCACGCAATTGTTTGGCACTGACCGGCGAGGGCGCTCCCATCAGCAGGTCCTGCGCCTTCTGGTTCATCGGGAAGAGCACGACCTCGCGCAAGTTCTCCTCGCCGGCGAGCAGCATGACGATGCGATCGACCCCTGGCGCAATTCCGCCGTGCGGCGGCGCGCCATATTGAAAGGCGCGATAGAGGCCGCCGAACCTCTCCTCGAGAGTCTCCTCGCCATAGCCGGCGATCGCAAAGGCCTTTTTCATCACGTCGGGGCGATGATTGCGGATCGCACCCGAGGAAAGTTCGACGCCATTGCAGACGACGTCATATTGAAAGGCCTTGATCGCGAGGATCTTCTCCCTGTCGGCCGGATCCAGCGCCATGAAGGCATCGTGATCATAGTTCGGCATCGAAAAAGGATTGTGCGAGAAATCGATTCTGCCCTCTTCCTCATTCCATTCATACATCGGGAAATCGACGATCCAACAGAATTCGAACACATCCTGGCGCGTGAGGCCGAGCTCGGCCCCGATCTTGAGACGAGCGAGCCCCGCGAGCTTCGCCGCCTTGGCTTCCTGATCGCAGGTGAAGAAGACGGCATCGCCGGGACCGACCCCGGCCTTTGCGGCGATCGCCTGCTGAACATCGGCCGGCAGAAATTTGGCGATCGGGCCTTTGCCGCCGCCCTCCTCGAAGACGATATAGCCGAGCCCCGGCGCTCCCTCCCCGCGGGCCCAATCATTGAGCTTGTCGAAGAATGAGCGCGGCTGCGAAGCAGCGCCCGGCGCCGGAATGGCGCGCACGACTCCGCCCACCTTGATGACGTTCTTGAAGGCGTTGAAACTCACGTCGTCGCGGGCGAAGTCCGCCGTCACATCGGCAATGACGAGCGGATTGCGCAAATCCGGTTTGTCGGACCCATATTTCAACTGGGCCTCGGCATAGGGGATCAGCGGAAATTTCTGCGTCACCGGCTTGCCGCCGCCGAATTCCTCGAAGACGCCGCGCAGCACCGGCTCGATTGCGGCAAACACGTCCTCTTGGGTCACGAAGCTCATTTCGAGGTCGAGCTGATAGAACTCGCCGGGGCTGCGGTCGGCGCGCGCATCCTCGTCGCGGAAACAGGGCGCGATCTGGAAATAGCGGTCGAAGCCCGCGGCCATAATGAGCTGTTTGAACTGCTGCGGCGCCTGCGGCAGCGCATAGAACTCGCCCGGATGCAGCCGTGAGGGGACGAGGAAGTCGCGCGCCCCTTCCGGGCTCGAGGCGGTCAGGATCGGCGTCTGGAATTCGAAAAAGCCTTGCGCCTTCATCCGCGCCCGCAAGCTATCGATGACCTGACCGCGCAGCATGATGTTGCGATGGAGCTTCTCGCGGCGCAGATCGAGGAAGCGATATTTGAGCCGCATGTCCTCGGGATATTGGTGCTCGCCGAAAACGGGCAGCGGCAGTTCGGCGGCAGGCCCGAGGACTTCGATGGCGCGAACATAGACTTCGATGAAGCCGGTCGGCATTTCGGGATTCTCGGTTCCCGCCGGGCGCTGGCGCACCGTGCCGTCGAATTTCACGACCCATTCGGAGCGCAGTTTCTCGGCAGCGGCGAAGGCCGGCGAATCCGGATCGACCACGCATTGGGTGA
>Ga0070738_10001729_pt1 | contig 40166 bp, 32 predicted proteins | sample Coa_R2_2_FD_66446 | JGI IMG/M metagenome (GOLD analysis project Ga0070738, IMG submission 66446) | Surface soil microbial communities from Centralia Pennsylvania, which are recovering from an underground coalmine fire - Coalmine... | ecosystem: Environmental > Terrestrial > Soil > Unclassified ...
ATTTCCACGCCAGCCTTTACGAAGACGCCTATTCGCCCCTGTGCCTCATTGCGCGCGATAATCACCAGATGGATGGCATCCATGCCTTTCTCGACAAATTCTGCCTCGAAGTGCCCGGCCTGACCGTAGTGCGAAATGATGTGTACGCGCGCTTCAGTCACCGTGCCTTCAATAAGGGATCCGCGCTGGCCGAAATCTCCCGCCGCCTTGGAATCGCGTCCACAGAGGTTTTCGCAGTCGGCGATCACCTGAACGATCTTCCGATGCTTTCGACCGAATACGCGTCCTTTCTCGCGGCTCCCGCCAACGCGATTGACCTGGTGAAGCAAACCGTGAGAAACGCCGGCGGTTACCTGAGCCCCCGGGCGCACGGGCACGGGGTGGCTGACGCAATTAAATATTATCGTGCGCGGGATCGCGGTTGAAAATTCAACATCATTAATGACCGGAACAGCATTAAGCTGGTTAATTCACTTTCTTATAATGTCGAACCCTGGCCTCGAGAAGGATTGCAACTTATTGTAATTCACGTGGATACAGGTACCATTAGAAATTGACACAACGGGCCTCGATGATAGAGTTTTATAGCAACAGTAATGCAGGCTGATTCTGGCCCGCTTAACCCGTTGCCCGAATTTTGAAAGCAGCATTTGTAACATGAGCGACTCAACACCTTCCGCGCCCCCCAGCGACGGTTCTCCCAAAATCTCGACGATCAAAGAAGCGGTAATTCGAATTGCAGGCAATTCACAGGACGGAATCCAGGCCATCGGTGGTTTCCTGGCCCGCCTGGCCGGACGCAGCGAACAAGAGGTCATGACCTTCATGACCATTCCTTCCACCATTTCTGGCGGGCCTTCGATTTTCCAGGTGCGAATCGGGTCGGGCGAGGTCGCCAGCGCCGGCGACGACGCGGACGTTCTCCTGGCCTTTTACCAGCATTCGTACGAGGAACATATTGGCTCGCTCAAAAAAGGCGGGATTGTTCTTTACGACGCCGACCACGTGGAACCCAAGGCCGAGTGGCAGACTGAGTACCACCACATAGGGATCCCGATTTCGACTTTGACGATTGAAGCCATTGGAGGCACCGCCAAGGACAAGGGCAAAAACATTTACGCCTTGGGATTGCTGGCCAAGATGTTCGATTTGAATGTGCCGAAGCTCGAAAAGCTGATCGGAGAACGATTTGGCGGCAAGGACGCCAGCGTGCTGAACAACGCCCTGGCCGCGTTTCACGGCGGTTATAGCCGTTCGTTGGGGCACGTGCTCGAGACGTTCAAGTTTGTCGAGGCCAGGCAAAAATCGGGGCAACAGGTCGTGATGACCGGCAACGAAGCCCTTGCGTTTGGCATCATCGCCGCCGGCGTGCGGTTTGGGGCCGCGTATCCGATCACTCCTTGGTCCGATGTCATGGAAATCCTGCGGCGCGAATTGCCGAAATACGGCGGCACGTTTGTGCAGTGCGAAGACGAAATCGCCGCGGTCTCGATGGCAAACGGCGCCGGGTTTGCCGGCCGGGTAGCCGTGACCGGTTCCAGCGGCCCTGGGGTCACTCTCAAGATGGAAGCGCTCGGGTGGGCAGTAATGGCCGAGGTGCCCCTGGTGATCATCGACGTGCAACGCGGCGGTCCATCGACCGGCATGCCGACCTCCGTCGAGCAATCGGATTTGAATCTCGCCTGTTTTGGCAGCCATGGTGACGCTCCTCGCGTTGTCCTGGCCCCGTCCAACGTCGAGGACTGTTTTTACACAGCGATTGAAGCTGTGAACATCGCCCGGAAATATAATGTCCCGGTTTTTATTTTGAGTGATCAAGCCATCGCGACGCGCATCGAAGCGTTCCGCACGCCGGATCTTGAAAAAGTTTGCCAGGACATCACCCCGGATCTTTCGCCCGTGCCCGACTACAAGCCTTACGACCTGTCTGTCCAGGGAGTCACACCCCGAGTTGTTCCGGGCACGCCGATCCTGAGCGGGCGCTATCCGGTGGCGGGAGGACTTGAACACGATGAATTTGGTCACCCCACCGGGTCGCCGAAGTTGCACATGCAGATGACGGCGCGGCGGCGAAAGAAGTTGCAGGCGCTGGCCGACACGCTCCCGACGCCCAAGGTTTACGGACCGCCGGAAGGCAATGTTCTGTTGGTCGGGTGGGGATCGACTCGGGGACCGATCCAGGAAGCGGTGGACCGCGCCCGCGCCAATGGGGACAGCGTGTCCTCGTTGCATTTAAAGCATCTCAACCCGCTGCCGCCCGGATTGGAAAACATTTTTTCCGGGTTCAACACCGTGCGCGTGGTTGAAATGAACGACGAAGGCCTCTACGGCTACGGTCAACTGTGTGGCTTGCTGCGGGCCCGCTATTGTGACCCTAAAATACGCGGCATTAATAAAACCGACGGCCTTACCTGGAAAGTCCGGGAAATCCTCGATCGCGCCAAAGCCGACATCAGCGGCGGACTCCGGACCCGCTAATTTCTATTTTGTAAAACTTGTTTTGAAACCGATTACCTTATCATGAGCTCTCCCATCGTTGAAACCCCTCGTCCCGGCAATAATGCCCCCGCGGCTGTGCCACAGCCCGGGCAGGAACGCAAACCGCTTACAAAAAAGGAGATCGCCGCTGATCATCCGACCTGGTGCCCGGGTTGCGGCGATTTTTCTGTCCTGGCGCTTTATTTCAAGCTGATTGAAAAGCGGAAGCTTTGGCAGGAGAAGATCACCACCATTTCCGGTATTGGCTGTTCAAGCCGGTTTCCCTATTTCGTTCAAGCCTACGGCGCGCATTATATTCATGGCCGGTCCCTGGCGTTCGCGAGCGGCGTGTCGCTTTCGCGGCCCGACTTGCACGTGTTTGTCTTCGGCGGTGACGGAGACATGTTTTCCATTGGCGGCAATCACTTCAACCACATCGCCCGCAAAAACATCAAGCTCACCTGCGTGGTCATGGACAACTGGGTTTATGGTCTGACCAAAAAACAAACCTCGCCGACCTCTCCGATCGGGTTCAAGAGCAAAACCGACACCTGGGGCGCGGTCGATTACCCGATCAACCCGATGAAGCAGGCGATCGCCGCCGGAGCGACTTTCGTGGCGCGCACCACCCATTCCAATCCGAACCATGTCATGCAAATGATGGACGCTGCCATGGACCATGACGGCTTCAGCTTCGTCGAGTGCCTCAGCGAATGCGTCGAGTTTTATGAAGGCGCTTTTGATGCCTCCAACCCGCGCAAAGGCGGCACCTTCAACCTGGTCCCCTCGAACCATGACGTTACCGACGAAACGGCCGCCTATAAGCTCGCGAACGAACCGTTCCCGGGATATTTCGGCATCTTCTACAAAACCAATCGCCCTACCAAGAACGCGAAAGAAGCGCAGGTCAACGCTTCCGTGATGGAGAAGTTCAAGGGGTTGAAAGACTGGCAGATTCTTCAAAAATCTTTCGACCGAATGAAATAGGCGAGTTGGCGCAGGGACCAATCCTCGTGACATGGTAATGGGCGGCCGCGGGTTGGGCCCTGAAACCCGGCCAGCGGCGCCTTGACGCATCCTGCAGATCCTTGCATTTTACCGATGGAGTCCGCGAGGCTCGCGGAACTGTTTAATATGCCGATTTACGAATACGCCTGCCCGAAGTGCCGGGTCATTTTCAATTTTCTTTCGAAACGCATAAAGCCCGAAGGCACTCCGAGTTGCCCCAAGTGCGGCAACAAGAAAATGACGAAGGAGCTCAGCCGATTCGCCATGACGCGCGGCCTCAAAGAGCCCGCTGCCAAGGTCGAAGGCGATTCGCCGGAAGGTGGAATGCCGGACTTTGAAGATCCGCGAGTGGAACGGGCAATGATGGAGCTCGAACGCGACATGGAGCACATGGACGAAAACAATCCGAAGCACATGGCGCACATGATGAAGAAGATGAAGGACTTGATGCCGCCGGGGACGGCGCCCAAAGAACTCGACGTGGCCATCAAGAGGCTTGAGGCGGGGGAAGACCCGGAGAAGATCGAGGAAGACATGGGCGACGTGCTGGGTGATTTCATGGGTGGCGAAGAAGGGGGTCCGGGCGGCGGGGGCGGCTACTCCCACGACAGCGGCTTGTACGATTACTGATTCGGATCGGTTCCCATTGAGGCGCGCCTCGCGAACAAGCAGCCATTCTCTTGCAAAGCGCTGATCCTCAAAATGCCGCCGCCTCGAAGGTCGACGCTCCCGACAAGACAATATGCTGGGGGTTATTGTGCCGGCGCTCCTGTCCAGTCCCTACTCTGCGAGGATTCGTTGTTTTCCTGGTTGTTTTCGCGATTGCATTGGTAATCGGCGTGCGCGAGTTGCACGATTTTCTCGCGGTGAACGCACCCGTCGAGGGAGGCTTGCTAGTGGTCGAGGGTTGGACACCCGATTACGGCATGAAAATTGTCGCGGAACAGTTTGCGCGGGATCATTACCAAAAGATTTATGTTACCGGCGGGCCCATCGAGTATGGTTCGCACCTGAGCCAGTTTAAAACCTACGCGCAGCTTGGCGCCGCGACGCTAGTCCAACTCGGGATGGACAGCAACGTCGTCCAGGCTGTCCCGGCCCCGAAGGTGAAACAGGACCGCACGTACGCCGCCGCCGCTGCACTGAAAAAGTGGTTCACTGCCCAGGGCATGAATCCGGACAAGATTCAGCTGATTTCTGATGGTCCTCACAGCCGGCGTTCGCGACTTCTTTATGAGAAAGCCCTAGGGCGGGGAGTATTGGTTGGTGTGACGGCGATCCCGTCCGAGGATTATGACGAGGAGCACTGGTGGCGTTACAGCGGTGGTGTTCGAAATGTGATCGGAGAAGCGTTGGCTTACTTGTACGCCCGGTTCATTTTCTCTGCCCCAAAATCCGAGCCTTGAACTCCGTCGGCCGTAATAACAGCGGGGCTTTGGGTGTGGGCACCACTGTATTTCAACCATTTCTAGCTAAGGTAACTACTGCCTCAATCGATAAAATTGCTGTGCACCGGAGACCGGCAGGATAACCAGGTTCTGCCCATTGAGGACGATCGGGGGCTGCGGGACGTTAGTCCGGGCTGCCTGAAAAAAAGGATTGTTCGCGCTTTGCAACGTGAACCCGACCGCATTGGTGGGCCAGGTTAGAATGACATTGGCTCCGGCCGGAACGATAGAGAGCTGCGGCGGGAAGAAGATTTTAAAGACCGTGCCACTGCCACCGCTACCGCCGATTTGTGTTGTTCCATAAAGTTTTGATCCTGACAAAACCAATTTGCCAGCCGGATCAGCCCCGTCGCGGTTCGTAAGAATCGACGTGGAAAGACCGGTCGGGGTGGCTGGAGCGAAAGAATAGAGGTTCGTGAAACCGGTGCCATCGGTGTTGACGGTGAACAACGTGCCACCGCCCGCGCTGCCGTTGCCCGGAAGGCCGCCATACAGTGTGTTGCCGGACAGAACCAATCCTGATGGGCTGAGGCCGCCATTGCTTTCGAACCGATGCAGAATCCAAAATCCCGCTCCGTCGGCGCTAACTTTGAACACCAACCCTGGGGTGGCCCCATACACGTTCCCGTTTGAAACAACCACACCTTCCAGTGGATCACCATCCTTACCGTTGCCGAAGTTGTATAGCACCTTAAAGTTCGTTCCATCTGCTTGGAGCGAGAAAACCGTGCCGTAAGGCGTGCTCAACGGGGAAACACCTCCGCCCACATAGGTTGTGCCAAACAAGGTGTTACCTGATAGGGCTAACCCGTTCGGCCCGATTCCATCACTGTAAGTAAACGTGTGAAGGTTGGTAAAGCCAGTGCCGTCGGTTCCTAGGGTGAAGACGGTGCCCGAATCGCCAGATCCGTAAAACCCAGTTGTTCCATAAAGCCGTTGCCCTAGAAGCACAAGGTTGCCATGCGGATAATGGCCCTCATTATTCGCAGGGTTGAAGTCATGCAGGTTGGTAAACCCGCTGCCGTCAATATTCACTGCAAAAACAGTGCCGCCGGCCCAAATGCCGCCACTCGCAGTCGTTCCGTACACCGTTCCTCCTGACACCACCAGCCCGGGGTTTTGTTCGACAACGTACTCGCTGCCGTTCATGAAAAAGAATTGAGCGTAGGATCCGTCGCTGTTCGTGCCATTTTCAAGCGCATCGAAGACGTGCAGAACTTTGAAACCAGTCCCGTCGGTGTTTACGGCAAATACGGTACCGCCGCCGTTGGCTCCGCCTTGAATCGTCGCTCCATAAAGAGTGTTGCCTGAGAGAATCAAAGGCCCCATTGATGCCGCTCCATCGATGTTCGTATAGGTTCCAACGGAGTTGGTGGCCAGCGGCGCGAAATTGTGCAGGACTGTAAACGTTTGAGGCGATGCCCGGCTAACCAGGAGGCCGCACAAGCAGAAGGTTGATACGTAGAGAATTGAACGAAGCTTATCGTGTCTCTTCATACAAATAGGTTTAACCGGCTCGCCTGGCTCGCACCCCGAGAAAGTGTTTTAAAGCGCACAAAGACGAGGGACCTTAGTGGAGTAAAGTCCTTCATGGGTTCAATGTTGAGTGTATCCTCGTGACTCCCCGCTACAAGCGCCAAATACCGACTGACGTGCCGGTCCGGCACGGCGGATACAATGGCTTCAAGTAAACTCCACCTGCAATGTCCTTGCAGGACTAGGCGCTGGGCGGTTTTCCCCCGAACACGCTGTCGAGAATGACTTCCTTGGTTTTCCAGAGCAATGCCATGGTCATGGCCAGCGGCAGCAACACTAACAGCACGAGGAACCAAAAACTGCCGTGGTCCAGCACAATCATTACCGCCTGGAGGTAGAGCGGCGGCGTTCTCATTTGGCTGAGCGCGACGTAAATTCCGCAAAGCAGAAACGTGGCCCAGATCAGGTTCATGTTCAGGACGGTGAACTGGCGAATCTCCTGCCGGAGTCCCTCATCCGGCAGCATGGCGCCGAGTCGCTGAAGGAGCACATTCAAGCTGCCGAGGAAAAGGAGAGCCGAAATAGTCATGAGCACAACCATGACGGTAAAAAACGTGTTGAAAGGGACTTTGTTCCACCAATACAGGAATGGACTCAAGCCGACATTGAGCAGGCTCAGCGCCAGGGTCCTGTCCAGGGCGTTGCGCCACACTTTTTCCTGGCTCTGAAAAGAAGTCAGCTGCAGAACGCCGTAAAACAGGAGCGCGGTGCACACGATGGGTGGGACCACTCCAAATCCTTTAAGCGACTCCGCCCGCGCCGTGTGAAAGCATACCACCAGGCCAATCGGCAGGCCCCAGAACAGGGCCGACAACCCCCGTACGAGGCGGCCGAGGGCCCGCATCAGTTCGGGCTTGGGAACTGCTTCAGGCATGCCGGAAATCCCCGGCGTCGTGGGTGCGGGCGACCATCCGGAGGATGTTACTTGCGCCTGCACATCTTGTCCAACTGTCCGGCGTGAAGCGCGCCGGCTTTATTAAGGTGAGAATTTCGCACGCTGCCCGGGTTCCTAAAAGCTCAGGTATGTGTATTCGCGCAGACCCCGTTCGTAATCATCGAGCAGGCGCATGCCTTCCGACGGCTTCATCCTGTCGGATTTGATGGCCTCGTCAATTTGCGCCTTCATCTGGCGTTTGAGCTCCTTTTCGTCGTATTGCACCGAGTCGAGGGCCTGGACAATCGTTGTGCCCTCGATGATTTCCTCCACGTAGTAACCCGCGGGTTCATCAGGATCGAGGAACACGTGAACCTCGTTGACCCGGCCGAACAGGTTGTGCAGGTCGCCCATGATATCCTGGTAAGCCCCCATCAGGAAGAACCCTATGTAGTATGGCTCCTGCAACCCGTTGCCGTTGGTGTTGAGTGGATGGAGTGAAAGAGTGTCCCGGACATCCCGCAGGTCGATGAATTTGTTAACCTGTCCATCGGAGTCGCAGGTAATGTCGACCAGCGTGGCTTCCCGTGTCGGCCGCTCGTTGAGCCGGCTGATCGGCATCACCGGGAACAACTGCCCGAGTGCCCAATGATCCAGGAGCGATTGGAATACTGAGAAATTGCAGAGGTACTGATCTCCAAGGCTGTCTTCGAGTTGCCGGATTTCTTCGGGTATATAAGCCTGGTCTTTATAGCTGTCTACCACCTGGCGTCCAATTTCCCAGTAGAGGTGCTCGATTTTGGCCTTCTCAGGCAGATCGAGCATTCCCAGGGTGAACATGTGTTGCGCGTCTTCCTTTCGCTCGAGGGCATCATGGAAAGCTTCGAGTTTGTTGAGCTTGGGCAGGTTCTTGCGAATATCCAGGAGCTCTTTTACCAGCGGATGCTCGTTTTCACCGTAATGGAAGTAATCGCCGGGCCGAATTTTTGCGATTGACCCGAAAACCTCCACGATCAGCACACTGTGATGGGCGACCACGGCCCGCCCGCTTTCGCTGATGATATCGGGGTGCGGCACTTTTTCGGCCGCGCAGACATCCGCGATGTAATAAATGATATCGTTGGCGTATTCCTGGAGCGTGTAGTTGGTCGAGCTGTCGAAGGCCGAACGGCTGCCGTCGTAATCCACGCCCAATCCGCCTCCGACGTCCATGAACTCGATCGGAAAGCCCATTTTCTGCAATTTTGCGTAAAAGCGGGCGGCTTCCTGTACCGCGCGTTTAACGATGAGGATATCGGGCACTTGTGAACCAATATGGAAGTGCAGCAATTTGAAACTATGCGCCAGCCCTTCGGTTTTGAGCATTTCCGCGGCAATCAGCAGTTCACCCGTGGTCAGGCCGAACTTTGCATTTTCGCCGGCGCTGTCCGCCCATTTTCCTCCGCCCTTGCTGAGCAGGCGCACGCGCATGCCCAACATGGCCTCAACCCCGAGTTGTTTCGAAATGGTAATGATCTGTCGCAGTTCTTCGAGCTTCTCCACGACCATGATCACTTTGCGCCCCAGTTTTGTTCCTAAAAGAGCCATCCTGACGAACGCCGCGTCTTTGTAGCCGTTGCAAACAATGAGGCTGCCCAGCTGGTTTTGCAGCGCGAGACCCGCAAACAACTCCGGTTTGCTGCCAACTTCCAGGCCGAAATCGTACCGTTTTCCCGCGTCGAGAATCTCTTCAACGACCTCGCGCAACTGGTTGACCTTGATGGGAAACACACCGCGATATTTTCCCTGGTAATTGAATTCGGAAATTGCGTTTCGAAAGGCCAGGTTAACTGACTCCACGCGGTGCCGCAGAATATCCTGGAAGCGTACCAGAACGGGAAACTTCAGGCCCCGCGCTTTTGCTTCCTCGATCACATCCGTGAGGTCCACGGCGGCGCCATTTTCGAGCTGAGGCTTGGCAATGACATGCCCGGAATCGTTAATGTCGAAGTATCCCGCCCCCCATCTGTTAATGTTGTACAAGTTTCGAGCGTCCTGGACACTCCAGTGCTCGGTAGCCTCGCTAGAATTGCTCATCTCTGATTCGACAAATCGAACCGAACTATAGAAGGATGGTGCCGGAATTCAATACAGGGAATGAAAATTCTTGGCCTCTTTCGATGCACTTGCCAAACCTGCATTCCACCGCCGGTTCAAATGCGTTCGAAATAACGGATCTTTTCCCAATCAGTGACTGCGTTGTTGAAAGCCTCGACTTCGAGCCGGGCATGATGCACATAGAAATCGACCACCTCCGATCCCAGCGCCGCCCTCGCAAGCGCTGATTCATTGAAGAGCTTCATAGCCTCTGACAACGTTGCGGGAAGCCGGGCAAGCTCCGAATCGACATAGGCGTTGCCGCGATATTCGTCTCCGCAATCCAGCCTTTCCTCGATGCCGGCGATCCCGGCGGCCAACATCGCTGCAAAGGCCAGGTACGGATTGGCGTCGGCGCCCGGCATGCGGTTTTCAACTCGAAAGGCGTTGCCCTCGCCAACAACCCTGAAACCGACGGTGCGATTGTCGACCGCCCACGCCATTTTTGTCGGCGCCCAACTCCCGGGCTGATATCGCTTGTAACTGTTGATCGTCGGGGCGAAGCACAAACACAATTCCGGCGAATATTTCAGCAAACCTCCAAGAAACTGGCGGAACAGCTCCGAACCGCTGGCGGCTGGGCTTGCCGGATGTTTTGTCCGTCCCGTTTTTTTAGCGCGGCTGCCGGCATTTTCGGGTTTGGCAAAAGCGTTCCGACCGTTTTTCCAGAGGCTCATGTGGATGTGACACGAATTACCGGCCTCCGACGGTGAATACTTTGCCATGAAGGAAACGCTTTTGCCCTGTTGGTCGGCGATCTCTCGAATGCCTTGTTTAAAGACGACGTGAAGGTCAGCCATCGGCAGCGGCTGTGTGTAGTTGAAGTTGATTTCGTGCTGGCCGCGGCTCCATTCGCCTTTGCTGCTTTCCACGGGCACACCCGCGATGGTCATGTGGTTGCGAACCATCCGCATCAGGGCCTCATCCCGCGTGGGCTGCATCAAGTGATAATCGATACGGTAATCACTCGACGGCTGGAGGTCTCGGTAACCGCTCTCGAACGCGGAGTGATAGCTTTGGTTGAATAAATAGAATTCGAGCTCGCTCGCGCAGTAACACGTGAAGCCTTTGCGATCCAGGCGCTCGAGTTGGCGGCGCAAGATCGAGCGCGGCGACTCCGCCACGTAGCTTCCGTCGTGCCGGACGTGGTCACAGATCACCAGGGCCGCCCCGGGTTGCCAGGGAATCAATCGCAAGGTTTCGAGGTCCGGCCGGAACACGAAGTCGCCGAAGCCCTGGTCCCAACTGGCCACCTTGAAGCCCTCCAGCGGGTCCATCTCCATGTTCACGGTAAGCAGGTAATTGCACCCGTGCGTGCCGTGTTTCGCCACCGAATCGATAAAAACGTCTGCCCGGAACCGTTTTCCCACCAACCTTCCAAAAGGGTCCGCCAGCCCGACAATGACCGTATCAATCTGACCACTCTTAACCTGCGCTTTGAGTTGTTGCAGATTCATTCAAGTCTCGGCGATATACACATTCTTGAGCTCGGTGTAGCCTTCCATTGCGGCCATCCCCAGGTCTCGGCCAAGCCCGCTTCTTTTGAACCCTCCAAAGGGCGCTTCGACATGCACACTGCTGTGGGAGTTGATGCTCAGCACACCGCTTTCGACGCCGCGCGCGACTCGCAACGCGCGATTCAAGTTGTTCGTCCACACTGAGCCGCTCAACCCGTACGGCGACGCATTGACTTTGCTCAACATCTGTTTCTCGTCCTGAAACGGCACAACACAAACCACCGGACCAAAAATCTCCTCGGTCCAACACCGTTCCGTTTCCTCGACGCCAAGCAGAACAGTTGGTTCCACAAAATACCCCTTCCCCGAAAGACGCGAGCCGCCGCACGCAAACCGGTTCCTCCGCGATTTGGCGTCGGCGAGATACTCTTCCACAGTCGCTCGCTGGGCGGACGACACCAACGGTCCGAGCTGGGTCTCGGGCCTGGTTGGGTCGCCGACTACGAGTTTCATGGTAGCGGCGACAAATCGTTCCACAAACGGCTCGAAAATGCTCTGCTCAACAAAAACACGGCTGCGAGCGCAACAATCCTGGCCGGTGTTGGCAAAGACACTCATCGGCGACGTATCCGCCGCCCGTTCCCAGTCGGCGTCGGCAAAAACGATATTCGGAGATTTTCCTCCAAGCTCCAGAGACACGCGTTTGATGTCGCGAGAAGCCAGCTCCATGATCCGCTGTCCGACTGACGTCGAGCCTGTGAACGAAACCTTTCGAATTAACGGGTGAGTCACCAGGGCTTCGCCGATGGAACCGCCGGACCCGGGCAAAACCTGAAGCACCCCGGCGGGCAACCCCGCCGCATGCGCGATTTCGCCGAGGGCCAGTGCCGTCAGGGGCGAAATGGATGCCGGTTTCAACACCGCGCAATTGCCCGCCGCCAGGGCCGGAGCCGCTTTCCAGCACGCGATTGGGAAGGGAAAATTCCACGGCACAATGCACGCCACAACGCCCATCGGCTGACGCAGAGTAAAATCAAACCCGCCACGCGCCACCGGAAGGGTTTGTCCGCCGAATTTGGTGACTGCCCCGGCGTAGAACTCAAACACTCTCGCGCCTAGGGCGGCCTCGTCGCGCGCGTCGCTGATCGGTTTTCCAACGTGCAATGTTTCGAGCTGAGCAATGCGCTCGATGTTCTCCCGCAACGCGCGCGCCACGCTGAACAGGATCTCGGAGCGTTTGCCCGGGGCCAAATCGCGCCAACCCGATTCCCAGGCCTTGTGCGCCGATTCGACGGCGTCGGTGACGTCGGCCCCGGTCGCGTTTGCGACCTCGACAAATTTTTCTTCTGTGGCGGGATTGATTAGCTGGGTGTACCCGCGGGACGCGGGATCCCGAAATGCCCCGTCAACGAACAACCGGCTTGGGATCGTCATAGAACCTCGAGATAAAGCTGGCGCAAGTCATCTACGGTCACGGGAACCGCGTTGGTTTTGTGACAGGGATCTGCGAAAGCTTGTTTCACTAATTCGTTCAGGTGTTCCGGCGTCACCCCGTGGGCGCTCAACCGGGTGTTCAAGCCAAGATCAGCCAGGAATTTTGCAATAAATTCGATGGTGGCGGCGTCCGCTTCACCGTCCGGCGCGCGCATGATGTCCAATCCGCACGCAATGCCCACCCTGCGGTAGAGGCCGGGCTTTGACCGGGAGCAAAATTTCATGCCCGCTACCAGGCACAAGGCATTGGCCAGGCCGTGATGAAGGTGGCAAAGGGTTGAAAGCGGGTGAGCCATGGAGTGGACCACGCCAAGATCTTTTTGGAACGCGACGGCTCCCATCGCCGCGGCGACGAGCATCCTGCCCCGCGCATCCAGGTCCTTTGGGTTGCGGAACGCTCGAGGTAACGCGTCAATGATCAACCGGATGCCCTCGAGGGCAATGCCGTCGCACATGGGATGAAAGGCCGGGCACGTAAACGATTCGATGCAATGGGTCAACGCATCTGCCCCGGTGGCGGCGGTTAATTTTGCCGGTAATCCGACCGTTAGTTCCGGGTCAAGAATGACGAGTTTCGCCATCAGTTCGGGGTGAAACAAAACTGCCTTGCGGCCGGTCGCATCCAGAGTGATCACCGAGCTTCGCCCAACTTCGCTGCCCGTGCCCGCGGTTGTGGGAATGGCAACGAACGGCGCAAGGCCTGTCCAATCGGGCTCGTCATAAAACTTTTCGAGCTTGAACGCGGGCCTGCGGACAAGGAGTCGCGCTGCTTTGCCGACGTCCAATGCGCTGCCGCCCCCCAGCGCGATCACGCTGTCGCAGTGGAATCTTGAGTACTGCGCGGCCGCTTCGCGGACATCGTTTTCCACCGGGTTCGGGTGGACTCCCGAATAGACGAACCAGTTTTTCTCCCGGCCGGTTTTGCCCAGACGGGACGCGACAGCGTCGAATGCGGGAGTAGAGAGAAGGCCTTCATCGGTCACGACCAGGGGTCGGCTGATGCGCAGACCTTGCAACCGAGTTTCCAGTTCGCTCAGCGCGCCCGCTCCGAAAAGTATTGGAGTTGGAAAGGAGAATGCGGTGAAACTCATGACTGTAGCATGCTTGCTCTTGGTTGGAGTGTCGGTCGCAATGGTGTATGCCAAACGCGAGGGGAAGTCAACCGACGCATGTCAGGCGTGTGAGGGGCAGGCCTCCAGGGCATCGTCTCAGCTGCGGCCGTGGAAGAGCGCCGCATTGGAGTTGAATTAAAGTCGAGCGCAGGGGTCTGCCGCAGCGCCGGTACGAGAAGGAAAAAAGGCTCCTCAGGGCGACTGGCCGTCTTCGAGGGGGACCAGCCCGTTGGCGATGGCAAATTTCGTTAATCCGGCTACCGAATGGATGTCGAGCCGGCGCATGATCCTTTCGCGGTGTGTTTCGATCGTGCGGACGCCAATTCCGAGTTGATTGGCGATTTCTTTATTGCTGCGCCCCTGGGCGATGAGCACGAGGACCTCCCGTTCGCGGCTGGTGAGTTGCGCGAAAGGCTCTTTCTTGCCACCGTTATTAACGAGCTGATTGAGGGCGGCTTGGGCGATCTCGGGGCTGAAAAACGTTTCCCCGCGATGCACGGACTCGATGGCGTTGAGTAACTCCTCTGGTGATGCGCCCTTGGACACGTAACCATGCGCTCCGGCCTGGATGATCCGAAACAGGTACTCCTTGTTGCTGTGCATCGAAAGGATGAGCACCTTGACCTTGGGAGCATCCTTGCGAAGGGTGGCCGTCACGGCCAAGCCGTCCCGCCGTGGCATGGAAATATCGAGCAAAACCACGTCAGGCGATAGCTCCAGCGTCTTTTTCAACGCTTCCTCACCATCGGCGGCTTCGCCCACCAGTTTCAGGCTTTCCTGCTTTACCAGGCAGGACTGCAAACCTTTGCGCACCACCGGGTGGTCATCAGCCACCAAAACGCGAATTTTTTGCTTCATTGCGCTCACAAGAGCTTTCCTACAGCTGCGCACTCAATCCCGCGTGCTTTGGAGCCCTGTTTCAAAGTGAATCAAAACCGCGATCCCAAGTAAAGGCAATTGGTTTTTGAAAATCCCTCTCCAGGTTTGTGACCGGCTAAATCGGCTGCTGCTGGGTAAGGCAATGCAGGGTGCCGAATCCCAGGACCAGGTCAACGGCATGGATCCCAATCACCGGCCGGTCGGTGAACAATTCCCCAAGCGTCCCAAGGGCTACCCGGTCGTTCGGATCATTGAACGTAGGAACCAGGACGGCTGCGTTGCAGATGTAAAAGTTCGCGTAGCTTGCCGGCAGCCGATACCCGTCGAAATAAATCGGCGAGGGCATCGGCAACGGCACCACTTCCGGTTTCGAACCGTCTTCCAGGCGAAATTCCCTGACGCGCTCCCAATTTTCCGCCAATGGCTTGTGGTTTTCGTCTTTCCGCCTGTCTTCTTTGATTAGCACCAGCGTGTTGCGATTAACGAATCTACAAATATCGTCGATGTGACCGTGAGTGTCGTCCCCGACCGGGCCCGCAACCAGCCATAAAACATTTTTCACCCCAAGGTACTCTTTGAAGGCTTGCTCGTATTGCTCGCGGCTTAGTCCGGGATTTCGCACCTGCACCTTCGGGTCAAGGTAACATTCCTCCGTAGTCAGGAGCGTTCCCGCACCGTTCACTTCAATCCCACCGCCTTCTATCACAAAATCCTTGCCTTGGGCTTGAGCGTTAAAAAGCCGCTTGCGCAAAAGCTTGGACGCGGTTTCAGGAACCCGGCGATCTTTTTGCCAATCCTGGTATTTCGCCCAGGCGTTGAAGTGAAAATGCACGATTGCGGTTCGTTCAGCCGCCTTCCGTTTTTGGTTGCGGACGAAAATTGGACCGCTGTCCCGCATCCAGCCTCGGTTGGTCGCGTGTTTGACGAACTCGACGCTCCGCAGATTGCATCCGGCTCTCGACAGATAATGCCTGGCCAATTTCTCGTTGTCCCCGTTGTCGACCAGCAGGCGAACTTTCTCCTCGGCGGAGATTTTCTTTACCATTTCGCCGTAGACCCAACGAATGGTGTCCAGCTTGTCGGGCCAGTCGCCCGGGTTGTGCGGCCAACCCAGCCACGTCGCTTCGTGCGGAGCCCATTCGGCCGGCATTGAGTAGCCGAGTTGCGCCGGGGTCTGGCGTTGCGATTGTTTGGTTTCCATCAAGTCGCGCGAAGATACGCGCTGCCGCTTTGGTGTCCAAGATTTTCCTCCTCAGGGGCGCTTCCATGACCGTCCAGCACAAATCAACTTTGGCGGCCGGTTACTTTAAAGATTGGCAACCAGGGCAAGGCGCGTATTGTTCTGCGGAAAATTTGCGAAAACTTTATGGCGAAAAATCAAAAGAAGCACGTGCGCTCGAGGGAAGACATTTCCGAAATGCCCGAGTGGATGAAGGAGAAGGAATGTCCCCACAAGAAGCAGTACATGTCGGGCAAGCGCATCATGCCCAGGAATCTCACCGGCAAAGAGAAGCTGTCTTACATCATTGACGAAGTATTCCTCGCGTACAATTCAGCGCGGTTGAAGGAAGCGTGTCAATTGTTTGCCGACCGAATGCTGGCCGCAGATGTGACCATTGGCATGAGTGTTTCGGGCGCGTTGACGCCCGCCGGACTCGGATGCTCCAGCATCATTCCCCTGATCAAGGCGGGCTTTGTCGACTGGATTGTATCCACGGGCGCCAATCTGTATCACGACATGCATTTCGCGCTGAATTACCCGGTGCACTCGGGAAGTTTCAAATTCGACGATACCGACCTTCGGGACAACGACCTGGTCCGTATTTATGACGTTGTGATTCCCTACTCGGACGGGTTGATGGCCACGGATGAAATCCTGCGCGACATTCTGATCCAGCCGGAATTTCAAAAGGAAATGGGAACCGCGGAGCTGCATTATCTTTTAGGCCGCTACTGCGCGGAGTGGGAACGCAAAAACAAACTGAGGGACGTCTCGGTTCTTGCGGCCGCGTACCGCGCCGGGGTGCCGTGTTATACGTCTTCGCCCGGCGACTCGACCATTGGAATGAACGTGGCGGGGGTGGAGTTGCGCGGGAACAAACTGCGCGTCAATCCATCCATCGACGTGAATGAGACCACTGCGTTTGTGCTGGCGGCCAAGCGCGGCGGCGGCAGGAGCGGCGTGGTTCTTTGGGGCGGCGGAAGTCCCAAGAACTTCATGCTGCAGACGGAGCCTCAAATCCAGGAAGTCCTTCGGATCAAAGAATTCGGTCAGGATTTCTTTATCCAGGTTACCGATGCGCGGCCTGACACGGGTGGATTGTCCGGGGCGACTCCGAGCGAAGCGGTGAGTTGGGGCAAAGTGGACCCTACAAAGCTTCCCGACGCGGTGGTTTGCTATACCGACACGACGATCGCGATGCCGCTGTTGACGTCCTATGCGCTTGCCAAGCACAAACCACGCAAGCTGCGACGCCTGTATGACCATCGCGATTCCATGATGAAAGCGCTCACAAAAGAGTATTTCGTCCACAACAAGGTGAAGATGATCGATGGCAGCGAACCGGTGATCGACTAAGCCGCCGGTTATCGCGTGGAAGTGAAGCTAAAACGGAACACCCGACAGTTGCTTGGGACAACCGCGGCTTGTTTGTTCGGTGCGATCCTCGCGGCGCATTGCGGTCAGGCTGTGAGCCCGCCGCAGACCTACGGCCCGGTGCCAACGGCAAGGCAACTCCGCTGGCATGAAATGGAGTTCTACGGTTTTGTCCATTTCACTGTAAACACCTTCACGGACAAGGAATGGGGTTACGGCGACGAAAGTGAATCGGTGTTTAACCCCACTGATTTCAACGCCGACCAGATCGCCGAAACCGCAAGGGACGCCGGCATGAAAGGCCTCATCCTGACGGCAAAGCATCACGATGGTTTTTGTCTTTGGCCAAGCAGATACACCGAGCACTCGGTTAAGAATAGCCCGTGGCGCAATGGCAAAGGCGACGTCGTCCGCGAGCTTTCTCTGGCGTGCCGGCGTCATGGATTGCGTTTCGGCGTCTATCTTTCTCCTTGGGACCGTAATCGCAAAGACTACGCGACGGCTGATTACATTACGTATTATCGCTGCCAATTGCGCGAACTGCTCACACAATATGGCGACATCTTCACGGTGTGGTTCGACGGCGCCAACGGGGGTGAAGGGTTCTATGGCGGCGCGCGGGAAACGCGGAAAATTGATGCCAGGACCTATTACGATTGGGACAACACGCGGCGCCTTGTGCGCGAACTTATGCCAATGGCGGTGATGTTCAGTGACGCCGGACCCGATTTCCGCTGGGTCGGAAACGAAAATGGAATTGCGGGCGACCCGTGCTGGGCCACGTTGAATTCCGCCGGCCGGTATCCCGGCGGTCCCAGCGAAGGCCTCACGACGGGCGAACGGCCGGGCTCGGATTGGATCCCCGCCGAGTGCGACGTTTCGATTAGGCCGGGATGGTTTTATCATCCCGCCGAAGACGCACGTGTTAAAACGCCCGCCCAGTTGCTCGATATCTTCTACAAGTCGGTCGGTCGCGGCGCCTGTCTGAACCTGAATATTCCACCGGATCGTCGTGGTCAGATTCACGGCGACGATGTGGCTTCGTTACGGGAGTTTCACCGGATCCTGCAAGCGACATTTTCCCGGAACCTGGCCGAAGGGGCGCGGTTGGTCGCCGGCAACACCCGGGGCCAGAACAACCAGTTTGGGCCTAAAAACCTCCTCGCATCGAGATCGGATCGGTATTGGTCAACCGATGATTCTGTCACGACACCGGAGTTGGTGTTGGAATTCAAAAACCCGGTGACCTTCAACGTTGTGAGCCTTCGCGAGTACCTGCCGTTAGGACAAAGGATTGAGGGGTTTGCCCTGGATCGTTGGGAAAATGGGGGCTGGGTCCAAATGGCAAAGGGAACCAGTGTCGGCAATCACAGGCTGCTTCGCCTTGAGGCTGTCACGAGTGAAAAGGTTCGTTTGCGAATCACTCAGGCCCCGGTCTGTCCGGCATTGTCTGAGCTCGGCTTGTTTATGGAGCCGAATTTCTCCCGATAGTCCGCAGGCGCCGCTCCGGCATTTTTGACGGTCTGCTTCCTTTAGCTCCGCATGGAGTCCCAGTGGGGCTACGGCGCCGTTCTCCAGGGGTCGTAGATGGGTTGGTAGTCTTTGTGCCAGATAACGGTTTTGAGTTTTTGGAGCGGCAGTTTGGCTGAGTGGCCGTCAGTGAAGCCCATATTGATTGCGCTTGGGAGAGTTTTGCCCTGCGCCGCTTTTGCGTTTGGGACAAACGAGTGGCGGGCAATGGAAATTCTGCCGAGGCTTGAGTTCACATCTCCCAGGAACAAGTCCTGCGGCGGGAGGTCGGAAGCCAGCGGCCAGGTGTCAGGCCAAATCGAGTCCATAAAAAACGGGGTCAGGGCAGGCTGGCTGATCGCGCTGTCTTTTTGGAAAAATTTCGGCATATCCGTCATGCCAATCCAAGTGGAGATCCCGTTATTGGCCACCTCGTAATAGTACATCCAACCGTTGATGGCATAACTGCCGGTATTGGTCGTGTTGAATTTGTCGAGCGACCAAAACCATGGGGCTGAAGCCGTGCCCGCAGTGGGGTCAGTGGGATGGGGCGGGCGCGTTGCGGCTACCGGGCAAAGCCGGATGGCATCCACTCTGGCCTGGTAATCGATGAGCGTGCGCATCCAGAGGGTGTCGGTGATTGTATACTCGATCGAGCGGCCGGTATCCTGTTGGTACATGATCGCCGCGGTGGTGAGTTGCCGCAGGTTGCTGATGCATTTGATCTGCTGGGCCTTTTCTTTTGCTTTGGTTAAAGCCGGCAGCAACATCGCCGCGAGAATGGCGATAATCGCAATCACGACCAGCAGTTCGATCAAGGTAAAGCCGAGTGACTTTTGCCGATGCACACCGATTGGACTCAGGCGGACAGCAACATGAGCCGGCTGCTCAAAGGGAGGCGAGTTCATTTGTGCCAAAAACGTTAATCGGGGACGTCGTTAATCTGGACCCTTTCTCGCGCGTAGTCAAAACTAGTATTGGCCTTCCTTTCGGACCCGTCCTATGTTTTGCCCTTACGCGTTATGTCGCTGGACTCGTTGGTTGAACAGGGCGCGGACATGTTTGCAAAATGTTTCGGCCACGCTCCGCGGTGGAAGGTTGCCGCGCCGGGCCGCGTCAATTTGATCGGGGAGCATACCGATTACAACGATGGTTTTGTGCTGCCCATGGCCATCGATCGATACACGTTCATGGCGGCAGACCGCAATACCCGGCGTGAAGTCACCTTGCACAGCGTCACCACCGGGGAGACCGCCAGCTTCAGTCTCCGGACGCGGGTGCAGCCCGGCCAGCCCGCTTGGTCAAATTACGTGCGCGGAGTGGTGGCCGGGTTTCAGGAACGCGGCTTGAAGCTCGCGGGGTTCGATGGGGTGATCGATTCCTCGGTCCCGTTTGGAGGCGGCGTTTCGAGCAGCGCCGCCCTTGAAGTTGCCGCCGCAACGCTCATTGAGGCCATGTCCGGGCAAATCCTCGACCCGATTGAAAAGGCCCTGCTGTGCCAGCAAGCCGAGCACAAATTCGCAGGCGTCCCTTGCGGGATCATGGACCAGTTCACCTCGGTCCTGGCACGGGAAGATCACGCGCTACTTTTGGATTGCCGATCCAGGACCGCCACGCCCGTTCGCATGAACGATCCTTTGGTCACGGTGCTTGTCGTTAATTCCAACGTCCGGCACAAGCTTGTCGACGGCGTCTATGCGAGCCGCCGCAAACAGTGTGAAGCGGCGGCTCGAGCCCTGAACGTCCCCGCTTTGCGCGACGCCACCATGAAAGACCTCGAGGCAGCCCGCTCCTCTTTGACCGAGGCGGTGTTTAAACGCGCGCGCCATGTGATCACTGAAAATGAACGGACCCTTCAAGCCGCCCAGGCCATTCAGGCGCGTGACTGGCCTGAGGTGGGTCAACTGATGTACAAGAGCCATGCTTCCCTTCGCGACGACTACGAGGTCAGCTGCCCCGAGTTGGATGCCATTGTCGAGATTGCCCGGGCGATTCCCCTTGCTGCCGGTATGATTGGGTGCCGCATGACCGGAGCCGGGTTCGGCGGGTGCGCCGTCTGCCTCGTTCGCACCGAGCATGTCAAAACCATCGCCCGCAAGTTCGAAGAAGGGTATGAGGTTCGAACCGGCAACGTGCCCGCCATCTTTTCTTCGCGACCGGCGGGCGGCGCCCGCATTCTCGCCTGACCGTTATGGGGGGCGTGGCTTGGGCCGCGCTTACTGGCGTAACCCGCGCTGGGTTCTTGACGTCTCCATCAAAAGCAACCAGTATCACCGCATTCCGAGACCTAATTATGACCAAAAGAACTACTCTACTTATCCTGGCCTTGGCGGGCGCTGCAGGAACTCTGCTGGCCGATGACAAATGGGATATTTCAAAAATCGACACCACCAAGCTTCCGGCAGCGGCTTCCACCCAGGGGGTGACTTTCGAGAAGGATATCAAGCCGCTCTTCGAGGCGTCCTGCGTCCGGTGTCACGGCTCGCAGCGTCCGAAAGCGGATCTGCGGCTGGATAATCTTCAGGCCATCCTCAAAGGCGGTGAAGACGGCAAAGTTGTGGTGCCGGGAGACAGCAAAAAGAGTCTTTTAGTAGCCGCTGTGGCCCGAGTGAATGACGATGTGGCGATGCCGCCTAAGTTTCGTCCACGCCGCGGGGGTCCCGGCGGTCCCGGCGGCGGTCCTGGCGGTCCACCCCCGGGTGACCACAATTCACCGGGCGGTCCAGGCGCCGGTCCCGGAGGCCCTGCCGGACCTGGTGGCCCTGGTGGTCCCGGCGGTCCGGGCCGTGGGGGTCCGCCTCCCAAGCCATTGACCCCCGAACAGGTCGGCTTGGTGCGTGCCTGGATTGATCAAGGCGCCAAGTAGATTTGCTATACTCGCAGAACAGCGGCGGGAAGGTGTTTCAAACCTCTCGCCGCTGCTGCTTTTAGAAGAGGGAACGCCGTTGGCGTTGGCGTTGCGCGCGTGGTTACTTTTTTACCTCGGCTTTGACGCGATGGTAAATGTCGAGGCTCGGCTTTTGGCCGTCGCGCTGCTTATCGAAGTTGGCGGCCGTGGTCCAGTCATCGCCTTCGAGGATGTAAATAGACTCATATACATCATCGACGTCATCCAGGTTCGAGGGGGAACTGCCGCCCCGGATGTGTGAAAATTTGGCGGCACTGAACGGGCCGAGCTTTTCCAGCTTGAAATCTCCCTCTGCATAAATCACGACGCTGCCGTCGGAGGTCAGAATTTGGAAGACAAACTTGTCCTTCTTGATTTCAATGGTTTGAGTGATGTTTTGCCCCTGATCGTTCACCTTTTTCAGAGACCATTTTCCGGCGAGGTTTTCGAGATCATCCGCGACGGCCAATGGCGCGCAGTAACAGGCGGCCAGACAGAGACTGACCCATAGTCTTTTCATAGTGGTTATTTTGTTGGTTTCGGGAATAGGTTGGCGCGGTTTGTTATGGAGTCAAGCACCGGCTGGAGTTTAGAGATTTTTAACAATCTCTGGAAACTCACTTAAGGGCGCCGATCTGAAACGCCAGCGCGGAGCGTTGCACCAGGTATTCGTAGCGTGTGTTCGCGAAGGCGATCTCGGCAGATACCAGGTTTAGCTCGGCCTGGTTGAACTCAACGATGGAACTGATGCCCTGTTTGTATCGAGCCTGGGCCAAATCGTAGGACTGCCTGGCATTTTCGAGGAGCTGGCCCGTGATACTATAACGCTCATAAGCGTTTTGCGCGTTGAGCACGCTGATTCGAACATCGCGAATAACCGTGTCCTCGAGATCTCGCAACTGTTCCTGGTCCGCTTGCGCCTGGAGTTGGGCCGCTTCCCTGCGGGCCGAGTAATAGCCGCCGGCAAACAGCGGCATGGACATGACTAAACCGGCCGCGGTGTAGCTTTCGGGCAATTGAGGATCGCGCACGGGAACGACTCCGGCGCTGGCAACCGCGGAAATCGTCGGATAACTCATGGCGCTCTCGGCTTTGGCGAATTTGGCCGCGGCCTGTCCCTGGGCGCGCAAGCTGAGCAGGTCGGGCCTTGAGCTCAGCGCTAACCTGACGTAATCGGATTGGTTGGTGGAGATGGCCGGGGGCAACGACTCCTCGGCCAGGGTATAGGTGACGGGATTGGTCCCGCCCATGAGTGTGCTCAGCTGCGTGAAGGCCGAGGCGAGATCATTTTGGGCTTTGCTGAGCAGCAAGCGCGCGTCTTCGAGATTGACCCGGGCGAAACTGACATCCAGTTCAGAGCGCAATTTGACTCTGGCCAGTTCGCCGGCCTGTTGCAGGAACAGTTCGCGATTAGTAATGGTTTGAGCGGCGACGCGGGTAACGGATTGCGCCTGCAAGGCGGCAAAGAATGCTTCGTCGACGGATAGCAGGATCTGTTCACGGGTGGCCTGCGCATCGTTGGCGGCGGCCTCGGCCTGGAGCCGAGCGCTGCCGGCGAGGTTTGCCGTGCGCCCGAAATCGGTGATGAGCTGGCTAATCATCAGCCCCTCGGCATTGCGGTCGAAAATCGCGGGGTTGTTCAACGCACCCAAGGCCGCGAGCCTCGTATTATTGCCAGCAGTCCCCACCGCGACCGCATTGGCGGAAAGATTGGGAAAAAAACCGGCTCGTGCTTCCCTGTAATTCTGGCCGGCGATCAGTGCCTTCAAATCGCCTACGTGGATGCGGGGGTGATTGCGCAAGGCTTCGGCGCGGGCCTGTTGCAGTGTTAACTCAGGTGGTTCGGCGTTGGCGCAAACGGCCATGAGAGCCATCAAGGCTGCGGCTCCCCAGAGTTTTAATAAGGTATTTCTCGCCCCGCGCATTTTAGTGTGTGACCTGAAGGCCGGGATTTCCGGGGGATGCAGGTGGACTCGCGCCGGATTCGGCTCGTTTGTAGATCAGGTAGTAAGCGCAAGGCACGATGAAGACCGTCAAAATGACCGAGACGGCCAGCCCGCCGATGATGGCGCGAGCCAGGGGCGCGTAGGCCTCGCTGCCTGCTCCCATTTTTGCCGCCATGGGCAGCAGCCCGATGAGCGTCGCCAGCGAGGTCATCAGAACCGGTCGCAGACGCACCCTGCACGCCATTGAGACGGCTTCGCGCAGCGGCCTGCCCTCTTCGCGCAAGCGGTTGGTAAATTCGACAATCAGGATGCTGTTGGACACCACGATGCCGACCATCATCACCACGCCCATCAACGACATCACGTTAAGTGTCGTGCCCGTGGCGAACAGGATGACGAGCACCCCGGTCAGCCCGGTCGGAACCGCGAGCAATATCAGGAATGGATCGACGAACGATTTGAACTGCGCCACCAGGATCAGGTAAACGAGAACCGTCGAGAGCAGCAGTCCCAGGCCGAAGCTCTTGAACGACGCGGTCATGGCCTGCACAGACCCGCGCACCGTCAGGACAGTGTTGACCCGGACATTGGCCTGCTCGGCCTCCTTTCGCAGTTCCGAAGTCTTCTCATCGACGATGCGTTGGACAGCCCGTTGGATCTGGCTCAGGTCTTCCCCGGTGGGAGCGACGTAAATGTCGATGGCGCGCCGGATCTGGTAATGGTCAACTTCGGTCGGGGCCAGGATGTGCGAAACCCGCACGACCGAATCCAGCCGCGTGGGCCGCCGCAGATGAGCGGCGCGCAACGGCATGCTGCCCAGTGAAGAAAGGTTCTTAACGTAGTCCTCGGGATACTGGACTGTTAGCAGGTAATTGTTTCCGGTTTTCGGATCGATCCAGTAACTGGGCGCAATCATGCCGTTGGAGGTCAGCGCAGTGATGAGGCTGTCCGCCACCTCTTCGGTGCTCAGCCCTAATTCGCTGGCCCGCTCGCGGTCAATGTCGATTTTGAGTGCTGGGTAATCGACGTCCTGCGGGATGAGCACGTCGCTGACGTTTGGCAGGCCGCGGATTTGATTGGCAATCTGGCTGGCCAACGCATGGGCGGCTTTGAGGTCGGTGCCGCTGACCTGGATATCCAGAGGCGCGGGCATGCCCTGGTTGAGAATGGCATCGACCAAACCGCCCGTTTGGAAATAGGCGCTGACCTCGGGCAGTTCGGCGCGAAGCCGGCTGCGGACTAGGCTCATGTAAGCGAAGCTGCTTAACCGGTGATCTTCGTTGAGGCCCACCTGCACCGTGGCGGTGCTCGGACACGAATTCGGATTGAGAATCGAATTGAACCCTGGGGTGGTCCCGATGTTGGAAACAATGATCTTGAGATCGCTCTTGGGAACAACCTCGCGGATGATGTCCTCAACCTTGCCGACCAGCTTGTCGGTCAATTCGAGACGCGTGCCGGAGGGAGTTTTAACGCTCAAAACGAATTGAGCGGGATCGGTGCGGGGGAAATAGGCTTTTCCAATTGAAGGGTACAGGGCCAGGCTCAGAACGAACACCCCTGTGATGCCAAGTACAGTGGTAAGGGGACGAACGAGGGCCAGGTTGAGGACCTTTTCATAACGATCGAGCAAAGCGTGAAACCTGGAATTGAACCAGCCGGTGGCTCGCTGGCCCCAGTTGGCTTTTGGGGTTGCGTGGACGGGCGCTTCGGACCTTGTGGCGGCGGGGGTCGGGTGCGTGTGCGGGTTTCGAATGAGTTTGGCGCAAAAAAGCGGCACCACGGACATGGCGACAAAATACGAGGCGAACAAGGACAGCACGACGGCCAGGGCCAGCGCGGTGAAAAGGAATTTACTGACGCCGTATAGGAATGTCACCGGGAAGAACACCACAACGGTGGTCAATGTTGCTGCCAGCACTGGCAGGGCCACTTCCTGGCCGCCCTTTTCTGCGGCAACCTCAGGCGACTCGCCCAGTTCGAGGTGGCGAAAAATGTTTTCAAGCACAACGACGGAATTGTCGATGAGTCGCGAAAAGGCCAGCGCCAGTCCGCCCAGGATCATGGCGTTGACGGTGCTGCCGCCCAGGCCAAGGGCAATGAAAGCGGCCAGGGCCGAGAGCGGGATGGAGAGAAACACGGCCAGGGTGGCGCGCATGCTGCCCAGGAAGATCAGGATCATAAGCCCAGTCAGAACCAGGCCGATCGCCCCTTCATGAATGAGCGTTTCGATAGCGGTACGGACGAACACCGACTGGTCAAAGACAACCTGCGTAATCAATTGTTTGGGCACTCCGAGCAAGTTGCTGACGACGCGTTTAACTCCGTTGACAACAGCAATGGTGTTGGCGTCGCCGCCCTGTTTCAGCACCGGCACGTACACCGATGGCTGGCTGTTGATGCGGACCTTGTTGTATTGGATTTGCGAGGCGTCTCTCGCATGGCCGACATCCGCTACGAGCACGGAGGCCTCGCCCACTGTTTTAAGCGGCACCCGGTCAATGTCCTTCATGTCATTGATCTGGTTATTGGCGTAAATGTTGTAGTCAAACGGCCCGAGTTTGACGTCGCCCGCGGGCAGAATCAGGTTGGCTTCATTGACCGTTCGCACCACGTCCATGACGCTCAGGTTGTGGGCTTCGAGCTTGAGCGGATCCACATAGACCATGATTTGCCGGTACTTGCCTCCGAAGGCGGGGGGGACTGAAGCCCCGGGAATACCCGCCATTTGATTGCGAACGTCGAACTGGCCGTAATCGCGGAGCTTGGCTTCGGTCAATCCTTCGCCTTTCAAAGTAACCAGGCACACCGGCAAGCTTGAAGCGTCGAACTTCATCACGATCGGCGGCAGCGTCCCTTTCGGCAGATAGCGCAAACTGGCCATCGCGAGATTGGCGATGCTGGTCACGTCCGAATCAGGGTTTGAACCGGGCTGGAAATAGACCTTGATCAAGCTCACTCCGGTCAGCGAGCGCGATTCCATGTGGTCAATCCCCGAACCCAGAGTGAACATGCGTTCGAACTGGCCGGTAATGTCGTTTTCGATTTGCTCCGGGGGCATTCCGGAAAAGAAGGTCGCGACAACGACCACCGGGATGTTGATGGGTGGAAACAAATCGACCGGCATTCGCACCAGGCTTGTGACGCCCACGACGCATACGATGAGGCACACGACGACGATGAGATAAGGATAGCGGATGGAGAAACGCGACATGGAACAGGGAAGGAGCTAGCCAGATTTCTGACCGGTTTCGCGCCGGACCGCGGTTTTCAATTTGTCCACGGAAAAATCCGGCGATCGACAAAGGTCGATCAGGGCGCGTTCGCGATCGAGCAGGCGTGCCGCTACGGCGGGGATTTGTGGAACAATGTCCAGGGGCACGGACTGCACACCGTGCAAGTCCCCGTGGAGCAAGTCTCCCGATTCAATCTTAAGGCCGCCGACATGGACGGGTTCGCCAAAGGCCACGATATGAACATAGGCATGCGAGACGGCCAAACCATGGGCAAAGCAGTAAAATTGCTGCTTTTGAGCTTCAGGAAGGTCACGGACAGAGCCGTTGGTAACGACGCCCACGCATCCCAGTGCTTTGAGAATATGCATGTGCACGGCGCCCACGAGCGAGCCCAGCCCAGGCTTTTTGCTGGCGTCTTCAACCACTGCAACCCGCGGTTCCGGCAAGCTCAGGATATAGTCCCACCAGTCGACGCGATCGGAGTACGCTCCATCGGCCATCGGCGGAGATGAGCCGCGGATTTTAATCGTTGCCGCATAGCCGACCATGGACTGTTCGGAGGAGACCAGGCACCGGACATTTTGATTCGTAAAGCCCTCGTTGCGGAGCCGCTCCCTGAAGGTCTCGATCGCATTGGCCAGGGCGCTGGCGTCCAGCGCCCTTAAGGCCCGGAGTTCTTCGTTGGTCAGCGGTCGATTCATTGTTGTGCCAGAGGTCCAACCAGCTTCGGTTCCACCGTTTGGCCGGGCCGCACCTTGCCGCGCGCGCCAATGACGACGAGGTCGCCTTCTTTTAAACCCTCCAGCACTTCGCACTTTTCAGGGGTTTCGAGCCCCAAAGCGATTTGGCGCTGCTCAACCTGGTTTTGGCTGTTGAGAACATAAGCGCTGGGGGGCTTTTCAAAGCTGACGGCCTCGATGGGGACCGAGAGGGCCTGGGTACGTTTTTGCACTTTTAGAAGGACTTGAGCGTACATGCCGGGCACGAGTTCGAGCTCGGGGTTATCGACTTCGATTTCTGTGATCATCGTGCGCGTGTCATCATCGATTTTGTCGGCGTTGCGCCGAATCACACCAGTAAAGGTTTTATTGCCGAGGGATTCGACGCGCACATCGACCTTATCGCCGAGGTGGATATCTTTGACGTAAGCCACCGACACGGGGAAATCGAGACGGAGGTGGTAATTATCGGATAAACGCACCAGTGGCTTGGATTGCGTATCCGAACTGGTGCCGGACTGAATCAGAGAGCCTGGGTCGGCGTATCGGCGAGTGATGACGCCGCTGAAAGGCGCTGTAATTTTTGTGTATGCGAGCAGTGTTTCGTACCGGGACCGGTCGGCTTGTGCGGCGTCCAGGGCAGCCTTGCCGGTGCTGTCTTTGGCTTCGGCGGCGTCCAATTCCTGCTGGGCGACCAGGTTCGGATGGTCCTTTTCGACGGCCATGAGGCGCGTGTAGACCAGGTGGGCATCCTTGTAATCAGCCTCGGCGCGTTTTTCGGCGGCAACTGCGTGTGTGTGCTCGGCAATTAGTTCGGGCATTTCCAGCGTCGCGATCAATTGGCCGGCTGTTACGCGGTCACCCATGTCGACGTTTATTTTGTCGACGTAGCCGGAAACCTTCGCATGGAGCTCGACCTCGAGGTAAGGCCTGAATTCGGCGGGAATAGGCACTTCGTTAAACAGATCTTCGCGGCCGACTTTGGCAACAGCAACGGTTTCGGCAGGGGGTGCGGCGCCCGTTGCGGGAGGCGGGGAATTGGCCCGCACACGCAGGCCCACGGCAAGGGAAATGGAGGCCAAACCAACGGCGAATGCAAACAGCCAGGCCAGGCGGCGGGTGGGCCTGCGCGGCCGCGTACTCTGGGTGATGGCTCCTGAGGCTCCGTTGCCGCTCGAAGAATCCTGGCCCTGCCCAATGGCGTCGGCATTAGCTGGGACCGGGGTATCAGCGGCCATGGTGATTGGTTTTGTGATTGCTCATGAATGGGAGTTCCACGCGGAAGCGGCTGCCGGCTCCGGGGCTGGAGGTGACTTTCACGGAGCCTTCGTGGGCGGCGCAAATCGACCGGACGATGGATAAACCCAGGCCGGCGCCGCCTTCGCGCGACCGGGCCTGGTCGACTCGGAAAAAGCGATCAAACACTCGGGGCAAGGCCTCCTGGGGAATGCCAATGCCGCTGTCAATCACTTCGAGGAAAGCGGTTTGATTTTCGTGACCTGCGCGCAACGAGATCTCGCCCCCGGGCGGGGTGTATTTAATGGCATTGTCCAGGAGGTTCACGACGACCTGCTTGAGTCGCGCGCGGTCTCCTTCGACCCACACCCCCATGGCTATGTCACAACTGACCTTGACCCCTTTGTCTTCGGCAAGCAGCGACATCTGGTCTGCTGTCGCGGTGACCAATTGAGAAAAATCCAGCGGAACGCGCTCTGACGCTGCTTCTCCCGCGTCGAGGCGAGATATAGCGAACAAGCCATCGACAATGTGGGCCAGGCGATCGACTTCCTCGAGGGCGCTGCCGACCCGTTCGCGCCATTCATCGGTGAATTGGGCCTGGCGCACCAGGGTCTCAAGTTCGCCGCGCAAAACCGTCAACGGCGTTCTGAGTTCGTGGGACGCATCGGCCACAAACTGCCGTGAATGCTGAAACGCATTATCTAACCGCTCGATCATGCGGTTCAAGGCAACTGAAAGGCGCTCCAATTCGTCCCCGGTCTGGGCGACCGGCAAACGCTGGCTTAAACTCTGGGAGCTGATTCTCTCGGCGGTGGCGGTGATTTGCGCGACCGGCAAAAGCGCCCGTTTGACCAGGACGTAGCCGCCGCCCAGAGCCACACCCAGCAGGGCGGGAAGCATCGTGGCCAGGAAAAGCACCCATTTCTTGAGGTCGGCCTGGACGCCGTCCATCGGTGCGCCGGTCTCGATCAGGAAGCTGCGGCCGCCTGCCAACTGCAGCCAATGAGAAACAATCAACATTTTGCGGCCTCCCAGCAGAACCACTTCCCGCCTTCCCTCCGGTTGAGCGGGCCACTCGGGTGGGGGAATGGTGGCCGGTTCAAAACTTTGGCTCGTAGGCGCAGGCGAGAGGTAAAGGCGCACCCCGCCTTTTTGGGTGACCCGCACAAACCGGTCGTTTAGTGCGGGAGCGTAGCGCACGTCGACTTCCGGCCCGATCTGCGAAACGGAGTTCTTTTCGACTTCGTCGCGGATCAACTCGCTGATCTGGCGCGCGCGCCGGAGCTGATTTTCAGCCAGAGCCCCGACGAGCGATTTTTGCAGGGCAATATAAGTTGCGGCGGCCAAAAGGGTAAAGCAGCCGGTCAACACGAGGGCGTACCAGCCAATCAGTTGGAATTTGAGCGAGCGCCGATTCATGAGTCAGCGCCGTCCTCCAGGACATAACCCACGCCGCGGACGGTTCGGATCAATTTGACCGGGTAGGGCTCATCGACCTTGGTTCGCAGGTGCTTGACGTAGACGTCCACGATGTTGGTCAGATTTTCGAAACTTTCATCCCAGACGTGTTCCACAATCATGGTGCGGGAGAGAACGCGGCCGGCATTTGCGGCGAGGTATTCAAGCAGCGCGTACTCTTTGGACGTCAGTTCAATTCGTTTTCCAGCTCTGCGGACCTGCCTGGTCAAACGGTCGATCTCGAGGTCGGACACCCGGAGCTCGTGCATTTTTTGAGAGGGCGGCCGCCTCAACAAAGCTTTAACTCGCACCAGCAGCTCGGCGAACGCAAACGGTTTGGTCAGGTAGTCATCCGCTCCGGCTTCGAAATTCTCGACTTTGTCATTAGTGGCATCGCGCGCCGTGAGGACGAGAACCGCCGCTGTGCTGCCTTGCCTGCGAAGTTTCCTCAGCACTTCCGTGCCGCTCAACCCGGGCAGCACCAGGTCCAGAATGATCAAGTCGTATTCCGTGCCCGAGGCCATGTGCCAGCCCATCGCGCCATCCTGCGCCACGTCGACTGCGAATCCTTCTGCTCGGAGTCCCCGGGCAAGAAAGTCGGCGAGTTTTCTTTCGTCTTCGACTACCAGCAGCCGCATATCAGCTGTTCATGTGACGCAGGCAGCTTACCCGGCCTTTATTAAACTGCGGTTAACCACACATTAAATTCCATTCAGAATAAAGCGCTTTTCCCATTTCGTCTTGTGCGTCAATTCTTCACCAACGAAAGTAAGTCATCCGTGAGCCGCCGGCTTGGGCAGCTACGGATTTGTACACATTTTTACAACCCTGGCATGAAATCGATTCTTCGTTCCCTCAGCGCGGCGGTTCTCCTGGCCGCCGGCGCCTGTTCCACGCCTCCTCAACCCACGGTTCTTTCCGCGGTAGGCCCCGCGCCCCAGGTCGCGTCCAATCCCGATAAAAGCGGTTATCTCCTGGTGTATTCCGCCTGGAGCAACTTTGTCGACCCGGGTTCAACTGCTCATCACAGTCGCTATACGATCACCTCCGATGACGGACAGTTTACGCGCGAGGTCATCAATCACCGGGACCGCTTTGACGAGGGACCCCTGCTGCTGGCTCTTGCTCCGGGTTCCTACCACGTGCGGGCCCGTTCCTCTCATTTTGGCAGGGTCACAGTTCCGATAGTCATCCAGGCGAGCCAAACGACTTGCGTCTACTTGGACGGCTCTGCTCATCCCTCAACGGATGTTTCGCAAAATAGCGCCGTGAAACTTCCCGACGGTGAAATCGTTGGTTGGTCCAGCACTTCACAGCACCCGACTGGGCCTTGAGAAGCGGTTCCGGGTAGCAACCGGCCGTAGCAGCAAACCAGCGGGGGTTACTCCTTGAGCGACTCACGATTTTTGGCTCCCGAAAGCTTTACTTCCGAGGGCCAGCCTGCTTGACTTCGCGGCCATGATTTTCCGACACAACCTAAAAATCGCCGCCTTTTCTATCCTGAGCGTCGTGGTGTTTTGTGCGCATGCTCAGCCACTGCCCAAGGTCCAGTTGCAGCCACTCTTTCCTCGGTTGTCGCTCCAGCGAACGCTGTGGATGAGTGAAGCCCCCGATGGATCGGGCCGTCTGTTTATCGTTGAGCAGGCCGGGCGCATTCTTGTTGTCAACAAACACGGCGACGGCGGGGACGCAAAGGAGTTCTTTAATATTGTCGATCGAAAGCCCTTCGTGGACAACGAGGAAGGCTTGCTCAGCCTGGCTTTCCACCCGGGTTTCAACACGAATCGGCTTTTTTACGTCTATTACAATCAACAAAACGAGGGACAGCATTCGCCGTTTCCGAGGCGCAGCGTTATCAGTGAATTCAGGGTTTCCTCCGAAGACCCCAACCGCGCGGATTTGCACAGCGAACGCGTGCTCCTGGAGGTCCCGCAGCCGTTTGGAAATCATAAGGGCGGTCAGATCACTTTCGGTCCGGACGGGTATCTTTACATAGCATTGGGCGATGGCGGTCTGGGTTGCGACCCATTCGGCAACGGGCAAAACACGTCGACGTTACTCGCGAAGATCCTGCGGATTGATGTCAATTCGAGAAGCGAAGTACAGGTCGGGCCGGCCAAACATACCCTGGCTTACGGGATACCGACGGACAATCCCTTCGTTTCGGAGCCGGATATGGGAGGTTTAGGCGCGCGCAAGGAAATCTGGGCCTATGGTCTGCGGAACGTGTGGCGATACAGCTTCGACCGTTTCTCCGGGGAGTTGTGGGCGGGTGACGTCGGGCAGGACCTGTGGGAGGAAGTGGACTTGATTACCAAGGGCGGCAACTACGGGTGGAGCGTTCGGGAAGGATTTCACCACTTCAAGCCTGGACCGGAGGGCGCCCGGTACAACGATCCGGTTCTCGAGTATCCGCACCGGCCGGATTTGCTCAGCAACTCGAGGTTTCCAAAGCATTCCACAGGGCTCTGTGTAATAGGCGGATACGTTTATCACGGCAAAAGGTATCCTTCTCTGCAGGGCGTTTACATTTACGGGGATTACAACCTGGGCACAATTTGGGGCCTGCGCCACAAAGATGGCAAAGTAGCCGAGTACGGGACTTTACTCGAGCAACCAAAGAACATTTCAAGTTTCTCCGAAGACGCGGAGGGTGAGCTGTACGTGCTGGCGCTGGATTCAGGGGTTTTTGCCCTGACAACGGCCCCTTGACAATGGGGCGGAGAGGGATTTTTTGGCCGGAATCGGTAAGTGGGGCTTATTTGTGCTTGAGGCCCCGGAGACTTTCTGTAGTATCACGCCGTGCCTGAATTGTTAGCAGTCAGAAGCTGTCTTTTGGGTGGCCCGAAAACCCTTCAATGACGACTTCTGCCGCGATCCTAAACGGTCCCCCCTTCGCATTTGAGCCGGCAGCCCCTCGGCGGAAGGGGACCCTTCTGATCGTTGATGATGAGGATGGGCCGCGGCAGTCGCTCAGGGTTATTTTCAAGGACGACTACAATGTATTAATGGCCGGAGATGGTCCGTCGGCCATCAGCCTGGCCCAAACCCACAAGATCGATGTCGCCGTGCTGGACATCCGGATGGCCGGCATGTCGGGCATTGAAGTGCTGGAGCGGTTAAAATTCGTCGATTCAACGATTGAGGTCGTCATGATGACGGCCTTCGAAACCACGGATACCATTCGCCAGGCTCTGCGTCTGCGGGCTTGTGATTACATCAACAAGCCGTTCGATATTTCTACCATGCGGGCCGCGGTTGCCAACGCGATGCAGCGCCGCACCCTCGAGGGCGAGATCCACAATAACGCCGAGAAGCTCAGCGAGTTGCTCAACGAGCTTCAAAACCAGAAGCTCGAAGAGCAAATGGCCCATACGCGAGGCGAAATCTACGCCAGCATTATTCACGACATCAATGGGCCGCTGACGGTTATCTCCGGGTTTGTTCAGCTGCTCAATCAACGGATTGGAAGCGCCTCCCGCCTGGAGTACGATGACCTCGAATTCGTCAAGGACCGTCTAAAGACCATCACTCGCCAGGTGACGAATTGCATCGAGATCTCGAGGCGATACCTGGGGTTTTTGCGCCGCAATTCCGACGAAGGCCCGCGGGTCGGCGTGAACCAGCTGTTCACGGATGTCAGCCACCTTGCTCGCGTCCACCCCAGCCGCCTGAACCACCAGTTGACCATTCAACCGCTTGCCGAAGATAGGGCGGTGCGCATGAATGGAACCGATCTCATCCAGGTGCTGGTCAACCTGACCGTTAACGCCTTTCAATGCTGCGCGCATCAGCATTCCGTTCATATCGAATCCGAAATCCTCCCAGGACCGCTGGACCTGTCTCTTTTTAAGGATGGCCCCCGCGAACGGCTTCTGAACGTTGAAAGCTTTGACAACACCCCGCCTCTGTTGAGGATCTCCGTGCGGGATACCGGCTCGGGTATTCCACAGGAAATTTTGCCTAAAATCTTTCAACCTTACTTTTCGACAAAAGGCGCCCGGCAGGGTACCGGCCTGGGGCTTAACATCGTTCAGCGCCTGGTTAAAGAAGCGCGAGGAGCCCTGCACGTCCGCACAGAAGTGGGGCAGGGCACTACGTTTACGCTTTATCTGGCGGCGCTCCCTTTGCCGTCCCCGGCCAACAATTCTCATTGATCATGCGCCTGGCGTCCATGGACGCCTCGGCCTCGGCGCCATATTCAAACCCTGGCCTCGAAAGCAATTTCCGAGAGAAGGCTCACCTGGCCCGCTCCGGTTCCTGGCCAGCGAGCTTATTCGACCCGTTTCTGGGCCGATGTTTTTTCCTGAAGCCGAGTATAAATTTCCAGGCCGACCTTGCGAGAGGTCGGAATTACATAGGAACTGCGCTCGGCAAAAAGAAACGCTCCAGCTTCAGGCATTTCGGCCAGCGAAAACATCGTTTGAGGGCCGTACGCGAAGAGAGACCGCCATCCCGCGTTCCGTTTTTTCAGGTCTCGCACTCGATCGTAGGGGACTCTCAGGCGCAGGCTGTCACCTGTAAAAACCACCGCCGAATCGGTAAATTGCAGCCAGCCGATGTCATCGGCGTCTTCGATAACGGCCCACAATCCTGAACGCTGCCTCGGGTTCCGCGTCAACTGCACAACGTAACCGGCCTCTTTGGGGTCGCCAGAGGGCCGCAAGGGTTCAACCAATCGTTTCAGGTAAGCATTCCCAAATCCAAACGGCAGGAAGAAAGTGGCGAGTGCGATGATTGCAAGCGGGATCAGGAAGCTCGGGATCCCAAACTGCAGGATGCTCACAATCATCATCGAGATAAGGACCGGCACGATTAGAAACAGTCCAAAGAGGCTCATCCCGAGAATCGCGGCCGTCGTTAGAACCGCCGGGTCCCGGGTCTGGATTACTGGAGGCGAGTCCATGGAGATCGCGGCCTCACCGTGGCAATTGAAGAGCGGCTGGCATCGCCAATGACCTTAACGGCTCGAAGTCTCCGGGTCAACGCACCCCGTTCGGCAGGTTTGCACGCCATCGCAGGGCTATTCCGGGTCATGAGCGAAGTTTAAGCGATTCTAAACAGTTGATTAATTGTGCTGCCGATTGTCAAAGAGCCATTGATTTCAAGCGCTCCGCCCTTATTATGTCCCCACAGGAACAACCAGTTCATGAGCGTCGAAAATCCCGACAACGAGAAGAAACGCCTTAAAGTACTCTGGCAGTACGATGTTCTGGACACGGTGCCCGAAGTGATTTTCGACGATTTGACGGAATTGGCAGCCGGAATTTGCGAGGCTCCCATCGCGTTGATCTCCCTCGTCGACGAGAAGCGGCAGTGGTTCAAGTCAAAGGTCGGAATTACCCTCAGCGAAACCTCACGCGACGTCTCGTTTTGTTCGCACGCAATCCAGCAGCCCGACCTGTTCATCGTGCCGGATGCGACCCAGGATCCCAGGTTCGCGCAGAACCCGCTGGTGATTTCGGACCCTAAGATTCGGTTTTACGCGGGGGCGCCGCTCATCACGCCGGATGGCTATGCCCTCGGTACCCTGTGCGTGATCGACAAAGTTCCGCGCACGTTGCGAGATGACCAGAAGCAAGCCATGCGTGTTCTCGCGCGCCATATTGTATCCCAATTGGAATTGCGGCGACGCTCGCGCGAGCCGCATGAACGGCCGACTTCTCAGGCTGACACGGACCAGCTTTTGCAGGAAATCAACCGTCTTAAGAAACAGTTGGCCAAGGCCCGACAAAAGCCCGCAACCCGGGCTGCTAAAGCAAAGTCAGCCCGAGCCCGGACGAAGGCTATTCGCGGTTGAGCCTGGGCCTTGGATTGAGTTCACTCTTTTTTCGGCAGGTTCCGGCTTGCTGTCCCCTGGCGTTCCAACTCTCACGTGATTTGGGGCTTAGGTCAGATCGGATGCGAGTCTGACAGTTCCTTCCACTTGCCCTGGTCTTCTCAGCTTGGCAGACTTGATTTCAGATGCGCGAAAAGTTTCGGGCTTGGATGGAAACAGGCGAAACGTTCCTTTTGGAGGTTATTCTCGAGGAGCGAAAGGGCTTTCGTGAATCGATTGTCCGGAGCATTGCCTATGGGTTTTCCAAAATCTTCCAGGTTGCCGTTAAGACGCGGAGGTTTCTTTACAATTTTCGAATTTTGCGCGACTCGACGCTGGGCGTCCAAGTAATTGCGATTGGGAATCTGACGGTGGGTGGGACGGGCAAAACTCCGGTGGTTGAGAAGTTTGCCCGTGAACTGCGGGATGAAGGGCGCAACGTGGCAATCCTTTCGCGTGGCTATAGGTCCAAGCCTGTCCCGGTCCATCGGTGGTTGATGAACAAGATTTTACTGCGTGACGACACCACTCCGCCGCGTGTCGTTTCCGATGGCCGCTCGCTGCTTTTGGATTCGGAAATGGCGGGAGACGAGCCGTACATGCTCGCTTCTAACTTGAAGGATGTCGTGGTCCTCGTAGACAAGGACCGGGTCAAGAGCGGCAGGTATGCGATTGAAAAGTTTGGGTGTGACACACTGTTGCTGGATGACGGGTTTCAATACTGGAAGTTAAAGGGCCGGCGGTTGGATGTTGTATTGATTGACCGGCAGCAGCCTTTTGGGAATGAACGGTTGCTGCCGCGCGGAACGTTGCGTGAGCCCCCGTCGCATTTGGCCCGGGCGAATTTTATTTTCATCACCAAAAGCGACGGCAACACGGCCGCACTGCGCCGGCGTATCGCCCAGGTCAACCCCGCGGCAGGCATTATCGAATGCATCCACCATCCGCTGTACCTCGAGGACGTTTTCACGGGCCAGCGCTTTGGGCTCGACCTTTTGAAGGGCAGGAAAATGGCATCCTTGAGCGGAATCGCCCAACCTGAGAGCTTTGAGCAAAGCCTGGTGCAACTGAAAGCCGAGTTGGTGTATTCGAAACGGTTTGCCGATCATCATCGGTTCACCCAGCAGGAGATCCTGAATGTGATTAACCGGGGCAAGAAGCGCCAGGCCGAGGCTATCATTACCACGCAGAAGGACGCGGTGCGCTTTCCGAAACTCGATCGACGGGACCTCCCCATCTACTTCATGCGGGTGGAGATCAAGATCCTCAGCGGCGCGAACGATTTTCAGGATTGCGTGCGCAAGATTTGCTTCCGCTAAGCCATGGACCTGTTGCTCTATTGCGCGGCCCGGGGGCTTGTCGCGTTCATTCAGGCCCTGCCGCTGACCTGGGTGGCCCGGCTGGGACGCGCGGGCGGGGCATTGGCCTATGTCCTCGACCGCAGACACCGGCGAGTCGCCGACCGCAATCTTCAGCTCTGTTTTGCGGAAAAGTCCGAGGCTGAACGGCGCGCCATTGCCAGGGAGAACTTCAGAAGAATCGGCGAGGGCTTTGCCTGCGCGGTCAAAACTGCGTCGATGACCTTCGAGGAATTGAAACCTCATGTTGAGTTCATTGCACCGAAGGATATTCGATCTCCGGCACAGTCCAGAAAAGTAGTCGCCGCGATTGGCCACTTCGGAAATTTCGAACTGTATGCCCGGTTCAGCCAGTTTGCTCCCGGGTTCAAGTCGGCAACAACGTACCGCGGGCTGCGCCAGGCGTCATTGAATCGCCTGCTGCAATCGTTGCGGGAGCGCTCCGGCTGTTACTTTTTCGAACGCCGATTCGAAGGCCGGGCGCTGCGCGCCTTCATGAAGCAACCGGGAGTGATGCTGGGCTTGCTTTCCGACCAACATGCCGGCGACGCCGGATTGCGGTTGCCGTTCCTGGGCCGTGAATGCTCGACCACCGCGGCGCCGGCAGTGTTCGCGCTGCGTTACGACTGTGTGCTGCATACCGGGATTTGCTACCGCACAGCTCTTGCGCGCTGGCGAATCGAAGCTGGTCCTGAAATCCTCGTTCGCCAGAATGGTGAACCGCGGTCGCCCGAGGCGATTATGCTCGATGTAAACAGAGAGTTCGAAGCTGCCGTCCGGCGCGACCCTGCCAATTGGTTTTGGGTCCACAACCGTTGGAAACCCGGCCATCCGGGGCGCGTCCGGGCTCATCAAGGAGCTTCGGCCCCGTTAACTTCGTGACCCTGAACCCACGGCAAGAGTCCTGCCTGGAAACTTCGCGGCTCCTGGTGCGCGGCGTCAACTGGCTCGGGGACGCCGTCATGACCGCTCCTGCGATCGAGCGCCTGCGGCAGAGGTTCCCGCGCGCTCATATCAGCATCCTGGCTGATGACAACGTTGCCGGCATTTGGCCCGGGCATCCTGGCATCGACGACGTAATTGCCTTCAGGCGAACAGAGGGGCTTTGGTCGATTGCAGCTCGGATCAAAGCGGGAAAGTTCGACACCGCCGTGATATTGCCCAACTCACCCAGGTCAGCCTTGGAGTCCTGGCTGGCAAACATACCGTGCCGGGTCGGTTATAGCACGCCCTGGCGCCGTTGCTTGCTGACCGTTCTCGTTCAACGCGCTCCCGGACACGTTCGGCCTCGCAAGCGGGGAGTTGCCGAGATTCGTCGTTTGCTTCGACGCGAAGAAGGCCCGAAGGCTGCCGTAGATGGTTTTACTCACCAGGTTCACGATTATCTTCGTCTTGCCGCCGCGCTCGGCGCGGACGCTTCTCCTTTGCCGCCCAGGCTCACGATTGGAGCGAGCGAAGTCGAGAGCGCCCTGGCGCGACTGCGAGAATGGGTCCCGGGCGGCAAGCCCGCTAATCGAGCCTGGCTTGGATTGAATGTATCGGCTGCGTACGGACCGGCAAAGTGCTGGCCGTTGGAACGGTTCGCCGAAGTTGTTAAAGAAGTTTCCAGGCGGGTACCCGACTGTGTTTGGCTCAATTTCGGGACCCGTTCTGATTCAGTAACGGGTGATTCTTTGGCTGCAATGACCGAGAGCCGCGTGATTAATCTTGCCGGAAAGACGACCTTGCGCGAGTTGATGGCGCTTTTGAAGTGTTGCCGGTTGCTACTTGGAAACGACAGCGGGCCGATGCATCTGGCTGCCGCCCTGGGCACTCCCGTTGTTGCCTTGTTCGGCAGCACTTCGCTGGAACTAACCGGCCCCGGCCTGGGCGATACGACGCACCAGTTGTTGCGAGGGTCTGCCCCCTGTTCCCCATGTTTCCGCCGCGAATGCCCCGTTGATTTTCGCTGCATGACCTCCATTTCCGTCGAGCAGACAACCTTGGCTATCCTGAAAGTGCTGAAGCAAGCAGAACCCAGCCCAACCTGACGGCGCTTTCCGCAGTTGGCTGGAGGTGAATGCATAGAGTAATTCCTGGTGAAAACTCGGGCCGGCCTGCGCTGGGCCGCTCAATCAATTTGACAAGCTATTTCGGAGGCCCGGCCGAACCTTTTCGCACTGCGGAAAGAGCTTGACGGGTTGGGCTCCGCTGATTAAGTTCCGCGCCAATGTTAGTGATTCGACAAGTCGTTGTTCTGCTGCTGGTCGTCGTCGTAGGCGAACCGGCCGTAGGCGCTTGTCGAATGTAACCCGGATTTCGATAAAAACCCACGGCTGGAAACGGTCGTGGGTTTTTTGTTATACCCGCGCCGCCCGCCACAAAACAGACGAATATGAGCAAGACAACTGAAGCAGAGCGAAAAACGGCCTCCAAGCGCGAAGTCGGACCTTCAATGACCGGCAGCGAAATACTGGTTGCCTGCCTCGAACGCGAAGGGGTCGACACCATTTTTGCGTATCCCGGCGGCGCGAGCATGGAAATCCACCAGGCACTGACGCGGTCCAGGATTCGCACGGTTCTGCCGCGTCATGAACAAGGAGGCGCGTTTGCCGCGGAAGGTTTTGCGCGCGCGACCGGCCGGGCAGGGGTGTGCATGGCGACAAGCGGCCCCGGGGCGACCAACCTCGTCACCGGAATAGCCGATGCCTATATGGATTCGGTCCCCTTGGTGGCGATCACTGGCCAGGTGCCACAGGCCATGATCGGCAAGGGCGCATTCCAGGAAACGGACATCTACGGCATGACCTTGCCCGTCGTGAAACACAGTTACCTGGTGACGGATATCAATGAGATTCCCCGCATTGTTAAAGAGGCGTTTCATATCGCGTTGTCGGGCCGGCCCGGGCCCGTGCTTATCGACGTCCCCAAAAACGTGCAACAGGCTCGCACGCAACCTGTGTTTCCAAAGGAGATCAACCTCCGCGGTTACTCCGCCG